>Ga0233430_1000249_pt1 | contig 112356 bp, 86 predicted proteins | sample SI_118_April2016_2_FD_179883 | JGI IMG/M metagenome (GOLD analysis project Ga0233430, IMG submission 179883) | Seawater microbial communities from Saanich Inlet, British Columbia, Canada - SI_118_April2016_150_MG | ecosystem: Environmental > Aquatic > Marine > Inlet | place: Canada: British... | reverse complement strand
CACCACTGTTTTTGTTTTTGCGGGAGGCGTTAACGTCGTCACTTGCGTTGCTGCTGGCTTATCTTTCGTTACCGTGGAGGTTGTGGATGGTGCCACAGCATACGAGGCTGAAGATGCCAGGCTTAATCCGCCTAAGATCATGAATACCGGCTTTAATTTCACGTTCGTTCGCTCCTTTGATTCGAAACTATTTTGTGTGCTTGATGGCTGCTCATGCAGCCTTCTGGATCCCGCGGTCAAGCCGCGGGATGACAGAGGTTGGGGTGTTTATAGTGACTCTGATTCTTCTGATAAGAATTTCGCAACGCCGTCAGGCGATGCTTTCATGGCTTTTTTGCCTTTGTTCCAGCCTGCTGGGCAGACTTCGCCATGCTCTTCAAAATGTTGAATCGCATCAAAAAGACGAATGATTTCATCCATGTTGCGGCCAATCGGCAAGTCGTTAACCATTTGTGAACGTACAACGCCGGCTTTATCGATTAAGAAAGCGCCACGAAATGCAACACCTGCATCAGGATGCTCAACGCCAAAAGACTGGCATATGTTATGGTCGATATCCGCTAACATGGTGTATCCCACAGCACCAATCCCGCCTTCGTTAATCGGGGTTTTACGCCATGCGCTATGCACGAACTGTGAATCGACAGAGACGCTAAAAACTTCAACGTTGCGTTCTTTGAATTCATCTAAACGGTGATTTAATGCGATTAACTCAGAAGGACAAACAAAAGTAAAATCTAAAGGGTAAAAGAAAACTAACGCATACTTTCCTTTGGCTGCTTCTGGGAAACTTAAGTTGTCAACGATTTCACCATTACCTAGTACCGCTGATGTTGAAAACTCAGGGGCCTTACGCCCGACTAATATACTCATTTTGATACCTCTGCTAACATTTGTTTAAGTTCACCCGATTGGTAAAGTTCCAAGATAATATCACATCCACCGACTAATTCACGATTAATATATAGCTGCGGGAAAGTTGGCCAATTGGCAAACTTAGGCAACGTTTCGCGGATGTCTGGGTGCGCTAGAATATCAATGAAAGCGAATGCAACGCCACATGCCGCCAGTGCCTGACACGCCTGGGAAGAAAAACCACATTGCGGTGATTTCGGGCTGCCTTTCATATAAAGGATGACAGGGTTTTCGTCGATTTGGGTTTTGATGGTGTCTAATGTTGTTGTATTCATATTGGTTATCCTCGTTGGTGTTATCAGTGGGCATTCTATTAAACTGGGCTATCAATATCAACGAATTTCACATCCAAGTCGCATTCTTTCGCCAAATACTGCCCCAGCGCCTGTATACCATAACGCTCCGTTGCGTGATGACCCGCCGCATAGAAGTGTATATTGTTCTCGCGCGCGAAATGCACCGTTCGCTCAGAAACCTCGCCCGTCACATAAGCATCAGCCTGATACTGCCATGCCCGCTCAATACCATCTTGCGCCGCCCCCGTGCACCAGGCAACGGTCTCGATCATGGATTTTTCTGCGGGGATGTAGAGTGGTTCACGGTGTAGTTTTTCTTTGATCAGTGACTGGAAGTCTTTGCCACTGAGTGACGAAGGCAAAGATGCCATCAAACCATTAACGCTTTCGCCCAACGGCTTTGGATCATTCAAGCCGAGCAAAGATCCCAGCTGCGCGTTGTTGCCTAAGGTGGGATGCGCGTCCAAAGGTAAATGATAAGCAATGAGATTGATGTCATTGTTTAATAAGGTTTTTAATCGTCGATGCTTCATGCCGATGACTAGAGGACTCTCGCCCTGCCAGAAGTAGCCATGATGCACTAAGACAGCATCCGCCTTTAAGGCAACGGCCTTATCGAGCAGCGCCTGGCAAGCCGTCACACCGGTCACAATGCGTTGTATTTCTTTTCGGCCTTCTACTTGCAAACCGTTGGGTGTGTAATCCTGAAAAAGTTCAGGCTTTAAAAGCCGATCAAGGTATTTCAATAAGTGATCTAATAGCATTACATTCCTTCCATACTGTTCGCCGTGGATACCGCGGTCAAGCCGCGGTATGACAATCTACAATATCCAATGTCATCCCGTGGCTTGACCACGGGATCCACGGTACCTCAACTAACCCGCTGAATCGTCGCTCCTAACTGGCGCAATTTATGTTCAATACAGTCGTAACCTCGATCCACATGATAAATACGATCCACCAACGTCTCACCTTCTGCCGCCAAACCTGCAAGCACTAGCCCCGCTGACGCCCTTAAATCCGTCGCCATCACCGGCGCACCCACCAGACGATCCACGCCTTTAATAGTTGCCGTATTCCCCGACAGCGTTATCTTTGCGCCCATGCGTTTTAATTCTTGCACATGCATAAAACGATTTTCAAAAATGGTTTCAACCATTTTACAATCGCCTTTGGCCAAGGTATTAATCGCCATCAATTGCGCTTGCATATCTGTTGGGAATTTAGGATAGGGTGCCGTCACAGCATCCACTGCTTTTGCACGCTGACCCTTCATATCCAGTGTGATGGTATCTTCAGTGGTTTTCAGATGTGCGCCGAGTTGCTTGAATTTATCCAACACCGCTTCCATCTCCTGAAAACGTACATTTCTCAGCGTAATCTGACCCCGCGTGATCGCCGCGGCTGCCAAATAGGTGCCTGCCTCGATACGATCAGGCATCACATTAAAAGATCCGCCATGGAGTTTTTTAACACCGTGAATGGTTAAAGTATCCGTGCCAATACCATGAATATCTGCACCTAACACATTCAGAAAGTTAGCCAGATCAACCACCTCGGGTTCTTTGGCTGCATTTTTTAATGTTGTCGTTCCTTCGGCCAAGGTCGCTGCCATCATCAAGTTTTCAGTGCCTGTCACAGAAACAATCGGAAACGTATATTCTGCGCCTTGCAAACGCCCTTTCACGCGCCCTTTGATATAACCACCTTCAATACCTATCTCCGCGCCCAATGCTCTCATGCCCGCAATATGCAGGTCAACTGGCCGACTACCAATCGCACACCCGCCTGGCAAAGACACTTCAGCTTCACCACATTTGGCAAGCAGCGGGCCCAGCACGACAATAGAAGCTCGCATCGTACGTACCAATTCATAGGGGGCAATGTGTGAGTTCAAACTTCTTGGATCGACTTCGATGCTCATATGTTCATTGACCATCAACTTAACACCCAGCCGCCCGAGCAACTCCATCATCGTGGTAATATCACGAAGATGCGGCACGTTACTAATGTGCACAGGTTCGCTCGCCAACAATGAAGCTGCAATAATAGGCAATGCAGCATTTTTGGCGCCCGAAATACGAAGCTCGCCCGCAAGTTGCGTGCCGCCTGTGATTAGCAATTTATCCATATTAGGATCCTTCTTGTGTTTTAGCTTCTTCCACCGTTAAGGCTTTAATGGTCACAGCATGGACAGAACCGTCCGTAATAAAATCGGATAATACGACATACACTTTTTGCTGACGCTGCAAGGTTTTCATGCCTTCAAATTCATCACTGATGATCTTCAACGCGTAATGACGCCCATCACTATCAACCGTTACACTCTGGCAATCCATCGCTTCTTCCATCGCTCGTTTAATTTTATCTTCAACTAACATACGACAACACTCTAACGTAAAAAAAGAGGCCAATGATAGCTGAAAACATCATTGCCGCCAAGGAGTAACTCACGTAAGATGCCGGTATTCTTTTGAGCAAACCATCGGAACACAACAATGACCAAACAACGCATATTAACCGGCGACACCCCTACCGGCAGACTTCACCTGGGTCACTGGGTAGGCTCATTGGAAAACCGAGTTAAATTACAAGATGACTATGATTGTTATTTCATTATCGCCAATATGCACGCCTTCACAACGCGCATGGATAAACCCGCAGACATTCGACAAAGCGTTTTAGACATCACGCTGGATTATTTAAGCGCAGGCATCGACCCCGCCAAATCCACCATTTTTGTGCAATCTGAAATCCCTGCCATTGCTGATTTAACGTTTTTGTTCAGCATGCTACTACCCTTTCCACGCGTCATGCGTAACCCAACCATCAAATCAGAACTACGCGATAAGGGCTTGGGTGATAATTATCCTTTTGGCTTTTTACTGTATCCCGTGGGGCAAGTGGCTGATATTTTGGCTTTTCGTGCACACCTAGTGCCGGTGGGTGAAGATCAAATACCTCATTTGGAAATGACACGAGAAGTCGCACGAAAATTCAATCAGCTTTATTGCGACGTTAGCTCACACAGCAGCGATGAAGATGCAGTGAAAAACGGTGGCTTGTTTCACATTATAGAACCCCTACTCAGCGAAACACCCCGCCTGATTGGCACCGGCGCACCGGATCAAAACGGTAACCTATTAAAAATGAGCAAGTCGCTCAACAACGCCATTCTCCTCAGCGACGATGAAGATACCATCCGCAAAAAAGTCATGAGCATGTACACCGACCCCAACCGCCTTCGCCCCACCGACAAAGGCACGATCGAAAACAACCCACTGTGGATGTTCCATAAGATTTTTAACCACGACACCGCATGGCGAGAAACCGCCGAAGAGCGCTACCGCAATGGTCAAATTGGCGATGTTGAATGCAAGAAAAAACTCATTGAAATACTCACTGAACTCACGCGCCCCATGCGCGAACGCCGAAAAATCTACGAGGACGATCCTGCACAAGTCTTGCAAATTTTAAAAGAAGGCACAGGAAAAGCCAACGCTGTTGCCGAGCAAACATTAAAGCTTGTTAAAGAAAAAATTAAACAAGATTTTTTTGGTTGATCAACGAGGCTTTAATTTAAGGGTTCCTTCCCTATTAGCGTTAACAGGAGAGGAACAGGCGCTCTTCACTTATTTCATGAAGATTTTTCCAAAACGGCTTCAGACAAAACGCCTTTAGTTTTTTTGGGGGCTGATTGTTTTTGATTGCACAATGTAGCATTGATGCGGCTCGCTTGCAGCCGTGCTTCAGCAAACGTCTTCACCACACCATCCGCCAACGACACCATCGTCGACCCATTGCGGTGTGTCAAAAACATAGGAATTAAATAAAAACGTAAATCTGAACGTAACCGCTTGATCAAGCGCTCTGTCTTCGCAGCATCTTGATAATCAATCACAAGAAAGTGAGGTCGCTTTTCCGATGCGGCAAAAACCTGGAAATCGCGATACACACTCAAGGCATCATGAGTCCAAGCGGCTTCTAAAGCATTTGTGGATTGTTGTGTAAAATACGCGCCTTCCATAAGCACCTCCGAGATAACGTCCTTTTTTCACTTTCAGTATAGCCAGCATTCAGTATGTGTCAAATCTTTAAACAATATAATTACATGCCAACGCGCATCGCCACCACAAACAACCACCCCGCTATTGCCAAATAAGGACCAAATGCGAAGGTATCTGTGTATTTTCGGCGCTTCAGAAGCACCAAGGCAAAGCTCACCAAAAGCGCCAACACACCAGAAATGATAAGGATCATAGGCAGTGCCTGCCATCCCAGCCACGCGCCCAGTGCCGCTAGGAGCTTAAAGTCCCCGGCGCCCATGCCTTCTACACGACGTAATAGATAATACCCTTTGGCAATCCCCCAAAACACGATATAACCCATCGCCGCGCCAAGAATCGCTGCCTGAGGTGGAACAACGAGCCCAAAACTGTTAGCCAACAAACCCACCCATAACAAACCCAGCGTCAAACCATCCGGTAAGATCTGATGCTCGAAATCAATGAAAACCATAGGAATCAAAAGCCATGTAAAAACAAGTACTAAGCACATAATCTTAAGTTCCGGGAAGCGCATAGCAATTGCCACACTCAACGCCGCTGTTAAAACCTCCACCAAGGGATAGCGCCAACTGATCGCGCGCTGACAGTAGCGGCATTTGCCCAATTGCAGCAAATAACTCACCAACGGCACATTGTCATACCAATGTAGCTTTTCTTTGCAAAACGGGCAATGTGAGCCAGGAAGCCACAAATTAAACGCAGAATCAGTCTCTGAATCTTGCATCATCAAAGGTAGTCGATAAATAACCACATTAAGAAAACTGCCCACGGCCAACCCCAAAATAGCGACCAAAAGCAAGAGCAACCATTGATTATCAATCAAAATCATAACTATTTTCCAAAAAGTGTTTCCATTTCTGTGGTTTATTGTATTCTTATGGGATAAGGAAGCAATGTAAATTTACCGTGGAAACAATGACATGGATGTTCGGGACCTACTCGCCACCGCTGTTGAAAGAGACGCCTCTGATCTGCACTTATCCTCAGGCGTACCGCCCATGCTTCGTGTGGATGGTGATCTTGCACCGATTAGCGATACCCCGCTTGATCCCGAGGAGCTCAAGAAAAACCTCATCTCATTACTGAGCGAGCAACAAAAGCAACTCTTTGAGACCCAATTTGAAATGGATCTCTCTTATGAGCTCACGGGGAAATCACGCTTCAGGGTCAATATCTTTCATCAAGCGCGCGGTGTTAGCGCGGCTTTCCGTCTCATTCCTTCTCGTGTCATCCCTCTTGCTGAGCTAGATTTACCCGAGATACTCAAACGTTTTTGCAACCTTCCTCGTGGCTTAGTGTTGGTCACAGGCCCCACAGGTAGTGGTAAAAGTACCACGCTGGCTTCGATGATTGATCATATCAACGTAGAACGCGCCGAACACATCCTCACGCTGGAAGATCCCATCGAGTTCATGCATCAAAGCAAAAAAAGCCTCATTCAACAACGCGAGGTGTCTGAACATACCGGTAGCTTTAACGACGCACTTCGATCCGCACTCCGGGAAGATCCCGATGTTATTCTCGTCGGTGAAATGCGCGACATCGAAACCGTTCGACTTGCCTTAACGGCGGCCGAAACCGGACACTTGGTATTTGCCACCTTGCATACCAGTTCCGCCGCCAAAACCATTAACCGTATTATCGATGTTTTCCCCGGTGACGAAAAAGGGCTGATTCGATCCATGTTATCAGAATCACTGCAAGCCGTTATTGCACAAGTCTTATTAAAACGTGTTGATTCAGGTCGCGTCGCCGCCCATGAAATCATGACGTGCTCCCCTGCTGTTAGAAACCTGATTCGCGAAGATAAAGTGCCGCAACTGTATTCCGCCATTCAAACAGGCTCATCACTCGGCATGAACACGCTCGAACAAAGCCTGCAGGAATTAATCGCAAAAAAAATCATTGCCAAAGAAACCGCGGCCGTTTTTCAGACTAACCGACAAGCTTAACAAAAGGACACTCAATGCCGACATCGCTGAAAAAAAATAAAACCAAAGAAAAAGCTTTGCTGTGCCTGAGTTTCTCCTCCGACGGTATCGCTTACGCTTACACGGACCATCCTCACACCGAGGCTCCCATTAAACACTGTGGCTTTTTAAAATGCACGGAGAAAAAACGTCGCGCTACGTTGAGCGCCTTCGTCAAAGAAAATCAACTAAAGAATAAAGAATGCAGTATTGTGCTCAATCCCGATGAATACAGCACACTGCTGTTTGACGCGCCCAATGTAAAAGAAAGCGAATACCAACAAGCCGCCAAATGGCTGCTTAAAGATCTCGTTGCTTTTCCGCTATCGGAAACAATCATTGACACATTTCCAACCTTCTCAGTAACACAGAAAAAAAAGATCTACGTGGTTGCCGCCAAGGAAGCTGATTTAAAAATCTATGCGCGCCTAATCTTTCAAAGCAACTTAAAACTAACGCGTATCGACATTACGGAAATGGCGCTCAGAAACATACTATTGCTTGACGAACAAAAAGAAAATGGATCAGCGCTGCTTTATTACTTTAACAACAAACTGCATATTTTAATTTATAAAGATCATATGATTTATTTTACCCGGGCTTTTTTCGTCAACCTCAAAGACAATGATGACGACCACACGCAGCTCTTCCAAGAAATCCAAAAATCACTGGACTACTATCAATCTCAAATGCGCCAACCCGCACCCGATCGCTTACTGCTCACAAAAAATCTTACTGCAATGACAGAGATTAAAGACGCGCTCACACAAAACCTCAGTATCCCCGTGGAAACACTTGCCCTCCCTGAAAAAATGATTTGTCGCACAGCCATCCCGGAAAAAATACAGCTCGATGCGCTCAACGTCATTGGAGAAACGCAACATTACATTGTGAACGATCTTTTACAACCCGCACAGGAGGCCGCTCATGATTCAACAAGTTAATCTCTTTGAGCACATGTCTCCAAGCAATCATCGCCGCATCTCTGCATCGCTGCTTGCCAAAATACTTATTCTTTTTATTATTGCGTTGGCGCTTGTTTATGCCGCTTTAATTTGGCGAGGCGCTTCATTTAAACAGCAACTAATTAACACTGAACAACTACAGAAACAAGCCTTAAAAAAGATCGGCACCCTTTCCGGCAGCCTCTCTCCCGATCAAAAAAAGGTGCTGGAAACCGATACGCAAGCCTTACAAGATAAAATCACAGAGAAAAACAAAATCTTGGATATCATCAAACAACAACACGACATTAACTTTACGGGTTTTTCTCAATACCTGACGGCTTTCGCCAACACCATTACACCCGACACATGGATAACACAAGCCGAGCTTGAAAATGGCGGCCTAGATATTATCTTAATCGGGCAATCATTGAATTCAGACAGCGTGCTTACCTTCACGAATGCACTGAACAAAAATAAACTGTTCAAGCGACGTCATTTGGAATTTAAAATTCAAAAACTAGAAAAGGTGACGGACGAAACAACACACAAGGTCTGGTTTGACTTTACCATCATCGATCACGAGGTTGGGAATAGAAATGAACGCTAGCAAAGAAAAACAACCCTTAACCTGGAAAACACTGATGCGTCGCTTGGATAAGCTGCCTCGACCCAAGTTTTATCTGGTTTTTGCCGGTCTGTATTTGTTCGTCTTGTTCTTTTGGTTCTTCCTATTTATCTCACCCAAGCTGTCCTCAAACAATGCCATCAAAACCAAGACCGCTGCTGCACAACAACAGGTTAGTATTTTCCAAGCCAAAGTGACCGCGCTAAGCCATCCCTCCCAAGCAGTCTCCAAAGAGAAACAAGAATACAACAAGCTCAAAAAAGACCTGGAAAACATTGACCAGTCCATTGTCGTCTACAAGGAAGACATCCTTCCCCCTAGCGAGCTCCCTGCTGCACTAAAAAAATTGCTAAACAACAACGGCAATCTCGAGCTGCTCAGCCTGAAGCATCGAGAACTTTCAGTCCTTAATAAATCACCCACAACGGGACACATTGTCTACAAAGCACCGTTTGTGATGAAGCTCAGCGGCACGTTTCCCAATATTTTAAATTACCTAAAAAAAATAGAACAACTGCAATGGCGCTTCTTCTGGGAAGAATTAACTTATCAAGTTACCACATACCCTAAAGCTACGATCACCTTGACGATCAACACCTTAAGCGAACAGAAGGAGGATGCCAATGAATAAATATGGCTGTGCGCTTTTATGCACGATACTTCTAGCAACGCTACCGACTATCACCTGGGGCTCAAGAGACCCAACCCGACCCGCGACACACTTTAAAATGGCAGGACAAGCCAATTACAACAAATACGGCTTGTTGCTAACATCGATCATTCATGGTAAAACACGCAAAGTCGCAACCATCAACGGAGAATCGTTGGTAGAAAATGAGAAAATTGGGGATTACGTGATTCTTCAAATCGAAGCACATCATGTGATACTAAAAAGGGTCGGCTCCAAAGAGAAGATCACGCTACCCATCAGCCAGGGATTAGCGGTAACACCGGTTAAATTGAAATAGGGACAATCATGCGAAAAGGGAAGATGCTTAAGGTACACGTGGTTATAGGCTTGCTTGTTGGCTGCCTGGCGATCTCGGCCTGCTCCAAAATATTTAAACCCCAAGCGGGGCATCCCGCCATCACGGACATGAACCGAACCTTGCAAACCAGTATTGCGAATAACGCCGCCGTCAACCAAAAAATACAAAAAAACATTCCTCAAGCTGTGAACGATGCGTTGATACCTGACATTTCCATTCAAAATCCCGCTCAAAAGAAACAAACACCTCGCTTTAATGTTGCCGTTAACAATGCGCCAGCTAATAACTTCTTCATGGGGCTTGTGAAAGGCACCCAACAAAATATGGCGATTAGCCCAGACGTTAAAGGCACCATTACGCTCAATTTAAAAAACGTTACCATCGAAGAAACGTTGCAAGCCGTTCATGATATTTATGGTTATGAATACAAAAAAACAAGCTATGGCTACCAAATTTTCCCGCGCAAACTTGAAACAAAAATGTTCACCGTTAATTACCTCGATGTTGATCGCACCGGCAAATCAAATACAAGTGTCAGCTCAGGACAAACAACGCAAAGTCTATCGCCACAAGGATCGGGGAGCTCGTCACCTGAAACAGCCAATGCTTTTTCATCCGGTTCTGATGTGGCAAAAAATGTAAGCCCTGCCAGTAGCGTAGAAACAAAAAGTAAATCCGACTTTTGGAAAGATCTTAACCTCACCTTATCAGCCATTGTCGGCAAAGCGGACGGAAGAAAAATCATCATTAATGCTGACGCTGGCATTGTACTCATACGCGCCTACCCCAACGAGCTGCAAAAAGCGGCCAAGTACATGGATTACGTACAAAATAGCATGACACGACAGGTTATTATTGATGCTAAAATTCTGGAAGTACGCCTTGATGCTGGCTACCAAGCGGGTATTGACTGGACGCTGTTTGGCAACAACGTTAACCAAACCGCCAACCAAGAGTACACTACTGGCAACTCCAGAATAAATGACGGCCTCAAGGTTTTTTCCCAAATTTTCACCTTGGGCGCCTTCTATCACCACAATTCATTCTCAGCTGTTATTCAATTGCTTTCCACACAAGGCAATATTCAGATCCTCTCCAGTCCTCGTATTGCAACGTTGAATAACCAAAAGGCTATTATCAAAGTAGGACAAGATGAGTTCTTTATTACTAACGTTGAAAATACGACCATTGGTTCAGGGGTAAGCACAGAGAACAACCAGGATATCGACTTAACACCTTTCTTCTCGGGCATTGCACTGGATGTAACACCGCAAATCAGCCAATCAGGCGAAGTGATCCTTCATATTCATCCTATTATTAGTAAGGTAACCGATCAAAACAAGAAATTTGTGGTCAGTGGCCAACCTCAAGATCTTCCTTTGGCACTCAGTACCATTCGAGAGTCTGACAGTATTGTGCGAGCGCATAGCGGTCAAATTGTTGTGATTGGTGGCTTAATGGAAAATGCAACGACCGAAACCAATGCCAGCGTGCCTTACCTTGATAAAATCAAAGGCATGGGGCCTATTTTTAGGCGCGCCAATCAACAAGCGACCAAGACTGAATTGGTTATTCTTCTCAAGCCCATTGTCGTCGGTGCTGGCACTTGGAACAAGCGCCTAAAAGGCGATGCCGCTGCACTCAGAAATATCAACAGAGGTTTCCATTTTGGCCCTCATCCGAAGATTTTTGGTAACCTTGGCGAACCGACGGTTCAAGACGAACTTAAAAAACAGAAAAAACCGAAGCCAAAACCTGTTAAAAAAGCAGCATACATTAAGTAAACGAACGAGGTAGGGCTATGTATCTTGACTATTTTCAGCTAACGAAACCGCCGTTTTCGTTAACGCCTAACACGGCGTTTTACTGTGATTTACCCAATCATCAGGCGGCATTAAATGTTTTGTTATTTAGCTTAAACAGCGGCGAAGGTTTTATTAAGATCATTGGTGAGGTGGGATCTGGCAAAACGTTGTTGTGTCGAAAACTATTAAATGCACTGGGTGATAACTGTATCACAGCTTACATTCCAAACCCTGACCTGAATTCAAACGGCTTACGCAAAGCACTGATGAATGAACTAGGGATTGAATCGGCTCAACATGATGATCAAACCACCATTCTTGCACTATTGAATGAAAAACTGACTACCTTGCATGCCGAAGGCAAACAAGTTGTCGTTATTGTTGATGAAGCACAAGCTTTACCCGATCAAAGCTTAGAAACGCTGCGCCTGTTAAGCAATCTTGAAACAGAGTCTGAAAAGCTTTTGCAAATTGTTCTTTTTGCTCAACCTGAACTTACGTTCCGACTGAAGCAACACAAACTCAGACAGCTCAATCAGCGCATCACTTTTTCTTATTACCTGAACCCGCTTGCGCCCACCGATTTGGACGCCTATCTTTGTCATCGCCTCACAATTGCCGGTTATACTAAAGGTTCGCTCTTTGATGCTAAAGCACAAAAAATGCTTTATAAAGCAAGCCAGGGCATTCCGAGAATCATCAATATTCTTTGCCATAAGGCGCTGTTAGCCGCGTATGGCCAAGGACAACGCCGCGTTGGCCGAAAAGCCATGCTAAGGGCGATTAAAGACAGCCAAGACCTCACACTGAAAAAACCCATTGATAACAATACGATCTTAGCGATGACCACCTGGGTAGCCGTTGCTGCTGCACTGGGGGTATCTTTTATGCATTATTTTCATTTTATTAAGTAGTTACCATTATGAGTTTAATTAATCAATTATTGAAAGACCTTGAAAAAAGACGTGCTGAGAATAAGCCCGATCAAGAGGTGCCACCTCCCGGCTTATCGTCTTCCGACGATATGCCGCAGTCAACGCCCCACTTAAAGCGCAATATTATTTTATTGGTTTTATTGATCCTGGCATTGAGTGTTATTATTTATTTTCAATTCTTTTATACGGGCAAAGCGCCAACCGCTGTCAACGCACCGAAAGCTTCCGTCAACATCACACGCACAACAGCGACACCATCAGCAACGACCACTAAAACAACACCTACTGAAGCCTCTGAAACAGCCTCCGTCACCGTAACCCCCGCAATACAAGAACAAGAAGGTGGCATCATCGCTAAAGAAGCCTCCATTGATAGCATTAAAATTTCGCACGAAGACAAAAACACCACCGTTAGCATTCAACTATCTGACAAAGCGCACTACCAATTAAGCACCGATCTTCCTAATCACCTCATTAAACTCATCTTAGATAACACCGATCAAAATGGTCAACCTTTTGTTTTACCAAAAACATCCGCCATCGATAAAATCACCACAGAAAGCACCCACAATGACTTAACCGTCACTTTCGCATTAAAAGACAAAACAACCGTTGACTCTGCTGGCTTTGATGCAACCAAAACAAACATGCTCGTCTTATCACTGCATAATGCTAAAATCGCCCCGCCACCTAGCAAAGAAGAAATCTCCATTCAAGCAGCCAATACTCCCGAAGGCCAGGCAAAAGCCGCAGCAAAAAACACCTATGATAAAGCGGTGAATCTGCTTAGCACGGACAACATCGACAAATCAGTGCAACAATTAACAACCTTGGTCGCAGGGCATCCGGACTACCTCAAAGCAAGGCTTGCATTGATCAAGCTTCTTATTAAACAAAACCATTTGGCCCGTGCGCGGCAATACATCAACACAGGGCTCGCACAAACACCGGATAACTCAGCGCTCGTTGTCTTGCAAGCTCGACTGTATTTCTTAAGAGGACACAATGCAGCAGCACTAACCACCTTACAAAATATTCCACCGCCGCCTATTCAAGACAACCCTGAATACTATGCCTTTACGGCCGCACTTCAACAACGACTAGGCCATGTGGCCATCGCGGCGCAACTCTATCAACAACTGTTAGAACTGGATGCTAACAATGCAAAATGGTGGCTTGGTCTGGCCATTGCCTATGAAACCGCCGAAAAGAACAACGCAGCACTTGCCGCTTATCAGCGCGCACTTGCCGCAGGCAATCTCAACCCTAACTTACAAGCCTATGTGGCATCCAAAGTTAGCGAGCTTGGAGGCTAGGCATGCAGCAGAAAAAAATTCGCCTGGGCGAACTATTAGTTAAATCCAACATCATTGATGAAAAGCAGCTTGAGCAAGCCATTGCTCACCAAAAAAGTACTGGCGAACGTTTAGGCGATGCGCTCATGGCGCTAGGTTATATTTCTGAAAAAACATTTCTTTCTTTCTTGTCGGAGCAATTAAATATCCCCCTGATCGATCTTAAAAAATATAACATCGATCTTGAAAAAGCACGCGACCTCCCCGAGGCCTACGCAAGAAATTATCATGCTGTGCTACTCTCTCAAAGACAAGGAAAACCTTTTGTCGGCATGGCCGATCCACTCGACATTACTGCCACGGATGAAATCAGCAAAGTACTTGGCAGACCTATTGAAACGGCACTCGTTTCTCCCGCGGGTTTAAATCATATTTTGGATGCTATTTACCGGCGCACCCAAGAAATCGCTGATTACGCAGAAGCGTTACAACAGGAAGTTGGCGAAGATTCACTGCTCGCAGAGCTCGATGCAGAAGATGATACCGAAACAAGCGCGCCTGTCATCAAACTTCTACAATCCATGTTTGAAGATGCAATTCAAGTGGGCGCATCGGATATACACATTGAACCCGACGAACACAGCTTAAGACTTCGACTACGTGTCGATGGCGTACTCCAAGAGCACATCATTAAGAAAAAAAATATCGCCTCTGCCATTGCATTAAAACTTAAACTGATGGCTAACTTAAATATCGCTGAACGACGCTTGCCGCAAGACGGACGCTTTAATATCAAAATCAGCGAGCACGTCGTGGATATTCGTTTATCCACCATGCCGATTAAATATGGCGAATCCATCGTTATGCGGCTGCTTGATCAATCAGGTAGCGACATTGGTTTGGAAAATATCGGCATGCCTGAAGATACACTCAAACGTTTTCGCAGCCTTTTAAAAGAACCCCACGGCGTAATTCTTGTCACAGGCCCTACCGGCAGCGGTAAATCAACCACGCTTTATGGCGGACTGCAAGAGCTCGACACACCCGGCATTAACATCATTTCGATTGAAGATCCCATCGAATACCAACTGCCGCGCATTAATCAAGTACAAGTCAATGAAAAACTAGAACTAACCTTTGCGCGTGTTCTTAGAACCACGCTGCGACAAGATCCTGATATCATCATGGTCGGTGAAATGCGTGATGAGGAAACGGCTGTCATTGCAATGCGTGCTGCGCTCACAGGACATTTGGTGCTTTCAACCCTGCATACTAACGATTCTGCCAGTACTGCCCTCCGTCTAATTGATATGGGCGTGGAAGGCTTTTTTGTCGCCGCTGTATTAAGAGGCGTACTCGCACAACGCTTAGTTAGGAAAATATGCACAGGCTGTAGCACAAAGTATCAATTAACGGAACACGAAAAAGCATGGCTCGACGGCATTGCGTCCCCCACCGTCATCGAAAAAGCGAATGTACGGCACGGCGCAGGCTGCACCTACTGCAATAACACCGGCTACAAAGGACGTATTGGTGTCTTTGAGTTATTAGAACTCGATGCAAGCATGATGGAAGCCTTACGCAAAGATGATCCCAGTGCGTTTTACAAGGCAGCGGAGATCGCCTTGAAAGGTCAGTTGTTGGTAGACAATGGACTGGCGCTCGTGAATGAAGGGGTCACAACCGTGGACGAAATCATCAAAATCAGTGGTGAAACCTGATGACCCTCTTTCAATATCAAGGTCGAAATGAAAACGGCAAGTTGGTCAAAGGCCAAGTCGATGCCGGCTCTGAAGAATTAGCGGCGACACATTTACTGAGCCAAAGCATCACACCGCTGCATATCAGACCCAAATCCAGCGCCTACAAAGCCAACCTGCAAAAAATGCTGCGCTTCAACCTGTTTGGCGAACAAGTGAAAACTGAAGAGCTTTCTACCTTCTGTCGTCAAATGTTCACACTCACCAAGGCCGGTGTTCCGGTCATTCAAGCCCTCACCCAATTAGCCAAAACCGCGCACTCGCCCACACTGAAAGAATGTTTGAACAATGCAGCAGACACTATTGCTAACGGACAAACACTAACGGTTGCCTTAAAAAAACACCCCGCCGTTTTTTCAAAAATGTTCACGAGCATCATTGATTCCGGTGAAAATAGTGGACAGCTGGATGAATCGTTCGAGCAATTAGCCAGCTACTTGGATTTAGAAGCCAAAACCGCGAAACGCGTCAAAGCCGCCACACGTTACCCCCTCATGGTCACCATCGCCATTGGTGCTGCGCTGGGTATCATTAACTTCATGGTGGTGCCTGCTTTCACAAAAATGTTTGAAGCCTTCAATGCTGAGCTTCCGCTCCCGACCAGGATTCTGATGGGTACGTCGAACTTCATGATCAATCACTGGCTGCTACTCCTTGCCGCGATTATCGTCATTATCTTCGGCATCAAAGTATTTCTCGGAACCACCGAGGGTCGACTGATCTGGGATCGCGCGAAGCTCAAGGTTCCTGTTTTTGGGAACCTAAGCCAAAAAATTATTCTGACACGTTTTTCTCGCACCTTTTCTATTGTGCTACGCACCGGAATCCCGCTCGAAAAAGGCATTGCACTTGTGTCCAATGTGGTGGGCAATGAATACGTAAGAAAAAGAATCCTCACCATGAAAGAGAAAATCGAAAACGGTGAAACCCTGTCGAAAGCGGCCATTGAGGCTAACCTCTTTTCCCCGCTTGTCCTCCAAATGCTCGAAATCGGTGAAGCCTCCGGTGAAATGGACGCTCTCATTGAAGAAATTGCGGAATTTTACGAGCGTGAAGTGGATTATGACCTAGAAAGGCTCGGCGATTTAATCGAGCCTATCTTGTTGATTATTATGGCATCTATGGTCTTGGTCTTAGCACTAGGCGTGTTTTTGCCGATGTGGGATATGGTCGGCTTCATTAAAAAGTAAATTTATCGCAAATAATTTTGCCAAAGGATTGTATCCACCTTGATCTGTGCTATATTTATGTGGAGAGCGTAAGTCGAGGATAAAGAAAGGCAATAAAAACAAACAGATATTCTCATTTACATTAAGATAAACCAAGGGGGTAAGTATGTTAAAATCACATAAAAAGGTAAAAGGATTCACGTTAATCGAACTGGTCATTGTTCTAGTGTTACTAGGCATCTTGGCCGCCATTGTTATTCCAAAATATGTTGATTTATCAGCATCTGCTACAACAACGGCTGAACAAGCCTCAGCAGCCAGCGTAAAAAGTGCATTTGCTATTTACATAGCAGAGAACAAAACGCTGCCAACTGTAACCTTATTAGCCGCTGATATTCAGGGTGGTACTGCTGTTGCTACGGGCGTTCAAGTAACCATTAATGGTGCGACGAAAATCGTTCAAACCTATACTGACTCCGCCTGTACAGCTGCCACAGCCGCCGCTGGTAATACTGTAGCCTGTGTTGGTGACATTTAACATAGCGTCATAACCTAAAATAAAGCAGGTCTTCGGGCCTGCTTTTGGTAAGGGAGCATGTATATTATGAAAAAAATACCGTTCCTTGCTCAAGCTGGATTTAGCCTCATTGAATTGGTCATTGTACTCATTGTGCTTGGTATTCTTCTGGCGATCGTTGTACCCAAATATTTCAACGCCAGTACCGATGCCTCAGTCGCAGCAACCACCACCGTCGCTGCTGCGTTAAACGCAGCCTCTGCAAACAATGCCCTACTTTCCAAAGTCGGCGACAGCACCGCTGTTACCGTCACTAATTGCACCCATGTAGCCAATGCACTGCCTGGCAGCAATCCATTGCCCGCAGGTTACACCATTACTTCTTTAGCCATTGCCTCTGGTGCCAAGGTGACGTGTACCGTCACGGCCAACAGCACGGGCGCCACAGCCACCTTTATTGGACGGGGGACATAATGAAACATTTACCGTCTAATCGAGGGTTTACACTGATTCAATTGGTCATTGTGCTGGTTGTGCTTGGGATCATTGCAGCTATCGTAAGCGCCAACTGGCCTGGCACATCACCGACTGTTTCATCAGAAGCAGATCGCATTGCTAGCGATTTGCGTTACCTACAAAATCTCGCCACTACGCAGCACACCAGCTATCGTATGAATTTCTCCAGCAGCCAATACACGTTCACGCAATTAGATGGCACAACGGCGGTTAATCATCCTGCAACGGGGTCTAACACGATTGCCCTACCTAGCACGATGACGCTCACGACGACAAATTTGCCGAACAACTATGTGGTGTTTAACTCAAAAGGTACGCCTGAAACGGATACTTCAGGTACAGCGTTAGCCACGAATGCAACGGTGGCTGTTACTAATGGCAGTGTGACATCAACCATTACGATTACGCCGGATACGGGTACAATTCAGACGCCGACCTAATATGTTTTGTTGCTTAGATTTCCTGCCAGAACTTCAAGCTATCTGCGCCAAGCACGCCCGTGATCGCAACAACACCTCGCAAGGTAATGTTCGGTATTGACGGCGCAGCTATCACCGCCCAACTGCTACCATCCCATTTCAGTACGGTGGTTGAATTCCCGACAGCCCAGCAATTGGCGCTTGCAGAACAATCAAGGCCGCGTAATTCATTGCCGGTGCCTGAAGCTGATGCTGACCAGTTCGCACCATTCCAATGGAACATATAGCCATTTTGCCCAACCGCCCAACAATCGCTGCCACTGACACAATACACGGCATTAAAATCTTTATTGGAGGCAGAAACAGGCGTCACACGACTCCACGTCGAACCGTTCCAATGGACAAATAACCCATCACCGCCTTCTTTGGCACCCACCGCCCAACAATCGCTAGAAGCTGCACAAGAAACTCCTGACAAATTTTTATCCGGCACCGTCGCATCACCCAGTACACGCTTCCATTGTATGCCATTCCAGCGAACAAATAATGCATCGCCCCCTTCACTATCGCCCACAGCCCAACAATCACTGCTACCGACACAGCTCACTGCATTAATAGTTTTATTGGGCACTTTCCCGCTCACCGTCGTGCCATTGGTTTTAACGTTACCTGCCTGCCATGAAGTGCCATTCCAATAACCAAAGGTTCGTGAGCCGCCTACCGCCCAACAATCGTTCGATGCGGTACAGCTAATACCGCGAAGGTTTTGGTTGGCTAGCGCTGAAGCTGAAATCCGCTGCCAATTGGTGCCGTTCCAATGCACCGTTAATGCCCCTGATGATTTATCACCCACCGCCCAAACATCTTCGTTCGTAATCGACTCTATTCCATACATATCTTTGTCAGGCACAAGCGCGGTTGGTGTCACAATACTCCAAAAAGCACCGTTCCACTGTGCAAAGACCTCACCAATATGTTTGTTGCCAGTGACCCAACCGTCGCCGAGTTGCAGCATTAAGTTGCTCACTTGCCGATGTGCCACAGGATTAGACGCATCCGGAAGATAACCATTGGAAACTAAGGCGCATTCACTTTGAGTAACAAACGAACCAGTTTGGTGCGCCACATTATTACTGCCACCCACCCCTCGAGTCGCTCCAATCATACACGGTGCAGCACCACCGCAAGTTGCGCTGACTGTCGATGTCGAGGCATAATCGATAAGTTCTTTATCAATCATAACACGTCCACCACCGGTTAAACCGCTCACAGAACTGACGGGGATAATGGTCGCAACCGCACTAATGTGCGCAGCCAATGTCGGCGTCACACCCGGGGAAACACCTGAACCTGTCACCGTAAAGCGCCCGCCGGCAAAACTGATATTGGTCAAATCGGCATTGCCTGTGACTTGATCACAGGCAATGCGATCGCTTAAGGTAGTCGTTAATAATTTTTGTTTCGCGCGTTCTAATCCTGCGTTGGCAATGTAAAACGCCTGCTTCGAATCAATTTGATTAATCGTCGACTCACTACTCGTCACGGACAAGTAGCTCACCGTCGCCGCGAAAAAGCCAACAATGACAATTAAAACGATGGCCGCAATCAGCAAAGAGCCTCGCTGATGTTTCAATCTCTTTCTCATGACGTTACGCATTCCTTACATAAATCAAATTATAAAAGGTTTCTGAAATAGTGTTTCTTGTGACTGTAAACGAAAATTTGATATAACGTACATTGGCATTCACCGCCGTCACGGCAGCATTGGCATCGTAGTAAGTAAAACTTAAATTAGACACGCCTTGCGCGAGGATTTGCCCATTACGCAGTAAGTTTCCGCTGGAGAGTGTATACGCAATGGCATCTGTATTGACATCAATCAAGCTTAGACTACTCGCACCCATCACCAAATCACTCGCATCCGTCGAGCGAATGTTACGTAGATCACGCGACATTCTGATCATCGCGGATCGCGCCTGACCCAAAATATCCGATAAACGACTTTGTGCCTGACTGGCTTGCGCCGCTGTGTAGATCATCGGGGCAGCAATGCTCGCGACAATGCCCAGCACCACAATGACAATCACCATTTCTAACAGTGTGAAACCTTTGATCTTTCGCATCCATTGTTTAAGCTTAACGCTCATCAAACTATCCTTAATAATTAGCGACCAATCCCTGCAAACTCGCACGACCATCCCCTGTCACCGTGACAGTAATCACTTTAAAAGTAGTATTTCCATTCCAATTGTTAGCAATGCTTGACGCAACGGTATAACCGGGCGAAGAGCACACAGCTAAGCTAGGCGAAACCGCACAAGGATCCACAAAACTGGAAAAACCCTTGGTTGCTTTTTGCCCTAAGATGAGATCCATACGTACTTGTGCGTATTCGAGTGCTTGAGTGTTTTGCTGAAGTGAGGGTGATTTTTCGAGAGAAACGCCCAATGACATCAAGATCGTCAATCCCAAAATAGCGAGAATCACGATAAAAATCACAAGCTCGATCAATGTCATCCCTGAGTCACGTTTCATTGTCCCTCTCTTGTTTGCATCATGCTACAAGTTATCATAAACGTACTTGTGGGTTCTCGCAAGTGTTTCTCCGCGCTTCAAAAATATGGAAAAAATGTGTTCGCGCGCATTAATCAGCTAACGATGGAAATAAAGCAACAGCATACAACGGATAATTCAGTATCTTTCCATTCAAACAAAAATTTCTAAGCGTGGTGCGCGAAAGAACCGGAGAAGCATAAGCGGTGTCATGATATTTTTCTCCATACACAAGCAAGCTTTTCTTCTGTTTTGAGACACCCGCCTTCACCTCCAATGGGTAAATCGTTTGTTGATCTGCAATCACAAAATCCACTTCAGCCAGGCCTGTGCTTGTCCAATAATAAAGCTCAGAAGCGAGCTTGTTTTTCAGCTCTTGCGCAACATAGTTTTCAGTCAAGGCGCCATGAAACTCTGTAAACAAACGATCTTTTTGTAAAATGGTTTCCGGCGTCAACTCACTCATAGCACCCAACAAGCCAACATCCAAGGCAAAAACCTTAAACGCATTTCTGCTAGCATAAGCCATTAGCGGTAAATTAGGCTTGGAAAGATTATACGTTTTAATAATGACGCCGGCATCAACAAGCCATTGAATCGCAGCTTCGTAATTTCTAGCTCGCGCGCTCTTGCTGATGGCACTAAATATAAATTTTTTGTTTTCTCGCGCCAATTGATTGGGAAGCAAACCCCACACCGCCATAATTCTATGTAACTCTTCTCGTGGCGCATGTTTCGCAAAATCTAAAGCATAGGCATCCAGTATAGCTTGTTGTATTTCTCGCACAAACCCAAGCTCACGTTGCTTAGCAAAAGTACTGACCACTTCAGGCATGCCGCCCACAACAAAATAGTATCTCAGTAGCTGAAGTAGTTTCTCGTGAAAAATAACAGAGATGGCCTCAGGCTTCTCAATACCCAATAACATTTCACATAAAGCCGACTCACCCAGCGCATTCAAAAACTCAAAAAAACTTAAAGGCTTTAAATCAATAAAATTCACCTTTCCAACAGGAAAGCCTTGATTCATTTTGACACCTAACAACGATCCCGCCGCCGCGATATGATATTCATTCTTTTTTTCACAGAAATATTTCAAGCTATTGAGCGCATTGGGGCATTCTTGAATTTCATCGAAAATAATTAAGGTCTCGCCTGGAATAATGGGCTTTTTGAATTGCAAACTAAGCTCGTTTAAAATACGCTCAGGATCGAGATCTGCTTCAAACAGGCTCGCATAGAGAGGTTTTTCATCGAAATTGACATAAATCCAATCTTGATAATGTGCTTTGGCAAAGTGCTGCAATAGATAGGTTTTCCCCACCTGACGCGCACCTCGTAGAATCAATGGCTTACGAAGCTCACTGTCTTTCCAACGAAGCAATTTTTGTAATATATGACGTAACATTCGATGATGATATCGCATGACACAAGGAAAATCAAGAAAGTCGTTAGGAAAAAGTGCGTAGATGCACAAAAGTCGTTGGTAAAATGTGCGTAGATGCACAAAAGTCGTTGGTAAAATGTGATCTACTTGTTTTTATTGACACTTTAATCAAGCTTCATGCGCCTCCAAACTACAATGCGCTAAAGAGCACATAACCATTTATAGAAACGGTTAAATATTGCGCTTACACAGCGATTTATCAACCTCTCTGCTTCTACCTAGAACGAAACATTCGATACTCAAGATTACGACTAGCCAGCCCGAGGAACGCTCTATATCATCGACATTGTTATATCCGACATGACCCGCAACCTTGTATAAAAGCTTTTGACTTTCTTGCTCATCGCTTTAGAATGTTTGACATCATAACGTCTTGAATACCCCCCCCCTCAATCTCAGCGGACTCGCGCGTTTATAACTTTTCTTTATTTTTTTGCTCTGTAGCGCTTGCTTGCGCTCGCAGCGCTATTTTTTTATTCAAATATTTCAACCCAAAGGAGCCCCCTTAATGTACAAGCAACAAATTCTTACTATTGTGCATAACTTAAATGGATACATGCGTCGATTAGATCGATTCCAATCGGATCAACGCTTTTTATTTAATGCTTATACCGGGAAAAACGATTGCTTTTGCAAGCAAAAAATTGCCTCGCTGCCTTATTTAACAACGCCGTCGAATATTCGACTGCAATCCTACAAGCGCCTAAACCAAATTAAAGGCTATTGTTATAATTACATGAAAAAAAGTGTCGGAGAATGCAGTTATTTTATTATCCTCAACTCAGATATCGAACAGGGTGAGCTCGAGCTCAAGCGCCTTAGTACGGAAAAGGAGCCTAAGGTTAAACAGAATGCCGCTTGCTTTCATCTTAATTTGTTTAAAGATGACAAGCTCAACATCGACAACAAAACGCTCGCCTGTCTTTCTCACCTTTGCCAAACCAATGAAATTCATGACCTTGTTATCATGGGGAAAACAGTTTATCAAGCCGCTATTTTAACGCTGGCTATGCATTTAAGTACGCATTTGAATACCTTGTTTTCGCAACCTTATAACAACTCGCCTTGTCATCAAGACATCGAAAAAGTCATGTCTGTTATTGCGGTATCATTGGCAAGAGATCAGACCTTTAGTGTTAATATTACTGAATTTTATCAAATTAAAATGGCGTATCGTCTCGCGTTGTTATTAAGCGTGATGCGGTTTAAGGAAGATCTTCAAACTAAAATTAAAACGGGGGCGCATTATCAATGGAATCCGTTTTCGATGGGGAGCCAGAAAACGTTGGATTTGTTGAATCATTATTTAACGACATTAAGAGAGGAGTGATGGCTTGTCATCGTCATACCGCGGCTTGGCCGCGGTATCCAGAAGTGATGCGCCTCTATACCTCTCTGCTTCAGCAATGGATCCCGTGGTCAAGCCACGGGATGACTTTGTGCGGGCCACGGGATGACTTTGTTTGGCGTGGGGTGACTTGTTTGCCTGGTGTCATACCGCGGCTTGACCGCGGTATCCATAATACACCGAATCTTCACTGGTGATAAGTCTACACTTATGACCTCATAGATTTTTATGCTTAATAAGCAAACCATAAGACAAATCGTACTTTGTTGCTAACGGAATTTTAACAACATAGCCACTACCTGGGGCAGCAGTCATAGCGCGGCCTTTCTCATCTTCTATCGCGGCAAGCCGGAAAGATACCGTGCCATCAGGTGAAATTAGCTCTAACGCATCCCCTATCACAAAGCGATTTTTGACATCGATCGTGACCATGCCTGCTTGTTGATCATAATCCAAAACCTCACCCACAAACTGAGACGTTGCATCACTTGCCGAGCGGCTTTCATATTGCTGAAGCTCACCAGGAACACGACGACGGAAAAAGCCTTCAGTATAGCCTCGGCTACTTAACCCTTCTAACGTATCCATCAAGTTAATATCAAACGCTTTCCCTGCTATCGCATCGTCAATAGCTTGCCGATAAAGCTGCGTGGTTCTTGCGACATAAAAATGTGTTTTTGTGCGGCCTTCTATTTTCAAACAATCCACGCCGATTTCCATCAGACGTTGCACGTGTTGAATCGCGCGCAAATCTTTTGAATTCATAAGGTGCGTACCAAATTCATCTTCGTAAATAGGAATGGATTCATTCGGGCGTGTTGCCTCTTGAAGAAGAAACACTTTGTCGTGGATGTCTTTCGTCAACACATCACCAAAATCATTCGACTCACCTTCGCGCAATTGATATTTCCAGCGGCAAGCATTCGTACAAGCACCCTGGTTAGAATCGCGATGATTAAAATAGCCCGACAACAAACATCGTCCGGAATACGCCATGCATAACGCACCATGCACAAAGGTTTCCAATTCGATGTCGGGGCATTCTTGTCTGATTTCTGCTACTTCATCCAAAGACAGTTCCCGCGATAAAATAACACGCGAAATACCCATGGACTGCCAAAACTTCACTGCCGCAAAATTCACCGTATTTGCCTGAACAGATAAATGGATTTCAACCTCTGGCCATCGCTCTTTGACCATCATAATCAAGCCTGGATCCGCCATGATCAGCGCGTCCGGTTTGGCCTCGACAACGGGTTGTAAATGCTTCAAGTAGGTCTTCACTTTGTTGTTATGCGGTAGTACGTTGCTTGCGACTAGAAACCGCTTACCTTGTGAGTGCGCCTCATCAATCGCAGATATCAGGTTATCCAACACAAAAAACTCATTGTTGCGCACACGCAAGCTGTAGCGCGGTTGGCCTGCATAAACGGCGTCAGCACCATAGGCAAACGCGTAACGCATTGATTTCAAAGTGCCTGCTGGTGACAAGAGCTCGGGATGTTTCATTGTTATTTATCCATGGGGGAAAGATGCTGCATCATACCTGATGTGTGCCTGATGGCGCAAGAAGATTGATGTGTCGACCTACTGCTCCCTTAATACCCGATAAATCAACGAAAGAAAATCAGCCATAATAAAAGGCTTTTGAATAAACGCCACAACCTCTTCCGCTTCTTTAATCTTGGTGATTTTATCGCTTTCAGCATAGCCGCTGGCAAAAATAACTTTAACGTTCGGATTTATTTTTTTAAGTGCGTGAAAAACACGCACACCATCCATAACAGGCATTACAATATCCAGTATCACCAAATCGATGTCATGCATATGTGCCTTGTAAAAGGCGATACCTTCTTCACCATTTTTGGCGAGATTAACGATAGCCCCCTGCTTTTCTAAAATCTCTTTTGCAATTTCGCGAATAACCTCTTCATCATCAACCACTAGCATCCTTTTACCCAAAAGTGTTTTCTTTCTTTTCTGCGTTGCTTTAATCTTTGTTTTCGCTGGTTTACTCTTACTTTGCTCATCAAAGCGCGGCAGATATAGATGAAACAGGGTGCCTGTATCAAGTTCAGAATAAACGGTGATAACGCCTGAGTGATTATGAACAATGCCATAAACCATAGACAAGCCCAGTCCCGTGCCCTTACCCACGTCTTTGGTGGTATAAAACGGATCGAAAATTTTCCCCACTTGATCCGCCTCCATCCCGATACCCACATCAGACACCGTAATACAAACATAATCGCCGGGGGTTAATTGTTGATGGTAACGGCAGTACATGGCATCTGCTGTCAAATTTTTACTTTCAAGAAGAAGCTCACCACCTTTGGGCATTGCATCGCGCGCATTTAATCCTAGGTTCATTAATACTTGAAATAATTGAGATGAATCCCCTTCCACAGGCCAAAGATCGGGCGCGAGTACAGCTTTCACATCGATTATTTTATCAATCGTACGGCATAATACGGTCTTTGCCTCCAGCAAAATATCATTCAGATTTAAGACTGTTTTTTCGTATTTCCCTTTTCTCGCAAAACCTAGTAACTTTTGAACCAACTCTGCTGATCGCTTAGCCGCTTTTTCGGCAGCTAGAATGTAGCTCGTTTCTTTGCCTGTATTTTTCCCTGCTACTTCCTTTAAAAGCTCCAGATTCCCAAGAATACCGCCCAGCATGTTATTGAAATCATGCGCTATGCCGCCGGCTAACTGCCCTATACTTTCAAGTTTTTGTGCTTGTATTAATTGCTCCTGCGTCTCTTTTAGTTCTGAAATATCTTGCGCCGTACAAACAATAGTTTGCAATACCCCCTGCTCATCACGCAAAGCGCTCGCAGAAAATAAAACGGGAAACGCTTGTCCATCCTTCCGAATGTAATTTTTCTCTAGGTTCGTTACTACATCGTTGTTCGCCAACTCATTAACATAGGGCGCCATAGCATCACATGAAACAATTTTTTTTAACGGCTCACCTTTAAGCTCATTCACATTATAATGTAACTTTTGCAGTGTCATGCTACTTACGTGATCAATTATTCCTTTGTTATTGACCACAACAACCATGTTATTCAACCCCTCTGCTTCACGTAATTTTTTATTCAGTACCTCAATCTCACCACGCTGCCTAACTAATTTATCCGCTATCTGGCGTGCGTCAGATAAAGCACCTTTAGACGATTGCAATAATAATAAAAAATCAACCACGGGATCGAAAATAGCAAAGTCGCTCATAACAAGCCCGTAACGCTCAAGAGCATCGTAATCTGCGATCGCTGGCGAACAAAGAAAAACCATATGGCCCGCGCTAGTAAGATGGAGCATTTCCCCCCTTAAAGAAATGACTTCATCTACAGATACTAATACAAAAACCTCTTGAGCATGTTTTAAAATAGCATTAAATTCCATATCTATAGAAAAGTTTTTAATCGAAAAATACTGGCTCAATTGAGATCCCGTCTCTAAATGGCAAATACGTTTGATGCTTTTTCCTACCTGGATAATTTTCATTGTCTTATCAAAAGCAATATGAAAAGGAAATAACTCTGCAAATAAATCGGCGGTTAAATCTATTTTAAAATCATCCATCAGCGCGTCTCTTTGGTCTTCGGATAGAACCTTATAAGGAATACATCGCAGTCTTTGTCTTTCGCACCCAATGATTCCTGCTTAACTTCAACTCGAGTATTGAACCGATGACCCAAGCCTTTAATCAATCCAAAAATCATGGGCGACAGACCTTTTCGTTTTGAATAATACTCCAAACGAAGACTATTCGCTTCAACATCAACGCACTGAAATATGGGTGGAGTTAAAGTAGGGAAAATAACGGCGACTCGACTATGGATAGTATTGATATTCTCAAGAAAGCTAACAAAGTTATTACCCGCTAATTTAAATATATCACGATAGTCTCCATTTCCCGTATAGCTTATCCAATACTCACCGATCTCTTTCAAGAAATCGTCCGAAGCGATACCGAAAACATTAGGTGCCTGAGCAACCAAATCATAAGTTAACTTATCTGGGTACTTCTCCATACTAATGAACAAATCGTTATCGATGCCTGCCGCTTTATACAGCCTCTCCCATTGTGCTTCGCCATAGCGTTCGCAAACAAGCATTTTAATGGCTTTATTGATCAATCCGTACATATGCTTCACCTTCCTTGTCTCTGTAAAATTTAAACTAATACATTCAAACTCACCCTGCTGCTGGGTTATTGTATCGCTCTTGATTCAACCTCGCATTTCATTTTATTTCCACCGATAGATAGCATCAAGCAAAACATGTTGCATATGACCATAATAATCACCCGGGAATGCCGCGCTATTACTTTTTCTATTCTGTAAAAAAGTATGTTCGTAAGTCACATCAAACTGCCACTGTTGCATACGATAACTATAACCCACGGATGCCAGATCCATAGTATAATCTGGCTGTGCCGGTGAGATATTAACAGCAGGCGTTGTCGCTTCAACATAGGAATAACCCGCATAAAACGCATGATGGACATTGGGCGTAAAGGCAAAACCCAGACGATAATCGCTAGAGTTTTTTCCGTTAATGGTGTTTGTGACGGTTGTGTTGCTATAGTCACGCTTAGCTTTGTTCAGGTAAGACCACATCTCATTATCATATTCAACACTGGCTAACCACATAACATTAATCCGCCAGGCAGCACCCACACTGAAGACACCAGGGTATCTCACATCCGTCGTGTAGTCGCCATTCACAGGAACGCCTGGATACACAGCATTAGAAGCACCATGACCGTCCATGTGAATCTGTTCTGGGCCACGATAATCAATACCTAAATTAAGCGCCGGCGTCACCTTCCAAAGCAAACCAACTTGCCCCGTGACACCGTAACCATCGCCATTCTCCTTTAGCCCCCAAGCATCACTTTCAGTCTTTCCATAAGACAATACGGCGCTAACCCCTAATGAAAGTTTTTGATTCAACTCATAGGCAAGGGTTGGCGCTAAATCCATGCGAAGAAAAAGTCCGCTTTGTTTAGCACTACCTAGTGGTGAAGCAACGGCTGCATTACTCTGGTAGCGTGATATGCGAGCATAGGGTGCATATAATCCGACACCAAACCACCATTTTTTAGGGAGCGGCTGCACGTAAAAAGCATTGAACCCAACCGCGGAGCGTGCTGAGCGCGATCGCACACCATGGGTACTGTTTTTATATTTCAAATCAGGAAACATAAAATCAGCACCGCCTTCAGCGGTTTTTTTATGGATTTGCGTTAAACCAGCAGGGTTGTAATACACGGCTGAGGGATCGTCTGCAACAGCGACAAAAGCCTGCATCGCTGCACCTTTTGCACCAACGCCATTCACCAGTGTTCCTCCGGCAAATAGACTGTGCATCCATAGAGCGCTACTCAGTGATACAAGAACAATATAACTTCGCTTCACTCTTTCTCTCCTTGCTGATCGCGCAAAGCCCGCAACCAATCTAAAGCCTCTTGATCGTCAGTAAATAATTTCTGTGGGAATTCCACCTTGGTTAAACCCATCATAAAACCTCCGACAATTTTCGCTATCGCAGATTTTGTTATTAATGCCACAGCTTTTACATTTTCTGTTGCATGCATGTAGATTAATCTAGCTTCACGTGAAATGGATTTTGCCAGCGTAATATCAACATAATAAAACGGTGGGTATGGCTGCTTCTGCTCATCACAAATTCTTTTACTCATCGCAATCCATTCCTGAGCGGCTATTTTCGTATCTACTGCGCCCTTATCTATGCGATAACCCAATATCCCATCTTCAATCACCCACATCGTAGCAATGCTACTACGGTAAATTTTTCCTGTTGGTGTCAATGTTTGACCTGCATCCATGATCTGTTCTCCTTTAATGCACTTCAGAGCGTGTCCTGAATAGCACGTATTAATTGCGCAACTTGAAATGGTTTCGGTACAAAACCAACATGCCCGCGTTTGCGAAAATCGGTGATGCGATCACCTTCGGCATATCCACTACAGAAGATGATCGGTAATGTGTTATTGATCTTTCGCAAGGCCTCAAAAGTACGATACCCATCCATCTTTGGCATGATCACATCCAATATAACCAACTGAATGCTAGCAGCGTTCCTGCGCAATATCTCAACGGCTTCCTGACCACTGGCTGCCTGCTGCACCGTAGCGCCGTGTTTTTTTAACACTTCCGCCATTAAGTCTCGTATATATTGCTCATCATCAACCACCAACACAGTAATCGCCATTTTCTCCACGTTGACCGGGGCTTTTTTACGCGCCTTTATTTCTTTTAAACCCGCGTTACTGGCATCGGGCAAATAAATCGAAAAACTCGTGCCTTGCCCGGGTTCTGAATAGACATAAATATCGCCATGATGCGCCTGGACAATACCATAAACCATAGACAAGCCTAGCCCCGTACCTTGACCCACGGGCTTGGTGGTGAAAAATGGTTCGAAAATTCGGTGCTTATCTTTTGTTGACACGCCCTCGCCTGTATCGCGGACGGCGATATGAACATAGGACTTATTGGGTTTCAGGTGTTCATGTCGACGACAAAATACCTCATCAGGAATAATGTTGGATGCCTCAAAAATAAGCTCGCCGCCCTGCGGCATCGCATCACGCGCATTCACACCTAGATTCATCAATACTTGCATGATTTGCGATGCATCACCATGCACCTCCCACAAATCATCAGCACAATAAGCCTTTATTTGGATAGATGAATCAATGGTGCGATACAGCACTGTTTTAACTTCATGGATGACCTTAGACAATGAAAAAACCTTAAATTCATAATTGCCTTTTCTGGAAAAAGCCAACAATTGCTTGGTTAATTCTGCAGAACGCAATGCGGAGGTCTCGATAATATTAAGGTATTTTTTAACGCTTGAATCGTTTGTTTGTTGGATTCCATCGCTTTCTTTTAATAATTCAACATAACCTAAAATGCCACTGAGTAAGTTATTAAAATCATGGGCAATGCCGCTGGCTAAACGACCGACCGTCTCTATTTTTTGAGATTGTTGCAATTGCTGAGCGATCGCCTGTTTTTCTTTTTCTGCCACTTTTATCGCTGTAACATCTTGAGCTACATAGATGAATTCACCTTCAACATTCATAGCCGACTTAGAGAGCATAACGTTTATCTCGGCGCCATTTGCTTGCAATATAGAACTTTCTCTTGCAAGAAAGTGCATTTCTTTGGGCAGTAACGACCAAATATCCGGTTTAAATAATGCCTCAAAATCTTGGCTCAACAAACGTTTACGACTATAGCCTAATGCTGACTGTACCGCAGGATTCACTTGAGTTACCTTGCCAGCATGATTAACAATAAACAACATATTAGGCATCGCATGCAAAAGCCGATCAAAATACTCACAGCTCACTGTGGATGCTTCAATTTCTTCAGCGAGCATGTTCAGGCCTGAAGCCAGCGCATCTAACGACTCATTGTCACCACAAATGTCTGCTTGCTGAGTAAAATCACGTCCAGCAACAGCAATCAGCGCATTCAACAAGGATGCTATTTGTGCTTGCTGCTTTTTGCTGCTTAAATCATTACGGCTCATTGCAATACCCTTGTTTTTAACGTTTCCTTTTAGCATCCATCGTCGATTCATTCTAGCCTTTTTGCTGCTTCAAATAATCCGTCATTGCATCAACACTCAACGGACGACTAAAATAATAGCCTTGGCCTTTGTCACATCCGTGCTCGATTAAAAAATCTAGCTGCTCCTTAGTTTCTATGCCTTCCGCAACAACCTCTAACCCCAAACTTTTTGCTAAAGATATCATGGACTTCACAATAGCTGCATCATTAGGATCGCTCATAATATCGCGAACAAAGGATCGATCTATTTTAATTTCAGATAAAGGAAGCAGCTTTAAATGGAGCATTGATGAATACCCCGTACCAAAATCATCAATAGAGAAACGTGCACCCAACTGGCTAAATTGATCCAATACTTTTCGTGAAGCATCAATATCTGTCATGATGGCTGTTTCGGTTAACTCAAAGAGTACTCTGCTTGGATCAATATGATGTCTTTTAACAAGGGCTTGTACTGTGCCCACCAGGTTTTTGGCTAATAGCTGCTTAATCGATAAATTAATATTGATATCGCTCATCTTTTTTTCGAACTTATTACTCCAGGCTTGATACTGAAAAAACGCTTGTTCTATTACCCATTGCCCAATAGGGATAATAAGCCCGTGCTCTTCAGCTAACGGGATAAACTCTTCTGGCCCAACGTTATCTATCTCTGCATTATCCCAGCGCAATAAAGCTTCCATGCCTGTCATCTGATTGGTTTGTATATCCAGGATGGGTTGATAAACCAAATGAAATTCTTTTTTGTGCAATGCGGTACGAAGCAAGGTTAAAACTTGATGCTGATGGAAATGCTCTTTCTGCAAACGGCGTGTGTAATACTCTATCTGGTTCCCCATACTACTTTTTGCGCGGTACATTGCAATATCAGCATATTTTAATAGTGTTTTTGCATTATCGGACGCCTGCGGGTAACACGCAATACCAATGCTCACCGTCACTTCAATGGGTTTATCGTCAATGAACAACGAACCCTCAAGGCTGCTAATAAGCTTATCCGCAATAGCGCCCGCATCCTCTGGTTTCTCGATCATAGGTAAAATTAAACCAAATTCATCGCCACCCAAGCGGCCTAAAATATCACCCTCGCGCAAACAGGCTTGCCATTTTTTTGATACCATTTGCAAGACGCTATCGCCCACTTCATGCCCGTGCGTATCATTAATCGTTTTAAAGTTGTCAACGTCAATAAAAAAGACCGCGAAATTATTTTCCTGACGCTTGGCTAAGCTTAAGACTTCTTCAGAGCGCGATTCAAATTCTATGCGATTATATAATTGCGTTAATGTATCGCGCATAGCTAGACGCTTTAATTTAACATGTTGTGTTTTGACTTGCTTCAACAGGTCGTTAACCACACTATCATCAAGTAAAGGTATGACATGAGAGGAACTAGAGCTATCCAAAATAGCATCGACGTCACCTTGCTTAATATTGTCAACAATATCACGCAAGTCATTCCGCTCTTGCTCTAGCGATAAAACTCTTTTATGACGATTATATGCATGATGAATAGAGCGAATTAAATCTTTGGCGATATACTCACCTTTAACTAAATATTCCTCTGCGCCTAATTCTAACGCATCATATTCTTGCTCTGTATTATCTATGCCTGTCAGCACAACAATGGGCATATCGGAAGACAAGGATTTCACCTTCGCAAGTGTCACATTGCCGCGACTATCCGGCAAATTAAGATCAAGCAAAACAAGTTGAAAAGACGAAGATGAACGGCTCAATGCTTTCTCCGTTGCTTTGAGGGTTTCAACATGAGCAACGTCATAATTAAAAATAATATCTTTTTTTAAAAACGCTTGAGCCAGTACCGCTTGATCAACATCATCTTCTACCAATAAAACACGCAGCGTTTCTTGTGCCTTGGTTTGTTTTTTCATTCTGTGTTCCTTATCTTCAAGAACGCTTTAAACTCTCGTCATGCAACAGCTTACATTGAGCATGTAATTTAGCCATCAATTCTAAAAATCGTTGTTGGAATCGAAGCGTTCGCTCGTCCAAATGATCCATTGCCTTAAAGGCGTTGACACTCGCATCGGTGTCGTCAAGTAATCGTTTTAATTGATCTGATGATTTCATACTATATTGCATTAACATTGATTTGAATTCAGATGGATCCAGCACATCCCCCTTAGATTGAAGATCGCGGACGTGAGCTGACAATACCTTCATCAACAACATCATAGCCTTAGATTTTTCGCGAATAGTGGTTAAATAATAGTGCGCCTTGTCTTCCCGCTCATCTTCCAACAGTAATTCCGAATACCCTAAAATGCCCGCTAACGCGTTGTTAATATCATGACCAATATTTCGAATGCTTAAACATTCTTTTTCTAACTCAGTCGTTATATCGTTTGTTTTTGACATCACTCATCATCCAAAAATAGACCGCGCTGATTGGTTATTTTTTTATCATTTCCACTGCGAAGGTAACCGTTAATTAAGTCAAGCATCACCCTGTCTTTTTTGGTCGATTTTTTGGACATTTTGCCATTCCTTTTGAGCGCTGAGCCAATCCATGTCACTTTAGTATATACCAAAAAAGGTAAGTTTGTATGAGTATATTCTTCTGACACAGGGCAACCTAGCAGCTAACCGCTAGGTGCTTTTGATTCGAAAATCACGCAACCGTATCCCAAGCAAAAACAAAACGACAAAATAAATCATCGCCGCTACCAGGATAATGCCAATCAAATGCACTGCACGCCATTGCCACACACGGGTTAGCCAAGGCATCAAGGGCCCGGGTGCAAAAAACAAAAATGCCCCCATCAAGCCATTCGCAATCGACAACTGCATTAAATATTTTTTCCAGCCCGCCTGAGGGAAAAACAACTTGCGCTTAATCAGAAAGAACAGCAACAAACTCGCATTAATATAACCTGAGAGCGTCGTTGCCAACGCAAGCCCTGCGTGTTGCAACGGGACAATCAACGCTAGATTTAAGATCATATTCGAGGCCATCGCGAACGCCGCTATTTTCACCGGCGTTTTAATGTTTTGATGCGCATAAAACCCTGAAGCCAACACTTTAATGTACATAAACCCCTGGATACCTAACGAAAAAGCAATCAAGCTTTGTCTTGTCATCAACACATCGTGATTACCAAAATGTCCATAATGCAACAACGTCGCTAACAGAGGACCTGAAAGCAATAACAGTCCAATCGACGAAGGCAGGCCAATAAACAACAACAATCGCAACGCCCAATCCATCGTTTCTGAATAGGCTTGTTCATTCTTTGCAGCTCGGCTTCTGGCTAAACAAGGCAAGACGACCGTTGCAATCGCAACACCAAATACACCCAGCGGCAAATTCATCAATCGCTCAGAATAATAAAGCCATGACACGCTGCCTGTTTTCAAAAAAGAGGCGAAAACGGTATCAATCAACAAGCTCACCTGCGCCACAGAAACACCAAACAACGCCGGCACCATTAATTTCAACACGCGCCTCACACCCGGATCAGAAAACCCCCACTTAAAAAACAGCGGTAACTTCATCCTCATCAAAAAAGGCAATTGAAAGGCTAGTTGGAGAATACCTGCAAAAAACACACCCCAAGCCAACGCAAAAATAGGTACTGCAAAAAAATGCGAACCCCACACCGCCGCTATAATAATGCATATATTCAACAACACAGGGGTAAAAGCGGGCACACCATAACGACCATACGTATTCAAAACAGCGCCGCACAGCGCAGTCAGAGAAATAAACAATAAATAAGGAAATGTAATGCGCAACATGTGCGCGGCCATCACAAAACGAGCGCTGTCTGGCGCAAAACCCGGGGCAAACATTCTCACCAACACGGGTGCCACCAACATACCTATCAGAGAAATCACCAAAAGCACCGAAGCCAACGCACCCGCAATACGATGCACAAACTCTTTTACTTTTTCATGGGTTTCTTTGGTTTGATATTCAGAAAGTACGGGGACAAAGGCTTGAGAGAACGCGCCTTCGGCAAAAAGACGGCGCATAAAGTTGGGTAATTTAAAGGCAACAATGAAGGCATCCACACTGGCACTCGCGCCAAACACTTGGGCAACAAGCATATCGCGCACAAAGCCCAACACCCGCGACACCATGGTGTTCGCTGACACCAGCGACGTCGATCTAAGCAAACCTCTTTTTTTCATTAACTCTCAAATATCATCGTTGAAACAAACTTACGTTACTATACCGCCCGCCAATGAAAATGCGAAGTAAAAACTCAATAGACCTTTTTATTCAGCATTTTAATAGGATAAATATCCCCATTAGGCGCAATGGCTCTCACAGAAAGCAACTCACCATTTGGGCCCATCACTTTGACTGAGGAAATCTTGCCGCTATGCACAATCGCTTTCAGCGGATAAAGCTTACCTTTGGGCCCTACAGCTTTCACAGAAAAAACCTGCTGCTGATCGGGGGTGATCGCGTTCACCCTTAATGTTGAACCAGGCTCAGGCCCCGAGGCTTGTGTTGCCGCCATAAGAGGTGCCGAGCACATTGCTCCAACCGCTGCTACCGCCAAAAGCCGTCTTACTTGTTTGCTTTTCATCCTCTATCTCCTTGACTTTATCCATAAAAAAATAGGCGCAATGGGCATATTGCTCATTCACCCCATAACGCTCGCATCATTGACAACAAATGATCAAGATCAATCGGCTTGGATACATAATCCGTCGCGCCTGCTTCGATACATTTTTCACGATCACCCTTCATTGCTTTTGCTGTTAAAGCAATCACGGGGATCTCTGTCAATGTTTCGTGTGCACGGATACGACGCATGGCTTCATAACCGTCCATTTCTGGCATCATAATATCCATAAGCACAATATCAAAATAATTAGCGCTCTCCCGGTGAAGGCAATCAATCGCCTCCTGCCCCGTGTTTGCCTCAACAATCTCAAAGCCCTTCTTCTGAAGAACGCTTTTTAGCGCAAACACATTTCTTGCATCATCATCAACCAACAAAATTCTTTTCCCTTGAAAAATCTCGTTGCTTAACTTCACTGTTGTTTTATCATTAGGCATACTACTCTCCCTAAAATCACTTGTCTTTCACCCTTGACTCTTTCGCTAAAGGAAGCATGCCGACTCGCATCATCGCCTCCATCGCTTGAGCGTCCACAGGACGACTATAATAATAGCCCTGTGCTAGCTGACAATGGTTTTCGATCAAAAACTTTTGCTGCTTTTTCGTTTCAACGCCCTCACCTACCGTAGCAAGATTCAAACTATTCGCCAAAGCTAAAATAGACTTGGCAATCAAAGCATCTTCTTTGGCTTCTATGTCTGCTAAAAAGGTGCGGTCAATTTTTAAAATATTGATAGGCAATTTTTGTAGCCTCCCCAAGGAAGAATAGCCCGTGCCAAAATCATCAATAGAAAGCTCAAAACCAAGCCTATGCAATGCCTCCAATACCCGGGTTGATCTTTCTTCTTCTTGCATTAATGCTGTCTCTGTCACCTCTAACACAATTTTTTTGGCCGGAATCACTGATTCATCCAAAATATCGGTGATGGTTTTAATCAAATCAGACTGCTGCAACTGACAAACCGACAAGTTGAGCGCATACTGCATTTCTTTAAAACCCGCCTCATACCAACGCGAAAACTGTGCGCAGCCCGTACGCAAAACCCACTCACCTACCATCGCAGCAAGACCTACTTCTTCCGCAATGGGTATAAATTCATCCGGCGGAATGTTACCGAGCTTGTCTTGTTCCCAGCGTAACAATGCTTCTAACCCAACCACTTTTCCTGTTTTCAACGCTACAACGGGCTGGTAGACCAACTGAAACTCGTTTCGCTCCACTGCAAAACGTAGCATTGTCTCTATGCTCGAACGACGCGTATACGATCGATTCAAATCTTTAGTAAAATAACGGTGCGAATTCCCTCCTTCGGATTTCGCGCGGTACATTGCAATATCAGCATTTTTTGCCAAAACAACGCCCGTTTTGCCCGAAGAAGGATAACAAGCAATCCCAATACTCGCACCAAGACGCAATTCATTACCCTCGACTTGGAAAGGCTGCGTCAACGCTTTAATAATAATGTCAGCAATTTTTCCTGCGTCGTAGTAATGCCCAAGCTCTTGCAATAACACCGCAAACTCATCACCGCCTAAGCGTGCAATAAAATCTTCTTCACGCAGCGCTGTTCGCAAACGCTCTGCCACCTGCTTCAAGAGCGCATCACCCATTTGATGCCCCAAATTATCATTCACGACTTTAAAATCATCAAGATCAATAAATAACAAAGCAAATAAACGCTCATGCCTAGCCGAAACTGCAATCGCCTGTTTCAGAGCGGATTCAAATCGCAACCGATTAGGCAATGAGGTCAACGAATCGTGATGCGCAAGCTTATGAAGTGCTCGGTTACTTTCCTCCAACTCACGCTTCGTGATCTGAAGATCCAACAAGGCGCGATCAAGATCCCGATGCTTTTCATAATAAAGTTCAAGGAAAATCTGAACCTTGCTTTTTAAAATATGCGAATCCACCGGTTTAAACAAATAATCCACAGCACCAGCGTCATACCCCTGAAAAACCTGTGTTCGCTCTTTACTAATCGCCGTAACAAAAATAATAGGGATAGCCTTTGACTTCGTCCGTGATCGCAATAGTGTCGCCGTTTCAAATCCGTCCATTTCTGGCATTTGTATATCTAACAAAATGACCGCAAATTCAAATTCCAAAGATAACGTCAAAGCCTCATTGCCCGAGAGCGCTGTATAAATCTCTGCGTTCAGTCCCTCTAAAACCGTGCGCATAGCAATTAAATTTTCATTACGATCATCAACCACCAATATCTTTGCCGGCAAAGCAATGGCATCTTGTCCGTCTAACTCTTTGCTTGCCTGTGAAGAAGGTTCGTTGTTCATGGGTTTATTCATCATCTACTTCCTCCTTATCGATATTCTGCAAGACACGCTCATCCTTCTCAAGCTTACCTAAAAAATCACCTATACTTTGCAATGGTAACACATAATCAACGTTTGCAACCTTAATGGCTGCTGCCGGCATCACCGACGATTCTGCCGTGGCCGGATCTTGCACAATAGCAAGTCCACCGCACTCTTTAATCATACGCAAACCCATGCTTCCATCGGAATTTGCGCCAGTTAAAACAACACCGATTAGCTTATTTCGATATACATCCGCCGCACTCTCAAAAAGCACATCAACAGAAGGACGTGCATACTGTACACGAATATCAACAGACAAACTAAGACTCAAATCATCTTCAACCAACATATGATAACCACCTGGTGCAATATAAACATACCCTGGCTTTATAAATTCTTTTTCTTCAGCTTCTTTGACGGACAGCGGACACAACCGATCTAAGTGTCCCGACAAGAAATCACCCGCATGAGCGCCCATATGCTGTACAATTAATATCGGCCACTGAAAGTCAGCTGGCAACTGGCCTAAAATGATCGACAAAGCTTCAAAGCCTCCTGCCGACACACCTATAACCACTGCTTCATGTTTCATACAATGTTCCTTCAACTTTTCTTTCGAAAAATCTTTTCCTTTCGAGAAACGCCCTCAAATTCTTGCTCGATGACGGTTTGTAAAATCGACTCTTTATTACCCAAACAAAGAAAGCCTCGGTGACACAAGCTGTCACGAAATAACGACAAAACCCTATCTTGCAAAACTCGATCAAAATAAATTAACACATTACGACAAATCACGACATTCATTTCACCAAAGACTTTATCCGTCACCAAATTATGATTGGCAAAAATAATATTTTCTTTTAAAAAAGATCGCATTTTCGCTGCATTATATTTTGCATGATAATAAGTAGAAAAAGATGAAGCGCCATCGAACTTGTTGTAATTGGCAATGTATTCTTTCAAGCGATCCAACGGATAGATACCTTCACGCGCTATCTGTAGGGCTTTTTGATTAAAGTCGGTCGCATAAATTTGTGCGCGATCTAAAAAACCAGCCTCATGCAATAAAATCGCCATGGAATATACCTCTTCCCCGGTCGCACATCCAGCATGCCAGATCTTAATAAACGGATACGTTTTTAATACGGGTAACACTTTTTCCTTAAAACGATTATAAAAATCAGGGTCTCTAAACATTTCAGTTACTGTAACGGAAATATTCAATAAAAACTCTTTAAAAAACAGTTTATCGTACAATAGACGAGGAATCATTTCAGAAATATGCTTGTAGTTGTTTTTTTCTAAACAATACTTTAAACGACGCTTAAAAGAAGCGCCCGCATAATTGCGAAAATCATAGCCGTAGCATCGCGACACGGCATCCAGCAACGCGTCAACTTCTATTTGTTCAATCTTCTTGATATCCATTTATCCTTGCCCCATCCATACACGTACCATTGAAATTAGATTCTCCGCATCTACCGGCTTCATTAGATAATCGTTGGCACCAGAAGCCAAACACTTATCTTTATCTTCCGCCATGGCTTTCGCCGTTAGCGCAATAATAGGTAGTTTCTTAAAATCAGGCATGGCTCGAATCTTTTTAATCGTCTCGTAACCATCAAGCACTGGCATCATAATATCCATCAGAACCAATTCAATGTCATCTTCTTCTTGTAATTTGTCTAATGCTAGCTGACCATTAGCCGCCACAGACACAATCAAACCCTGTTTTTCAAGCAACTTTGACAGTGCAAATAAATTCCTCATATCGTCATCTACAAGCAAGAGCTTCCGGCTTTTAAGTGCCGTATCAGGATCATGTAATTGACGAATCATTTCTTGTTGATTGGCCGGCAAATCCTTTTCAACACTGTGTAAAAAGAGCGATGTTTCATCCAATAACCGATCCGGTGAATCCGCACCTTTCACCACAACGCTCGCACCATAAGCGCTAAGCTCTTGATACTCCTCTTCTGACAGTGCTTTTCCGGTATAGACCACCACAGGCGGCAAAACAATGTCTTTTGTTTTCGCAAGTAGTTTCAACAAAGCAAATCCCGTCATATCAGGTAAGCCGAGATCAAGAATAATACAATCATAGCGCTGCGCCTTGATGCGCTCTTGCGCCGCCGCACCATTTTCTGCAACATCAATTTCTACGCCTTTATGCGAAATTAGCTTTTTAATGGCCAGCTGGCTGCTACTATCATCCTCGACAACCAAAACATATTTGATAGCAGAGTCCGCCAAACTTTCAAATTTGCTGAAAATATTATCCAACCCCTCCTGTGTCGCCGGCTTTGTTAAATAACCCACAGCGCCAAGCTGCAATAACACGGGATCTCTGTCTCTGCCAGAAACAATATGCACCGGAATATGGCGCGTTTCTAAATTATATTTTAACTGCTCTAATACTTGATGCCCATCCATATCCGGTAACGTTAAATCCAAAATAATGGCGCTCGGCAAGAACTTTAAAGCATGCTGTAACCCTTGACTACCGGTCGCGGCAATAACCGATTGATATCCTTTTGTTCGCGCAAGCTTCTGAACAATGGCTGCAAACTTCAAATCATCTTCAATGATTAAAACGGAATTCTTGTTAGCATCCCATGTTTCACGGTCGTCCGGTACCAGCATCGCAAGCTCATTGTTTTTGCCTTTGACTCTACCTTCGCTCGACCCCGCATTAGACTGACGCTTCACTTCCGGCGCCAAAGGTTTTGCATGCGTCGTACTAGCGCTGCCCGAAAATCTTGGCGGTGAAGCCATCTTTGCGTCAGTCGCTTTCGGTACCACGTACTTTAATGGCAAATATAAGGTGAACTGACTACCTTGACCCACCTTACTACTTAACGTAATGTCGCCACCTAATAAATGTGCCATTTCACGTGAAATAGTCAAACCCAAACCCGTACCGCCATATTGTCGACTTGTTGACCCGTCAGCCTGCTGAAACGCTTCAAAAATGGCATGCTGATCCTCGTCCGAAATGCCGATGCCTGAGTCAACTACAGCGAATGCCACCGAAGCATCAATCTTCAAATTTCCCGGCAATACGTCTCTATCTGCGACCGGTCGATAAACCCTCAGCTTCACTGAACCTTCTTTTGTAAATTTAAACGCATTGGATAATAAATTCTTCAATATTTGACCAACCCGTTGCGCATCAGTATCAATCACTTGAGGTAAGCTACTATCTAGCTCAGGAGAAAACGTTATTTTTTTATCACGCGCCAATGGCTCAAACTGTGTCTTCAATGCTTCAACAATACTGGAAACCTCTTCTGTTTCGATTTGAACATCCATTTTACCCGACTCCACTTTAGACAAGTCTAAAATGTCATTAATCAAGTGTAATAGCTCCTGTCCACCGCCATGAATCACTGTTGCTTCTTCAACCTGATCATCTGTAAGGTTGCCTTCATCATTATCGGCAAGGGACTTGGAAAGAATCAACAAGCTATTGAGCGGCGTACGAAGCTCATGAGACATATTCGCTAAGAATTCAGATTTATACTTGCTTGCCAGTGACAGGTCTTTCGCTTTTATTTCCAGCTCTTCCTTTGCCTCTTCAATGGCCGCATTTTTCTTCTCAATATTGGCTTTTTGCTGCTCTAAATATTGTGTTTTCTCTTCCAGCTCCTCATTCGTCGCCATCATTTCTTCACTCTGTGCTTTTAACTCAGCTTCTGAGCTTTTCAATATACTGGTTTTGTTTTCCAGCTCGTCATTGGTTGTGCGTAGCTCTTCTTGTTGCGCTTGCAGTTCTTGGGACAATTGTTGTGACTTCTCAAGCGCTGTCCTGGTGGTTTCTGTACTCATTACATTACTTAAATTAATCCCCGCTGTATCAGCCACCGCATCAACTAATTCTTGTTGCAATGTTGTAAACTCATGAAACGATGCAATTTCCAAAACACCCAGAACGTGCTCATTAAACAAAATAGGTATGAGATAAAGATTAGCCGGCGCTTTGCTTCCAAGGCCCGACTTAATTTGAATGTAATCCTCAGGCACGTCAGTAAGCGTGATCGGTTTTTTTTCTAATAAACACTGCCCCACCAAGCCCTCACCCGGCTTCACAACCGTATCAATATGCTTTCGTTTCTTATAGCCGTATGCCGCATACAAATGTAACTCTGGCTCACCACTTTCATCTTTTATGGGTTGCAAATTGACATAAAACACAATACATCCGGCTTTCAATACTTCAGCAAGCTCAGAAACCAGTTGCTGCGCCAATGCGGTTATATCTTCTGACTTAGATAATATTTCTGAAATAGTAGCAACATGGCTTTTGACCCAGTTTTGTTGCTTTAATTCATCCGTATGTTCGCTGATTTGTTTTTCGACTTGTCCGCTCATCTTGCCAAAGGATTCACCCAAAGCATTTGCCTCAGCAAAGCCTGTAATGGGCTCTTTCATCTCGTAATCGCCCCTACTGATTCTTTCAGCCGCTCTCATTGCCGCCGTAATCGGCTTGGTGGTTGTTCTTGTCATAAACCAAGCAAGCAACAAACTAATTAAGGCCGCCAAGGCTAATAAAACCCACTCGACAATCAACAAGTTTCGCATTTTTTTGGCCTGAGTATGAAAATCTTCCGTCATCAGGGCGCGTTGACTCAGGCTCATGGCTTCTAGCGATGCGACCAAATCCGCCGCAATCGGCTCTGCACGTGTTCCCAACCAAAAATTGGCCTTATTCCATTGCTTGCCCGCTCTGATCTGAAAAAGTTTGGATGGCAAGGGAGAAAACGCCTTCCTTAATCCTTGTAATTCTTCAAGCAAACCCTGCTGTTCTTTGGTCATCAGTGAACGCATACGAAATAACTTGGCATAACTATCAACATTAATATCCCAAAAACGGAGAAACTGTTGTTCATACACTTTTTGCCCCGTCAACAAATAAGCACGAACATTCGCCAGACCTAACCCCAAGCTACCACGAAAATCTGCTATAGCGCCAAGCAGGCGCTTCCTTTCCGATGTTGCCGGTTCTTTTTTCTCTAAATCAATTAATTGTGTTATCGCTATACCCATTTGATCACCTAACGGCGCAGCCTTCTTTAAAAGAAGCTGTAATGCGGGTAAATTCTCTGGCGTGTTTGCAATCGCTTCAACTTCTTGCTGAGCCTTTTTAAATTGGACGAGCTTTTTTTTGATCACAGCCAATCGCTTAACAGTCTTCGGATTTGTCCAGCTTTCAGAAAGCTTTTCCATTTTCGCTAAAGCAGCCTCCATTTTCTTCCAGCTTGCTGTTCGTTCGTTTTTGAACTTGGGCTGCCCCAAAATCATCCAGCCTCGCAAAGAAGCAAATGATCGATTGACTTCTGTCAGCATCTCCGCACTCGCTACCGTCGTTGGCGCTCGCAGTGTTTGTAATCTGGAAGATAGCGAAGAAACATCGCGCATTTCAAAAACGCTCACAACAACAATTCCAACGATAACAAGCAAGAGTAAAAAATAACTCAAACCCAGTCGCAAGCCTAGTGTATTAAGCTTCATTACCATCACTCCTTATGTACTTGCTTTAATAGCTTATCCTGCATTTCTCTAGCCGACAACGGACTACCAAAATAATGCCCTTGACCTAACTGGCATCCTTGTAGTTTCAAAACATTCATTTGTTCTTCTGTTTCGATGCCTCCGGCAATAGCGCTTAAGTTTAAATTAGCTGCTAAGGCTAAAATAGAGGCGGCGATCGTCATACCCTCGTTTTTCTGCCGATCATCGGCAATAAACTCTCGAGCAATCTTTAAAGCGGTAATAGGCAGCTCTTGCAAACGACTTAATGAAGAATACCCCGTTCCAAAGTTATCAATACAAATCTTTACACCCAAATCGGTAAGAATATTCAAAATTTGCTTTGTGCTTTCAGGATCTTCCATAACGGCTGTCTCTGTAAGCTCAAACATAATGTTTCCAGAATCAATCTTCGTTTCTTTCAGTGTTTTTGTGATGAATTCAACAAAAGCTCTTGCTTTCAGTTGCTGCAGAGAAACATTAATTGTGCAATATGCTAAGGCGCACGCCTGTTTTTCCCAGTTTGCAAATGATTCCAGCGCTTCTTTTATGACCCATTCACCCAGCTCAGCAATGACGCCCATATCTTCTGCGACGGGAATAAATTCTGCCGGCGAAACATCCCCTAGCACAGAGCTATGCCAACGTATCAGTACCTCAGCACCGACGATAGATTCAGAATCTAATTGGTAAATTGGTTGAAACACCAAGTTTAACTCTGACGTTTTAATGGCTTTTCTTAATTGAGTTTCAATAATAAATTTCTGTTTATACGCCTCATTCAATTCTTTTGAAAAATATTGATAATTATTTTTCCCCGCCTGCTTGGCACGATACATAGCAACATCAGCGTGCTTGCACAAGGTATCCACATCATCACCCGCCTCAGGGAATAATGCAATTCCGATACTAACGCCTATTTTTACCTCTGTTTCTTTCAATTGAATTGACTCAGACATCGCAGCAACAATACGTCTTGCCACATTAGCCGCCACTGTTTGCTTTTGTATTTCAGTTAAAATAACCACAAACTCATCGCCACCCAAACGCGCGGCAAATGAGCCTGTTTCTATCGAGCGAGAAACTACATCATCCTGACGAACACATTGACTAATTCTGTTAGCTGCTACTTGCAAAACCTCATCACCACAATCATGCCCAAAAGTATCATTAATATATTTAAAGTTATCCAGGTCTAAAAACAATAACGCAAAACGCCGGTTATGTCGCTGAGAAGAGGCTAACACTTGAGCCAAGCTTTCTTCAAACTGAAGCCTATTAGGAAGCTTCGTCACAACATCTAATCTTGCTAACTTATCCAGCTGTTTATTACGCTGCTCCAGGGTGATTTGCGCGTCACTCAACTCAGACAACAATCCCTTTAGCTTGGCTTTTTGCGCATATAATTCAACAAAAACCGTCACCTTGCTTTTTAAAATCACAGGGTCAATCGGCTTAAATAGATAATCAACCGCGCCAAGTTCGTGCCCCTTAGCAACATAGCGCTCTTCCTTGCTAATGGCGGTGACAAAAATGATTGGCGTATTTTCGGTGCGCTGGTTCTCGCGCATCAACTTTGCTGTTTCAAAACCGTCCATGCCTGGCATTTGGACATCCAATAAAACCAGCGCAAAATCCTGCTCCAACATCAGCTTCAACGCTTCATTCCCAGAATTCGCTCTCACCGTTTCTAACGGCATATCATCAAGTAAGCGCTCCAACGCTAATAAATTTTCTGGTCGGTCATCAACAATCAAGACCCTAGGCTTGATTGATTCTGATCGTGTCTCTGAAAAATCCATAGCACATCCCCTTATTGGGCTTCATTTTAACTTATTTCGATAGCCAAACTTTTAACATAGAAAGCAATTGATCAATATCAACCGGCTTCGTTAAATAATCACTCGCGCCTGCTTGCATGCATTTATCGCGATCTTCCATCATCGCTTTCGCGGTCAGCGCAATGATAGGCAATGTTTTAAACTGTTGTTTTTCTCGGACTTTCTGAATGGCTTCGTAGCCATCCATCACTGGCATCATCACATCCATAAGCACAAGTTCAATATCGGGTATACTATCGAGCTTATCCAACGCCAATTGTCCATCCGATGCGACAACAACCGTTAACCCATGATCTTCTAAGATGCCGGATAGCGCAAACACATTGCGCATATCATCATCGACCAACAATATTTTTCGTCCCATCAAAACTGACTCAATATTATGCAGCTTCCGCATCATCTTCTTTTGCTCGTCTGGTAGCTTTGCTTCAACACTGTGTAAAAATAATGAGACTTCATCAAATAAGCGCTCCGGTGAATCTGCACCTTTAACCACAATGCTCGCTGAATAACGTGAAAGCTCTGCGTGTTCTTCCGCCGTTAACTCTCGGCCCGTATAAATAACAACAGGTGGAAGCTCGACCTTTTCATCATTCAACTCCTTGAGCAAATCAAACCCAGAAATATCGGGTAAACTTAAATCCAAGATCACGCAATCATAATGCTCACTCATGATTTTTTTCTTGGCCTCTTTACCTTGATCCGTAACCTCGATCACTTGCACATCATTTTCAATGAGGCGGGCAATCGCTTTTTGATTATTGATATCATCTTCGACCACCAATACTTTTTTGATTTTATTGTCCAAAATGGATTCTATCTTGTTAAAGGCCAAATCAATACCTGTCTGATCAGCTGGCTTATGAAGATAGCCAATCGCTCCCTTTTGCTTAAGCGCTGGCGATTCATCCCGAGCAGAAATAATGTGTACAGGTATATGGCGTGTTTTCCCGTCAAACTTCAACAACTCTAACACATGCGCCCCATCCACATCCGGCAACCCCATATCCAAAATAATGGCTTTAGGTTGATACTCTGCCGCCAACTGTAATCCTGTTTTGCCACGATCTGTAATCAGGCACAAATAGCCTTTCTCTCGCGAAACATCGGCTAAGAGTTTCGCGAACTTTTTATCATCCTCGATAATCAAAATGCTGTTGCTTGTTTTATTGATATTATCTCTATCATCTGGCAAAAATGGGGCGGGGGGCTTTTCCTGCGATACCGATACCTTAGCCTCCATCTTTTTTGCTTTTTCTGGCACTGATGTAGGCGGAACATCCTGGCCCTTATCGTTTTTATAATCAAAGGGAATAAACAAAGTAAACGTGCTTCCTTCACCTTCTTTACTATGCAGCTGCACTTCGCCACCCAATAATTTAGCCAGCTCTCTTGAAATAGCCAAGCCAAGCCCCGTGCCGCCGTAAGTGCGACTGGTACCACCATCAGCCTGCTGGAATGCCTCGAAAATAGGCTCTTTTTTGTCGTCAGGAATACCGATACCCGTATCTATGACAGAGAAAGCCAAAGCCGCTTCTCGGTTCAACGACGTATCTCGGAAAACTGCATCATCGGCAGGCTTCGCTACTTTTAGGGTCACCGATCCTTGGCTCGTAAATTTAAAGGCATTCGATAAAAAGTTTTTAATGATTTGTGCTAAATGCCGATCGTCTTGACGAATAATTTCAGGCACACCCTCTGCAACCTCGATAATAAAGTCAACACCCTTCTCCTTCGAAACAGGATCAAACTGTTGTTTCAACAAGCCCACCACTTCAGCAACTTCAAAAGATTGTGTTATGATCTCTAACTTCCCTGCTTCTACTTTTGATAAATCTAAAATGTCATTGATCAGTGTTAACAACTCTTTTCCACCACTATAAATAACATCGGCCGCCTCGATTTGTTTGTCTGTCAAGTTGCCGTCTGAGTTATCAGCAAACGTTTTTGAAAGAAGCAGCAAACTATTAAGCGGCGTTCTAAGCTCATGTGACATATTCGCCAAAAACTCAGACTTATATTTACTGGCCATTTCAAGATCTTTTGCTTTACGCTCAACCTCTTCGCTTGCCAGCCCTATTTTTTTATTTTTTTCTTCTATGTCTGCTTTTTGCCTGCCAAGATATTCTGTTTTTTCTTCGAGCTCTTCGTTCGCTGATTGTAGCTCTTCACTTTGTGCTTTCAATTCGTGCTCAGACTCTTTGAGCACTCGCGTTTTTTCTTCAAGCTCTTCATTGGTTGTTTTTAATTCTTCTTGTTGCGATTGCAGCTCTTCTGCCAGGTGCCGCGACTCTACTAACAAGTTTTCAGTTTTTGCATTAGCCAACAAACTATTAACACTCGCTGATAAACCAATGCATGTTTGCTCTAACATATCCTGTTGCAAAGGCGAAAAAGGCTCAAAACTTGCAAGCTCAACAACGCCCAGCAGTCCTTTTTCAAAAACTAACGGTAAAACAATAATATTGATCGGCTTCTTCTCGCCAAGGCCTGAATTAATGACAATATAATTCGATGGCGCCTTAGTCAGTAAAATAGGCTTCTGCTCAATGGCGCATTGCCCAACCAGCCCTTCGCCAAACTTAATGCGATTCGACAGGTTTTTTCGCTCTTTATAAGCATAACTACCAAAAAGCATTAAAACAGCTTTTCTCTCCTTCTCTTCTTGGGCATCAGTAAGCGATGCGCTCTCTTCTTTTAAATAAAAAGCGCCGTACCCAGCTTGCACAGCGTTGGCAAGCTCTCCAATTACTGTTTGCGCTAAATCACGCAGCTCACTCTTTTCTTGTGCCAAACTTGAAATACGCGCCACCTCGGTCTTCAACCAACTGCGCTCTTCTGCTTTGCTGGTTAATTCATTGATATTGGTAATCAAGTTATTAAACGACAAGGACAGATCCCCAAGCTCATCTTTCCCCTCAGCATCAATCTTAACGCTTTTATCGCCAGCAATATAAGCTTCCGTCGCTTGTTTTAACTTCGTAATGGGAACAATCAACTGCCGTGACAACCACCACACGATAAAAATAGCGGCAAATATCCCGATTAAGCCTGAAATAATAACTAGAATAAAAGCATCCGTACCCGCTCGTTCGGCAGATTGAACCGCCATAACGATACTGTTACGCGTCAAAGGTCGAACATCCGTTCGCATGAGTTCACTGATCTTCTTGAGATGCTGTTCAAATTCATGCAGCGTTGTTCTTAAGGCATCTTCATTATCCATCAAGCTATAAACATCTTCGACCATACCTGAATACTTTTTATCAATATTCTCAAGAAGCAGCGTTTCTTTGGGAGTAGGCTGCAAGGCGCGAAACTGCTTAGCGTATCGCGAAAAATCCTTCTGAGAATTTTTAGTAAGCGCTCTTAACTCGGGGTCAGGATGAATAAGATAGGCCAGCACATAACTTGCAATTTCATGAAGATTCACCTCAAATTCCAATGCAGCTTCTTCTTTTTGTAAAGACTGAACATTGGTTTGCTTTAACTGTTTGAGTTCATTTTCAATCAAACCATCCGCATCTTCCATTTGTTGAAAAAAGGATTTGTACCTCTGCTGCCTATGATCCACTAATTTAATCAGTTTATTGCCAAGCACCTGATGAACCACAAAAAGATCAGATATTTTTTCCGACATTTTTTTATCGGTAATGTGCGGCATCAGTTTAGCAAGCAGCATCGCCGTTTGCTCGTAATCATACTCTGCATCGCGAAGCTTTTTCACATTCTCTATATCGGGTTTTCTAATATAACTTGAAACGGCACGCGTAGCCTTACCCAAATTGATCTCCATTTCCAGCGTAGCCGTCTGCAAAGGCTCTTCAATATTGGTAATCTGTTTAACACGAGAGTGGATGTTGACGGTCTGCCATAATGTGAGGCCGATACTAACAATGAATATCAGGACAATGAGCAAAAAGGCAAAGAGAAGCTTTTTCCAGACCGATACATTTTTGAACATCCTCTGCTCTCCTTAGCTGAAAGATCTTATAATCTGTCTTAGCATAGTGAATCACCTCAAAAACAGTTACTAAAAATATAGACCTATCTCGTTGAAAATCAATGAGGAAATGCGCATTTATCGTCAATTAACGCAGAACATGAAAAATATGCCAAAGCCCGAAAAAAGCATTGACACGCAAGCTTGTATCATGGAAAATGCACGATCTATTTTGTTAATAAATGTACATAATTTCGGAGAAATACTGTGGCAAACACCCCCTCAGCAAAAAAACGAGCGAAACAAAACGAAAAACGTCGCGAACACAACGCAAGCATGCGCTCAAAACTGCGCACTTTCATCAAGAAAGTAGCTTACGCTGTTGATGCCGGCAAAAAGGAAGACGCGCAAGCAGCGCTGAAAGCGGTTATACCTGTGATCGACAAGATGGCCGGTAAAGCTGTGATCCACAAATCAACGGCCGCACGTTACAAAAGCCGTTTGAATGCGCGTGTTAAGAAATTAGTAACGGCTTAATTTGCCTTACACGGCACACTGTCATCCCGCGACTTGTGCACTGTGATCCCGCGGCTTGTACACTGTCATCCCGCGGCTTGACCGCGGGATCCACACCTCAATCATCCACCCAAGCCAGCATCCCGCGCTTCAATAGCGTCAAGCCTCGCATGCAACGCTTTCAACAACCGTAAAATCTCCTCATCACGCGCCTCAATCTCTTCAATCCGATGAATCACACGGTGAATATCCTTCATCTCCCGTGATCTCGCCTTACTCACCTCACGCTTAAGAAACATGCTGGAAAAATTCGCCGTCAATATAGCAAAAAAGCACAACCCGACCAAAATCACCACCGCACCCACCAAACGTCCAGCGATACTAATCGGCGTATAATCACCATAACCCACCGTTGACATCGTCACCCAAGCCCACCAGATACCTTGCCAAGGACTCGTGATCGCAGGATCCATACCAGAAATTAAAACGCCCGCAAGAATAACGACAAAAAATGCAGAAACTAGCGTAGTAATCAGCTTATTATCCGTCAAGGACCGCTTCAAGAGACCCAACCAGGGAGCGAACAAAACAAGCGCCAGAAAGGGTCGGATAAACTGATAAACACTCTGCAAAAGTGCCCAATTGAAAATGACAGGTATACCGCAGATAATCACCACAGCATTAAACCAATTCTCTCGAAGGTAACGTCCCTTATCTTCCACGACAGACAACAATATCAACGTCTGGATAACAAAAAACAACCAGATAACCCAGCTGATCAGCATATCGCCGAACAGCGATATATCCTTATATATTTCAAAATGCCACTGCAACAACAACAACACAGCAACGACGGTCATGCCATATTCAAAGAGCTTACCCAATAACCGAGCGCCCTTGCTTTCTAAAACACAAACCCCGCCCAACCCAACAATAAACTGGAGCCTCATTCCTTCTCCTCACCCTTTCCCTCAATAAAATCCATAATATCATATAACAACGGCGGCAAATTCACTTTACGTAACGCTGAGATCTCATAAACCGCACCTTCCCAATGTAAAGCAGAAATAATCGCTTGGCAACGCTCTTGCTTCTCATCGTCGCTGAGCAAGTCCACCTTATTCAACACCAGCCATCGCGTTTTATTTTGAACCTCATGGCCGTACTTGACTAATTCGCCCTGAATCACCTTAACAGCCTCCACCGGATCACTGCCATCACACGGCGCCACATCAACAACGTGCAGCAATAAGCCCGTACGAGATATATGTTTCAAAAACTGAATCCCAAGGCCAATGCCTTCAGCGGCACCCTCAATAATACCCGGGATATCCGCCACCACAAAGCTACGCGCCGCATCCACACGCACCACACCAAGATTCGGGTGCATCGTTGTAAACGGATAGTCAGCCACCTTGGGCTTAGCTGAAGAGATGGATCGAATGAACGTTGATTTACCCGCGTTAGGTAACCCCAACAAACCCACGTCAGCAAGCAACTTCAACTCCAAATACAATTCTCGCGTCTCACCGGGCGAGCCGGGGCTGATTTGTCGAGGTGCGCGATTGGTGCTGGTTTTGAAACGCGCATTACCCAAGCCATGATAACCACCTTGGGCTACTTTGATTTTTTGATCGTGGTCGATGACCTCACCGATCAATTCCTCGGTGTCACGATCATAAATCAACGTACCTAATGGCACGAGTACCAATAAATCATGCCCGCCTTTGCCTCGTCTATCTGAACCTTGCCCTGGCTGACCATTGGGCGCTTTAAACACACGCTTGTGACAAAAGTCCACCAAGGTGTTGATGTTTCGGTCGCCCACAAGGTACACCGTACCGCCATCGCCACCATCGCCACCATTGGGGCCGCCAAAAGGAATATACTTCTCACGACGAAAGCTCAAGCAGCCACTGCCACCATTACCCGCGTGCACTCTTATTTTTGCTTCATCAAAAAATTTCATTGTTTCATTATCCTCAAAATAACAAAAACCCCGTCATAGCGGGGTTTTTTAATCCGTTTGATATCCGCTTCGAGTATTATCTACTACTCAGCTGCTTCTGGCGTAGGCGCAGGATCAACAAAAACAAACCGACGGTTTTTGATACCCTTACGTGCAAAACGCACAACACCATCTACCAAAGCAAACAAGGTATGATCTCTTCCAAGACCGACATTCGCACCAGCATGGTAAGATGTACCACGTTGACGAAGAAGAATGTTGCCTGATTTAACCACTTGGCCGCCAAATTTTTTAACGCCCAGTCGTTTCGATTCCGAGTCGCGGCCGTTACGAGTACTACCGCCAGCTTTCTTATGTGCCATACTTTTATCCTCTTAGGCATTAATGCCTGTGATTTTTACTTCAGTAAACGATTGTCGATGCCCCATGCGCTTCATGTGGTGTTTACGACGCTTGAACTTAATAATTTTGATTTTCTTAGCGCGCCCTTGAGCCACGACTTCCGCAGCGACTTTTGCGCCTTCAACATAAGGTGCACCCACTTGCATATCACCTTCTTGACCGACCATAAGGACCTGATCAAATTCAATCGTTGCGCCTTCGTCAACGACAAGTTTTTCCACACGCAATACCTGGCCTTCAGAGACTTTATATTGCTTTCCACCGGTTAGAATTACTGCATACATCTGTTTTAACTCTTAATTTCATTTATCCAGAAAGGTGGCAGATTGTAGGTGATAAAATAGCAGGATGCAAGCCTATTCTCTGAAAAAACCCCCTTTTTCTTGACATTAGCACCCCCTCGCCCTAGGATGCGGGCACTGTAAGCTATCAACTGTATTATCATGAACCTAGACGCCGTCAAAACACTGGTCACAGGCGAGCTCGCCGCGGTCAGCGACCTCATTATGGAACGCATCTCCAGCAGCATCGCGCTTGCCAACGAAATCGCTGACTACATCTTTGCCAATGGCGGCAAACGTATGCGCCCCATGCTACTGCTTCTCGTCGCCAAAGCACTGGGCAACCAAAACCCCGATCAATACAAGCTGGCAGCCATCGTTGAACTGCTGCACACCGCAACCCTCTTGCATGACGACGTCATTGATGAGTCCACCATGCGCCGCAATCACCCTACTGCCAACGCCAAATGGGGCAACGAAGCCAGCGTACTCGTGGGCGACCTCCTCTACACCAAGGCCTTTCAACTGATTGCCGAAGTCGACCACAGCGAACTCACCCAACTGCTCGCTCAATCCACCAGCATCATCGTCGAAGGCGAAGTCCTGCAACTCATGCACCGCCACGACACGTCCACCAACGAACAAACCTATTTAGACATCATTCAACGCAAAACCGGCGAACTCTTCGCCATCACCACCGCCGCCATGCCTGTCTTCCTCAACATGAGCCAAGCAGAAACACAAAGCCTACGCGACTACGGCATGAACCTAGGCATCGCCTTCCAAATGATTGATGACGCCCTAGACTATATCGCCGACCCCGAAGAAACCGGCAAAAACCTAGGCGACGACCTAGCCGAAGGCAAGCTCACACTACCGTTAATCTACATCCTAGACCACGGCTCCGAGACAGAAAAAACACTCATCAAAACCGCCATACAAAACAAAGGCACCGACGACCTACCCGCCATCCAACAGGCTATCCAGGCATCTAATGCTATTGATTATACGCTGGCGCAAGCGGAGCAGTTTGCTGATCGTGCACGGGGAGCGCTTGCTTGCTTAGATGAGTCTGAGGCTAAGCAGGGGTTGATTGCTTTGACGAAATACACCGTCAACAGGAAGCGTTAAACCCTCACAAACCACAAAACCACAGAAGCCAACAACAACCCCGCAAACGTCCAAAGCAAAGGAAGCCCCGCATAAAAATTCGCAGCGAACCCGCTGAAAAACGTTGTGATCCCAAAGGACAGTGCCATGATAGAATTAGTCACCCCCATCACCCAGCCTTGTTCTGAATCATCGACTTGATTAGAAAAGAGTGTAATCAACGCGGAGTAAGCAACCGCAACACCCATGCCGACAAAGACCGAAGCAATCCAGGCAATAATGGGAATAAAGGTAATCACTGTAACCAGCGATAAAATAGAGCTCACCAACAAACCAGCAAGCGCGCAATACTTCAACTTGAATCGATTCGTAAAAAAATCCACTAAAATACCAAAGCCTATGCTGAAACCAATCGACAACGTCACCATAAACATCGATACTTCCAGGATAGAATAATGATAACGCCTTAAAAGAAACTGAGAAATAAAACCAAAATACTCACCCCAGCCCGAAATAAAAATCAATAAGACCAAAGAAAGCCAACAGAGTTTTTTATGGCGAAAGGCTTCAATGAAAATTTGAATCGCGTAATAAAGGCGAATGCGAAACTTGCGGGTTACTACAAACGTTTCTGAAAACGTAAACCACAAAAGCAAAGCATTAAACGCCGAAAGAATCGCCGCGCAATACATCGGCACCGCAAAACCAAACCAACCGACAATGTTTGAATCGGATAAAACACCGCCCAGCAAAGGCCCCAACACAAAACCCAACGACACCGCCAATAAAATATAACCAATATTCCGCGCCTTCGTTTCCTCAGTACTTAAATCCACCACCGCCGCCTGCGCAATCGGCTGACTCCCCGCGGTAAACCCAGCAATAACACGTCCCGCAATCAACAAAACAATACTGTGCAGCTCAATCGCCACCCCCGAAAGCACATAACCCACAACCGCGCCCAACAAACACACCAGCAACGATTTCTTCCGCCCCACAATATCCGACAAATCACCCAACATCGCCGCGCCAAAAAACCAACACAGCATATAGATCCCGATGATCATGCCATATAAAAGTTCACGATTAAAAAGCGAGGTCGCCGCTGGCAAAAACTGCGAATGCACGTCGATAATCATGCTACTAAGAATCGGGAATAAAATCCCAAGCCCCATGCTATCAATCGCAATCACAAAAAAGAGAGGTGCGGCTTTAATAAAAAATTTGTTCTTCAAAGAGGCTCCTTAACAGAGGGGGCTAGAGACTAGCTATGGGCCATATAGGACTTGAACCTATAACCAATGGATTAAGAGTCCACTGCTCTACCAATTGAGCTAATGGCCCACATGTATGAGATTGTAGGGAATTTGAGGCAAGGTTGTCAAGATTCATTTTTTTATTGCTTCTTTGAAATAGCGTTTTTGCCATTTCAAAGAAGTTAGAAACCGTGCTATACTTCTTTGAAATGGCGTTTTTGCTATTTCAAAGAAGTATTAGACCCCTCTGCAACTTCTTTGAAACAGCGTTTTCGCCATTTCAAAGAAGTTGCTTGGCCGGACGGTAAACATAAAAATGAGGTAACTAACTGATTATGAAAGAAATAAATTTTGTAGGTCGTGCTGGCGCCTTAATACAACTGAAGGCCTTGTCCAAAAAAAAGACAGGTAGCCTGGTCGTCATCAAAGGGCGTCGCCGCGTTGGCAAAAGCCGGCTCATTGAAGAATTTGCCAAAGAAAAGGCTTTTTATAGCTTTGCCGGTTTAGCCCCCGTACCTGGCGTAACCGCAGAAACACAGCGACAAGAATTTGCTTTACAGCTAAGCCAGCAAACAACGCTTCCCAATATGCCGAGCACAGATTGGTCTCAACTTTTCGGATTGCTCGCAACGCAATGCAAAAAAGGAAAATTAATTATTCTGCTTGATGAAATCACCTGGATGGCACATGACGACCCCAGCTTTCTAAGCAAATTAAAAAACCTTTGGGATCTACATCTTAAAAAAAATCCGGAACTTATCCTGATTCTATGTGGCTCTATTTCAACATGGATAGAAGAAAACATTATCAACAGCACCGCTTTTTTTGGCAGAATTTCCCTCACATTGAACCTGCCTCCCTTGCCACTTACAGATTGCTGCAAACTATTGGAGAACCTCGGCTTTCGTTACTCCATGCGAGAAAAGCTGATGCTGCTATCAATCATAGGTGGCGTGCCATGGTACATTGAACAAGTCAACGTTGACCAATCCGCGCTTGAAAACATTAAACGACTTTGCTTTACGAAAAACGGCACCTTAGTGAATGAATACCAGCACATTTTTCACGATCTCTTCGGAAAAGCCAGTCATGTCCACCAAGAAATAACAGCCTTGTTAGCTCATGGAGATTATGAGTACGCAGATATCTCTGATCGACTCAATTATACAAAAGGCAGTGCGCTCTCTGATTATCTAAAAGAGCTCGTTGCTTCAGGTTATGTCGACGAATACGCTAGCTGGTCGTTAAAATCCAAAAAAACATCGGCTAGAATCAAGAAATATCGCCTCACTGACAATTTCTTACGCTTCTATTTTCGCTACTTAAAAGGAAAAATGGCAATGATCAAAAACGATGCTTACGTTAACATTTCTCCAGCAAGCCTTCCTGGCTGGAGCAGCATGCTAGGCCTGCAATTTGAGAGCTTGATTTTAAACAACCGTCAATTACTACATGGTCATCTAGGCATCGCACCCGAAGAAATCATCATGAGCGGCCCTTACTTTCAACGCAAAACGACAAAACAACAAGGCTGTCAAATAGATTATTTGATTCAAACCAAACACAACACCGTTTTTGTTTGCGAAATTAAATTCTCGCAAACGACGATAGGCACAGCCGTTATTCAACAAATGCAGGAAAAAATTAGTCGGCTAGCCATACCCAAAGGTTTCGCGGCTTTACCTGTACTTATCCATGTCGGGAACGTTAGCAGCCAAGTTGTCGATGCGGATTATTTTAGTCAGATACTCGATGTTCTTACCTTCGACTAAAGCCTGCAATAGATCTACAGCGGCTCAAGCCCCCTGATCAAGCTGACTCATAATCGACATCATTTCAACCGCTGTATCCGCTGAATCGCGGCCTTTGTGGCCTTTTTTTCCGCCGATGCGTTCTTTCGCTTGGTCAACGTTTTGTGTGGTTAACACACCAAAAACAACCGGGACCAAATGCGCCAGCATGACACCTTGGCAGCCTTGGCTAACTTGTTGGCAAACGTATTCGTAATGATCGGTGTCACCGCGGATCACGGCGCCCAGGGCGATAATGGCGTCGTATTGTTGTGACTGTGCTAAGCGCATGCCGACAATAGGAATCTCCACCACGCCGGGGACATGAATGACGGTTAAATTATCTTTCGGTACTTCAAGCTCCAACAAACGCTCAACCGCGCCGTGAAGTAATTCATTCGTAATGTCCGGGTTAAAACGGCTGACGACAATCGCCACCGATACTGAACTGTTAAAATCCCTGGCTTCAATCACTTTCATAACGCTTCCTTTTGTTCCATGACTAGGTGTCCCAATTTCTCTTTCTTGGCTCGCAAATAATGCACATTGTCATCCGAGGCTTGTATTGTAATCGGCTCACGCGTAACTTCCAAGCCCATCTCGTGCAATTGTTTTAATTTATCCGGGTTATTGGTCAATAAACGTGTTTTTTCAATCCCCAACGCCCGGAAGATTTGCGCCGCGATGGCATAATCACGCAAATCACCTTTAAAACCCAAGTGATGATTCGCTTCCACCGTATCCATGCCTTGCTCTTGCAACGCATACGCCTTGATTTTATTCGCCAGACCAATGCCGCGCCCTTCTTGTGGAAGGTACAATAACGCACCGCCCTCTTCTGATATTTTTTTCAACGCATATTGCAACTGCGCACCGCAGTCACAGCGCTTCGATGAAAAAATATCGCCCGTGAAACAGGCCGAATGAACGCGTGATAAAATGGGTTGCGTTGTATCCACGGGTTGCTTGTATAACACGACATGTTCTTTACCAGATAATGTATCCTCAAAAACATACATCGTAAATTGCCCCCACGGATCGATAGGCAACTGCGCTTCAGCGACTTTCGTCACAACGTTATCATGCTGCATGCGGTATTGTTGAATCTGCTTAATCGATACAATCGCAATGTCATGCTTTTTAGCGAAGACTTCCAGATCAGGCATACGCGCCATCGTACCGTCAGCATTCATGATTTCACAAATCACTGCCGCCGGTCGCAAGCCTGCCAACTGCGCCAGATCCACGCTCCCTTCGGTTTGACCATCACGCCCCAACACACCTTGCGGATGCGCCCGCAAAGGAAAAATATGCCCAGGCGACACCCAATCCGCCGCACTGGCATCACAAGCCACCGCTGCTTGCACCGTTCGCGCACGATCAGACGCCGAAATCCCCGTCGTCACACCCTCAGCCGCTTCAATGGACACCGTAAAAGGTGTTTGAAACGCCGACTGATTATTCTGCACCATCATAGGCAACTGCAACTGCTGCACCATCGACTCATGCAAAGCAAGGCAAATCAGCCCCCGTCCATGCGTCGCCATAAAATTAATCGCCTCAGGCGTAATACATTCCGCCCCCATAATAAGGTCGCCCTCATTCTCGCGGTGTTCATCATCGGTGAGAATAAGCATCTTGCCTTGCTGGATCGCGGCAATCGCTGTGTCGATAGTTGTTAACGTCATAAAAACCTCTTTGTTATACGGTGTTAAGGTAATGACAGGGGGTGGGAAAGATAGAACAACCGTTTATTCATGGATATCGCGGCTCGACCACGGGATCCAAATACGCAACGCCATCGTCGCACACATAACGCGCACAACAACAACCGCACTAAAACGATCCACATACTCTCTCCCATCCGGACTATACCGTCGGCTCTGGAATCACACCAGATCTGCAACCTGAACCTCAAGTCGCTCGCGGGCTTTCTTCCGAGGAAGATCACCGCCGGTGGGGAATTGCGCCCCGCCCTGAAAGTAACGGGTACAATTTAACCTGAAATGGGGTGGGGATCAAGAAATTTGTAAGAGGTGATTGACTTTATCACCTGTAAGCGTATGGTTATTCTGTTGTCAGTGGTAATTTAAATAATAGGGAGATACGCAAGATGACAGAAGAACGGTCTTTATTGAATGCTTCAGAGGATGAAATTCTCAGAACGCCAAAAAAACCGCCCCCTAAGAGCAGGAATGAAAATAAATCGTTTCCCACATCACCACTAAATTTATCTGCTACTGAATTCCATAGTAGTGTTGACTCTAACATTAACGATGATGATAATAGCTCAACTCAACCGTTGCTTCACACAATGGATACTGAATCCAATAATGCTAACACTAGCGACTTTACCATCGCCCCCATCGACGCAAGCAAGGCAAACCGTCATGTGCGAAAGAAAGAGAGTCTCTTAAACAATTCTCTCATGCAAAATGCCCAAAACAACCTCACTCTCCGCGCAATGGATCTTGCAATATACTACTCGAAAAAAAAACACCTAACAAAGCAACAACACAACCTAGTGAGCGCACTCTACACCAGCGATGCATTGCAAAAAAATAGCACCGATATTGATAACGCAATAGCAAATAGGCGCGCAACCAACGAATTCTTTACGCTAATTTCTCAAGCTAAAGTTGACATTGCCAACCTACTTCTCAACCACGTCTTGCCTCAAGCAGCAGATACCACAGCACATAAACCAACATTGCTGCAGCAATGCAATGCCTGCATTACACTACTAGACAATTTCGACCACACATTACCCGTCTACAAACCTAACGACTCGAACCAAACGAAAGCAAAAAACAAGTATAGCACCTCCGACAAAAATACTTTAGAGCAAGAACTAAAACAAATTTTACTCTCGCTGCAATTACCACCAACAACCAATAGTTTCTTGCTTGATCCTGACTATTTTGCCGAAAAACAGGAAGCTCGCAAAGGCTATATTGAAACAATTCGCAACTATTTCAAACAATGTAATGCTGACAAGTCGGCGCAAACGACCCTACAAAATGACTTACGGGCATTAATCAAAACCGAGCAATTCACCCTCAGTAAAAAAAACCAAAACATGCAAAATAACATGGTTACACAACTAAGTAACCGCTACCACTCACCCATCAATAGGGAGAAAGAAAAAAACCTAGAGTCCACATCCCCTTCCAACCTCCTGCTCGCAACACCTATAGAAAACCACATCTACAGCCGCAAGGATGCGCAAGCCATTCTCGAACAAGGAGTTGACCCGCTATTAAAAACCCTCGATAAAAAAAGCGACCTGGACCGCTACAGCGAAGCGGGGAATCGACTAATGATTCAAACTATTATACAAAACAGAATATTGCGCTTTACAACCGACAAAACATGCGACTCAGCATGTAGGGATGACAGTATAGATGTCTTCCTGGGTCATGTAATTAGCGAGCTTACACCTTTACTTTCCCAAAAAAAACCTTGGTTTAGAAAAACGAGTCCGCAACCGCTCTTGCTACATGAAGTCTTAGCACATCGACAATCCTCAAATGAGATTAAAGTTTTTGAGGATACCTACGCTGACGCCGTAAAAAAAATCAATAAAACCAGAGGCCAAGACAAACAACTACACCCTCACTTTTACCTTACCATTCGATCACCCATGAAAGAGGTATGGAACGACAAACTACCCACAAACAGCTCCGACAAAGGTTATACGCCCATTGAGCTAGCCGCATATATCCGCCATTTTCAGCAACGACACAAAAACAACGCTGAGAATACACCTGTCGATCTTGCCTGCAGCACCTTAAAACAGCACCTTGACACCATACTCGAAAAAACACCAACAAAGCAAAAATACCAACGAATGGCCGAACAATTGAAAACATGGAAAACAGCCCTCAAGAATCGCAGCACCTCCACCACCATTCCAGACGCTGTTGCATATATCAATACTCAACTAAGCAGCTTCAAACACATCAAGAACATTAAACAGCGCGCGCAAAAAAGCCAGCTAGCTATCACTGGCTTTTTTGCACCAAACGCGACGACAACGGTGGCCACTCCCGAATATCATTTACGTAAAAACTACACGCCCGTCCACCTAAGGATAGAGCGAAATCAACTCCGTGATCTACTAGCATCCTCCAACTCTATTTACAACAACATTGATCAAGACAACGGTCATGCTTTAAACTTTATTAACAATGCTGCAACTTATGCGAACTGCGCTACCGGGGGAAGAGATAAATCCGCCCTTGACCTCAGCATTACTTATGCAAAGCATGATTTCAATCAAACGCTAGAGATAAAAAATAAAGCTATTGATGCATTGTTTTCCGAACTACTCACCCACATCACACGAAGGAAGAAGCGATTCTTAAGCAATAAAAAAGTATTAACCAAAAGAGAACAAGCCGTTAACGTGGCCAAAACAACCATGAAATTAGCCAGCACGCTAGAAGAAGCATCGAAAGCGCTTGTCACGTTACAAAGCAATACCGACATAAGAAAACATCTTGGCTTTTTTGATAGCATCACTCAAAGACTACATATCAATAAAAGACTCACCACAACCCACAAGAAAGCGAACCAAATAAATACATCAACGATTAAAAGTTGCTTTCCAAGTTAAACATCAACGGCCTACCGCACCCGCCGCATCAAAAAGAACGCCACAAACGCAAACAACAAAATCGGAAACGCCGCCCCTAGCATGGGCGGTATCTGATAAACCAAGCTGAACGGGCCAAAAAACTGATTCAACATATAAAACAAAAACCCGACCACCGCACCTGTCACAATCCGAACCCCCATCGTCACGCGGCGGAGTGAGCCGAAGATAAACGGAATGGCTAAGAAAATCATCACCAAACTGGCAAACGGTTGAAAGACGCGCTGCCAGAAGGCAAGCGAAAGCGAGGATGCATTGATGTCATTTTTATGTTGGTAATGGATATAACGCAACAAATCGGGCAACGACATTTCTGCCGCGTGATCGCTGGAGATGCCCAGCAAGTGGGTGTTGATGCTCACGTCCCATTGCACTTTAGGAAGAGTATCGACGGTGACACCATGGTCGGTAATATGGCTTTGCCTCACGTCGTACAAGAACCACTGCTTTTGAGGCGAGATCGCCGCACGCTTGGCCACCAAGGCTGAAGTTAATTGATGCGCCGCATTGAATGAATATTGTTTCACACCGTACAATTTAAAATCCTTCGTGACCGTTCGGATGTGGATAAAATTTTGATCCGATTTCATCCAAATACCTTGCGCCGTATCAGCCGCTTGCCCGCCGCTTTCTGCCACCAGCTTGATGGTATTCGCATAACGCTGCGCCGTCGGTGCGACAAATTCACCCATCAACGTCACGGTCACAATCACGACCAATGCCGCTTTCATCACGATGATAATAATTTCAGACACACCCATGCCCGAGGCGCGCATGACGGTGAGTTCGTTATGGTTACTTAAAAGCCCAAGCCCAATGATACTCCCCAACAATCCCACCATCGGAAACAAGCTGTAAAGGTTCGTCGGCAAACTTAAGACCACATAAAAAATAGCCTGCAAGATGCCATAATTCCCCGTACCAATGTCGGCAAACTCAGCCACCAATAAAACAAAAAACTCCACCGCAAGGATCACGCAAAACACCACAAGGATGAGCTTGATAATAGAAACGGCAAGGTAGCGTGTTAATATTTTCATGCTTTAGCCCCTCGCAACCGCTTCCCAAACCTAGGCGACCACTGCGCCTGACGAAGTATCAAAACCAAGGCCAATGCCAAAAAGATCGCGTGAATCCACCACATACCCAACCACGGCGGTATGCGTCCGCTTTGAATCCAAGCACGCGCGAGAAACAAAAGATCAACGTAAATAACATATAATAAGATGGCAGGAAGAATACGGGCAAACTTACCTTGCCGAGGTTTCAACTGACTCAACGGCAACGCCAATAAAGCCAAGACCAACACAGAAAAAGGAATCGAGAGTCGCCATTGCAACTCTGAGGCCGCTTTGCGATCCACAAACGCGGCCGCAATTAATTGCGATGTTGGTGTGATATCCGCATCCATGGCAATGGCCGTTAACGGCGTGACCGACAAGCGTGCCGCATATTGCTTGAAGTTAATCATTTGATAATGATAACCGCCCGCGCGCCCTTTATAAAAGTTGCCATCCGTACTCACCAAATAATCATCGCCTGTTTTTTTGTCCACCGTTTGATGCGCACCGGCCGCTGACATCACCGCCCACAACAAATCTCTGGAGCGTGCATCTTTATCCGGTTTGACTTTTTCTGCCATAAAAACATTATGCATCTCGCCGTGATTGCGTGAAACTTTTTCGATGTAATAAACCTTCTTACCATTATTAATTACCTGAAAACGCCCCGGCATAATGGTTTGCAAAATACTGCCCGACTTCGCTTCAGCCAGCACTTCTTTACTTCGCAGCGTCACCAAGGGTTGAAGCCATAGCGAAAGCAACGCCACGCCCACCATCACTAACACAGCAAATTTAAACGTAATCCAAACCAAACGACGGTAGCTCAAGCCACACGCGGACAAAACGGTCATTTCAGAATCGTTATATAATCGACCGTAGCCAATCAGGATGCCCAGATAAACACCCAGCGGCAAAAGCAGCGCCAACAAGATCGGCACTTGCAATAAAACAATATGAATAAGCACCCAAGCCGCGTATTTTCCGTTCGCCACATAATTCAAATAACGAACGAACATATTGCCCATGAAGATAAACAACAAAATCACGGTGACCGCCACCATGGTGTGGGCTGCTTCTTTTGATAGATATCGGGCAATGATCACAGTTTAGTCATCTCTCTTGTCGTCGTGGCGCCTTTAATAAATGGCTTATTATTGGTCAAGTTAATCTTTTTTGTCAAAACGCGCCAAATCCATTAAACTGTTCAATTCTCTGGCGTCGCTGATGCATCGCCCCCATAGTACAGAATTAAACGCACGAGGTAAATTATGCGATACACAACAACGGCCGAACCCCTTAAAAACATCAAAACAGACTGTCTTATCATCGGTGTTTTTGAGCGCAAACAGCTAACTGACGCCGCAAAAACCATCGACAAAGTCTCACGGGGTGAAATCAGCAACATTCTAAGCCATGGTGACTTCCAGGGCAAGCTTGGGCAATTGTTTACCACGTACAGCATCAAAAGAATTCAAGCCAAGCGTGTCTTATTAGTTGGCCTAGGCAAAAAAGGCGCCCTGTCAGCACGCGATTTTCGCAAAGCAGTAGCGCACGCCTGCAAACGCCTGACAAAAACCAAAAGCAAAACCGCGGTAACCACCTTGCATCAACAAAGCATCCAAGGGCACGATGACATCTGGAACATCCGAGCCAGCGTCCTGCAGCTCAACAAAGCGTTATATACGTTCGATCAATTCAAATCAAAAAAAGCAGACGCCGTCTCGCTCAACAAACTAACGTTGGCTTTCGATAACAAACTTCAATTAAGCACAGCGAATGCCGCCATTGACCAAGCAGACGCCATCGCACAAGGTGCCAGCTTCACAAAAGACCTAGGCAATATGCCACCTAACGTGTGCAACCCTGCTTACCTGGCCACGCAAGCCAAAGCACTTGCTGCGGATGACAAACGAATTCACTGCAAAATCCTCGAAGAAAAAGACATGGAAAAATTGGGCATGGGCTCTTTCTTATCCGTCAGCCAAGGCAGTGATGCGCCAGGGAAAATGGCCATCCTAGAATATAAGGGCGGCGAAAAAGATGAAGCTCCGATCGTATTGGTGGGCAAAGGCATTACCTTTGATACCGGCGGTACCTGCATCAAACCAACCGCAGGCATGGCCGACATGAAATATGATATGTGTGGCGCAGCCACCGTTCTTGGCGTCATTAAGGCATCCGCCGCCATGAACCTACCTCTCAATGTCACGGTCATCGTTGCCGCTGCCGAGAACATGATTAATGGCAAAGCATCAAGAATTGGCGATGTCGTCACTAGCATGTCAGGACACACCATCGAAATCGTCAATACCGACGCTGAAGGTCGTTTAGTTTTATGTGACGCGATGACGTATGCTCAATCCTTTAAACCTGCGGAAATAATTACCGTAGCGACATTGACCGGCGCCGTGATCAGCAGTCTCGGTTATTACAAAACAGGCTTACTATCTACACACCAACCTTTGGCGGACAATCTTTTAAACGCCGGTAAAACCGCCGAAGATCGCGCATGGCAATTACCGATCAACGAAGATTACAAAGACTTGTTAAAAAGCGAGTATGCTGACATGGTCAACGCCGTGATCTCACGCGAAGCAGGCACCGTAACCTCAGCCGCTTTCTTGTCAAACTTTACAGAAAATACACCCTGGGCACATTTGGACATCGCTGGCACCGCCACCATCCCCGGCCGACAAGCCAAAGCCTCTGGCCGTCCGATTCCTTTGTTAATGGAATATTTGATCCAAAAGGCCTGCATGTAATGCGCGCGGATTTCTACGTACTACCGACAAGCGACCCCATCGCGTTCGCTTGTCGGCTTTTAGAAAAAACGCATCAAGAAAAACATACGGTGTTTGTCTTGGCGCAAACCAAAGAAACCGCCGAACAGCTCGACAAACAACTGTGGACATTCAAAGACATCAGCTTCGTCCCACACCACTTAGCCAACAATCAAACCGATCATAGCAGTCCGATTGCTATCAGCACGAATATCAACGACGCCCAAACACACGATGTGCTTTTGCTGCTGACGCCTGAGCTTCCTGAAAAATATGCCTCGTTTGAGCGGGTGATGATGGTGATTCCTGATGTGTCTGAGTGGAAGCAGCAGGCAAGGGAAAGTTATAAGGTCGTGAAAGGATTGGGTGTTGAGATTAATATGCATAAAATGTAGCCAGCCACTGTCGTGACTCGATCTCTCGCTTTTGTCGCTACTCGGGCTAAATTTGTCGCTACTCGTTGAAAATCCTTGTTTTTTGTCGCGACTCAGCCTGAAATTGTCGCTACTCCGGCATAATTACTTGATTTTTGTCGCGACTCACAGCAACACCAACCAATGTGTGCCGAACCAAAACACCTATTGCATAAAGCACCTTGTGTGTTACCTACAATCTCGCTACCATCATCTCCTATGAACGACCACAACAATGCAACATTTCCAACCACCATCATCCACACTCTGGACGAGCTAGGCCCGCACCTGCAATCTGACACGCTTGTGCTCACGCCGAACAACCGACTAGCTCAGCATCTACATTTATTCTGGGATAAAAAAAAACAAGTCGCCCAGCAAACCGCCTGGGAAACCTACAACATCCTTCCTGCAAAAATTTGGCTGACGCAGCGCTTTAACGAATACCTCATGCAAGCACAGCTTGCTCTTACCCTTCTTTCACCTTTGCAAGAACACTATTTATGGCAACAAGTCATCACCTCAAACAGCCATGAAAACAGCAACGATGCAGCATCACATATCAATACCGCTTTGCAAGCTTGGCAAATCGTGCAGGCTTGGCAGCTTGATTACTCGGCCGCGGCCTTTAAGGAGCAAGTAGATACGCAAACGTTTGCCGCATGGGCGGCGCACTTTTCACAGCGTTGTCAGCAAGAACATTTTATCACGCATGCGGAGCTTTCCAATACCCTGCGTCATCACACAAAAAACCTGCCCCTCCCCAAAAAAATCATCTTGTATCAATTCATTGAGCTCACGCCCGACTTCAACGCATTGCTGCAATCATTAAAAAACGCAGGCTGTATCATTACCAACGTCTCGCTTCAATGCAAGGCGCCCAAACCACAAACCATTGCCTGCTTTAACGAAGACGATGAAATCAATGCCATGGTACAATGGGCGAAATCAACGTATGAAAAAATGCCAGCAGCCAAGATCGCTTGCATTGTGCCACAGCTTAACCACCTTCGTCCGAAGCTGATGCGCGCCTTTTATCAAGCCTTCAATAAGCAACAACAAGAAACGGGTGATATTTCTTTTAATATTTCATCGGGTGAAAAGCTGCATAACGTTCCTATGATTTTTACCGCGTTCGCACTGTTGCAATTACACAAACAAACTATTCCTCTGGAATACTTGAGCCATATCTTGCGATCGCCCTACAGTGTTTTTTATACTTTAGACAAAGCCTCGACAGCCTTATTATTAAAACAACTGCATGCTTCTCAACAAAACACGTTTTCTTTGTTTTCATTATTAAACACAACAAAAAACAACGAAGAACTCAAAGAACATCACGCGCATTTCGAGCGTATTCATGCCTTGATCCCAAAAAACAAAGCCTCACTCGCACACTGGTGCCACCACTTTTCTAACCTGCTAAACACCCTGGGCTGGCCAGGACAACGTTCATTAAGTAGCGGCGAATATCAAGCCTCGCAACAATGGACGAGTCGGCTCGACCAGCTTGCCGAGCTTGATTTATTTCATCAGCCGATGACGTATACCGAAGCATTGTACCAACTGCAACAATCTGCCAAACAACGGGTGTTTCAAACACAGACCTTGCATCCGAGCATTCATGTGCTTGGTATTCTTGAGGCTAGCGGTTTGTTTTTTGATAACGCTTGGATGATGGGCATGACCAATGATACTTGGCCGACGCAGGCGAATCCGAATCCTTTTATTCCGATGAGCTTGCAGAAGAAACAGCGTGTGCCTCATGCGTCTGCGGAGCGCGAATATCTTTTTTGTCAGGCAACGCTTAATCAGATTGTGCAAGGCTCAGACAATCTGTTGATTAGTTATCCGCAGCATCAGCATGATCGCGAGCTTGCGGCGAGTCCGATGATTGGTGGTTTTCAAGCGGCCATGGATCCCGCGGTCAAGCCGCGGGATGACAGTGGCGCCATCAGCAATACAGCTGTCATCCCAAATACAGCCGTCATCCCGCGGCTTGACCGCGGGATCCAGGCACAACCCACCTTCACCCCTCTCATCACCGAAGAAGACTCAAAAGCACCCCGCGTCACCCCCAACGAAACCATCCGCGGCGGCACGCGCATCCTCAAAGAACAAGCCGCCTGCCCCTTCCGCGCCTTCGCCGCCTTCCGCCTAAACCTCAACCCATTGAAAACCTACCAACCCGGCATCGATGCCAAAACACGCGGCAATCTCGTGCATGACATCTTGGAACAACTTTGGAAGCACTTAAAAACGCAAGCACGCTTACTCAAACTCACCACCGAACAACTAAACACACTGATTACAAAACAAACCGAAGCCTCCATCGAACGGCACCTCAAACACATTCAACCCATCGCAAAAAAACTCGAGCAAACACGCGTCCAACGCTTATTAAGCTTCTGGATGGAAATAGAAAAACGTCGCCCGCCCTTCTCTATCCTTTCCGAAGAAAAACAACAAACCATTCAACTCGGTAAACTCACTTTCAAAATACGCATCGATCGCATCGACCAACACAATAACGAAAAAATTATCATTGATTATAAAACCGGAAAAACCTCCATCACTGATTGGCAAGGTGAACGCCCCAACGAACCGCAATTACCTTTATATGCCGTGCATACCAAAAATCTCGCCGGCATCCTGTTCGCACAACTCCGCGCTGATGAAATACGTTTCAAAGGAATCACCAAGCCTGATATCACCATCGAGCAATGTCAAACAGCCGATGACGAAGCAAGCTGGGAGCACATGCTCGACGACTGGGAAAAAACGTTAGAACAATTGGCCGATGATTTTCATGAAGGTGACGCGCGTGTTGCGCCTAAGCAAGGTGAGCAAACCTGTCAATATTGTGATTATCGTTCGCTTTGTCGGGTGGATGAGCGTCCTTCGTAAAAGCCACGTGCCGCATTCTTTATAACGATCCAACTAATCCCAACAAGATGCCCGAAAAACCGTCCATAACCCTTAAAACGCTTTTTCCGCGTCAACGCCGCCAGCGCCTTATTAGACGTCATCAACCGCACCCAAAACTGCCTATGCCCGCCATACACACGATTAGCAATCACCCTTAAAACAACATGATTGCGCCCAGCCGCCGTCCACGGGAACCAATGGTTTTTCCAAACCGGCAAAATAGCCTGACGCTTGCAAGCTTTAGCAAGTAACCCTGCCACATATTCCGCTTGCTCAAACGCGACCGCCAAGCCTTCACCCAACCAAGGATCGACGCCATGCGCATCGCCCACCAACACGGCGCGATCAAAAATAAAATGACCGCCCTTCGTTAAATAACGCTCGGGGTAGCCTTCGGCTTTGGGTTGATCGTCAATGCCTTGTTGTTGCATATAACTATATAATAAATCACGTAACTTCGCCTTAGAGAGCTCGCCGCACTTATCCATCACGCCATATTTAAGATAGGTCTTGCCGTCTTTGGCAGACACAAAAGGAAACTCCCAACAATAACCCTGCACCCCTTGAAAAACCGAGGTGAAGTCCATCGTTAAATATTGAGGCATTCTTTTATTCGCTGGTCGATCGACCGTAACTTCTAACAAATGCCCCAGCCTTCCCTTAGGCAAACCCAACGCTCGCCGCACCTGCGAGGCAACACCATCCGCACCGACCAGGTAGTCGGCTCGCAGCGTCACATCACCACCACGAATCAACCAACCCGAGGCTTGTTGTTCGATAGCTTTAACTTGCAATACCTGAAAGCGAACACCCAGGCTTCTCGCCTTTTGCAATAAGACAGCATCCAGCTCATAACGATCCACCGTCGCCAGCACGCCCGGCTCTTTGAGACATTGTCCCTGGCCCCTTGAAGAAAAATACATGCCCTCACTGTAAAAAACATGATCAAGTTGAACCTTCCATCGCGCCAAATACGCCCAACCACGCTGAGTTATAGCGCCACCACACAGCTTATCGCGCGGAAAGGGCTGACGATCCAACAACGTGATCGAATGCGCCGGCACGCCTTGGCGGACAAGCTCGAGCGCGGTTGCCGTACCGGCAGGACCTGCGCCAATAATGATGATTGAGGGATATTCTGACATAAACCGAGCATACGGGATCTCGAACGAGGGTTCAACACGAATCATGGATCAAGTCATCCCCAAATGTAAAGAGACCTAAATCAACAACAGGCGAATCAGCTGAACTTTCAAAAAAACCTTAGACATAAATCAATAAACGCTCCTTTTCGATCCAGCCACTCTGTTTTTCAACAAAAAACGCCTGTATAGTGCCGGCATCGTCTTTCACAAGAAGGACGACACCGTAACACGGCCATGCTGAAGAATAAGTAAAGCATGATAATAATGGGAAACAATGAGAGAGGCCTTGACGTCGCACCATACAGAAGAAGCTTTCGAAAGCACGGGTTGACACACATTAACACATCCAAGTTTCGCAAGTTTGATGGCTTTAGAGCGCTGAGATCAATGCAATGTTGGTTTTTGGCGATATACATAATTAGAAATGATAGATTGGAGAAAGAGAGATGATCAACAATACACTACCCATAGATTTAACGCTTGCAGAAGAAGAAGTGATCGATGCGTTTAAGCAGAAAAGAACGATCAATTGGGATACGATGTTTGCTAACGAAGTTTCTGATGATGAGTCCGATGATGATGGATTCGGTTATTTTTTTACAGCCGAGGATAACCTCGACACCTCCATTGATCGGCGCGTGGCATTTCGCAAAGCCATGGCTCACTTCAGCCAAGACTTTGAAACGCTCTCAAAAAACTGCTTCATGCAAAAGATCCTACCCTACATTCATACAAGAGCAAGCGAACAACTCGCCTTTGAACAAGAGCGCGGACGCTATAAAACAAAATATCTTGGACTTAAAAAAACGGTAACACTTAATGATTTTATTGCAAGACCCAATCTTTATTTTATAGCGGGAACACTTGATAAGTTCGCCATGACAACCTTAGCCATGATGAAAATCATCTGGGCGGAACTTCCCAAGTTATGCACAAACACAACACGGCTCTCCCCAAAAAGTAAAGAAGTCTTGCTAGAGCTTATTTTACAACAAGATAATGCTCAAAATCTTTTTGAACACTTATGGAAATTTGTCATTGATTCTTTTGACCCAGAATCGATGCTCAATGGTAATGTGTTTCAAAAAGACTATGATAAGCTTATCGATGCTATATTTGAAACTAGAAAAAAAATAACTAATCGTCCCACCATAACATTAGCCCACACTGCAACAGAAGAAGACAGCCTTGATGCATCACTAACATTGCCGGCCCTTCTGGAAGCACTAGCACACAGTCTCAATGAAGACTTTATCGATCAAAATGAGCACTGGCGAAGGGATGGATGCCTCGAAAATAAACGCAAGGCGCTGGATGATAAGACAGCTCTCAGCGACTCATGGCAAAAAACCGCGCAAGGATGGTTCAAGCGCTTCAAGGAGCGAAAAGACAACCTACAGGGTAAAAAACACCGCATGGATTTTGATTTGTACGAATCAAAATTTGCTAACATCTTCTCGCTGTTAAACCGCATCTATATTGCTGGATTACCAGCAACGCTCTATCGAATCATTACGACAACCATTGCCACCAATGCAGAAATGCTGATGATGAAAAATGTTTTTGGACCCATGTTTGGCGTACCCAAAAAGCATGAGCTAAAACTGCTAGCAACCACTTATGTAGCTAGCACGCTTATCACTTCTGATGTTTTTCGGGCGGGCGGTGATCACATCTCTAGCCAAATAACGCATTGGCTTAACTTCAAAGGGTTTTCGATCGCCAAGGGGCTTCGCCCGACGTTTGCTCACGTATTGAGATACGCGCAATGGGCGCTTTTAGCGGGGCCCATACTGGCCTCGAACAAATTCATTCCTAGCGCGCTGCTTCGCGCCCTGATTGCCGCTTTGCTGCCCATGATGGAGTCTGTCCTAGGCTATGGTACATTGACCAAAATATTCATGGCGACCTCTGGCACTTACCCTGAACAATGGCGGGAAAATGGTACTTGGCCTTGCGCACAAGACTGGGAGACCTTTCCCATTCTGCTTCTCATGGCGGTCACCAACAACCTGATCACAGGTTTAGTACTGGGCACATTCACCAACCCAAGTAAAGCTACGGAACTCCTCGTGCGTCTATCTGGCATTCTCATTACACTGGCTGCCAGCTACCCCGCACCTCGAATACTAGGTCAAGCTATCAAAGCAGGCTATCGACACGTATGGAGAACGACTGAACGCGCGGGTAATAACATGCCTCATTGGCTGCGTGCCCATCTTTTTATCGAAGGCCCTGAGCTTATTGCCAAACTGGTAACCGCCGTACCAGCATTCCTTTTTGCTAAAGGCTTACAACCCTTGGTAACCAAAAGCGCTCTCGCATTCATCAATGGACACATCCCGGGAGTGGAGCCTTACAGCAAATGGGTCAAACCTCCTGTCATACTATTACATATGCTACTCACATCCCTTGCCTACACTGAAATACAAACATGGGTTCATAAATTGACGAACCTAACCTTCCCTTGGCAAAAACACAACACTTTGCTTAATCCAGCGGCGTCCAATAACAATATACAGGCCTTTATCAATAGTGTGCTTGCCGCCATTAGCCGGATTCCCGCCTACATGCTTCTAACACCTTGGTTTACTGGAGGGGTACAATGGGCGTCCATGAAATTACTGGGCTATGATCTCGATGAAACCATAGCAACAGCGCTTGCTAAGTTCTTGGTGCTTGGCGTTTATGAACTTGCGCAATGGGCCGTAAATAAAGTGGAGTTTCTCTTTGGCTTGGTTGTTTCTCTGCCCACCGTAGTCAACATGTTAGTTTCCATGGTGGTTGAAAGTGTCATTAAAAAAGGAGAAGGTCATCTTCCTAGCTTCTTGAAAAAAGCACTCGACAAACTGAAATTAGTGAAGCTAGATCCGGCTAGAAAACGTGAGCCTTATATAGCGTTTAAGCTTCTCAACGCACGAAATGAAACACGTAAGACGCTTAAAGCACTCTCTAAAGAACAAGTCGTACCAGATACTCAAGCAAATAATAATGATGATGCTGATAAGGGGATTGCTAAAATTACTGAGCAAAGCTCCTTGCTTACACAATCAGTCAGAACCTACAGCGCAAATCTGGAAAATGAGGAAGATCTCACACAAACAAGCACCGCCGCAGTACAACCAAATCCTCAAGCATCGTCGATCAATAGCGAAACATCGTCACACGATAATCTTACAGACGAGATAGCAATCAGCAGGGCTCCCGAAAGACGAGAGCGAGGAGATAATCAGTCTTCGAATACAGTCTTATTCAAGCTTTCACAACAACTCATCCAGCAAGGTGGTACGATCAAAATTCAGATTGTGCCCACCAATAATCCGCCATCTTCTGCGAGATCTAATATTCATATACCCGGTATCAGCTGGTATCAGCGTAGCAACATAATGATCCCGAATATCGCGGACAATAATAATGGAGGCGGTCGACTAACACTGTTAAACAGCTAACCTTAATCACACACCCCACCCGACCTCGGTCGGGTGGCCTTCCTATTCCAATCCCTGCGTCACCTGCTCAGCGACATCTTTCTCAAACTGCGTCCTATCTTTCCGCTCGTAGAAAATCAACGCCACCAAACTAACAATAATCGTCGCCGCCAAAACCATCGCCTGCGCACCCGCCAAAGCGGCAAAACAAAAAACGCAAGCCAACAGGGTCGCAACTAATTGCATGGCACCTTTATGGCGCAACTCCACGACATGCAGTAAATTCAAGCTAGAATAGAAATAAGGCAAAATCGTCATTAACACAGCAATCGATACAATCTCACCGAAAATCGCCTGTGCGCTGTCCGAGAAAAACATCAGAATCACCATTAAAATCGTCATCATGATACTGGTATAAATAATCCCTCGCACCGGCGTGCCACGCTCATTGAGCTTGCCAAAAGCCTTCGGCAACATACCATCATGCGAAGCACGTGCACCGGCTTGCGCGACCAGCATCATCCAAGAACCCAGCGATGTTAAACAGGCAAACGCTATGATAGCAGACGCCACATCAGCCGCCCAATACCCGAACATGTGCGCTGAGGCCAACGAAAAAGGTGCGCCAGACGCAATGAGTTGTTTGTTTGGGAACATACCTGAGATAGCGGTACAAGAAGCAATATAAACCAACGCCGCAATGGAGGCGCCCACCATGGTTGCAATCGGAATGGTTTTTTTCGGGTTTTTAACCAAGCTCGCATCGGTGGAAGCACTTTCAACACCAATGAAGCTCCACATACACAACAAGACACCGGCAATAAGCGCATGAAAATCACCATGCCCGGAACCATTAAAATTCGCAACAAACTGATGTCCGCTAAAGAAAAACCAACCCACGGTTCCCGTTAGAATAATCGGAACCAGCAACAAAAGCACCCCTATTGTGGTTAAACGACCGATCCAATGAGCACCAAACAAGTTAATCGCCGCAAACACCCAAACGATAATGATCGTCACAACGCCCGCATAAATAGGATCCGTGAGCGATGGAAAAAAGACCGAGAGATAAGCCACCCCGGCAATCGCAATCGCCAAGTTTCCAATCCAGTTCGCATGAAAATACAACACCCCGGTTTGATACCCCAAAATCGGCGCGACTTCTTCAGCATAAGCAATCGGCCCACCCTCTTGCGGGTTAATCGTACCCAGCTTGGCATACACATACGCCAGCGACAAAGCGCCAATGATGGCCAGAATCCAACTGATGATCGTGATCGAGCCAATATTCGCCAAACTTGACGGCAACAAGGCAATCCCCGACCCCATCATATTCCCCGCCACAATCGCTGAGCAGGCAAAAAGCCCCAGCTGCTTTTTCTTGGTTACATCCATGATAATTGATCATCCTTGTTGAAGTGGTTTATTGACTATAACGATTTGACCAGGGGAATGCGAGAGTTTTTTGGGTGACGTTAGACTGATGGGGAATATGGATACCGCGGTCAAGCCGCGGTATGACAGCATTCAGGTAGAGTCATCCCGCGGCTTGACCGCGGGATCCATACCCACAAAGCAATCACATCCTCCATACCTTCAATAAATGATAAAACACCACCTAAAACTGATGCTCAACCGCACGCCCACGCTTCACTTCTTCCCCCAAAAGCCGCGCATTCTCCTTCATCGTCTTCGGCGCCATGCTGCATTTCACCGCAACATACAGGCAAATCACGCTCAATATCGCCAAAGCAAGGCTATCCCAACCGAACGGAATGATATCTTTGCCGCCACCAAAATCACCCAGATAAGAAACCAACGTTAAGCCGCCGAGAAAAATCCAAAGCCAGCTTGATGCTTTCCAGCTCATAGGAACGCTTTTCGCTCTGGGAGAGAAATGTCGATAAACCAAAAACAACACAAACGACACCGCTAAAACAATCGCCAGCTTTGAGACGACCTCCCAGCCTGTCCAATAAGCAATGAGCGTACAGATATAAAACGCGGCAAAGCACCATAAGGTTGGCCACAAGATCTTAAACGGGCGTTTGACGTCCGGCAAATGATAACGAAACGTCAATGCACAAACAGGACCTGTCACGTAAGACACCGCAATCAAGGACGATAAAAACTCAATCATGGCCAACCAACCAGGAAACGGGAAAAAGAACAGCATGCCCAGCACAAAGTTCGCAGCAATCGCTTTGCCGGGGGTGCCGAAGGGGGTGATATCGCTTAAAAATTTTGGCATTTGCTTGTTAACACTCATCCCATAAAGCAACCGCCCCGCACTACTACTAAACACAAGACTGGCACTCGCTGGCGCCACCACCGCATCAACATAAAGAATGATCGCCATCCAAAACAAACCAAACATTAATAAGAGACCCGCGAGCGGCCCTGAATCATGCGCAAACTGAAGATGTGACCAACCGTGTGCCAATTCTTGCGGTGGCAATGAGGTAATAAAGGCGGTTTGCAGGATCACATAAATCAACATCGCGATCAGAATGCTGCCGATGATACCGATAAATATGGCGCGTTTAGGGTTCGCGGCTTCACCGGCTAACTCGACCGTTTGTTTAAAGCCGTTATAAGCGAACAAAATACCGCCAATGGCGAGCGCGGAAAACACCCCATGCCACCCATTGGGCAAAAACCCACCATGCGAAACAAAGTTGCTCGGATGAAACGACACACACATCAGCACCACGGCCACAAAAATAGGAACGACCAGCTTCCAAATCGTGAAAATATTGTTAAATTTGGTAACCAGCGCAATAGAGACGTAGTTAACAACACTGACAATAAGCATCATAACCGCCGCAACAAGAAAGCCTTGCCAGGTTAAATGATCCACACCATTCACCACGTGGACTAAGGCCGGATAATAACTCGAGGCATATTGCACCGCCGCCTGGGTCTCGGTCGCAGGTGCGGTCATGAGATTCAACCAGGTGATCCAACCAAAAAAAAGGCTCACCAACGAACCATGCGACAACTGCGGAAAACGCGCACTACCGCCAGCTACAGGGAACATCGTTGAAAGCTCGGCATAGGTTAAGGCGATCACAATAATCAGCAGGCTACCTAAAGACCAAGCAATCACCGCACCAGGGCCGGCGAATTTACTGGCATAAAGTGAACTAAAGAGCCAGCCAGAGCCAATCATGGCGCTGATGGCGGAGAACATCAGTCCGGTGGTTTTGATCGAGCGTTTATAAGCCATGTACCTGTCCTTGGTGTGAGTTGGGACTATTCTAGCGGAACACAAAGAACCTGAACAGCTTGGCTAAGTATTTTTTCGGATAGCGCGATACCGACGATAGGATATATTTGGCATCATCACCCAAAAATGTTACCATGCGGCACTAAAATTTTTACTGTGAATAACAACCCTAAAGAGGGTCGCATTGCGCATTGTTTCTCGCATTCAGCACGACTTGAGGATTATCTTTTGATTATACCCGTTATCCTAGCAGGCGGATCAGGCACACGACTTTGGCCACTATCCCGAGAGTCTTATCCCAAACAATTTTTGCGCCTAGTTGGTCATCATTCTTTGCTTCAAAAAACAGCACTGAGAACGCAAGCTGTGACGCAAAACGCGAACCCTTTAATTATCTGCAACGAAGCACATTATTTTTTATGCCTGGATCAACTCGCCGAAATCGGCTTGCATAACGCCGATTACATCGTGGAGCCGCAAGGCAAAAACACAGCCCCAGCCATTGCCGCGGCAGCGCTTTACGTCCTTAAAAAATATGGTGACAACGCGACCCTACTTATTATGCCTTCCGACCATCTCATTCAAAACCATAAAGTCTTCAAACAATGCATTGAAACAGCCGAAGAAGCCGCCGCACAAGACAAGCTTGTCACTTTTGGCATCACACCCTCTTCGCCAAAGACGGGCTTTGGCTACATCAAACAAGGGCACGCCCTCCAAAATGACCTTTACGCCATTGATGCTTTCGTTGAGAAACCCGATAAAAAAACGGCTGAGCAATTTCTGCAATCCAAAGATTACCTATGGAATGCAGGCATCTTTATTTTTAAAGCCTCCAACTACATGAAAGAATTACACGCACACTCGCCAGCAATCGCAACCAATATTGAAGCAACGGTGGCAAACAGTGAAACACAAAATAACATTCTGCATTTAAATCAAGCTTATTTCTCTCAGTGCCCTAACGATTCTATCGATTATGCCGTTATGGAAAAAACATCGCATGGCGCCGTCATCCCCATGTCAACGGATTGGAACGACCTGGGAAGCTGGAATGCCGTTTCTGACGCCAATCCTTCCGATGAAAACAATAACGTGGTAATCGGCGACGTTCTCATGAAAGACACGCAAGATTGTTTTCTTCATTCCGAAACAAAAAATTTATCGGCGCTTGGCTTGCGTGATATTGTTGTCGTAAGCACCGAAGATTCTGTATTAGTTGCTCACAAACACTATGCGGAAAATATCAAAGCCATTGTCAACCAACTCAAAGAAAAGAACAATCCGATTGTTAGCCACCATAACAAAGTGCTTTGCCCTTGGGGTTACTATAAAAACCTCGCCAAAGGTGCGGGCTTTCAAATTAAACACATGATGCTCAAACCAGGCACCAAACTTTTGTTAAAGTCTCAGCAACATCAATACAGACATTGCATGGTACTTGAGGGTGCCGCCGAAATAACCCAAAGCGACCGCACCTTTCAATTAGGAAAAAACGAATCAGCCTGCATCACCAACGAAACAAGGTGCCGACTTTCCAACCTCGATGATACGCCGCTACAAGTCATTGAAGTACAGCTAGACATACGCCTGGATAAAAACCATACCGACAAACAAAACAACATTGAAGAATTTCACAATTAACCTTACATAGAGACACGACTATGCCTATCGCGCCTAAGAAAATTGATGTTAAAAAAAATATTTCTTCATTGAAAGAATTCATTAAATACGGCCATTCAAATACAGCGGACCAAGGCTCGCTCCAACAAAAAAAACAATACCGAGAAGCTATACACCACCTAAACGAGGCCAGCAATTTCGCAATGCTACGCGCATCCATCCCGCCGCACCTGCAAAGACGCTTTATTTTTCGCATCAGCAAAAAAATCAACGTCGCCATTGTAAAATGTTTTAATCTTTTGTTTTTTGATCAAAAAAAAGTGAACAATGCCTTAATTCAATCACAACAATGCGCCCTGGAAACCATCACTTTATTATCCAAAGAAGTGACATCATTATCAATGGAACTAAAAGAAACACAGCTCGCATTAAATAAGCAACCATCCCACACCACTTCCGAACAGACATCGCACCCCGGGAAACAATAATCATGGAAAAACAAAAAGTCATCTTTGTTACCCCTTGGTACGATAGCTTTGCAGGCGGGTATGAATTCTCTATTCGACGGTACGCAGAATTTCTCGCTCTATCTCAGATTGAAGTTGAAGTGCTAACCACTTGCTGCAAAAGCCCTTATGATCCTTGGGATATCGATCACTATAACCCCGGCACAAGCGACATTAACAATGTCGTTGTTCGTCGCTTCAAAACAGACAAAGGGCAATTACAACAACACGTTGACGCACACACATATAACAAAACACAGTCGAAACCGCTTGAAAAACAATATGATTTTTTTAAATTTGGCATAAGCAGCCATGAATTAATCCAACATGTTTCCAGTATTCCTGAAGATATCCCCATTATTTGCGGCCCCTATTTTCACTCGCTTTGTTTTAATCTACTAACAAGTCACCCACAACGCATTATCTTGCAACCCGCATTTCATGACGAGCAACAAATGTATTGGCAGCCAGTCAAGGACATGATTGCTCAGGCAAAAGACTTCATCTTCTTTACGGAAGAAGAGAAAGACCTCGCCATTCTTTCCAACACAGGAACAAGTAACAAGCGGTTAGTTGAAGCCCAAGTGATTGGGTGCCCCTTGAATGAATACGATTATATTTTTCAAGGCCTCTCAAGCACACCCGCCGACCTTCCGAAGCACTATTTTTTATATCTTGGACGAAAAGAAAGAGGTAAAAACACAGCTCTGCTGATCAACTGGTACACCCGCTATCTCGACAATAATCCAACGGCTCCTGCGCTCGTCTTTGTAGGCGGCGGAGATGACATGCTAGCAACCAACACAAACCCGGGGTTAATTGACCTTGGTTACGTTGATGAAGCTACAAAAAACAGCATCATCAAAAATGCTATTGCATTAATCAACTTATCAAACAATGAAAGCTTTTCTTACGTCATCATGGAAGCCTGGTTAAACCGAACACCTATCATCGCCTCCAGTGATTGCGCCGTCACTCGCTCACACTGTATCAAAAGCCATGGTGGGTTGCTAACCTCTAACGAGCCATCTTTTATCGCGGCATTGGAAACAATGCAGAATCAATCAGCCAATAAAGAGCTGGCCAACAATGGCTTTAATTATGTTATGACTCATTATTCCATTACACATGTTATCAATCAATTTCTGGATACTATCGCCTTATGAAAATACTTATAGACGGCCAAACGCTCAGCTCTCCAGAAATAAATCGCGGCATAGGCAGGGTGTTTATAGCAATCTGCAATCGCTTGATAAGCTATCACCCTGAAATTGACTGGTATATGACGATCACTCACTCAAAGGACCTGGAGCAACTTGATGCATCGGTGCAACATCTTGTCACCGCCATCCAGTACGATAAAGACATGTCGCATGAAGCCTATGAAGCCTTGCTGACAGAAAATAGAGACAAACTCAAGCTCTCGCAATACTGGCACCCCAACCCTTTAATGACCAATGTGCACTTTCCACATAACCTAGTAAAAAGCATCCCCACCTACATCACGCTTTATGACTTGATCCCCTACATGCTCCCTGAAAAATATTTAAATGCCTGGCCTAAACCCATAGCAGAAGATTATCAAACACGTTTAACAACGATAACAACACACGCCAAAGGGATTTTCTCTATTTCATCCATCACAACAAACGATTTCTCATCAAGCTTTCCACACTATCAAGGCGATATAATAACCACGGATCTTGGTGTCGATGGCGCTTTATTTCAACCTTACCCACATGCCACCTATAAAAACGAACGCTATATTCTTTATGTTGGAGGATTCGATCCACGGAAAAACATGATCGGCTCGCTTAAAGCTTTTGCCAAACTCAAGAAAAAACATCCATCATCAAAAAACATTTTTCTTTATATTGTTTGCGGCCATACCGAAAAAGATGCCCAAACCTTTCTGAATCAAGCAAAAAAATTAGGCGTCAGCGATCATGTAAGATTACTTGGACAAATCTCTGATGACTACTTAGCTCATCTTTATGCCAATGCTGAGATTTTCTTTTTCCCCTCGTTATATGAAGGCTTTGGCTTACCCATACTAGAAGCCATGTCATCAGGCACACCTGTGTTGACTAGCATTAACCCTTGCTTCTCAGAAGAAGAGCGTGCTTGCCTTTATTGCGACCCCAATAACATTGGCGATATGGCAGACAAGCTTAATAGCTTGCTTGCCAACTCAAAGTTACGCAATCAGCTTGCTAAAGATGGCATTAACATTGCTCGCCGCTATACATGGGCACGTACAATCACCTATTATGAAGATACTTTGTTGCGCCAAACACAAACAACATCGTCTCAGCCTATCAAGATTGCAATGATCACACCGTGGACGCCTCAACAAACCGGCATTGCAACCTATGCCGAACATCTATCTGAAGCGTTATCCTCACTAACCTCGCTATCAATCTTTACCCCCTGCAAAAAACCCGAACAATCCAGGCATCCAGACTGTACTTTTTACCCACTGAATGCGCTAAAAAAAATGTACGAACAATTTGATGCCGTCATTTATCACATCGGCAACAACGCCGCATTTCATAAAGATATTTATAAGCTTGCTTGGCATTATCCCGGGATCATTGTCCTGCATGATTACAATATTCAACCTTTTCTTCTACACTCTTTTTACTTAGACAAAAAAGAATCCAGTGACTATTATTTTGACGCCTTAGCTTACTACGAAGATCTAGACATAACGGCGATCAAAGCAAGCAACGCTCATCCCATGCTCGACACATGGAAATACCCCAGCTGTGAAGCTTTAGTTAAACGCGCCAAAGCTGTTATCGTTCACAATCACTGGGTCAAAAAGCAATTGGCGCAACATGAACATGTTCATGTTGTACCACTGAGTATTATTAATCACTGGAGCGTTGATGAGACAAAACTTTCGCAGCTAAGATCTACTTATAAACTTGACCCCTCGCATTATATACTGGGCATCTTTGGTCATTGCAATAAAAACAAACGCGTACATATTGTTTTAGAGGCCGCTACTCGCTTATTAGAAAAAGGCTATCCCATTAAATTACTGGCCGTCGGAAAACTAGATGCGGCCATAGAAACTCTGTTGCAATCCAATGAAGTATTAAAGCCTCATGTTATTCAAACTGATTATGTTGATGACGACGTCTTCGTCCATCTAATGACATTATGCGACATCATTATCAACCTAAGAAAACCCAGCATGGGCGAAACCTCCGGCCCTCTGGCTATGGCACTTGCGCTTGGCAAGGCAACATTAGTAAGCAATTACCACCAATTTGCCGAGCTGCCCGACGATATAACAATAAAAATCGATACCGATGAATTTGAAATAGAGGAACTAGTAGAAGTAACCGCATTATTGCTAAAACAGCCCAACCTAAGAGCACAGCTTGGGGAAAATGCAAAAGCTTTCGCCAATCAATATGCTTCTTGCGAGCTTGTCGCTCAAAAATATCTTAATCTATCGCACGATACGATAGACACGGCAAAGCAACAAGCCGCGGATGCTCTAGCATTGAGATAGCACGTAAACACTCACTTCTTTCGCAATTTGCGCCTGAAAAATAACCTAACAATGTTTCTGCCTAATTTTTCAGGTAACAAAAGCATACGACAAAATACGCGTTTCCATCGTGCGGCCTGTTCAAATAGCTTTTGCTCCGCTCGCAAGCCATAAAGCTCATGCCTCATTTCCACAAGCTCGTTCGCTTGCTTATGTTGCGCAAGTGTTTCATAGTGATCAAACAGATTAATAGGCGCATCAAAGTGGTGCTTCAAAGACGACTTTTCATTGGCTAAATAAAAACGATTCAAACCATCAAAATAAACAAACTGATAATCTTGTGACAATAAATGCCCTTCCCATTCCTGATGTGATGGCGTCAAACTTCCTGGCGCGACGGCTTCAACAAGAATAATCCACGGACGATATTGCTTAAACGCCAACCCTTGTATCACCTGCAGCTCCAAGCCTTCAACATCTATCTTTAAAAAATGAATGGCTTGTTTGGCATGTTTATCGCAAATAGCTTCTAACGTTTCTACAGAAACAGGCGATGCTTCAACCTGCATACCCTTTGAACGGTGATACTCAGCAACAGTTTTATCCAACGTTGACAAACCATCGCCATCGGCAATGCGATAAAAAGTTAGTTGCCCTGGCTCATTAGAAACAGCAACATTCAAGTTAATATCGCCTGAACGCGCTTCGGACAATTTTTCATAATACTGTTTTTGCGGCTCAATATTGATACCACGCCAACCTCGATCATAAAAACCTTGCGTCACTGAATCAATCACAGGATCATGCGCACCCACATCAATATAAAAACCTGGAGATTCAGCATGCAAAACACGCCAAAGCATCACATCTTCTCGATTTTGAGCATACGATATAATATGCGGCATAATTACCCCCTTTATTTACTATTTAAGCAACCAGTTGCTTGTAAATTTTAATAGTTTGGTCTGCGCATCTTTTCCAAGAAAACATGCTGACTCGTTCGATCCCTCGAGCAATCTTATCATCTCTCAACGATTTATCCTCTAAAATATTTTGCATTGCTTGCATAATATCATCCACCTGATAAGGATCAACCAGCAATGCAGCATCACCTGCAACTTCAGGCATAGAAGAAAGATTGGATGTAATCACTGGCGTTTTGCTAGCAAATGCCTCTAAAATGGGAATGCCAAAACCTTCCGACAGCGAAGGAAAGACCAGCGCCTGCGCTGACTGATACAGCGCCTTGAGCGCTGTCTGGTCTACATAATTGAGCCACTTCACATTTCCTCTGGTTTCAGCTTCTTTAATGACCGCTAAAAGCTTATCGGAAACAGTGCCTATTTTACCAACAATCACCAGCTCAACTTCTTTTTGTAAGGGTGCAGGTAAGTGTTGGAATGCGGCTATAATGCGTTCAAAATTTTTTCGCGGCTGCAATGTGCCCGTTGCCAAGAAAAACGGCTTAAACAAGCCCAGCTTCTGCAAGATCTGGTGGCGCTCTGCATCAAGAATACGATCAAACCAAGATTCAGCAACGCCATTATAAATCACTGATATTTTTTCTTCAGGTATTCCCCAGTAATTCACCAAATCATCAATCATGGCTTTTGAACCGGTGATGTAATGATCGGCATACTGCATAAAGCGTTTCATAAAGAAATTTTTTGCGCGTCTAAAGCGCGGGTTCACCATATCGGTATGCTTAAACATAATGGCATCGTGAACGGTGGCTAATACCGGGGTGTTTTTTAAACGGGGGACATGATAATCCGTGGCATGAAACAATGAAAAGCCCGTTTCTAAGCAGTTAAATCGAGGCTTTAATACATTCCCTACCAAAATGTTTTTTTCGAGAATATAGCGCCCCTCATGAATTTTAGGTGCTTTGCAAGCCTCTCGAATGGATTTAAAAACACATGGCATGGCATGTATTTGAGGATTCCGTTGATATTGTTCAAGCAAGTTAACCGTATAAGTACCCATACCGTCCAGCAATCGCACCGCGCCTTCGCTTGAGTAAGCCATTGTTGCACCCACGGCAACATTCAGCATGATTAACGTCCAGCCTTATATCGTGCCAGCCCTGTTGCTACATCGCCAAAAAATTTGACTTTACCGGCATCAAGCCAAAGTACTTTAGTACAAATTTCTTCAATAATCGAATCGTCGTGCGAAGCAATCATCACGATCTCAGAGTCATCAATCATTTTGGCAAGCCGCGCTTTCGCTTTAGCCATAAAGGAAGCATCACCCGCAGCAATCGCCTCATCAAGCACTAAAATTTCTGGCGATATACTCGTTGCAATACCAAAAGCAAGCCGTACCTGCATACCGGAAGAATAAGTGCGTATCGGCATACGAAGATAATCGCCTAGTTCCGTAAAGGCCGCAATTTCTTCCTGCTTGGCCTGAATTTGCGTCTTCGTCAAACCATCCATGATACCTCGAAGCACAATATACTCATCGCCAGTTGACTCCGGATCCATGCCGATCATCACATCAAGCAACGCCGATACCTTACCGTCAACTTTCACGTCACCCCGTGTGGGCTCATAAATATTGGCAACCACGCGAAGCAGCGTACTTTTCCCCGCACCATTATGACCAATGAAACCCACTCGATCCCCGTGTTCAATCGTCAAATTCACCTGATCCAAAGCGCTAACTTTAACCACCTTACCATCCGTTGCACTTAAACGCCCTCCTGTACTAATGCGTACAAGCTCTTTTCTAAATGAACGGGATGTAACGCCGTAAATCGGAAATTCTAGGGATACATTATTTAATTTAATCTCTGCCATAACTTACAACCAAAAAACAATACGATGCCGAGTGCGCACCAGAAGGAAAAATGCCAAGGCCAAACCAATCAACATCGTCAGAATGGTGACAACGAAAGTATGCGTTGAAGGAAAATGTCCTAAAACAGGCTGCCTTATTAAAGCAACGAACTGCGCAAAAGGATTGTACGCAACCGCAAAATAATAACGCTTAGGCACGCTTGAAGGTACCCATAGAATAGGGGAAAGGAAAAAGACCACTTGCACCAAGCTCGTTATAATAGGGTTAAAATCACGAAACCGCGCATTCAAGATGCCCAATGCCATTCCGTAGCCCAATGCAGTAAGCGCAATAATAAATAATCCCAAGAAAATAGCGAGCAAAGACCAGCCAAACGGCATATGCAAAAAGAAAAATAGAGGAAGCAGCGCCAACGTATTATGCGCAAAAATGATAAGATTGCGCATGATAACGCGCATCACATAAACGGTAAACGGAAGCTTAACCTGTCTAATAAAGTCCGATGATTCCACAAAAATACTCGGGGCTTCCATTAATAACAAAGAAATCAGAGACCATGTTAAGAGCCCTGTCGCCAAAAAGGGGAAGTACACCTGTAAGTCCATCTTAAACAAATGCCCATACAAAAAACCCATCGTGTAAATGGTAATGGCCATACTAATGGTAATCCAAAAAGGCCCCAACATTGATCGACGATATCGGATACGGATATCCTGCCAAGCCAACATCATCCAGACTCTCCACAGACCAAGGCCCGTGAATATGTCAGCTAAGGCCAGGCGGTATTTTTTTTTCATTTTATGCAATTTAATTCCTCATGCTTTCTGTAAGATTTTACTAGAATGACACACCCTTTTCATTTCGGCTAAGATCCGCTTTAACCATCATATGACAAAGCTCTTCAAGTTGCACCTGAGGCTCCCAGCCTAAGTTTTCTTTCGCCTTTGAAGGATCACCTATCAATAAATCGACTTCCGCCGGACGATAAAACTGAGGGTTAACTTTAACAACAGTCTCACCATTCGCTTTATTGATCGCAACCTCATCTTGTCCTTTACCCTCCCAGTCAAGCTGAATATCAACCGCTTTAAATGACATCGTCACAAAATCTCTCACGGTGGATGTTTGATTGGTCGCCAATATATAATCATCTGGCGCATCTGCCTGCAACATTAAGTGCATACCTTTGATGTAGTCGCCAGCAAAACCCCAATCCCGTTTTGCATCCATATTTCCAAGTTCGATAAACGCCTGCTTACCCAACTTGATTTTCGCAACACTATCGGTCACTTTCCGTGTCACGAACTGCTTGCCACGCAAGGGTGACTCATGATTGAACAAAATGCCGCTGCACGCAAAAATATCATACGCTTCACGGTAATTAATCGTAATCCAATGCGCATAAAGCTTTGCCACACCGTAAGGACTCCGAGGATGAAATGGCGTGGATTCCGTTTGCGGCACCGCTTGCACCTTGCCAAACATCTCAGACGTGGATGCTTGATAAAAACGTATATTACGATTCAACATACGGATCGCTTCAAGCAAGTTAATAGGGCCCATCGCATTCACTTCTGCCGTCGCTCTCGGCTGATCAAAAGATGTCCCAACGAAACTCTGAGCAGCTAGGTTATACACTTCATCGGGTTCAGTTTTCTCAATGAGCCTGAGCGTAGAACCGAAATCGGTCAGATCATATTCCAGCAACGTTAAGCGCTCATGATCTTGTATCCCAAGTTCATGAATTCTCCAATGGTAAGAGGAACTGGAAAGACGGTAGGTACCAAAGACATGATAACCCGCTTCTAGTAAATACTTGGTCAAATAAGCTGCATCTTGCCCCGTGACACCCGTAATTAGCGCTTTTTTCGTCATTCTATGCTCCATCGTTTCAACTATCAGGACGCCACCCAATACCGATGGCCTATCATGGGAGTCAATCTATCATAAAATGTTCTTTTATGCGAAATGAATATGCTTTTTTCATGGGGAAACGGGGAGAACTTCAAGGCACTGTTTAGGGGGGAGGAATGAGATTAAGGTAAATTTCCTCTATACTTTCAGCCATTTGAGGCGCTGAAAATAATCGTTCAAATCTGTGGCGTGCCGCCTTGGAAAATGAATGATATTGCTGCTCATCGGCAAACAACGCTTCAATGGCCTTTGTTAAAGCTGAAACGCTCGCTGCCTTCACAACGTATCCCGTCACACCCTGCTGGTTCACAAAACTGGTGCCCGTCCCAAGCTCGGTTGAAATCAATGGCTTGCCATACATCAGCCCCTCCGCCAATGTGATACAAAACGCCTCAGAACGAAACTGAGAGGGAACGACCACGGCTTTTGCCAATCGAAACAAGGAATCTTTATCTGCATCGCTGACATAGCCTAAAAAAGTAACATTTGATAAGCGTAATTTTTTCGCTTGGGCCATGAGCGCTTCTTTTTCTGGACCATTACCCGCGATGACCAACGGCATATCCAAGGTGACCATTGCATCCAACAGCAAATGCAATCCTTTGTAATACCTTAAAACACCCACAAACAATAAGAAACCTTCGCCTATTTTTTTACGCCATTGGCTCAGGTTATTGACATCAGGCGCACCACTCGCCCTATCTTGAACGCCTATCGGTACAATATGGCACTTATCTTGGTATTTTCTTAAAACAGGGCTACTCAAAACGTAATTTTGAGAGGTTGGCAAAATAGCTTTTACGCGCCGCAAGAAACAATGCATCAACGGAGTATAAAAATAATTTAACCATTTCTGGCGCACAATATCGGAGTGATAGGTTACAATAATCGGAATATCTTTAGGCAAAAGCAAGGCTAATAAATCTGCGAACGGCCAAGGAAAGTGCGCATGAATAACGTCAAATTTTTTGGCGAGGGCGCGAACTTGTAATAACATTTTAAAGCTTACAGGGCATGCAGCAAGCACAAAAAGTTGCGGGGTCGCATGAACCGTCACCGATCCTTCTGTCTGAACATATGCTTGTTTCTTCTTAGTCGTACACCACAGATGATGCTCAATACCACGTTTTCCACCTTCCTTGGCTAACGCCTCAATATAAGCTTCAATGCCGCCCAGCGTTTCCGGATAGTAGGTTTTGTAAATATGCAATACTTTCATCGAATCATTCTCAACCTAAGCTTTGTGAGCATCCTTCCAGATAAGCTTCACGTATCCTTTGTAATTCATCACAGAAGCAATAATAATTCCCGTTAGCACCAAAGCATTGTCTGTTAAAAATGCCTGGCCCAACCATTTCGTTCCAAAGAACACAATAAGTACCTGCACAACCAATGATCCCAAAGAAATAACGTTAAATTTCGCCATTTTACGCAACCAAAATCGCCAACCCATCGATCGGGCAAAGCGTTGATCACGAAAACTAATATGGTTATTTAAGATAAAATTTGAAATGATCGCGCACTCAACACCCACAAGGTTCGCTAGCTCTGGCGAAAAAAAATGGCGCAACACATTAAAGATCGTTAACTGAATGAGCGCGCCTACGCCACCAACCAAGACAACTTTCATGTAACGCTTCACTTCATAGTATCTAAGCAATAGCACCACTTTCAATGATTCAATCATGTTGTTTTTAGGGAACTTACTATAACCCGCCTGACGATCAATGAATTCAATCGGATATTCTTGAATCTTTGCTTTAGCTTTATGCAGCGCCCAAAATAAATGAATTTTATAGGCATAGTTTTTTGATAACAACTTGTCTAAATTTACTTTTTTTAAAACAGCCGTTCGCGTACCACGAAAACCGCTCGTCATGTCTTTGTATTTATTGGTTAAAAATAAACGTGCCACCCAGTTACCAAGCACAGACAAGGCTTTACGATGCCAACCCCAATCTTTAGGAATGCTACCGTCTTTTACATAACGACTGCCAACCACCACATCAGCGCCTTGATCAAACAACGCTAACATTTCAGGAATATACTTAGGTTGATGAGAACCATCGGCATCAAACTCAAACACAATGCCTGCATTCATTTCATGCATCGCATATTTCATGGCTTTAATATAGGCTGAACCCAGACCTGACTTCTCCTGTTCGGTGGTAAGATACAGGTTAGAATATTCAGCTTGCAATGTTTTGACAATAGATTGTGTTTCATCGGTGGAAGAGCTATCAAACACCAAAATCTCTACCAAATAGCCTTCGGTTAGCGTTACGTACCTTTCTAGGTCAACGATCGTGTTTTTTATCGCGCTCGCTTCATTATAAGTAGGGATAATGATAACCGCTTTTGTATCGTTCATTGCTATGCGCCTGATTGAAAATTCAGCTCATGGTAATGGATACTCACAAAAAGAGCAACGATTTTCAAAGGAAGATTTATGACCGCTTGCAAAAATACGCGCTTAGAGTATACTCGTGCCGCTTGGGTTTTAGGCTTTCAGCGCCCTCCCACTTCTCCAAATAAAGGTCAGAATCACGTTGAAAACATCATCAAAACTTCTCCTGTCACTATGTGCATTATTTGCCTATCTTGTCATTGCCTACCTTTACTTCGGCAGGGGCTTGCTTGGACAGATGAATCACGCGCTTTCAGGCGATGGTGGCTCTGACACCTACATCTACCTTTGGGGCCTTCACTGGTGGCCTTATGTCATCGCGCATCATGCTCATGCATTCCTTACGCGCATTGTCTGGTCTCCCACAGGCTATAATCTTACACATGCAACCACGATCCCTGGCCTCTTCTTTCTAACACTACCCATACAACTCTTAAGCACGCCCATGGTTGCCTACAACGTTGGCGCTATTTTTACACCTGGGTTAGCTGCTTGGAGCATGTTTTTGCTCGCCTTTTATCTGACCAAGCGTTTTCTTCCCGCCTTATTTGCCGGTTGTTTTTTCGGATTTTCCGGCTATATCATAGGTCAAATGGCCGGGCATTATAATTTAACCGGCGGCATTTTTATTATTCCGCTATTGATACTCTGTGGTTTTCTCTACCTTAATGACGACATACGAGGAAAACTTTTTGTTGCCCTCTCAGCGCTCGGCTTACTTTTTTTATTCTCCGTGTCATTGGAAATATTCACCACTTTCACGTTCGCCTGGATCGTCACCTTGTTGATCGGGTACTTTTTTTCCAGTAGAAAAACAAACATTAAATCACTGTTTATCAGAAGCATCTTGGCTTACGTTATTGCTGGCATCATTCTTTCGCCGTTTCTTTATTATTTTTTCACAGATCATATCATGGGCGGGTATGTCAACTCCGTCACCACGTACTCCAATGATTTGCTTGGCTTCATTATCCCCACACATTTTTACTTGCTGAGCTCACCAGGCACCCTAACGGTTTCATCACACTTTCTTGGATTTCCCGCTGAACAAGACGCCTATCTAGGCGCGCCCCTTATACTGCTGCTTATTGTGTTTTTCGCCAAAGAATGGGCTCGCCGTTATGTCAAATATTTACTTACCCTATTGCTTATTTTTGCCATTGTTTCTATGGGGCCTGTTTTACACATTGATGGAAGTAAATTAATAACGATTCTACCCAATAAGATACTCTTCCATTTACCACTCATTAAAAACAGCCTGCCAGGTCGATACGCCGTTTACACCAGCTTGATCACCTCACTCATTGTCGCCTTCTGGTTAAAACCTAGCAAATGCATACTCTGGAAATATTTGCTTGCGGCCATTGCCTTGTTATTTATTATTCCTTCGATGAGCATGCGCCATCGAACCAGGTATTTTGTACCCTCAGTACCCTCTTTCTTTGCTCAACAACGCTATAAACAATGGATCAAACCAAACGCTAATGTTTTAATTATTCCCTACGGGCTACAAACTAGTAATATCTTTTATCAAGAACAATCCGACTATTATTTTAGAATGCCTGGAGGCTATCTTGGCATTACACCGAAAGCTTTTCGAATACCCATCGTTAACCAATTATCCCAAGATCATGCAAATGCGATATCAAAAAAGGGATTTAAACATTTCATTCAAACCAAGCACGTTGACGATGTCATTATCTTAGATAACAAACATCAAAAGTATAAAAAACTTGAAGATTGGCTGCCCCACCCTCCTGTCCATGTTGGTGGTATTTGGTTGTATCGCATTAAATAAAGGATCAGCATTTCATGTCAAACAAACAACGGCGTTTTATTTTTCTACTAGCCCCGCTTATCCTTTATTTTATTATTTCCTATCTTTATTTTGGCCGAGGTGTGCTGACACATTTACAGCATCGCTTTGTCAGCAACGATGGCGGCGGTGCAGATACCTTTATTTATATCTGGAATCTGCATTGGTGGTCTTACGCTTTCTCACATCACATTAACCCCTTTATTTCTCGTATGGTTTGGGCACCAACAGGCTACAATTTAGCTCACTCAACTTCCACGCTGGGGCTGTATTTATTGACACTTCCCATTCAATGGCTAACAACGCCGGAAGTTGCTTACAATCTTGGCGCCATGTTTACCCCCGGCTTAGCTGCTTGGACAATGTTCCTCTTAGGCTTTTATTTAACGCGGAAATTCTGGCCGGCTTTAATCGCGGGCTACTTTTTTGGCTTCTCTGGTTACATGATAGGACAGCTTTCTGGACACTATAATTTAACAGGCGGTGTCTTCGTCTTACCATTAATACTGTTGACATGCATTGCTTACTTAGAAGAACGTCTTCCGCCCAAGCGCTTTATTCTGTGCTTGTCGTTGGAAGTGATTTTCTTGTTTCTAGTCTCCATCGAAATATTTGCAACCTTCGCGACTATGTTTAGTATGGCTATCTTAATCGGGCTTTGCTTCATGCCGACATTAAGAAAAAAATTCGTGCCTTTTGTTATCAATAGCGCCATAGCCTGCCTGATCGCCGGCATCATTCTTTCGCCCTATTTATATTACTTCTTTACAGACACGCTAATGCAGCCCTTTGGCATCATGACTAAAGCCTTTTCCAACGACCTCCTTAGCTTTATCATACCAACACAATTTTATTTATTAAGCACCGCCCGTACTATTGCTATCGCATCACATTATTTAATGTCCGCCACCGAACAAAATGCCTACCTCGGTGCGCCGCTTATTTTGCTGCTCATTCTATTTTTTGTGCGCTATTGGAGCGGCAAAGTCACACGCTACCTATGCTTGCTTTTCGTTCTATGCGCGCTCGTCTCTCTCGGACCCAACTTACACACCGCAGGCTACCAAGGCACGACGATCTTTATTAACAAATGGTTTTTCGGTCTGCCCTTTATCAAGCATAGCTTGCCTGGCAGATACGCCTTATTTACCAGTATCATTGTTTCGCTCATTGTCGCTTATTGGCTGAAAGCGGGCTCGCGTCCTTTTTGGCGATACTTGCTGGCAATCATCGCGATCCTCTTCCTTATTCCATCCTTTCAGCTTTCAAGGTACCCACGATATCAGAATGACAAAACTCCCGTTTTTTTCTCAACGCCACTCTATAAGCAATGGATAAAGCCTCGATCAACACTGCTTATTCTGCCCTATGGTTATCTTGGCAGTAACACCTATTATCAAGCTCAAACAAATTATTATTTTAAATTGGCGGGGGGATATCTCGGCATACTCCCTAAAGCTTATGCATCCTCATTAACCATGAATCTTTTCAATGGCCAAGTTAAAAAAATACCTTTTAATGCATTTAAAGAAATGCTACACAACAAAAACGTTCGTGACGTGATTGTACTTGATAAGGTTTATACTAAATGGCGTGCACTCTTGCAGCCTTTGCATGTTGTGCCAACACACGTTGGCGGGGTCTGGGTTTACCCAATACAACATTAACGGGAAGGACGTCCCTTAACATAACGATGGAGCGCATCTTCCCAGCAAGGAATATCGCCCATGACTTTGCTGAGCTTTGCATTATTTAAGACACTATAACTTGGCCTCACCGCTTTCGTTGGAAAAGCGCAAGCATCCACAGGATCAACCGTAGCATCAACGCCCGCTTCTTCAATGATAGCTTTAGCAAACTCGTACCAACTCGCCTGACCCGTATTCACAGCATTATAAATACCTGGCGCCGGACGGTGCTTTAGCAATCCAAAAATCATTCCTGCAAGATCATACGTCGAAGTCGGCGACATCATTTGATCGGATACCACGTTTAGCTGGCCCTTCTCTCGACCAACACGAATCATCGTTTCAACAAAATTACCGCCTTTACCACTCGATCCAGCCAAGCCAAACAGTGACGCCACACGCAAAACAAACGTATCTTTGCATGCATTTAACGCCAATGATTCGCCCATCAGCTTAGAGGCCCCGTAAATATTCACAGGGCCCGTCGCCATGGCTTCTGTTAAGGGTTGATGCTGATTGGGGGCACCAAAAACATAATCCGTGCTGATATGGAACAGTGTTGCTTTTTTTGTTGAACAGACACGCGCTAAGGCTTGAGCCGCAAAGGCATTGATAACGAACGCTTTTTCAGCATGCGCTTCAACTTCGTCTGTTTTATGATAACCCGTACAATTGATCAGTACATCAAAGGCTTGATTAGCGAGGATTGCTTCGATGCTTTCCAATGATGAAACATCTAAATCTTTGCGCGTCCACGGCATCACCTTATATTGAGGATGCTCATCTGCCATCGACACTATATCCGAACCCAACTGACCATTGGCACCTAATAACAAAATGTTAGTCATCATCCATTCCTGTTCATTGCTTATTTTAGATTGAGCATACCGTCATACATGATTAAGTTATCTGCCATCCGGTTCGCAGGCTCTTCAAGCTGCTTATACCAGTTAAGTGTGATCGTCTGATCTGTTTTTTCTAAGGTCTTTGCGATCAGCCTATCTAAAATATCCTTGGCACCACGCTTTGCATCCCAAGCAGGCTGCCAATCAAGTGCTTGACGGATTTTTTCAAAGCTCACTTGGTAGCTGCGATGATCCACATCGCCATACCACTCAACAAGAACATCTTCGCCAATACAATCAGCCACCGTTGCTGCAATAGTCTCGCCCAAAAAACCCAATTGATAATTGTTGCTTTCACCACCCACATTAAAAATCTGTCCGTTCGCTTTAGCGGCATCCGCTTTTAACAACAAACACATAACATCTGTCGTATCTTGAACATGCACCATTGGACGATACTGTTTCCCATCACGCATCAAAGGCAACTTGTGATTTTCCCAAGCGCCATACGTCATACCATTAATCGCCAAATCAAATCGCATGCGAGGGCTGTAACCAAACACAGTCGCCTGCCTCATTACCGTTACAACAAACTGATCATCCGCCAACAGCAAAACATCTTGCTCTGCTTTTTCATTCGCTTTTGCATAGGTTGTTAGGGGGTTCGTTGATGCTGTCTCATCGACGACACCATCTTGAAAACCATAAATACTGCAACTGGAAGGTAAAATATAGCGCTTAACACCCGCTTCTTTCGCATGGCGCGCTGTACGTGCGCGTGATTCATGGTTGATTTGCCAGGTCGCATCCTGAAACAACTCGCCACTTGGATCATTGGATATAGCCACCAAGTCAATCACGTAATCCACACCCTTTAATAAACTTGGGTCATATTTTCTGGCATCATCTTGCACCAAGGTTAAGTGTTCATGCTGAGGCAACTTATCTTTACCAAAGAAGAAGCGATCCAAAGCAATCACATCGTAGCCCTTGCTCAACAGCTTTGGCACTAACACACTGCCAATATAACCACCCGCACCTGTCACCAATATGCTTTCCATAGCTAACCTCTTTTCTCTATAGCGTATTCAAAATTATTCTCGGCCTCTTTGAACGAGGGCGCCTTGGCATCTTTTTCAGAAAGGTCAGGATGGTTGATCGGCCACTTAATACCTAAATCCGGATCGTCCCAACGAATATTGCGATCTGTTGCAGGATTGTATTCTTCCGTTGCTCGATAAAGAAGATGGGTATCATCCTCCAGCACACAAACACCATGCGCGAACCCTGGCGGAACCCAAAGTATGCGATGATTCTCACTGCTCAGCATCTCTCCGACCCATTGGCCATACGTGGGTGAACCCCGCCGAATATCAACCGCCACATCAAACGCCTTTCCCGTCGCCACTCGCACAAGCTTACCTTGCGCCATGGGATCCATTTGGTAATGAAGCCCTCGCAACACCCCTTTCTTGGACAAAGAGTGGTTATCTTGCTTAAACACGCAATCAATACCATGCCTCTTAAAATCAGAATCTTTAAAGGTTTCAATGAAAAATCCACGATCATCGCCGAAGACTTGAGGCTCAATAAGTATTACTTCTGGAATGGCAAGCTTTGTAAACGTAAATGGCATAATGGCTCCTTATTTATTCTGATAACTGAACAGCTTTTCTTTTCTCTTCATCAACTAACTTATTAAGATACTCGCCATATTCACCTTTAAGCATCGTCTTCGCCTGTTTCTCAAATTGCTCAAAATCAATATAACCCTCTCGCCAAGCAATTTCTTCTAAACAAGCGATTTTCAAACCTTGACGTTTCTCAAAAATAGAAATGAACTGCGTCGCCTCCAAAAGTGAGTCATGCGTCCCCGCATCCAACCAGACGAACCCACGTCCGATCAACTGCACATTCAGCGTCCCTCTTTTGTGATAAATATTGTTCACATCCGTAATTTCCAACTCACCCCGAGCAGAGGGCTTCACCGAGGCCGCAATATCTGCCGCATTGCCATCATAAAGATACAATCCTGTCACCGCATAATTAGATGCCGGATGCTCTGGTTTTTCGACAATGGATTTCACACGCCACTCATCATCAAAATCAACCACACCATAACGCTCAGGATCGCGAACGTAATACCCAAAAACCGTAGCGCCTTTCAAATTAGCCATCGCTTCTTTCAGAATATTGCCCAGATCATGGCCATAGAAAATATTGTCGCCCAAAATCATGCACACCGGTTCACCGTTAGCAAACTCACGGCCAATAGTCAGTCCTTCTGCAAGACCACCAGGTTTCGCTTGCGCTTCGTATTGAATATTCAACCCCAAACGCGAACCATCACCAAAAATGGCTTGATAATCATCAAAATCTTCAGGGCGCGTAATGATCAAAATATCTCGAATCCCTGCAATCATCAGCACGGACAGAGGATAATAAATCATAGGTTTGTCATACAAAGGCAGCAGGTGTTTGTTCAACTTTAATGTTAATGGATAAAGCCGTGTACCCGAGCCTCCCGCGAGAATAATACCCTTCATGTGATGTCCTTACGCCTTGATAAGTTGCCGTTGGCCTGCATCATACAGCACTTGACGAAGCACTGGCAAGGTGAAACTTAGCAAGAAAAAACTGTGGATAACTCTGTGAGGAAAAACTTACAACTATCCCACACAAGCAGCAAGGACAAAGCTCGACACAGTCGAACCAACAAAACGCAATAAAAAATAATGCTGTTATTTCAATGGGTTGCGATAGCATGCTGATATAAAATTCTACAGCTGCTCGCAAACGGATGTTATTTGTTGCACGATAGCTACCTTGTGGATAGTTTTACGAAGACGGCAAAGGCTCTCAGTGAAGTCAACACTATTTTTTTAAATTTATTTAAAAAATAATGTTGCGCATTCGGCGCATTTAAGCCTTAGACATGGCAACGTCATCTTCACGCCTATCAAACAGCTTTTGCTAACTTCGATTATTTCGCAAGGCTTTCTGAGCTTGCTCAACTTGCTCAGCTTCACAATCTGTCTCTATCGCTTTAACCAGTGATTTTGTAATGGATTTAATCAGCCTGATCGTCGTAATATTTTTACCATCGCGCGCGCGATTCCTTGTGTTCATCAACAACGTTTTATCTTTACAAGCATCCAGCTGAAAAGCTTGTAGCTGATTAGCAATATCTTCTCGACTATTAACATTACATAGCCGCCTCTGTAAAAGTTTATAAAATCTGTGATATGTCTCTTGCTTTTTCAGATATAGTTGCTTCTTTGTTCCTGATAGTTTTTCATCCGACTGCTTTCCCACCAATCTTGTAAAAGGTTCCAGCAGCTTGTTACATCTCACTTCCCAGCCTCTTTTTTCTTCTTGAGTCAAAACTCTTGTATGCGCATAATTACCGCATGCCGCATTCACACCTTTATGGGAAAACAACATAAAACGATTCGTTGCTTTTATTTTAAACAGAGGGATGCCGGTATGCGTTGCAAGCACTTGCTCCAGCGAAACCGATTTAAGTTGGCCCGATTTCTTAGCAGCGTCCACTGCAGGCAAATCAATGGTTGCCGCTTTAAGCTGAACTAGAAAATCCTTGATATTCTTTGCGTCATCCGCGATATAGTTTTTGACAAATTCACTTTCTGAATGGCAGACTTCATCAATAAATTGCTCAATATTTTTTAATTTCTGCTGATCCTTTTTGCCTCGACCAAAAGCACCACCGTCACGCCTCACTATTCGACGCTGAATACGCCTCAGTTGTTTTTCTGTTTGGGCAACTAACGCGTGGATAATATCAGAGCGCAAAGGATCGCTCTTGCTACCAACCTCTTCCTGTATCCCCTCTGATGCCCTCGCATCACTCTGCACTGCTGCCGCGGGAGAAGCCAAAATCAACGTATCAACAAACGATGCAGCATCACTCAAAAAACAAGCCAAGTCGACCTCCCTTGACCCTTGTTTCTTCTTGTCATACAGCGTTTCGTTTCTTGCATCATTAAACAATCGCTGAAAATGCAGCAACGCTTTCTCAGGCTCCTTCTCATCAAACGTAAAGGCCTTAAGATTTTTATTCAACGTCGCCACCAAGGAAAACTCACCTTTTGTCATTCGCAGATTGCGATTCTTTTCAGCCGCGATTTTAGCAACCATATTCGCTATAAACTTTGTGGCTACTTGTGAAATCTTGGTGTCCGTACCACTCTCCACCACCTGGCCAGGTTGGCGCATAAATGACACAAAAAGAGCAAATCGCTCCAAGGACAATCGATAATCTTGTTGATCCGCCCCCTGCTTCATAAGCTCATCGTTTTGAAACGTAAGTGCAGAATATAAATAACGATCGGTTGAATTTAAGCCGCCAACATCGCCCTTAAACATCTCTTGAGCCCCAACATCCAACCCCAGTCGCTGCATTCGCTTAGAAACAACCTGCTCTTGCTCACTGAGAAAGCTATCCAGCTCAGATTTCACCTGCAGTTCACTCAGGTAAGGATCATTTTTCGTAGAATTAACAGTATTGAACTTGATGAAATTATCCGCAGATCTTGTAACAGTAACGCCTGCCTGCTCAGCAACTCCAGCGACCTTAGAAGGCGAAGCTGAAGGTTTCTGATAACAATTGGCTTCATTAAGTTCGAGATCGGCAAACAAGGTCAAATCAACAGCGAGATTACGCTTAACAATTGCAGCGTTCACTTCCTTTTTTGCTGCGCCATAAGATCGTAATAACTTCTCAGAAAACTCTTTCAGCAAAGCATCAAGCTTTTCATATTCCAAATCACCGTTCTTATTTCTTCTTACATAAGGATTACCTATATATAACCCAGCCTGATCAGAATCAGCAAGCATTTCATTCCAAAGCATATCTGCTTTAAATATAAAGTTTACTTTAGATTCTGACAGGATTTCCGACACCTCATTCGATTTACTTTGAGATCGAACATCCTCAAACAATTTGGTGTAAGCATACTTAATTGAAGCCGCTTTCAATGAATACACTCGCTCGACCTGAGCATCCTCATCTAACTTGATTTGCAACCGCTTCAATGCAGCGCACTTCGCTTTTTTTGACTTACCCTTTAATTTTACACCGTAGGTTTGTAAAATATCACTTAAATCAACAATACGCTTCACTTCACCTTCGTTGACATCACGTGCAGTTCGACCCACGACCTGAGCTTCATCACGAAATCTTAGCAAACCAGAGATCACCAACAGATTTTTGCTTTTAATGTCCGTGCCCCGCCCCAACATGCCGGTTGTGACAGTTATCACATTGTTTTTACCGGCTTTTTCCAGCAGCCGAGGCAGCTTAACCGGTTCGCCATCGACACCTTGTAATTGACGAGCGTTAGCTAGCTGAATAGAATATCCATCAAGCTTCAATTTTTTTAGCTGCTCAAAAACAGCTTGAGATTTCTCAATATCTTTACAAACGATTAGAATGGGTTGACGTGCTTTGGTGGATTTATTCATCACCTGACTATGTTGAATCGTTTTAACAACTTGCTTGATATAGGCGCCGGTACTAAAAAAGAATTTAGCTCGATCATTGGCGAAAGCTTCTGGCAAATAACGAAGCTTGCTGCGCCTTCTTGGTGGATTTTTTACAATGTCACAATCATAATTTTGAGCTATTTCTTTTAACTCCGTGCTCGACCCTGCTGTGCCTGTATAACCAATCATATGGCCATAGGTTTTTAAGAAGCTGTGGATTTGCTTTGAGTCAATACTGTTTGTTTCAGCATCAATAGGAAAAGCAGACATATCGCCGCGCCGAATATCCGCCTGATTTTCTTTATTAAGTCGAGCATGTAAAAACTGCTGAACACCGTAGCTCCAAGTCGCCTCAGGATCAGCAACATCACCCATCATGATTTTTGCTTCACTGATCGCATGTAGCTTATTGTGCTCCAAGCGATTTCTTGGCTCAATAAGATAGTCTTTGTTTAACCTGAACTGTTTGGCGGTACATGCAGACTTTATCCATCGCTTAAACGTTTCATCGGTAATTTTTTCATCCCCCTCCATGTGCTTAATGTCCTTATCACCAAGTTTTTTTAATAAAAATATCTTGAGCTCAATGACATCATCCTCTTCACTTTGACCTAGCTTCATAAACTGATCAGAATCAATAAATGCATTAATTTTTGCATAAAAAGCCTCATGTGGATTCACATAAGGATCAATCGCACTGGATGAAAAATTATAGCTTGTTGACGTATCAAGAACAGCCGCATCAATTTCGTCAAACACAACCGCCAATTTGTCTTTTTCAGGAATCGACTTACCCGCGATAATTTGCCAATAAGAACGATATAAAGCAAAGTTAGATGCCGTGCCAAAATTAACCTGACGACGATCCGGTTCGTAAGCAAACGCTTCCGTGCTTGGCTTGATATTCGCCACAGGAATATCCAGATAATGAAAGAAGCTTTGATTATCCTCAAAATCACGATCGGCCAATAAATTATTCGCTGAACAGATATCAACATGTTTGCCTTGCGCCCAGAGCAAAGCGCTTGTCATAACACTGATAATACTTTTCCCTTGGCCTGTGTTAACTTGTTCAATCACGTTTTTTTGATCAATCGCCCCATAAAGAACAGCTATAATTTGCGAATGATACGGAAATTTTCCTTTTGTTCGAAAGACGACTTCTCTTAATAAAGCTATGGCTTCTAACCTAGCTACGACATCATCTTTATCCTTGGTTAAGCGTTCAGAAGCCTGTTTGAAATAGATTTTAATCTCTTCATGAGAAAAATCACTGACTGCTTTTCTCTCTTTCATGTTGGGCATAAGCAGCTTATAACGATGACCAATACTATTGATATAAGTAAATTGTTCTAAAATTTGAGTTTGTTTATCTTGCCCAATAGGCCTGGATTTCAACATATCCTGCATCTCTGCAATATAGCTTATGGCACCATAAGCATCGAATTGGGTGGCGGCATCGCGCTTACCGAAGGGATCTCGCTCGTAATGATAAATGAAGCTTTTCAGGCTAAAACTCTTCGATGAAAATTCTTTATTCAGGGATGCTAAGGAAGGCGACGGCTTGTACTGATAAAGATCAACCAACTTACCAAAGGCATCATCTGACACATCTTCCGTGTTCAGCAAGTAATTCACCAAGGTCAACTGATCCTGAAACGTCACAGACGGCTCTCTCTCCCAACAAGAGGATGACAATATCACCAACAAACCCTGTAGGCGCGACTGACACTCCTTACTCTGAAGCTTATCCAATAAGTCATTAATATTTAGCCCACACCTTAAAGAGTAATCGATTAATGCGATAACTTGTGCGTTCTTTTGGGGTGACCCTTCAAAAATAGTTTTAAATTTTACCAACAGCTTTAGCTTGCCTGGATCAAACAGCGAAGCGTCTGGATAAAACTCATTCAACAACGTATCAAATAACGATCGAGCCTTGGGTAGCTTTGAGGCATCAATCCGGTCTTTAATAAACAATAGCGCCTCATAGTTTAATTGCTCATACTCCATTTCATTCGCCAGAGCAAAAGTAAGGAGTTGATGAAACTGACTCGAAGTAAGCTTCTTAGATTGCGATAAAAGATCAGAAAGTACATCCTCAATCTTCTCAGCAGAAACACCCTTTCTGACAGCTTCAAAAACAACGGTCAACAACTCGACAGCATCAAGATGCTGGCAAGCGTTTATTTTAAGCAAATACCCCGATAAAGACTTTAAGGAAATCGTATTAACAAGCTTTTTGTTATCAAAATAGTGGTGCTTATACAAAAATGCCACAAAATCACTTGCGCCCAGCCGTCGCTTTTGCTGCATTCTTTTTAATATATCTATGAAATTAAGCGCTATCTGACGATTAGCCAATATATCGTTAAATTCTGACGCGAAACTTTTTCCCTTGATTTCACCAAGGGTTCCCAGCAAGAACGCTTTAAGTCGCTGCGCCAGATTAATCTTGCCCGCCTGATCAGTCGATGGCGCATTTTCCAAATTAAGTAGACCCAGCTGTTCGATAATATCTTTCTCTATCACAGGGGAAATTTGTTTTTTAATTAAAGGTAAAAGCATCGCCTTGGCTGGCTTGATAATAACGTTATTAATAGCCGCTCTAATTATCACACTGGTGATTGCATTACAACCGCTATCCTTTAAGTCTTTTTCAGAAATGGGTTTGTCAAAAAATTTAAACAAAGCATCCATTGCTTTAATAACGCCCTTAGCATTCTTTTCATCCAATGCGCTCTCAAAATCCTTGATTCTAGCCACAAAACGTTTTTTAACACCCGGTAAACATTGAATAATGGAGCTCATCCCCGCCTTCATCCCTGGCACGTTAATCCCTTGATCCAAAGAAAGCTTCTTCGCCTCTTCTTCAACATCCAGCTCCTCAAAAACTTGTCGAACGTTAGAAATCTCTAGTTTAAACAGCGAAAACATTTTCACAATTTCTTGCATTGAGGCGGCCACCTCAATATCATCAAAGCTCACTGTGGGCAAATAATCTTTGACTGCTGCGTGTATTGCCTTGGTCAAACGAGAAGACGCATCAATTTTCGCTACAGCAGCAAGCAAACCGCGCATGTCTTTTATCGAAGGCAGTCTTTCAGTATACTCAAGCGTAGAATGCTCCATGATGCCGAAAAGTATTTTTACTTTTTCTTCTGAATCGATACCATCCAATAAGGCCTCAAGGTCTTTGAGCTCACGCCAATCCTTTGAATCAATCAAGCTCCACAACAAGAGAAGGAGATTACATTTCTTCCCCGTCAACTTGATTTCCATCGACTGATCAAAGAAAAGAGCAAGATTGTCTGGAGCAATAACAGGGGGGGCAGGGTTAAACTGAACCTGAAAATGCTCGGCAACCATTTTATCCATCTTTTCTTCATACATGAGATCCTGATGCCCGTTAACCGCATCTAACAAATTGCATGCTTGCTTTAAAGTGATATTAAAAGATTGAGCTCGCCCCAACGAATCAAGCAATGTTTTGGCATTACTCATTAATGCTTCGATATTATTCATGGTATCTACATCTTGCGACCAAGTAACCTTCCCTATCAGATCGACTAGCGAATCCCAATTTTTTTCTTCATCCCCAAAGCTCTGAAACAAAACAACAATCAAGCTAAATCTAGCTTGGTCCAAATTATGGAGCTCATTATATTGACTATTAACTGATTTAATCGCAAAGTTTTTAAAACCCGTTGAAAGCGACTCATCTAACAAATACCCATCCAACTTCTGTTGCTTTAGCTCGAGCAAACGCTTCTCGAATGTATCCTTGGCTTGTTGATTCACCACGGGTGGACGATGATGCATCAGCCGTTCAAGCACGGTATAAACAATTTTCCCGCGCGCCTGCAAAGCAGAGCCGGCTTTTGTTAAAAAGCTTTTGCATTCTTCAGATTTCATTCCTTGCGCTATTGCTAATAATGTTAATATATCTTTTAATGTCGGCAAAGCTGACTTATTCTGCAAGGTAAGATACTCACTTATATCCTGGAGATTTCTCTTTATTACGTCGGGATTTATGGTGACTTTATCTATCAAAGCATCGAGCTGCGACATAACATCAACACTTGCCTGCTCACATGCTCGAGACCCTGTTGTGGCGCCAGCAACAAGAGGAACCAATAAGCGGCGGATATCTGCGTTTTGTTGTTTATCTTCAGAGAAAGCATATGAAAATACTGCATCTGCTATTTTACAATATAAGTCATAAGGGGGACGACTGGATTGCACACCAAAAAAACGGAAAAAATAACATTTCAATGAAGCAGGAAAAGCAAGCTTTGATGAAAGATCCTGAAGACGCTTCATTGTTATTTTATAGTTTATTTTATCATTTTTTGTCATAAGCCCTATGTCTTGCAGGTCATCTATATCTTCTATCAGCGAGCCCTCCCCGTCGTAGTGCGTATCACTTAGACCACCATCCCAACTACCAGAAAAGCCAATAACAACAAACCTCCCATCTTTTCGTCTTTCAACAACCGTTAAATACTCGTACTTATACATAAAAAGAATCCGATCCATCAATGTACGAGGTTTATTCTCATAATACAATGAACACTGAGCAAAGCTTTCTGGCGGCGGAATATACAAATTTTCTTTAGCATTCCTCCCATAATACCAGCCCGCGCCTGTACCTTCAGTCAACTTCTTATAGCGACGCTTATCCAGCGTTAAATTGACACGCTCTCCAACTAGCGACCAATCTAAAATCTCCCCCTTTGGGGCAACCCTCATTTCTTTCGTAATTAACTGATAATCGCCAACCTTCGAGGCACAAATCGCTCCCTGCGGGCTAAAATCTAAATCTAAATGCTCAATTTGCTCAACAACATTTCCGGAGCGCTTAACAATCGACAAAACACGGTCAAGCCCAACCAACATGTTTTTGACGCCCTCTAATGGACATTCTAAAGGCAGGTTTAAATGCTGGTCAATATGCTTTATCTCTTCAAAAAAGTATTGAAACCCCTTGAATAAAACTGGGAAGCGGCCAGGACCCGACCCTTCAAAATGCTGTTCTGTTAATTTAAGCCACCAATCTTTTTGCCGTGACGCCAGATTAGCAAGCTTCTCTAAGCTGTCATCTGACATAAAATCTTCAAAATAACGTTCAGACGTATTTAGAAAATATTGCTTAAAATTTTCAAACAAGCCGTTACTTTGAAGCTCGGAAAGCTGAGCAATAAACTGCACAAGAGGTAAAGCGCCTTTTTTCTGTAAAACCCAACGTAATTGATCAATGTTTTCATGGGAAAATGTCTTTAGCACGCGCTTAAAATCAGATCTCTGATCATTGAGTTTATCGACCAACGCCTTATCATGCGATAATGATAGACTCATCAAATCAAGCAGTGCATCAATACGAGAAGAAACATTTCGCTCTTTTTTATCAACGAAGACTTTATCAAAAGTCCGCTGATGCTTTGCTGAAAAATCCTTAATGGCGTCAATTTTAAAAGTCTGTCCCTGAGAAAAAGGATAAAACTGCCCTACATCGCTTCCTTTTAGCTGATACTTTTCTTGAGAATCAGTCTTTAGCGTTACGGTTAATGGATTCAGTGCCAGATCTTTCTCACCACGAAGCAATTGCTTGCTGAAATAAAGCACTGATTGCTCTTTGGCTTCATCAACAATTAAATCAAATCCATTAGGAAGGTTATCAAAATCCACACCATAACTAAAAGCATTACGGTGCTTAATAATAAGCTCCATCGTTGCTTTGGGTACATGCGTAATTTTCAAACCAAGCTTGAGTGACTTACCCTCTGCATCTTTCGTATCATAAACATATGACGTAAGTTTATGCGCGTATTTCCCAACGAGATTATCCCAAATACTTTCTAAAGTTTTGAGAGGCAAATCATCGCTAGCTAATGTCGATAAATTTTCTCGAGAAATTAACAAACCTAATTGAGCAATATCGGCATTAAGTCGATTATAACTCGCCGCACTTGATAGGGATTGGTTCTTCTGCAGACTAGCCTGCTGCTGCTGTTGCTGTGCTTGCTGTTGCTGTTGCTGAACTTGTTGTTGATGTTGATGCTGGTACTGCACCTGCGCAGATATCCTCAAACCCCGCCTAAGAAGACGCTTGTAACGGCCTTCTTTTGCATCTGTTTTTTCTATGAGTCGCAACAAATGTCGCTCAAGATGCGTACTGGCCTGACTTTTCGGCTGGGTCAATCTTAGATTATTCGCACAAATATCACTAAGAATTTGATTGTAACCATGCTGACTTGTATCTGGCTCAAACTGCAATCTAACACAGCAACCATGTTCGATGTAGAGACGGATAAACTGCTTAAATTGCTCTGCACTGGGGCTTGACATGTTTTCAAGAACAACTTCTTTTTTGGCCGTTTTTAAAAGATGGATCAGTGCATCTACTTGTATTTTTTCCGTTAAATCAGGATTTGAAACGACGATCCTTTGATTCTCAACCATACTCAAGGATGCTAGCAAGGCATCAAGCTTATCATTATCTTCGTTATCTAAGGCCATACGTTTTTACCTCTTTTTTATGTATGAGCATAATTGTAGCACACATCTAAATTAGTGCAAATATTGCCCTAAGACTCTACTTGAACGCCCAGATGGTGAAAGCATCAAGCAAAATAATACAACCCCGCGTTTTTCGGCAAATTTCTCCTGGAAAGACAGAATGTTCCATGTCATCATGACCGCGCCTCTCTTTTTCAGCAAGGCTCAGCGTTAAGGCTCAAAGATGACGCCAAGATGGGTAACAAAAAACCCTTTGCGCTGGATACCAAGGATTCTTACTAACGACATGATACTTCTATGATATCCGACCAAACCGAACGACAAACCGCACTCGACCCCCGGCAATCCTTCATTGTCCAGGCACCCGCAGGCTCAGGAAAAACCGAACTGCTGGTACAGCGCTTCTTAACCCTCTTGTCCTATGTGCAAAAGCCTGAGGAAATTTTAGCCATTACCTTTACCAATAAAGCGGCCTACGAGATGCGGGAGCGCATTATCAACGCACTCCAGTCGGCAACCAACCCAACAAGCCCCACAGCGCCGCATCAAGCACACACCTGGCAACTGGCGCGAGCTGCGTTGAAACAAAACGACCAACTTCAATGGCAACTACTGCAAAACCCGCGTCGCCTTCGCATACAGACGGTTGATGCGTTTTCATCCAGCATTAATCATCGTCTGCCCATTCTCTCTCAAGCGGGCGGAACGTTAGCCATTGCCAGCGACCCCGACACTTTGTATCAAGAGGCTATCCGCGATTTCCTGGCAAGTCTTGAAGAAAGCAATGCCTGGAGCCTGCCGCTACAGCATTTACTGGCACACCTCGACAACAATCATGCGCGTGTTGAGACCTTGCTTATCGATATGTTAAAAAAGCGTGATCACTGGTTACCTTATTTAACCTTACCGCACCAAAACGATAATCTACGGGAGCAACTGGAAGCCAGCTTACAAAACATCAATCAAGACACCCTCGACGCCATTGACCCGCTCTTTAGCGCATCGCAAAAAACACAGCTACTCAACCTACTCGTTTACGCCTCGTCTTTTATAGATCCAGAACATCCTATTGCTTCCTTCAAAAACCAAACCTGTTTTCCCAGCGCCGAACTGCATAACAAAGAACAATGGCTGGCCATTGCGGAACTACTCTTAACGACTCAATTGACCTGGCGAAAACAAGTCTCAAAAACCATTGGCTTTCCCGCTCGTACCTTCTTCAAAAATAAAGACGAAAAAATAACGGGCGAAGCCATGAAGACGCAACTCAAAACCTTGCTTGAAGATTTCTCTACGCACGATGAATTACGCAACTTGTTAGCCCTGTTAAAAACAGCGCCGCCGCTGCATTATTCTGAAAAGCAATGGGAGATACTGCAAGCTTTGCTCACCGTGCTCCCCGTGGCTGTGGCTTATTTAAAGCTACATTGCCAAGCAAAAAACGAACTTGATTTTACAGAGGTCTCGTTATCAGCATTGCATGCGTTAGGAAGCGACGAACAACCCACCGACCTTGCGCTGTACTTTGATTATCAATTAAAACATATCTTGGTGGATGAATTTCAAGATACCTCCATCACGCAGTTACGCTTATTAGAAAAGCTCACATTGGAATGGATGCCTGACGATGAACGCTCGCTGTTTCTTGTCGGTGACCCGATGCAATCGATTTACCGCTTTCGAAACGCGGAAGTTGGGTTGTTTCTTCAAGCACAGAGAAACGGGGTGAATGCGGTTAAACTACATCCTTTAAAGCTTACTGAAAATTTTCGCTCTAGTCAGTCTATCGTCACGTGGATTAATGATACTTTCTCCTGTGTTTTTCCTGAGGTGGAAGATATTAGTAGTGGTGCTGTGACATTCAGCGCATCTAACGCTGCTTTAGGTGTGAACACTCAAAATGTGGCATTTAAACAAAATCTCATGGATCCCGTGGTCAAGCCACGGGATGACCGCGACCCAACAACGTCATACCGCGGCCCAACAACGTCATACCGCGGCCCAACAACGTCATACCGCGGCCCAACAACGTCATACCGCGGCTTGACCGCGGTATCCAGGAAAGCCAGCCACTGCATTAACGATAACCAAAGCCTGTCTCTTAACCTGAACCACACCGACCCGCAACAAGAAGCCAAAAGCATTATCCACATCATCAAAAACACCCTAAAACAAGACACCAATACAACCATCGGCATTTTAGTCCAAGCACGATCACAACTAACAGAAATCATTTCACACCTTCATCAACACCGCATCGCGTTCAACGCCGTCGATATTTCACCGCTCAAACGCCTCCCACACCTTCAAGATTTATTCGCACTTACCCGCGCACTCCTTCATCCTGAAGACACCATTGCCTGGTACAGCATTCTAAGAGCGCCTTGGTGTGGATTATCACTCGCCTCTTTACTGGCGATCGAATCCAGCGAGCCAGAAACGCCTTATGAAAAGCTCAAACACCTTGACGACACCGCATCGTTACCGCCAGATGAACACCAACGTTTACAAGCCTTCCTTGCCTGCATTAATCAAGCGCTCTCATTACAAGGAAGGAAACCCTTAGCCGCATGGATTGAAGATACATGGATCGACTTAGGTGGCGCAGAAACACTTAGCAACGAACAAGCACTGAATGATTGCCACCAGTATTGGGCGCTACTGAATGAAGTCGATCTTGGCGGCGACATTTTATTCATGGAAACACTGGAAAAACAGCTATCAAAATACTACGCCATACCACTACAAAAAACAGCCGCCTCCGTTTCATTAATGACGATTCATAAATCCAAAGGCCTAGAATTCGATACCGTTATTCTGCCAAGGTTAGAACGCCCCATGAACCGACAAGATGCGCCATTGCTCCTTTGGACAGAACGCACACGACCCTCCTCCGGCAGCGACCTTGTCCTCGCCCCCATTCGTGCCACGGAAGAAAAATCAGACGCTATCTATCACTATCTTGCGCAACTCGAAAAGCAACGCTATGAACATGAAAGCAGGCGTTTATTCTATGTCGCTGCCACTCGTGCAAAATCAGCCTTGCATTTATCGGCTTGCATGAAAGAGAATCTTCGTATTCCTTCAAATAGCTTTTTATCTTATTTAATACAAAACAAAAACAATGCCGCGCACCTGCCTAAAGAACTTAAAACAACAACGCAACCAACTGACGACAATTTCTCTCATACATTTAAAAAACGCGCACTCAAAGATTACCCCCCCATTAAAAACAACCTTTTTGAAGGACATAACGCCCTAGAAGCTGGCGCATTATTATGGGACAAGCAGCAGCAAGCGCATATAGGCTCTATTATTCACAGGCTTTTGCAATACATCGGTGAAAACCAATTGCTCGACAAAAAAATGGATCCAACTTTCGCGATTAAAAACTTATTATCGCAATACGGCCTCGACGCGCAAGATAAAACATTAATACAACATCTTACCCAAATCATCACTCGCTGCCTTGTCGACAAAAAGGCGTGCTGGATTTTAAGCCAACACGACAAAGATTTTTTTGAATACCCCGTAACAGCAAACCTCAACGGTCACCCGCAACACTTAGTGATCGATCGCGCTTTCATTGAAAACGAAACCCTTTGGGTCGTTGACTACAAAACAAGCAAGCCCACCGCAGATGAAACATTAGAAGCCTTTCTTCAGCAGCAATCTCAACAACATCAAAAACAACTTAATCTCTATATGCGTACTTTGTCTGCACTTTACCCTGGCTTTACCATAAAATCGGGCATTTATTTTCCAGTTATTCAAGTTTGGCTTGAACACGACCCCACCCTTGTGCATACTGTCATCTCTCAATAGATATTAAAATAAGGCGCTCAATGAGCCGGCCAACGAAAAAACAAACTTTACGCATCACACCTCAAGCCATCATCATATTTATGCTGGCTGCTTTCTTTTATTTTTACGATTTTTTAATTCAAGTATCCCCCAGCGTCATCGCCGGGCATTTAATGCGGCATTTCAACATTACCGCAACCTTACTTGGCTGCATGGTCGGCCTATTTTATTACACATATACTTTATTTCAAATTCCCGCCGGCCTTTTACTGGATCGTTTCGGTGCCAGAAAAGTCCTGCTTAACGCGATTTTCTTTAACACCGTAGGGCTCCTTATTTTCAGCTTCGCCCCGAACATTTATTTCATTGGCCTAGCAAGACTCATCATCGGCGCCGCTTCTGCGTTTGCCTTTCTTTCCGCATTATTTTTAATTTTACGCTGGTTCCCTTTGCGTTATTTCGCTTTTTTTGCAGGCTTAACACAAATGCTAGGTTCCTTTGGCGCCATCGGCGGCACCGCGTTTCTCGCAAAACTCATTAAAACCATCGGCGTTCAAAGCGCCATGCTCACCTTTACAGGCATCGGCGCCGTACTTTTTATTCTCGTCTTTTTTTATTTACAAAACTCACCTCAAAAAGAAACACGATCCACGCATTCATCCATGCACTTTATCGCACGCTTAAAAATCGTGTTATTCAAACGACAAACCTGGTCCATCGGATTATATTCATTCGCCATCTGGGCACCCATCGCCGCCTTTGCCGCACTTTGGGGTGTGCCCTTTTTAAAAGCAACTTATCACTATGATTCTATCGTAGCCGCAAGCAGCATCTCGGTACTGTGGCTCGGTGTCGCCATCGGTTCACCCATTATCGGCGGGGTCTCACAAAAAGTCATGCGACGACGCATGCCCCTCATGATCTCCGCACTGATCGGCGTCATCAGCATGACGACACTGGTTTACATCAATCATCAACCCTATTGGCTCGTTTGCTTATGGCTCTTCTTGATCGGCATCGCCGCCTCAGGACAATCCCTCTCTTTTGCACTCATCAGCGACAACCAACGCCTAGAAAACACCAGCGCCGCAAATGGCTTCAACAACATGATGATCGTGTTTGGTGGCGCGTTATTTCAACCCTTAATCGGAAAATTACTGGACCTGCACTGGAACCATCGCATCATCCACGGCACACCCGTTTATTCCGCCCATAATTACCACATTGCACTGTGGATCTTGCCCGCATGTTTCCTCATGGCTTTTCTTGCTAGCACCTTTTTGATACGAGAAACACATTGTCAGCCGGCCGAGCATCGGCTTGAACACCCAGCAGCAATACCCTAACCCAATCAACCCTCACTTTTCTGCAGCTACTGCAGATTTTTACCTTGGATTTTCTGCAGCAGCTGCAGGTTTTTACCTTGTATTTTCTGCAGTTTATGCATAAAATGACAATTAAGGACCCTATTCAATGAAGAGCAATATGAAAAGAAACATTATTAATCAACTAGTTACATGGAAAACTCGCACAAATCGCATGCCACTACTGGTGCGAGGCGCAAGACAAACAGGCAAAACCTATATCGTTGAATGGTTTGGACAACAATATTTCGACAATCTCATCACAATCAACTTTGAACTGAACCCCGAACTTAAACAATCATTTGAACAACTTGACCCCAAACTCATCATTAACCGACTTAGCATCATGACCGGGAAAAATATCACCGAGGGAAAAACACTTTTATTTTTGGATGAGATTCAAGAATGCCCTGAAGCCATTCAGGCTCTGAGATACTTCAAAGAAAAAATGCCTGCGTTGCACGTTATTGGTGCTGGCTCTTTACTTGAGTTCACTATGAAAGCGCCAACGTTTAGCTTTCCTGTAGGACGCATTGAATCGTTGTATCTATACCCCTTATGTTTCTCAGAGTTTTTAGCCGCATTGGGAGAACAAAATGCGCTTACATTTCTGCAAGAAGCTTCCTTTAAAACAACGATCCCTGAAGAAATTCATCAAAAATTGTTAGCGTTAGTGCGCTTATATTTCGTTATAGGCGGCATGCCCGCCGTTGTGCAAAGCTACCTCGACGATGGCGACTTGCAACGAGTGCAACAACTACAGGCTTTCATTCTCAACACTTATCGCAATGACTTTGGGAAATATGCCAACGAAGTCAATCAAGCTCACTGTCGACGCATCTTTGAAAAAGCACCACACTTAATTGCAAAGCAATTGAAATATGTCGATATCGACCCCGACGTCCAAAGCCGCTCGCTCAAAGCCGCATTGAAGCTGCTAATGCTGGCCGGCCTCCTATCCCCTATTTACGCATCAGAAGCCAGCGGGCTGCCGCTATACGCGAGCATTAATGAGAAGAAACTCAAATTACTTTTTCTCGACACCGGCCTGGTCAAATACTCGACAGGCCTTGATGCCAAGCTGCTTTTACAAAAGGACATGCTGCTTGTCAACGATGGCGCCATGGCCGAACAATTCGTTGGCCAAGAACTGATCGCAACGCAGCCCAATTATGACGAGGCAAAGCTTTACTTCTGGCAGCGTCATAAAAAAAATAGCTCAGCAGAAATAGATTATTTGGTTCAACATGCGGCCAAAATTATTCCCATTGAAGTCAAGGCGGGCACGCTGGGACGGCTAAAGTCGCTGTATACCTTCATGACCGAAAAACAACTTCAACTAGGGGTCAAGCTATCTCAAGATACTTTGTCGTACAGACGAAATGTTTTATCTCTGCCTTTGTATATGGTCAGCCAATTGAATCGAATGATTGATGAAATCAGCTCATTGTAAACGTACGAACCCCTCCACAATGAATTTTTACATAACGCCAAATCAAGCAAAACAGGCTGTATAATTTCAGACCATAAAGAAGTTAGTCGCTGGCGCGAAATGAAGGAGATGAGCTTGCCCGATGGCTTGAGTAGTCATTTTTAAATAACTGTAGCGATTTATTGACAAAACGGCAAGGACATTAGCACTCTTTCAAAAACAACAAGCAT
>Ga0233430_1000247_pt1 | contig 112643 bp, 132 predicted proteins | sample SI_118_April2016_2_FD_179883 | JGI IMG/M metagenome (GOLD analysis project Ga0233430, IMG submission 179883) | Seawater microbial communities from Saanich Inlet, British Columbia, Canada - SI_118_April2016_150_MG | ecosystem: Environmental > Aquatic > Marine > Inlet | place: Canada: British... | reverse complement strand
TCGTTATGCATTTTCCAATACTTTGTGAAGAAAAGAGCATCCCATTCGTAGGTGTTCCTTCTAAATCAGAGCTTGGAGCTGCTGCTGGAATGCCAATTCCAACCAGTTCACTAGCAATTGTAAACCCTGGAGATGCAAAAAAACAGCTTTTAGATGTAATTAAAGATATTGAAAACTTACTCAAAGCTGAATCAAAAGGTTCTAAAGAAGAAAAACCAGTAGACGAAAAGCCTACTGAAGAAGCTCCTAAAGCAGAAGAGAAAAAAGAAAAACCTGCTAAAGAAGAAAAGAAAGAAGAACCAAAAGTTGAAGAAAAAGCTCCAGTTAAAGAAACTGTAATTGAAGAACCATCAAGCAAATCAAAAGATTTGCAGGACCTATCTGAGCAAAGCTCAGATCGGAAACAGGAAGAAGCTCCTGTTGAGGAACCTACAACTGAGCAGAGCCCAGCTGAACCAAAAGGAAAAGCTGAAGAAACTGAAACTCCTGCAGAAGAAGCAGAAGCTGTTGAAGAAAAGCCTGCAGAACCTGTTGAGGAAGCTCCAGTTGAAGAACCAAAAGAAAACGAAAAACCTGCAGAAACAGCAACTGAAGAAGAACCAAAACAGGAAGAAGCTCCTGTTGAAAAAGAGAAACCTGTAGAAAATGAGTAATAAACAAGGTAAAAAGACAAAAGAAGGAAAAGGTGGCGTATCTGCAGTTGAACAATCTGAAATTGCAACACCTGCAGAAGTTGTTGAAATTATTGGTGGACTTGGAACACGACAAGGTGGAAAGCAAGTCCGTTGTAAAATTCTTGATGGTCGAGATGTTGGAAAAGTTATGAGAAGAAACGTCTATGGCGCTATAAGAATTGGTGATATTCTAATGCTTAAGCAAACTGAAATCGAAGCACAACCACTTAAGGGAGGCAGAAAATAATGCCTAATTGTTCTTTTTGTAAATCAAATATTGAGAAGGGAACTGGCAAGATGCTAGTTAAAAATAACGGCAAAGTCCTTTGGTTTTGTGGACGAAAGTGTGAGAAAAACATGCTTATCTTAAAGAGAAACCCTGCTAAGAAAAAATGGTCTAGAGCTGTTAAAGCAGTTAAGACCGTTCTTAAGAAATAAACTCTAATTTACAAATATTTATATCTCTTACTGTTCTTATAATTATATGAAATTTAAGAAGATATTAATGTTTAATTACACTGGAAAAGAGCTAGATAAGACACATTGGGCTCAATTTGATAAATTCTGTGAAAAAAGAGTATTCATATCTGAAAAAGATCCTAAAATTAAAACTGAATTAAAAGATGCAGATGCAATTTTTGCGAAATTTTCTGAATATATAACACTTGAACTTATAGATGCTACTCCGAATTTAAAATATATTGGAACGCTAGCTACAGCCTATGGAAGAATAGATGCTGCATATGCTGCTAAAAAAGGCATTACGGTATGTAATATCCCAGGATATAGCACAGAATCTGTAGCAGAATTCACTTTTGCAGTATTATTAGAACATTTACGTGCATTAGAAAAAGGTAAAGTTAATGCTCGGAATAAAAATTATTCTGAAAGTGAATTTTTTGAAGTAAGTGAAATAAAAGGAAAAAATATAGGAATAATTGGATTAGGGCAAATAGGCACACGAATCGCTGAAATTGCTTCTGATGGATTTAAAGCAAAAGTTAGCTACTGGAATCGAACACGCAAAGATGTTAAATTCAATTATTTAGAATTAGATAAATTAATTTCTACATGCGATATTATTTCATTAAATTTAGCACTCACTAAAGATACTGAAAAAATACTTAACACTGCACGCATTAATAAAATAAAACCTGGAGCAATAGTAATAAATACTGCACCAATGGATTTAATTGATATAAAAGCATTAGCTGAACGACTAAAAAAGAAAGATGTAATATTTATATGGGATCATTCAGATGAAGTTTCCAAAGAAACATTAAAACTTCTATCTAACAGAAATAATTGCATAATATATCCACCAATAGGATACACAACAAAAGAAGCTGCTGCACTAAAACAAGAAATATTCATCAAAAATATTGAAAGTTTTCTTAAAGGTAAACCACAAAGTGTTGTAAATTAATTATATAGAATACGGATCTGCTTTAATTAAATTATCTTTACAGCGAGACATTATTGCATTTTTCGCAATTAAATTACTTGGAATTAATGGTCCATTATTCATATAATTTTGAAATTCGAGACTATTTTCATCTACCATAGGTATATTCATTAAACGAAAAGTCTCTTCTAACCCTAATATTTGTATTCCTCTGCCATTTAATTGTGGACTTAAATAAAAAGACATTATAGGAAAAAATATATCTTTATCTGCTCTATCATCAATATTTGTAATAAAACAATCAGAAATAGTAAGTGGATTTAACTCATTAAATGCTCCTTTATTGTAATTTACAAGAGTAAGTATTATACTATCTTTTATTTGTGAATTAGCATCATATGCTAAAAATCCTATAGCAAAATGGCCGTGTCGAGGCATAGGAATATGTATTTCATAATCTCTTATATCTATTCCCGCTTCAACAACGTTATCAAGAACATATAACTTTGTAGGCATATCTGGTGATCCTTGAAAATTAATATTTTTATTTTCTATTGCAGCTATTAAATCCATCATTCAAATATTAAATACTAAAACTTAAAAAGGTTTTATTTGCCAAATAAGCCTATTCCCTTAACCTTAAGGAAACCAGAAAAACCTTCTGTTTTATCTGAATAATTAACTTCTAGATTTGTAACTTTAGATGTAGGTGGGCCTTTTCTACATAATTTAACTAGTTTCTCAACATTTGCTTTTTCACCTTCAAAAACAGCGTGGACGCGGCCATCTTTTAGATTCTCTACAAAACCACTTACTTTAAGCAAAACTGCTTGTGCTTTAACAAATGCACGGAAAAATACTCCTTGAACACTTCCAGAAACCCATATTTCTGCTCTAAGGATAGCCATATTATCTTCTAACCGAGGAGTTTAAATAGATTAAGGAATTAAAAAAATATAAAGTAGAAAAGGTAAAACTATGAAGGTACTTAGCCCCACGTTAAAAGAACGAAAGCGTTATATACTGTTTAAAATACATTCAGATAACATATTAAAAAAGAAAATCGTTGCAAAGCAATGCACTGAAGCTTGTTTGCGTTTTCTTGGAGAATTCGGCTGCGCTGAGGCAGGCGTTCAGTTCCTACCTGAAACATGGGACCAAAAAGAACAAACTGGAATAATAAAAACAGGTCATAAATGGGTAGATCAAACTAAATCCGCTTTAGCACTGATAAAAGAAATCAATGGGGAAAAAGCAACTGTTTCAACAATCCTAACATCAGGATCACTAAACAAATTGAAAAAGAGGTAAAAAAATGCAATTTATGCCAAATCAAGTAATGGGATACGACCGTGCAATCACGGTGTTCTCACCAGACGGAAGACTATTGCAAGTAGAATATGCAAAAAAAGCAGTTAGCCTTGGCGCGTTAGCAATGGGTATCGCATTCAAGGACGGAGTTTTATTAATAGCTGATCGTCATAGAACTGACAAGTTATTAATACCAAAATCTGTTAAAAAAGTGTTTAAGATAGATAATCACTTAGGTTTAACTTCTGCAGGGTTTATCTCTGATGCTCGAGTTATAGTAAAAAGATCTAGACTAAGAGCACAGCAGCACAAAGTAACATATGGAGAACCTATTGACGTAGAAGGATTAGTTAAATATATAGCAGATTTAGAGCAAGCTTACACTCAATATGGTGGAATCAGACCTTTTGGTGTCTCACTTTTAATTGGTGGAACAGAAATAAAAAAAGGACCATCTTTATATTTAATAGAACCTAGCGGAATTTATTTCCAATACAAAGCAAAAGCAGTTGGTATGCATGCTGAAGAAGCAGATAAAATGTTAGAAAAAGGATACAAAGAAAACATGGATGCAAAAGCAGCGATTAAGTTAGCAATATCAATATTCAAAAAAGTGCTTGGCAAAGAATTTACTATGGGACGATTAGAAACTTCTGCAATTACATTAAAAGGAACTGAAGAAATTGCATCAGAAGTATTAACTAAATATTAAATAGAATGGTATTACAACAAACATACGACAGAGAAAAAATACACCTTAACATTGCACGACTGAAAAAAGGTGGAGAAAACTTTGAAGTAATTCTCGACGATATTGACAAAGCACTAGAATTAAAATCTGGTGCAAATGTTGATATAAGCGATGTAATGAATGGAAATTTAATTTTTAAGAACGCTCATAGTGCTGAAAAAGTTAACGAAGCTGCTATGAAACAATGGCTTGGAACGGAAGACCATATTGAAGCTGCAAAAGTTATAATCAAAAATGGTGAAATACAATTAACTGCAGACCAACGAAAAAGATTACTTGAGCAAAAAACTCAAAAGATTCTTAATTATATTCAAAGAAATGCATGCGATCCAAAAACAAAATTGCCAATACCTGCTCAAAGAATTGAGTTAGCTATGAAAGAAGCAAAAGTACATGTAGATCCTGCAGATAAAGTTGATTTTCAAATAGAAAAAATTGTATCAAAACTTCAGCCAATTCTAGCTATGTCTTTTGAGCATATAAAACTAAGAGCAATTATTCCAGCTACACATGCAGGTAGAGCATATAGTTCAATTAAAAGCAAGTTCAAAGTAATTGCTGAAAAATGGCTATCAAATGGTTCAGTTCAAGTTGATTTAGATATTGTAGCGGGAGATCGTAATGATTTATTTTCATTACTTAACAAATTAACAAATGGAGAAGTTCAAATTGATGAACTTAAATAATTAATTATATTCAAATGGAGAAAAAAATGACAGAAAAAAAAATAGAAAAGCTGTATATATCTGATAGGGAAATTGTTATCCCTGGAGATGTATTAGCAGAAGGTATGAGTTATTTACCAAGCGGTAGAGCAATGCGCGAAGACAACAAAATAATTGCAACATCACTGGGATTAACCAATATAAAAGGACATGTAATAAAAATTATACCTCTGGCAGGAAGATATATTCCAAAAAGAGGCGACGCAGTAATTGGAAAGATTACTGGTATTGCAAGACATGGATGGCGTGTTGATATAAGATGCCCATTTGATGCAGATTTGCCAATTAGCGAAGCATCACAAAGTTATATAGACACTAACCGATATCCAATGAGTAAATACTTTGATGTCGGCGATTACATATTTGCAAGTATTTTTGATATTTCAGAAAACAGATTTATAAAATTAAGCACAAAAAACAGACCATATCGTAAACTTCATAGTGGAATAATTATAGAAGTTTCACCAACTAAGATTCCTAGAATAATTGGAAAACAAGGCAGTATGATTAAAATGTTAAAAGAAAATTCTGGATGCGACATATTAGTTGGACAAAATGGTTGGGTATGGATAAAAAACGACGATCCTGAAAAACAAATGGTTATGTCAAAAGCAATTAAAAAAATAGAGACAGAAAGCCACACTACAGGACTTACTGATAAAATCAAAAAAATGCTAAACACAAAAGGAGGCAAGAAATAAAATGGGAGGCAAATCAGACAAACCTTTAATTGTTAAAGGTAAAAGACTCGACGGTAGAACTGCTGAGGAATTAAGACCATTTAAAATCAAAGCAGGAATTATAAAACAAGCAGATGGTTCATGTGAACTTGAGTTTGGAGAAACAAAAGTAATTGCTGGTGTATATGGTCCTAAAAAGGTTCTTCCAAAGCATCTTGAAGAAAATACAAGAGCTTACTTAAAAGTAACTTACTCAATGATTCCTTTCTCAACATCAGAAAGAAATCGACCAGGACCAAGCAGAAGAAGTAAGGAAATATCTAAAGTTATTAAGGATGCATTAGCTCCTGCAATAAATTTAGAAAAATATCCTCAAACATGTATCGACATACATATAGAAATTACAAATGCAAACGCTGGAACAAGAACATCTGCAATAAATGCTGCAACAGTAGCACTTATTGACGCTGGAATTGAAATGCGTGATGTTGTATCCTCAATAGCTGCGGGAAAAGTAGAAGATCAAGTTATTTTAGACCTAATGCAAGATGAAGATAACTTTGGACAAGCAGACTTACCAATTGCAATGATGCCAAGAACTGGTGAAATAACATTAGTTCAAATGGATGGCGATATGACTACTAATGAAATCAAAAAAGCAATTGATATGTGTGAAAAAGCTTGTTTAAAAATTGCAAAAGTACAAAGAAAAGCAATTATTGACGAATACAAAAAAGACGAGGTAAAGAACAATGAATAATAAAGAAAACTCAAATTTGAAGGATTATTTATCCAAACTATTAAAAAAGAACATACGAGAAGATGGTAGAAAACTATTTGATTATCGTAAAATTAGTGTTGAGACAGGTATACTATCTCAAGCTAATGGCTCTGCAAGAGTAAAACTTGGAGATACTGAAGTTTTAGCTGGAGTAAAGATTGGTGCAGGAACACCTTATCCAGACGGTCCTGCAGACGGAACTTTAATGGTGAATAGCGAATTATCTCCTATCGCATCGGATAAATTTGACAGCGGACCACCAAGTCCTGCTTCTATAGAATTATCAAGAGTTATTGATAGAGCTATTAGAGAATCTGGAACAATTGATGTAAGCAAATTATGCATTAAATCTGGTGAAAAAGTTTGGATGGTATTTGTTGATGTATATCCAGTAAATGATGATGGTAACCTCTTTGATATTGGATTAATAGCTGCAATGGCTGCTTTAAAAAATGCAAGAATGCCTAAATACGATGAAAAAACAGAACAAGTAAACCATCGTGAGCTAACAAACAAGAAATTACCTATCAATGAAGAGCCAATAATGTGCACTTTTGGAAAGCTAAATAATGAAATATTTGTAGATTCAACTGAAAGAGAAGAATTGGTTATGGATTCAAGACTATCTATAGGTATAACAAAAAAAGGTAATATCTGTGCAATGCAAAAAGGTGGAGAAGGAACAATCACTTCAGCAGAAATGATGGATATGATTAAAAAAGCACAAGAATTAAGCAAGGACTTACGAAAGAATTTGTAAGTCTTAGTTTAACATAAACCTTTTAAATACAAAAACAGGGTAACTAAAATGGAATACACGAAGTATGAAAAAGCAAGAATTATTGGTGCTAGAGCACTACAACTAGCTATGGGTGCACCATTATTAATAAAAAATACTTCAGCTAACATAGATACTGTTCAAATGGCAGGCATAGAATTCAAAAAAGGAGTGCTACCAATCACTGTAAAAAGGCCAAAACCAGTGAAATTAAACATTAAGATATAAAATGGAAACTGATAATCTCGTTGAAATTGACAAATATTTATCTGCAGGAGTTCACATTGGAACTAAGATAAAAACAAAGAGCATGGCTCCATTTATCTACAAAGTAAATCCTGCTGGATTAACTATTATGAATGTTCAAAAGATTGACGAGCGAATCAAAATTGCTGGAAAATTCTTATCAAAATATAACCCAAAAGATATTCTTGTAATTGGAAGACGAGAAAACAGTTGGAAAGCAGTTAAACAATTTTCTAAAATAATTGGTGCAAAATATTTCACAGGTAGATATCCTGCAGGTATTTTAACAAATCCTAATCTTGAAACTTTTATTGAACCAAAAGTTATACTTATTACAGATCCATGGCCAGACAAAAACGCAATTAATGATGCTGTAAAAATCGGTGTTCCAATAGTTGCACTTTGTGATTCAAACAACACAACTAGAGCAGTTGATATTATTATTCCTTGTAATAACAAGGGCGCTAAATCACTTGGATTAATTTACTGGATATTAGCAAACGAATATTTACACAATCGTGGAGATCTTCCAAAAACAAAAGATATTTCTGTTCCAGTTGAAGACTTTGTAGAATAAGAATAATTTTTAAGGATTATCTAAATCTTTTTATTTCTTTCTCACGTAGTTATACATGGCAGAAGTTAAAGTATTAGTTGAAGGATATGCAAAAGAGATTAATGGCAAAGAATGTGCTTCATCAACCTGCACACTAATTATTGATGGAAAGACAAAAGTTATTGTTGATCCAGGTATGGATAAGAAAAAATTACTTTCCGCATTAAAAAAAGAAAGTTTAACTCCCAAAGATATTGACTATGTTATTCTATCACACACACATCCAGATCATATGCTATTAACTGCAATTTTTGATAACGCACTAATTCTTGATGATGGTGCAACATATTCTTTTGATGCTAAAATCAGTGAACATAACGGCAATGTCCCTGGAACAGATATTAAAATAATGCCAACACCCGGACATGATCAATTCCACTGTGCAACAATAGTTAAAACAGACAAAGGAATTATTGTAATTGCAGCAGATGTATTTTGGTGGTTGGATAAAGATGAACAAAAAACTGATAGAAAAAGTCTTCTTGAACACAAAGATCCTTATGTAAAAGATCAGAAAGCACTTTTGGAAAGTAGAAAGAAAATTTTAGATGTGGCTGATTGGATAATACCTGGACATGGAAAGATGTTCAGAGTTAAAAAATGATAACTAATGAAACTAAAGCCAAAGTTCTAGCAAAAGAGATTATATTATGTGATAATATATGGTCATCTATGCGGGGATTAATGCTAAGAGAGAAACTAAAAAAAGGTGAAGCGCTGTTGATTGACTTACATAAAGACAAAAATGCTAGCATTCATATGTTTCTTGTTGGATTTCCAATTGATGTAATCTGGCTCAATTCTGAAAAACTTGTTGTTGACACTGCAGAAGATGTGAAACCAAATACAATAACAAATCCATCTAAATTTGCAAGATATATTATAGAACTACCAAAAGGAACTCTCAAAGAAAAGCCAGTTTCATTCAGAGACCGATTCTCTTTTGATTGAATCAAATACTTTTTCTAATCTTTTCATAAGTCCTTCTAACTTATCTTGATGTATACAGCCTTGTTTTACGAGAACATCAAGAACATTATGAACTGCTTCTCTCCTTTTTTTCTCATAATCTTCTCGCACCATTTTCAAGATTTCAAGTTTCAGAGGCGCACCACAAAAATAACAATAATTACTATCATCTAAAGACTTTGATTTGCATCTTTGGCATATAACCATAGCAATAGAACTATCAATTGTTTAAAAATATGATTATACTAAAATTTATATAGTCCGAACAATACTATAATTATGGTAGCATTTGAAGGGCTAGAAGGCACTTTGCTTATTATTAAGATATGTGTATCTCTTTACACCTTAATATACAGCTATGACGTTCTATTTCTTCATCGGCGATACAAAGCATTAGGTCAAGTAATGACTAAATATGTAGGCACACTTACCATGGGTATATTCCTAACGGTTTTTGCTTTTGCAATGAGTTCATTTGGAAAGCTTTATCCGTTTTCAGATATTATCCAAATAAGTGGTATATTTATGTTAGGAACATATTTTAGAAGATGTCTACATGAGTTCTTTACTAAACCTACGCACATACAAAGGTAGTGCAGTGTATGCTTTTTAAACCCACATACCAAAGATTAAAATGAAAAAACAAAATAATAATAAAATTAAGGTCCACTGTTTAGGTGGATTTAGAGAAGTAGGAAGAAACGCAGTTTTATTTGAAGGTAAAACTGAAAAAATCCTATTTGAATACGGTTTTAAGATCGAAGGGAGTATGGCTCCATTACCTCTTAAAATTAAACCAGATGCAATGTTCTTATCACATGGTCATTTAGACCATCTTGGCTCAATTCCAATTTTATACAAAAAATGGAACTTTCCAATTTATGGAACAGCACCTACAAGAGATGATGCTGAAATGCTTCTGCGAGATAGTTTGAAAATTGCAAAAATTAACAAAACTCCTCGAGAATTTGGTCCTGCAGATAGTAGAAAAATGTTAAACAATTGGCACAATGTCAAATACAATCAAAAAATAAAAATTGGAAAATCAACTGTTGAAGTTTATGATGCAGGACATGTTCCTGGCTCTGCAATGTTTGTTTTGAACATGGATGGCAAACGAATTCTTTATACGGGAGATTTCAAACTTGACGCAACAAGAACTGTTGATGGTGCAAAAATTGATTTGAAAAATATAGATGCTATTTTTATGGAAACAACATATTCTGCACGAGATCAAATTCAAAGAAGTGAGGCTGAAAAAGAACTTGGAAAAATAATACATCAAACTGTTTCAAAAGATGGAATTGCAGTTTTACCCACATTTGCATTAAGAGCTTCAGAAATATTAATGGTTCTAAACAAACTAAAAATTAAAGTTCCAATTTATTTGGATGGAATGGCAAGAGCTGCAACAGACATTGCTTTGAAACATCCACGCTTTTTGCGGAATTCAATTGAGCTTAGAAAATCTTTAACAGCAGTTCGTAATATTAGAATGCACACAGAAAGAACAAGTATACTTAACAAACCTTGTGTAATTGTAACAACAGGTGGTTGTATGGATGGCGGACCAATTGTTCATTATCTAAAACATCTTTATGCAAGAAAAGATTGCGCATTAGTTTTAACGGGATTTCAAATACCAAAAACTGCAGGAAGATATCTTGTTGACACGGGTAGATATGTAACAGATGAACTTGATTTGAAACTTGGAATGCAACTTTTCCAACTTAGTTTCTCTGGACATGCAGGTAGATCAGAGCTTTTACGCTTTGTAAAAAATATCAAACCAAAGAAAGTTGTTTGTATGCATGGGGACCAATGTCCTAGATTTGCAACAGAATTAAAAGGTCGTTTCAGTATTGAAGGTATCGCTCCTAAACCTGGAGAAATTATCGAGATATAATCATGCAACAAGAAATCATCTTGTTTATCATCGGAGTAATTGGGTTATGGTTAGGTGCAGGTATAACCATTAACGGTGCAACAGAGATTGCTAAGAAATTTAAAATATCTTATCTTTTTATTGGACTAACAATTTTATCAATTGGAACTTCTTTGCCAGAGATTTTTACACACATAGCATCTAGTATGAAAATCTTACAAGGTATTGATGCATCAGGAGTTGCAGTTGGAACAAACATTGGTTCTAACATTATTCAAATTACATTAATTATGGGTATGATTGGTTTGTTTGCAATTATTAAATCTTCAAAAAAAATCCAAAAGCGAGATGGATTAGTTATGCTCGGCTCAATTGCATTACTTTGGATACTTGGACTTGATGGTTCAATTGCAAGATGGGAAGGTTTACTACTTGTATTATTATATGTAGTTTATATTTACGGGATTATAAGAGATGAAAAATCAATTAAAGAACTTATTACCCCACATCATAAACCCCTTAGCAAGAAAAAAGAACGACATATATTAATTGATATATCTCATGTTATTATTGGAATAGTTTTGCTAGGTTTTGCATCTCAATGGGTTGTTGAAAACACACTTTACTTTGCAAGTCATTTTGGAATTGAGCAAACATTTTTCGGACTTGTTGTAATTGGAGTTAGCACTGCCTTGCCAGAATTAACAACCGCAGTTCGTGGAGTTATGAAAGGTGTAAAACAAATGTCTTTAGGAGTTTTAATTGGTTCAAATATTACAAATCCTATGCTAGCGCTTGGAATCGGTGCAGCAATTTCGGGCTATAAAGTTAGCCACTCAATTCAGTGTTTTGACATACCGTTCTGGTTCTTTATCTCAGCACTTGCATTATTATTCTTCCACAGAACAAAGAGATTAGAAAAATGGGAAGCTGCTGTTTTAGTAATATCCTACATTGCATATGTTGGATATAAAATTTATGGTATTATTTAAGGCCAAGGATATGGGACTAATTTTGAAATCTTAATTATCTTATATTGATTATTTTTATCTGCTACAACGATTCCAATATCAATACCTGAACGTCTACTATTTTCCCAAATAAGTTGTCTACACATAGAACATGGAACTACTGGACGTTTGTCTTTACCAACTGCTGCCATCGCAACAACTTTATGTTCGCCATGATCAGCAGCGTGAGCTAAAGCAGCTTGCTCTGCATGTAAGGTAAGTGAATAACTATCTGAAAAATAACGACCTGAACTATACACATTACCTTTTTTAGTTAGAACTGCGCAACTAAAAAGCGGTCCTTTAGTGGGCACGTTACACTTTTTCAGAGCATTAATTGCTTCTTTAACTAATTCATCATATTTAGTCATAATATACAAAAAGTTTATTTCTTTAAAACTTTGTGATGGAAATAGATTTTTCCTAAGATTTTGTTTTTCTTGCAGTAAGTTGCGATTTCTTTCTCAACATCATACCAGTAGGGATTTCCTTTTGAATAAATCTCTTGGTATTTCTTAACTAATTTTGGATTATAACTTCTTAAGAACTTTAAAATATTTCCGCGAATAGATGGATAAAGATTAAGATTCTCAAACCAATACTCATCAACAAAACTTTTTGTCTTTTGTATAATTGCTTTCCAATCAGTTATCTCTGGCAAGATTGGTGAGATAAAACAATATGTTTTCAAACCAGATTTCTTCATTTTCTTTAGTGCTTCAATTCTTCGTTGTGGAGACGAACCAATTGGTTCAATTTTCTTCTGAACATTCTCATCTAATGTTGATATAGATATGCCTGTAATTATTTTCTTAAACTGTTTAAACAAATCAATATCTCTTACAATAAGATCTGATTTGGATTGTATTGTAATACTTGGTTGAAAAGGAATTAGTTTCTCAAGTATCTGACGAGTTAGTTTATAGCGAACTTCGGGAGGATGATAAGGATCGGTTGTTGAGGAAAAGTAAACTTCTTTACCTCGGAACTTTTCACCATTTTTTACTAAGTCAGGGGCATTGATCTTTGCATCTACAAACTTTCCCCACTCTTCTTTGTGGCCAGTAAAACGCTTCATAAATCTAGCATAACAATATATACAACCATGCATACAACCAATATATGGATTAACTACATAATCAACACTACTTAATCCACTTTTTACTAAAATTGATTTAGATTTAATTTCTTTGATTTTCACAAAAAAATTACTAGGCTAAAATTAATAAAGTTTATGAGGAATTTTAAGCAGCAGATTTCTCAATAAAACCTAAGGGCGTATTATCATCTAAAACTAAAGATTCATATTTATCTGGTTCTCTTGCTACATCAAACCAATTTCTTACTGTAACATATCCCCGTTTATTAGAACCATTACATCTCAAAACACCAACACCTGACCAAGGAACTCTAGATGTACTTTTATCAATTAAATGAAAACCTAGTTGACCTGGTTTTGGATGAATTGTTCCTCTAAGACAATCAGTAAAATTTCTATCATATAATTTAAGATCAGATATTGTATAATTAATCGCCAAATATACTTTTACAAATTCTTCAGATCTATGATCAACAAGAGCTCTTTTTGGATCTCCACAAGGATCATCTGAATAAATAGTTTGATAAAAATTATCAAATTCCTCTTGTTCTGAAGAACCATGTTCAGGTATATCTTCACCAAGAACTGGCTCTAAATTAATATTACGTCTTGAATTTCTGATTAATACTTGTACATGTGGTGTATTTTTTAATTCTTCCCAATTTTCATTAGTATATTTAAAATTTTTGTCGTATGTTTCATTCCATTCATTTTGAAGCGGTGCAATTAAATCTTCTGCAATATCAACAAATTTTAAACAATTAGCACCAATACTTTTAGCAATATTCTTTAGACCTTCTCGATATTTAATTATATCAGGTAAATTAGCAACAGACATTTGTCCATACATTAAACCATCTGTTGCGACTATAAATTCAGCACCATTTTCATATACAGAATTAATTGCATTACATACTCCACTTAAATGAGTCATAGCGGCAATTTCAGCTAAATCTGCATTAGTACTTGCTGTTCTTAATGGATTTTTAAATTTAAAAGGAAAAGATGGAATAAGTATACTAACTGGCTCATCTGAAGATATATTATTACGTATAGTACTTAGAATCTGATCTTTATATTGATCAAGTTGTACATTAGATTTACTACCACATCTTACTTTCTGATTCATAAGAATACATAAAATTTTCTCTTCAAGTGCTTCACCCTTAGCGTTTTCACCTAAGTTACTATATCTCTGCATATGTTTTCCTAACCATGAATTAAAATCAAAAGCATCTATATGACGTACAGAAATTTCATCTTTACCACTTAATGTTCCAAGGTCGTTACAAAAACAATCAGAATTTCCAGTAATTCTATCACTCATAAATATGCTATTAGTTGATTTATCCTTCTGAATCATTCAACAGTAACAATATGTGGTTTAAAAGCTTTTCTATGTGCTTTATTACATTATTCAACATAGTATAGCTTTTTTATATTCAATTAAAATTAAATAACTTTAAAGAGATCTGAGGAAGGCTTTCAAATCAGAAGGATTTCTTAGTCCATATTCATCTTCTGCAAATGTGGCTATATGGACAGGGACTTTGAATTTCTTACATATTTTTATATTTTGTTTAATTCGACCGAGTAAGATATCTCGCTTTTTTCCATCGATTCTTAGGATGTGAGAAAAATCTACTAAATAAGTTTTTCCAGTGTCCCTGGCTAACTTTGCTAAAACTTGGTTAAAATTGCTTCTGCGGTAGTGTGTGTGATCCCGACCAGTTGAGGTCTCGATGTTAGTGAAATATTTGACCCATTTAGCTTCCATTATCAGCCGAATTGTGGTCTCATCTGTTGAACTAGCCACTACAAAGGCAGCTTGCTTAGCTTTTTTTCTGACCGAATCAAGCTCTTTTGGCTTAGAAGCAATGATCATTATACCTTCACCTAAATTTGGCTTCTCATATGCAAACATTATATCTGAGCCCAATTCTTTAGCTCTAGCTAATAACTTTTTCTCATTCTTATTAGGTAGAACTATATCCATTATTAATATAGAATCAAAGTTTTTTATTGTTTACGTTTTACGCTTCATTGGTATAAAACCAATATCTGGACTAGCTAATGCGTCAAATAAGCGTCCAACTGTACGACCATTCGGAGTAAATAGTAATATATCTGACTCGCCACCCTTCGTAGTTTCTGTAATCGAACAAGTGTTATTACCGAAATAAATATTACGAACCTTTTGGTGTTCATTTTTAACTCTAGGAAATATCTCAAAAGGTGTATTGCGTATAAGATTCTCAAATGCATAAATTATGGCCTGTCCAACATATTCTTCAGCTAAAGAGCCATTTGTTCCCGTATCTGCAAAAAGTTGTTCATCAGGTAAGTCTGCTAACTTCGCATTAAATGTATTGAGTGTTGCGTTTTCTTTAATTTTATGTCTTAATGATTGTGCAATCTTAGGTCTCACTGGCGTATGATATTTTAAATCAATACTCTGAATTAACTCAGAATAATCTGCATTATTTGTTTTCGGTAAACTACACCCCAATTCATTACAAGAAACCAAGACAGTTTTAATATTAAACTGTGGAAGTATCTCTTTGTATTTACTCTCTACAAAATTAGCATATTCTTGACAAAATGTCGTATATTCGTTGAAACTGCGTCTAAGTTGAGTTAATTTTCGGAATAATGCACTGTTACTTCGAGTTACCTCAAAAAGAGTTAGATGTGAATACTCTGACATTACTCGATCAAGAAAGGGCTGTCTATTTTCAGTCATATATATAAAAAAACAATGGACTTAAAAGCCTATTGTATAAGGTCGAGTTATTTTCGTAAGCCTCTGCTCTTTTTTCCAGCTGAAGTTAATCCTCTATGGACTCTTCGAGTAGCAGGTTTCTTACAAAGGAAGTTTAGCTTCTTGTCTGTGAAAATACGAGCATGGTTTGGATCAACCATAATTATCTCATAAAATTCGCTCTTTGAGTCATCTCCAACCCAATATGAATTTAAAACTTCAAGATTTGGATATTTTCTAGCAGTTCGCTCTTCAGCAATCCGTTGCTTGCTTTTTCGAACAGGAAGATTAAGCATTACGTGTCTTTTTGGTCGTCTAGCATGGTTTACAACAGGTCTTTTTGTAGTTCCTTTCTTAACCCTTGCTCTAGCCATAACAATACCTTGTTTTGCTTTATAACCCAGGCTCCGTGCTCTATCAAGGCGAGTAGGCTTAGCAATTCTAACAACTGCAGAATCTTTTCTCCAGTCAATTAAATGTGCTCTGTACTCACTCTTCATGTTTTTGAGTGGGTTTTTCCATAGTTTTTGTATTTGCTTATACATTGTATTTCCTCTTCAAAGTATATACTGGTCTATAATAACCATTAAAAAGCTTTTTGGTGTAGCATAATTAGAAAATGGCAAAAATCAACGCAGGAAAATATCTGAAAATTGTTTTCGGATTGCTCATTATCGTTGCAGGACTATATAGCTACACGTTCACGTGTATTGGTGGATATCCTTGGTGGCATGACTTAGTTCGCCTAATAAAGGGTGGATTTGGAATAGGTGTAATGTTTATAGGTCTATTAATAATCGCTATAGGTGCAACTGATTAAGTAATAATTAAACAATAATTCTTTTTATTTTATTTATGTTTTTTATGATTTCCACTAAGAGAAAGATCAAATGATCCAAAATTAAGCTTATATCCTCTCTTTTTATTTTTATTATTAAGTAAGCCAAAACATGCTGCGCATACAATTCCAATAACGACTATCGCAGTAGCTGTTTGCTGATTCTTTCCAAGATTACTAAAGTCAAAATCACCTAAGCTCGCGCCAAATGCTCCAAGAGGATAATCTGAAGTATCTTCATCGGTTGTTTCTTCAGTTGAATTTGTTTCTTCAGTAGTATCTGCAGTACTTTCAGCTTCTTCAGTTGAATCAGCTTCATCTTCTGTTGTAGTATCATCTGTTGTTGTATCTTCATCCTCATCCTCATCTCCATCAAAGGTGCCACCACTACTTCCAGAACCTGTGCCAGATCCCGATCCAGAGTCATCATCATCGTCATCATCACTTCCAGGAGTGCAAGTATCTTCAACCGTAACAAAAAATCCAGAAAGAACTGCTGTAGTGCTATCAGATACAGTTACATTAACATCATACTCACCGGAAGTTAGGCAACTAAATTCCCCATCAATAATACCTAAAGAGGATATAGTAAAGTCAGAAAGATTAATACTCATTGAATAAGCCAAAGTATCTCCATCAGAATTATTAACATAAGGAGAAACATTATATGTCCAATCAGTTTCATCTGCAGTATCATTTGCCATAGTAGACCAAAATGGTGCAGCTACATCTAATACCGTTAAATTCCAATTTTGTGTTGAACTTTGATTAAGTTCATCTGAAACATTTAGTGAAATAGTATGAATTCCTGCAGATTGTAAACCAAGAGTATAAACTAAATCTTCTGTTGTATTTATTTCAACATCATCGAGTAACCAACTATAATTTAGATTATTATAAACATCTAAATCTGTTACATTAACTAAAATAGTAAGAGTATCATTTTCAATAATTGTTATATTTGTTGAAGTTGTTGAAGTTCCAGTTCCATTATTCCAAACCCAATCATCAATTGTTGGTGCACTATCAACAAAAAGAGTTAAGGTTGTATTAGCAATATTATTAATTGAATCATTAACATAAAAAGTTAAATTATATTCTCCTGCAGTCCAATTAACATCTACAAACCAACTTGTTGATGTGTTATAAGCATCATATACATTTGCTGCAATACTATTATACCAAAAAGTATTAATTCCACTTATATCTGTTGCAGTAAAAGTTAAGGTAGCAGTGTTTGGTTCTAAAATAGAACCATCTGCAATATTTTCAGAGTAAGTTAAATTTGGATATATGAAATAATTTGCCGCTGCAAGAACATTAATTCTTGGATAAGAAAGATCTGATCCACCATTATCTGTATCTGCAACTAAATCTCCATGTTCTTTAAGAGCATTTTCAATTTGTTGTGTAGTTACAGTTGCACCTTCAATAGTTGCAATCTGCTTTAAGATTGCAGCAGCACCTGCAACATGAGGTGTTGCCATTGAAGTTCCACTCATTTCAACATAACCACTTGTATATGTTGAATTAATATATCTTCCTGGTGCTAAAAGATCAAGAATTGAACCTCGATTATAATTAACTGTGTCTGAATCATCAACGCCACCTACTGATGTAACATTTGAACCACAAGCAGGAGAACCAATACCTGTTATATCTCCATCATTACCTGCTGCAGCAGAAACAAAAAGTCCTTGAGCAGCAGCACTATTAGATGCATTAACTACACCTCCATCTGAGTAAGCATCACATACAGAATTTGAAGTAAATATTATTTCATTTCCTCCACTTACAAGACTTAAACTCATAGTTATAACTGAAATATTAAATTCAGTTGCATTATTTACACACCAATCAATACCTGCTAAAACTTGGGATGCGCCTGTGCTTCTATCTGAACCAAAAACCTTCATAGCAATTAGACTAGCACCTGGAGCAATACCTGTAATATCGCCATTTGCTGCAGCAATACCTGCAACATGACTTCCATGACCATGATCATCAAGTGGATTCATATCATTATTATAAATATCTTGACCACTAACAACTTTACAACCATCACCTAAACAACTACCAAGATCTGCATGATTATAATTTATACCTGTATCAATTACACAAATTGTTTGACCAACTCCGGTCAAATCAATACCATTTAATTGTAGCGCCTGAACATCATCTGCGCTAACTAATGGAACAGATGTATCTAAAGCAAGTTCATAAATATGATCATAAAGTATTTTCTCAACATTTTCATCTTGTTCAAGTTCTTCTAATGCTTGTTCATTTACTTCTGCAGCAAAACCATTCATAACAGCAGAATACTCATAATTTACATCAACATTTTCTATTTCATTATCAAATGTTTTCCAATCATCATCTTTTATCTCGATAGTTTGATCATTAACATTAATCTCTGCAGTTTCATCAAGAACAACAATTATACTAACTGTATCTTCTGTTTTAAATTCTTCAATAATTTCAGAATCAATTTTATCTGATAAATCATTAGAAGTAACTTGTGGAATAAGAATAACTAAAATTGCGAAGATAATCCATAATTTACTATTCATTCCAGTTTACCTCGCATCTATGATTTACACATGCACAACTTCCTTGACCACAATCTAACGTTCCTGGAGCACATTCAGCTGTGCAAAACATATCTGTATATTCTACATTTTCTGTATTTATGCAGCTAGTTGGATGGCATGATTGCTCTGGAACGCAATCTGCATTAGTAGAACATATTAATTCTTTAGGAATATTTGAAACATCAACTGGCCTGAATGCAATTATAACGAAAACAAGCCCTATGGCTCCCGCAACAGCTGCTATCACCTTGCTATCCATGTAATATAATATCCTAATCAAATATAATAATTGTTGACTACTGTATATGGATTACTAATCCCTCTATTGTTTTCTCCAGAATATACTTCTTCTAAATTTTAGTTATAAATTCATTAACGTTACATATTTTAACATTAAAATTCTTTTTTAATTCATCACTTGTATATAATTTTTTATCATTTGTAACAAAATAATCACATTCACATAATTCTGCTTGGTGCAATAAAATAATATCTGTTGAAGAAAAATCTCTTTTTGTAAATCTTTCTATCTTACGCATATCCATATCTTTTGTCGTTCTTTCACAGAACTTCCAGATATCAAAAACAACTTTATTAAGTCCGTCAATTTGTCCTTTATTTAATTCAATTTTTTCATTCTTAGCATCTCTGAATTCATCAACAGTATATCCACTTCGAAAATAAACTTCTGCTAATTTTAATTTCATAAGAACATCTCTTAATTCTAATTTACTCCATTTAGACATAATATTTAGAAATTTAACTCGTTCTAATTTTTCTAATATAATTTCAAATTTCTTTAAATTTTTAGGTAGTTTCTTTCTTTTATTTATCTTATAAATAATGAAAGCAAATTTAACAAGAACATTTGTATCTAACATAACCCGCAACATTTTTAATCAACCAAAGTACTTTTCTAATGCTTTTTTACTTATCATCCGTTTTCGGGTAGTAGACTTAGATATAGCTCGCTTTACAACTCTTTTAGCTCTACTAACTGTACTAATTCTCTTACGGGTCGGCTTCCTACTCGTTACTCTTTTTCTAGTATTTTTATTAGCCATTTTAAATAACAACAATACTATAATTTAAAGATTTCTTCTAATCAAAAGTCTCTTAAATATTAAGTTTAACTAAAAGAACATGGTATTTACATTGTCTGAGATAGTTCAAATTGGAATAACTGTATTAGCAATTGGATTTATTTTCTCAGGATATATTAAGAAACCTAAATTATATCATGATGTTGAAGATTATTTTAGTGGTGGAAGATTTAGTCATTTATTTGATTGGGAAGATTTTAAATTTTCAACTATGATTGTTGCACCTGCAATTATTCTTCACGAATTTGGACACAAGTTTGTAGGTATGGCTTTAGGACATGTTAGTTACTATACTGCTTGGCCTACCGGATTAGGTCTTGGCGTAGTCATGAGATTAATTGGATCAAGGTTCTTATTATTTGCACCTGGCTTTGTAAACATTACAGGTAATGTAACTGCTTCAGAAATGGCTATAATTGCGTTTGCAGGTCCACTTGTAAATCTAATTTTATTTGCAGCTAGCTGGGCAGCAATAGAATCTGGAAAATTCAGAAAGCATGCAAGAGCATTACACATCTCAAAAACAATCAACATGTGGTTATTCTTATTCAACATGATTCCATTTGGTCCTTTAGATGGTGCTAAGGTCTTAAGCGGAATTCTAGCAGCTATTTAAAAAATAATTTAAACTTTCCATACTTGCCTTTGATTCTAAAACCGTAATCTTCTATGGATTTTTTAGAACTTTTCATATTGTATTTTATTCTTTCTCTAATTGCTTTAATACGTGGAATTCTAAATAAAACTGCTCTTAAGATCTTTCTGAAAAGTCTAAGTCTTTTTCTAAGTAGTAAATAAATCGCGGCTAATATAACAACAACTTTAATTGGACTATAATATTCTTCAGCAGATCCGGTAAATACTGCTGCGCCAGTTATTAAGTTTGCAAAAATACCTTCACTTTCCTCAACAGGTTGCTCAACATCAGTTGGTTCTTCAGGTGTTGCTGGTTCAGATTCTGTTTCAGCTGAACTTCCGAGCAAATCTTCTGATTTGCTAGGCCCATCTGAACTCTGTTCAGATTGGTGCTCAGTTGTATCTGTTTCAATTTTAATTGTTACTTTATTTCCATCTATTTCATTTAGTGTAACTTTAATGTCATCTACTTCATCTTGATTTAGATCAATTAAAACATAATCATTAATATTTATTATTAGAATATTATCTGAATTAGAAAAAGTTACTTTAATGTAATCATCTCCAACTTCAATTAATCTAAATGAATATATTTTGTTATCAAATTTAAACAATTCTTTTTCACCATCTATTAAATTTCTAAAAATTTTTGAGGTTCCAATATTTGAAATTGAACTTCTTCCTCCACCTGTGTTGCCACCATTATTAGCAGGAGGATTAACAGATGGTTGTGGTTCATCTTTTGTTGTAAACTCCCAATTAGGTATTTGAATTTGATCTTTACCGTCGCTTAATGTTGCATACCATTGATAATTTGTACTATAAGAAAGTCCTGCCCATGTAAAAGTTGTGCTTTTTCCACTTGCTAAATTATTTAAAGTTACAAGAGCTGAATCATCTGATGCATCATAAAATGTTACATCGATTAAATCACCCACATCATCATCATAAACATTAAAGCTAAGATCTACATTAAGTTCTGTATCTATTAAATTATTATCTGGTTGTCTTACGTCCAAATAAGGTGCATTATTAGCACCTGTTGTAAATGAATAAGTACCGCTGTTTCTTGAACTTTCATCATTAGTAGCTAAAACATACCAAGAGTAAAATGTGTTTGAAGACAATCCAACCCAAGTATATTCAACAACAGATCCAGTTGCTATATCCTCAAATGAAAATAAAATTGAATCATCTGATGCATCATAAAATGTTACATCAAGAACAGGATAATTATCATCAGAAACTCTGGCTTGTAAAACTGAATTTAATGGTTGATTTACTGCTCCATCTATAGGTCCAAGAAGATCTGGCTTATTTGGAACATTACCGCCAGGTGTTTGATCTAAATACATCTCATAAAATATATTTGGCTGCCATCCACCTAAACCTGAACCAAAACTTACCCAATCAGATCCATCCCAACAAGTAAATGAATTCATGTTTGATATATTAATTTTTAATCCTTCAGCTAATAAACATATAGAAGGTAAGTCTATTACTTCTTCTCCAGAATCCATAGTAATTGTATGCATTTCTGCGTCTGTCATATACCAATCATATGTAATTTCAACCCAAGTTTCACTCTGTCTCCAAATATATCCCGTTGTATCATTTTGATCAAAAAGAAGAGAACAATTGCCTAATTCGCCATTATAATGCAATGGATTGTAACATTGTGCATTTGATGGTTCATTTACTTCAATAGCTTGTGAATTAATAGATAAAAATACAAACGTAAATATAAATACAATTACTAAACTACTTTTTCTTATTATCATCACTACCACGCAGCACTTTGCGAAGAGCTATTCTTAAATAATTATTAGCGCTCTTATTGTATACAAAGAGTAGCACTATTACAATTATAAATACTGCTATGATCAAATATATATTTTGTAGTATAGATAAGTCAGGTAATCCTGCAAATGCTCCAGTTATTGCTGCAAAAGAATTATCTTCTTGTTCTTCTATTACAGATTCTGTCTCTATTATATCGCCTGTTTCCTTTTTCTCTTCTTCAATTACAGATTCAGGTCTAGCAACTTGTTTAAGTAAAAGATTTGCAGTAAGTCCAGAAACGGACTCTGCGTTTAAATTAAGCAAATAATCTGAGTCAGAATCTAAATCAATTTCCTTTATCTCTCCTGAATATACTGTCAAAATAAGTTCTTCCGAGTCTATATTTATTTTTGCAGTGTTTCCTGAAACTGCATCAACAGTAATTACGTGCTTTTCATCATCAAATTGAAAAGATTTACCTCTACTAACACTAATTTGAAAAGATTGATATTCTTCAGTTAAAACATTAAAAGAAGAAGTTCCACTAGATCCTCCACTACTAGAACCACCATTATTACCAGAATTGCCTGTATAATCACCATTAGAATCATCACCAGAATCATCATTAGAATTATCTACCTCTGAATCAATAATAATTAAATTAAATGGAATATATGATCCCGGAGCAAGCACTCTATGTCTTCCAGCTTCAAAACCTGCAACATAAAAAACATATTCTTCACCATCAGTTGAAGGAACTTGAATTGAATATCTAGACTCTATTGTATCAGTATCAATACTAAAATCACCGATATTAACAGAAACAATTGTCCCATCTTCAACAGGTTCGCCATTTATAGCAACAGAACCATCAAATCTAATTGGAACTGAAGGTGGTGAATCTGCCACAGCAAACGGAATAAGCACAATAAGTGCAAAAATTATAACGCAATAGGTAAGCCAATTGCGGAATTGAAAATCTATACAGTTGTTCTTCTGATTTTCAATAAGAATACTTTTAGTTTTCATATTAATAACAACTAAAAGGGAATAAAAAGATTATGTAGTTCTAGTATACATAAAAAAATATAAAAAGAAAGCACCAAGTGGTGCTATAATCAAAGGCATTAATATATATACTAAAATGGCTTTGAATAGATAGCAAATGCAACTATTTTCTCACATTTGCTATATTCAACTAATTTAAACTAATGGATCATATCCTGGTGCAAAACTACCATCTACACCAACATTTAGCCAATATCCTTGACCTGCATCCATATTTTCTACACCAACTAGTCCAATATCTGGATAACGTGTAAGAACTGTATTTGGATCCCAAATTACACTAACAAAGTAATTTTCAACGCTAGCGGTTGTATCTGGTCCACTCTTTGTATATCCAACCATGTTCCAGCTTTCAAAAACAGGATACTCAGGGATTAATTCTCCACCATTTAATAAACCCGAATATCTTCCAGCTATTTCTAGTGTGTGTGATTCGCGCATGTCAACTAAATATCCCTTTCCATGGTCAAAAGTTGTAAAGTCATTATCTTCTCCACCATCAGGTATCCAGCTTAACCATTCATGGTTTTCACCATCATAATACCAAACGATTATTACATCATCAATAACTTCACTAAATACATCATCCATATTTGGCTCTGCAATTATTACAGGTGTTGAAATAAAGTTCCAATCATCTACTAAATCGATTTCTTCATTTGCATAAGGAATACCTATTTCGTATTGAACATCTGATTGGTAATTACCTGCATTATCATATGCAACAACTGCAAAACAATATTCTCTTCCTTCATATAATTCTTTACCTGAATTTAATTCACTTATATCTACTGTTTTTGAGTCATGAGCCATTACTGCAGTATCTAATTCAATTACACCATCTTCTTTTATATTATCAAAACATCTGCCATAATCGCTAAACTTCCATGCATATATTCTATAATAATATATTCCTGAAGCATAATCACTTGTTGTTAGATCACTAACATCAGACCATCTTAGAGTAACTGTGTCTGGAGCTAATGCATCAAAAACTTCTAAATCATCAACTTGAGCAGGTGCACTATCATCTGAACCAACATTTACGCAATCTTCATCACCACGATTTGTTGCTAGATCAATACCTCGAATACATAATGTATTCAAATGATTAGGTAATAAATCAAAGTCAAATCCGGTTAATTCAGTTTCATCAGTAATCATCCAAGGATCCTCATTTATTTTCTTTTCATATGTCCACCAATTATCGGGATTAATATCTTCACTTCCCATAAATGGAAAAATTGATGAATCTGTTGTAGCAGTAAAATAATATGGATCTCTATTGAATTGATCAATATTTGGTTGTGTTGGTGCAATAAAATCTGTATGAACAACATTACCTTCGCTAGCACCTCTATTTCCAGCTAGATCTCTAACAACCATACTTATTATTGCATCCTGACCTTCAGTGCTATCTAATTCAGTACTATAACACTCATCAAAATCATCTCCAAATAGTGTGTTACAAATCTCTACATCCGCTGCAATCATTTTACGATTGGTTCCAGCGCCAATATTATATATCCTAGCACTTGGATAATATCGATTTACTTCATCTACATCAAATGCTGCATAAACAATATTTCCTAAGCGATGATATCCTGGGCTTACTACTGCATTTGAAACAATTGGTGCAATATTATCATGTAAAATTGCATCATCATATGTTTCTTCAAATATATTTCCTGCTCGATCATCAACAGTAATTGTAACATCACAGTATTCATTTAGACCCCAATAATCAACAAAATAATCATATGTCCATACTAGATTAGTATCCATATTCATATCTGCTAAAATAACATCACCATCAACTGTAGTACAATCAATTGTTATTTGTGGTGTTGTTTCTTTAATACCTGAAGTATCACTAAATGTAGCAGTTATTGTCATAGTATCGCCATCTCCAACAATCCATCCCTCATTACCATGATCTCCTTCACTCATATCATCATCACGATATTCAACAGATACAATTTCTGGTTCGGTCTTATCTAAAGTAATAATATCAAAGTGTTCAATTATTTCATTTCCTGCTAAATCTATTACTCTAAAACCAACACCTCTTATTCCTTCATACATATCATCAGTTAATACACCTGTATATTCATAGGGAGCAGCACTATCTATTCTATCTAATAATGTAGGATCTATTTGATGTCCTCCAACAAAGAATTTTACGTGTTTCATATCAGACATTACTCCGCCAGATAAAATATCTTCAGCATCAACTTCAAATGTTATTGTATCTCCAACTTTGTAATATTCTTGATTAGTGCTATAGGAATTAATCTGTGGGATAGTTTCATCAATCCAAAATGGACCTACATGAGTTATTGGTCCTAAATTCCCATTAAAATCATAAGCTCGTATATGGAAGTAGTTTGACTGACCCTCTGCAAAATCACACATATAATCTGGTTCATTTGCAGGATATCCTTCGGGTACATCAGGATTAATTGATGGATCTGTATCTACAGTAGTATCGCAAACAATCCAATAACCTTTCAAACCAGAATTTCCTATATCGTCAGGAGTTTCTAATGAAAACGTAACATCGCCATCATTACTTTCACCTGTGTGCCATCTTCCTGTATCTGGACCATCATGTTCAACTACAACTTCTTCTGGGCCTGAATTATCTACATAAAATTTATTATCTGATGTGTAATAAATTAAATCTTCAATTTTAGCTTCAAGCCAATATTCTCGATTTTCATCCATAGATGTTGTATCCCAAGAATAAGTCAAATCATTTGCATCAACACCATCTATGAAACGACATATATTGCTGTTTGTTTTATAACAGTAATATAATTTAATGTCTTCACCATTATCACACAGTGGACTATCCCACGTTATTTCGTAGGTATTTCCACTAACTATCTCACCATCTTCTGGGGTAGTTATAGTTATATCGCCAGGACAATCTGCTGCGACTGAGTTAAATCCCATAATCATTACTAATAATGTAATCATTACTACAAATACTATTTTTGCTGTTTTCATCATTATACTCCAATACGAATGTTACTAATGAAACGCGATAAACAATATATAAGAATTTATTAGGTACAATCTCGAAATTGCAAACTCGAGATCGCAATATCTAAATTGCAAACTCGAAATTCGATTACAGAAATACTTATATTAATAACCTAGACTTCCGATGAAAAATTAGAACTTTAATGCCTTGTGTAAGTTAGCGATCTTAACTCTTTTTTGTTTCATTGTATCTCTTTCTCTAACTGTAACAGTATCATCTTCAAGACTTTGATGATCAACAGTTATACAATACAAACATCCAATCTCATCCATTCGTCTGTAGCGCTTTCCAATTGAACCACCTTCATCATATTGGCAAGAATATGCTTCTTTCAGAACATCATAAACGGATTTTGCTTTCTTTGGCAAATTATCTTTCTTCATAAGAGGAAATATTGCTACTTGAACTGGAGCAACAGAACTTTCTAGTTTCAGAACAATTCTTTTATCTCCTTTTACTTTTTCCTCAGTATATGCATTATCTAAAATCATTAACAATAAACGATCAATTCCCATGGATGCTTCCCATACCCATGGAAGAACTTTTTCATCCCTATCCATTACAGACAAATCTTTCTTGCTTCCTTTTGAATGTAATCCAAGATCATAATCTGTTCTATAATGATTTGCAACAATTTCCATCCAGCCAAGAGAAGTTTTAACTTCAAGATCCCATGCTTCTTTTGCATAAAATGCTCTCTCATCACCGCCAATTTCTCTAAATCGAATATTCTTCTTTTTAATTCCAGCAGTCTCAAAGAATTTCATTAATATTGCAAGATAATATGAAACCATTCCGCTGCGAACTAATTTCTTCTTAACTGCATCTGCACAACTAATTGAAATAATTTTATCCTCTTTACCTAACAGCGCAAGATTTAATTTGTAAGATTTAATCTCTTTAAACTTATCAAAATCTTTTTCTTTTTTAGGATTAAAAAATACTTCAATCTCTGCTTGTGTAAATTCTTTTAATCTAAATATACTTTGACGTGGAGATATCTCATTTCTAAATGACTTACCAACCTGAGCAATACCAATAGGTAATTTAGCTCGCATTGTCTTATATATACGAGGGAAGTCTATGAAAATTGATTGACAAGTTTCTGGACGCATATAAGCAACGTCTTCTTGTTTTGAACCAAGCAAAGTTTTAACCATAAGATTAAACATTCTAGTTTTACTAAGCTCTTTTTTACAACTCGGACAAGCAATTTTGTGCTTCTTAATTAATTTATCAAACTGTTCTGCTTTTAATGCTTCAGGAATTATCTTTTTTGTCTTGTCCTCAATTAACTTATCTGCTCTAAAGATTCCCTTACATTTAACACACTCTACTAATGGATCTTGAAAACTAGTAAGATGACCTGAACTTTGGAAAACCTTCTCAGGCAGTATCTGACAACCGTCAATCTCAAGCATACCATCTTTCTGAACCATATGCTTACGCCAAAGAGAAATTATATTTTGCTTAATAGCCACGCCATATGGACCATATTCCCAAAAACCTGCAGGTCCTGAATATATCTCTGCTGTAGGAAAAAAGATTCCCTTACGCATAGCAAGATCTATAACTTTATCATATTCTTTCATATTAGTTCGAACTCCTGTGAGAGTTAAGAGACAGCGAATCTTCGATTCGGTGTATAAATTAAATAAAAACAAATAAATAAAAGGTTTTGCTTAACTGACTTCACCTACATATTTATTTCAGTGGTATTTTCTTTAACTATAAGATTAATACTTTTTAGCATTCGGTTATGTATTCTAGGTATACTCTCTGATGTTATCGACATAGCATTTCCAAGATTATGTTTAAACTTATAATTAACTTCTTCATCAGCAGTTTTACTTGTAATTTCAGGAATGTTTTCAACATACTCTAGCATTTTTTTAAAATGAGTATCAACGAATCCTGCATTGGCGATTAACTTACGCATCTGTTTATATTCTTCAGGTAAAATTTTATAATCCCTTGCAATGTGTGCATTTATTAATTTAATAACTTCTTGTTTATTCTTTTTCACATTTTTCATATCACTAATCTTAAGTAAACTAGATAGTATTTTTTTTAATAATTCTTCCATATTATCAATTATATATTTCAGAACTTATATTTAACCATTTTTGTTTTATGACTTAGTTAAATTATTAAAATAAAAATTATAAAATAAAATAAAAAAGAGCTTTGCTTAGTGTTTTCTTCGTCTCAAATGTTTATGGTGCACATGCTTAGCCTTTTTATGAATCTTTTCTTTGTTGAAGTATATAGCAATAACAAATACAATTGCGATGAATATAATACCTGCTATATTAATCTTATTTACGGGTTCTTCAATAATATCTTTAACATCTTCAACTGCAGCTGTAACTTTCTCTGAAATTGTTTCTTTCTTAACTTCATCTGCAGCAGTTTTTACTTTAGCTGAAATTGCAAATACTGAGAAACTTGTAGTTGTTGCTTTGTAATTTTCTCCTGAAATATGTGTTGTTGACAATTCAACCCATTCTTCTTCATCAACATCATAATGCATTAATACAATATCTTTTGCTGCCACATTATTATCACTTAACCAGCTAGCTGGAACAGTAAATTTAATTTCTGCTTCTTCAATATCAATTGTTGCAGATACATCTAAATATTTATAAACATCTTTGTTACTTGGTGCTGAAACTGTGCTCGGTTTAACTGTATATCCTTTAACTACAACTCTTACTGAATCTGCAGCTTCTGCAGCAGTAATTACAATTTCTTCAACAGGAATAGTATTACGATTAATATCAACGGTTATTTCATCTCCATCTGCTACATTTGAAAAAGATGAAGTTACAGAATTCGATGCAGCACCTGATCCCGAACTAGAACCACTAGATGATCCTCCGCCACAATCTTCTGAACAACTAGATGAACTCTCATAAGCAGTATCACAATAAGAATCACCACAATAATATGCAGCAGCTCTACAAATATCATGAACACAATATTCTCCAGAACAAGATGAACTATTTTCGCATGATGTTCCACTAGCAGTTCTTGTATCTACAAGCCACGTATCTGATGTTCCGGTATTTCCATCATTATCTAAACAAGTTATATTCCAATAATTTCGCATATCTGTTGCAGGAGTTACATTAAATTGTATAGTTACATTATTCGCCATAGTGTTATTAAAACCAGTAGTCTTTCCAAATACTAAATTACAACTAGTGTTTGTGTTATTTATTACATTAGTAAGATTAGCTTCTAATGAAAAACTTGTATTTGTTGATGTAGTTGCATTTGGAAGTAATATTAAATCAATACAAAAAGTGTTGTTAGCAAATTCACTCGTCATAGCATACTCTCCAGTATATGTATATGTATTGTAACAAATTGTATTATTTGCAATACGACTAGTAGCATCATTTTCAAAAATAAATCCAGATACATTATTTAATCTAATTGTTGAAGTTGTAACATTATTAAATGATGCATTAAAAGCAACACCAGATTGATTATTTGAATTAGTTGTAGTGTTTGTTATCGTTGTAAGATTAGAATAAAGATTAATTCCACATAATGTATTTGAGTTTGAAACTACATCTGTAAATGTATTATTCTCAGATCTATCTTGTAAGAAAATACCATCATAACCATTCAGAGTTGCTGTAAGTGTTGTAAATGTATTATTAGCTGAAGTTAAATTTAATTGTAGTCCTTCTTGAGTATTTGAACTTAATATCAAATTTGTAAGAGTATTAAATGAACTATTTAGCAAGTAAATTCCTTCATGTGCATTATATGTTGAGTTTACATAAGTTATAGTATGATTTTTACCATGACCTAAGAATATTCCAATATTAAATTGGGATATATTACAATTTGTAATTGTAACATTATCTGTTTCATTATTTACATAGAAACCATAACCATCTGCATCTGCATCGCCATCAACGGTAAAACCTGCACAATCAAATACAACATTATCAGAAGTTATATTAAAACAAGTTCCATCGTCATTTGAAATACTTGCATTCAAAGTTAAATCTGCATTTACAGTATCATTACAGACATCTGTAGCTGCTTGCGCTGAAAAAGATAACCCTGCTAGTGCAATAACGATTATTGTCATTAAAAATATTTTATTCAAATACTTAACCATTACTCTCACGCATTTATATAATCCATCATATATAAAAAACTACGTGAGCACTCGCGTGTAATAAAAACTATAATCCGAAGCTCTATTGGAACGCTTTTATTTTACGGAACTGAACTAAGAAATCTCTGCCTTTATCACAAACTTCGGGCGAAGTTTGATCACGCCTTTGCTGCGCATTGCTTGCAAAAACTATAGCCCAAAAGATTCCTGGAACTCTTTTATTTTACGGAACTGAACTAAGAAATCACGGCCTTTGTCTGTGAGAATAATAAACTTATGAACTTTATCAACTTGAAGCTCTTGAGCCATATCTCTCTTTATTAGATCATCTAAATAAGAATTAAGAAGCTTGTGAGAAAGATTTGCTTTATACATCAAATGTGTTGGCTTGATCTTACCTTGAGCTTTCTGAATAGCTACAAGCATATCATTGAAAACATCTAATCTTGTTCTTCGTGCAATTTTATCTCACCCTCAATATAGCTACATAAACAGCTAACAGAAGCATATATCCTAATAGTTGAATTATCTGCCCTGCTACGTATAAAGAGTAGTCAAAAGATACAAATATAAAGGTTACTTGGCTGAAGAATATAGTTAAAAAAGCAGCCGCAACGCCAAATGAGCTCTTACGGGAGTTTTTTATATAATTCTGAGCAAATTTTACAAATATAAGACCTAAAATAACTGCCGCACTAAGATTAAAAATATAAGGTATCTGCATGCTTGTAAATGCAGTTAGAGCTGCAAGGTAAAACATCAATATCCAATTCTTTTTCTCTTTAGAGTCAGTAATTATAAGGAAAATACCTAATAAACCTATAAGCATAAGTGATCTGTAGGTAAATAAACCATAATGCCAAAGAACATCTGAAGCACTAGTATGTCTAAAAGTCGCTATAACTGCCCCGGAAACCACTCTTCGTATCTGGTGTGTGTATATAATAAAATTCATTGCAATTCTACCTACAAATGCTAGAGCGATTGCAAAGAAAGAATAACTAAACCATTTGTATTTATTCTCTCTCATTATTTTATATATTGAAAAACTATGAAAACTAATTAGTGCTAGAATTGCTACCATAATTAACTCAAAAATACAATCCCAATACCAAACATGTGCAATAGATGCTACCATAATAGATGAAATTATATACAAGTAATAAAGGCATTATGGAACTAAGTTCCAGAACCTGCCTCTAGCTCAAGAATTCATAATGCTTTTTTAAACAAACAGGTTAGTTTAATTGTCAGTGTTCACGCTGGCTGCTCTCACCTGCGCGCGTCCATTATGGCGCGCTCACATTCACCTTCTACCATGAAAAAAATTAAAAATCCGTCAATTGGTTACGAATTCCTTAGACAGAGGATAACTTCAATTGGTTCGCCAATTGAAGGGATTGAAAATCTTAGATTTTTAATAAAACAGAACAAATCTCTTAGAGATTTAACAAACGACGATATTGATGTAATAATTTTTAACCAGTTACAAAAAATTGCAGAAAATAGGGGTTGGATTAAAAGCGTTCCAACCAGCGTCTTCCAACATAAATAAAAATAAAAAATAAAAAAGCAATTATCCAACTGTAAAGGAAAATTGTCCTTCTTCTTCTAGTCCGTTTTCAGTTACAATTTTATATTCTGCTTTGTAATTACCTGCAGTGTTTACAATAGCTGCTGTTGTCATAGCAGTTCCATCAACAGTTGTGTAACCACGATCAACCATTCTGTTCTCATTACCTTGGTGTAATTTAATGTAAGAACCTGCGATCATACTAGATGATGCTGTAACACTAATTTCTCCAAGACTACCTACAGTTGACCCATGTGATGGATTTGAACTAACGAATAAAGAAGCTTGATCTTCACTTGTATCTAATGTTGTTAATCGTCCTTCTTCTCTAACCGGAACATTTCCAAGTCCACAATTTTCACCACAAGTTGCGGGTTCAGAAGGTACTTCTTCAACTTCTTCATCGATATCAAAATCAACAGCGGGTGCTTCAATAGATTCTAATGCTTCTTGTATGTCATCTAAAACTGCAAAACCTGTAATCTCGCCAGAACCGCCAATTGCAACTGCTGCTAACATAATAAATACAAATGCTCCAACTGCAACTTCTCTTGTAACTTTTCCACTAAAACGTCGTCCTTCAGTTTTCCTTTCTGCTCTTTTTGCTTTAAAATTATTTATACGTTCTTTTAGCCTTCGCATAAAATAATTAAACAAACTAATATTTAAAGTTTAAGGCTTCTTCCATCTAACTTCATAGTAAGTTACATCTCCTTCGTCATCTACAACTCCCACAAGTAAACTTTTCCTTGTTGAGTGTGCAACTCTATTCATAGCAGAGAATTGTCTCCATGTAAGTCCTGCATTTTCATCTGCACAAAATAAAACCCATTTTGCATGATCTTCTCCAGGTTTTACACCTCTACGATAAACACGGAAATCTGCTCCAAACTTCAAAGCAGTTTTTAGAGTATAACCTCTAGTTCTAAGTTCACGATAAACTCTATAACGTGTCCAAAAATTCTTTTCTGATTTTCTAGCAAGTCTTACAAATCCATCTAAATCTAGAACTTTCTTTCCACTAAAAACAGAAAGCTTTCCACGTTCCATTAAATAAAGTGCTTCTGAAAGTCCTAATTCAATTCGCTTATCTTTTACACCATGGATCTCACCAAAACTAGATCGATCATAAAATGGTAAGAAAAGCTCATAGTCTTCTTCAACCATAACTTTATCGCCAATTAATTTACTTCTAACCGGTCCTTTTAGCTTAATTTCTTGAGTAGCTTCAGCTACTGCTTTATCTTGCGCTTTCTTATCCATTTGCACTGCTATCATTTTAGCACTAGTTTTTTTGATTTTCTTATCTACTTTTTTAGGTATTTTTTTCTCTACGTTCTTACTCATAGTTTGTCAGAAATCTATCCGTCCAATACCTTTCGGCAACGAACTGTGAATGATCTCAGCCTCATCTATACACTTAAATAAACGTTTAAAAAACTTACTAAATCATATAAAAAGATAAAATAAAGAAAAAGAAAAAAACTTTTGCTCATAAGGACAGGAGCGTGTGAAGGTTACCGACAAATCAAAGATTTGCGGAACAGCGAATTAATTCGCTTGTATATCACACGCGACTCCGATCGTTGCAAAAGCAAAAGAGATTAAGTTATAGAATAAATTCTAATCTCTTCTAATTGCTCTTGTCTAATTTGTGCAAGAGTTTCATTAATTTCTGTTGTTTGTGATTGAATTATACCAACACTAATTAACACATCATCTATGTTTGTTGCAATATCTCCACTTAGTAAATTCCATGTGCTCAAAGTAGTTTGATTTAAATCCATATAATACGTTGTCTGCTCTGCTCTCATTGCATTAACAATATCATTTAATGTAGATACTTCGCCACAAAGATCAGATACATTAGTTTGTGAATTACTACAAAAATCTTCTATAACTGCTAAGTTATTATCGATACTATCGAAACGCGTCTGTATTTCAGTAGCATCTTCTTGGTTCATAGCATTTACAGATAACCATTGAGTATCTACATAAATCAAATTTGCGGTATTATTTAAATCAGTTAAATAAACCGTAAGATAAGATTTAAGATCTGTATTTAATGTGGTCATTAAATTACTTAATGTTGTTTCTGTGTTTCCTAAATTAGTTTCAATACTAACCTGTGTGTTTCCAATCTGTCCAATTATACTTGCATTCACATCAACTAAATCACTATCAATATCACTACCAAGAGTATTCATTTGATTTGTTAAATCGCCATCAACTGTATTAATTAAATTTGTAATTGTTGTTTCAGAAGAAGCAATATCTGTTGCAATTGTTTCATTTGTAGATGTGATTTGTGCTGTAACACTTGTATAAACATCTGTAAGTAAAGCAGTTTCAGATAAAATATCTGCACTTATGTTTTGAATCTGTGTTAATGCAGGATTTACATGGAAAGATTGTGATGTCTTTACAGTTTTCCCCGCACCATATGTGCAAGTTACTTCTTGTTCATATGTTCCTTGGATATATGGAACAACTTCTGTATGATACCAATTTCCAGCTACAGTTGACTGACTCATAGATGCGTCAACAACCCAGTTGGATTTATCTGGATATTTAATTGTTACTATACACTCCTGAACATTATCATAAGCATCACCTCGATAATCTGTCAGTCTTACTATTGTAGATACATCATCACCACTCCAATATTCTGTGTGAGAAACCCATGTAACTTCTGGATCTGATATTACATCTTTCCCGTTAGAATATGCGGCTTTCACGAACATTAATGCTGAAACCGATAGTACTAGCATTAAACCGAACATAAATATTTTTCTTTTATTCATTTTAAACTCCTGGAGTTTCTAATACACAAACCGATAATTTATTAAAGAATTTATTCGATGTAACCTAAATATTACAATATATACATTACAGTAAACAATTAAGCAAAAATGCTTCTAATTGCTTCTCCCATGTCGCTCATTTTTTGGTCCCGTTCTGCAGATTCTTCATTTATCTTATTCTCAACACTTTGATCGATTGATTCATTTAGTTCTTCTATATATCCCATAAGCTCTGATCGTGTAGCTTCCAGCTGATCTCTAGTTTCATTTAATTGTTGAATCATTGCAACTAATGCTGGAGAAACATGGAAAGAATGCGATATTATAGAATTCGCCACCCTACCATTTCTAACAAATGTGCATCTTAATGTGTATTCATATATGCCGGTTGTAGATGGTGGTGTAAACATATAATAATAGTTTCCAGCCTCAGTAGATTCAATCATAATTTGTCCTGTGGTAAATACCGTTTTATCTGGATAAAGAATAGCTGCTCTACAAGATGCTCCAGATATCGGATCACCCACATTATCGATTAATCTAACAATTAATTGTCCGTCTTCACCACTAATATATTCTGTTCCAGATACCATTTGTAAATTTAATTTTGGTTCAGAAGAGACCCAATAATAACCAAAAGAAGTGGCAGATATTGGGATTAAAAGAACGATTAAAATTAAACCAAATTTATATTTTCTATTAAAATTAGAAAAAGCAGAGGAAATAGTCTTAACATGCTTTTCAACTGTGATAATAATATTCCCCTTATGCATTTTAAAAAAATAAAAAGTTTAAGAGATAACTTGCATAGTTACTCTCTCAACTTGTTCTTGTCTAATCTGTGACAATGTCTCATTTATTTCAGTTGTTTGTGATTGGATTATACCAACACTAACTAACACATCATCTATATTTGTCGACACGCTTCCACTTAGTAAATTCCATGTACTTGTTGTAGTTGTATCTAAATCATTGTAGTATGTTGTTTGCTCTGATCTCATTGTATCAACTACTCCTCTAAGAAGATAGATCTCTTGACAAAGAGCTGAACTACTCGTTTGCGGGTTACTACAGAAATCTTCTATAAGTGCTAAATTTGTATCAACATTATCTAATCGATTATTTATTGCTGCAGCATTATCTTGATTCATTGCATTTACAGATAACCATTGAGTATCTGTATATACTGAATTTAATGTTGCATTTAAATCATCTAAATAAACTGTAAGATAAGACTCAAGATCTGCATTTAATACAGTCATTAAATTACTTAATGTTGTTTCTGTGTTTCCTAAATTAGTTTCAATACTAACTTGTGTGTCAGATAATTGTCCACTTAAACTTGTATTTACATCAGTTAATTGAGTATCAACATCAACACCTAATGCAGTCATTTGATTAGTTAAATCTGTATCAACAGTATTAACTAAATCTATAATTGCTATTTCAGTTTCATCAATATCTGCACTAATACTTTCATTTGTAAATGTGATTTGTGCTGTAACACTTGTATGAACATCTGTAAGTAAAGCGGTCTGAGATATTATATCTGCACTTATGTTTTGAATCTGTGTCAATGCAGGATTTACATGGAAAGATTGTGACGTTGTTATTGTTGTAGCATCCTGTAATGTACAAGTTACTTTCTGCTCATATGTTCCTTGGACATATGGAGCAACTTCTGTATGATACCAATTTCCAGCTACAGTTGACTGAATCATAGATGCATCTTCTATCCAAACAGTTTTATCTGGATACATAATTGTAACTCTACAACCAACCACTGTATCAAATGGGTTTCCTAAGTAATCAGTTAATCTTACAATTGTTGATACGTCATCACTGCTCCAATATTCTGTGTGAGAAACCCATGTAACTTCTGGATTAGCTATTACTTCTTTTCCATTGGAATATGCTGCTCCCACAAAAATGATTGAAGAAAGGGATACGACTAATAATGCTCCCAATACCATTAATCTTCTTTTTTCCATTTTTAAGCTCCGTAATAATATAATTACTTTATATAAATCTTCAAAATTTTATTAAAGAATTTATATATCGCAATATAGAGCTTATAATCTAGAGTTAGTAGTATCTAGTTTAGACCATACAATGGGAGTAAATAACAATAATAGTTATATTTTTAAGCCCAAATTGTATGATTTAGTATATATGAAAATAGTATTCCTAGGAACAGCATCAGCATTTCCAACTAAAGATAGAAATCATACTTCTATCTTGCTAAGATATGGATCTGAAGCTATTCTTTTTGATTGTGGTGAAGGAACTCAAAGACAGCTTAGAATTGCTGGCGAAAGCCCTATGAAAATCACAAAAATATTTATCACACACTGGCATGGTGATCATGTTCTCGGACTACCTGGATTGTTAGAAAGTATGGCTATGAATAATAGACAAGATTTGCTTGAAATATTTGGTCCTGGCGGAACAAAAGAATCAATTAAACACCTTTTCCAAGCACTACATATTAAACCAAATTATAAATTAGCAATTCATGAGGTAGATACACGGAAATCACTTATTGCAATTAATAATAAAGAATATGAAGTTTCAGCAATGTATATGAAACACAAAGTTCCTTGTTTAGCTTATTCTTTCAAAGAAAAAGATCGTTATAAAATAAATAAAGATTGGGTAAGAAAAGAAAAAGTTCAAGGATTGCCTGCGCTTTCAAAGCTTCAGGAAGGAAAAGATGTTACAATTAAAGGTAAGAAAGTAAATGCAAAAGATGTAACGCATATTGAATCAGGTAAGAAACTAACCATGATATTTGATACAGAATTAATGCCATCATTAGTTAAATTTGCAAAAGATTCAGATTTACTTATATGTGAAGGAACATTCTCACATAAAATACGAGAAAAAGCAAGAGATCATGGGCATTTAACTGTAAAAGATGCTGCTAAGATTGCTAAATCTGCTAATGTAAATAAACTAATAATAACACATTTTAGCCAGAGATACAAAGACACAAAAGAGCTAGCAACTGAAGCAAAATCAGTATTTAAAAATGTTACTCTAGCCAGGGATTTTATGGAAGTTAATGTTTAATCCTTAAGATTTCCTTCTTTAGCCAATCTAAACTTTTCTCGAAGATAATCTCCCGAATAAGCAAATCCTCCAACTAATTTAGCATATGCTTCATCATCACAAGCACCTTCTAATGCACTAATAATCGGGGAAGGATTACCATTTATCATAATCATTTTTGCTAAACCTTTTGCTTCAACATCAAAAATAACACCCTCACACTCTTTTGCTAATCTCACTAAATTTAGTCTTCTATTCTGGTTTGCTTCTTCTTGAATCTTTTGTCTAACTTTTGGACGATCAAGTGGAAAAGCTACATATTTTAACGCAGTCATCTTAAAAATATAACACGCAATATTCCTTTATAAAGAATATGAAACTAAAAAATATAAAATAAAGACAGAAGAATTATTCTTTTTTATACAAAGTTAGCCAAATAGATCTATCTCCATGAGGATCTTCTTCAGTATCAACTCTAACTGTAATATTATCATGTCCAATTTCAGCATGCTTGTTAAACGCTTCACTAAATTGCGTTGCTAATGCATACGTTTCTTTATCAACAAGTGTTGCACTCACATGATAATCCCCCGAAGGAGAAAACAATCTCTTTTGAATTAATTTTCCCACAAATTCATTAATGAGTTTACTTTTTCCAAGTAATTCTTTTTGACTATCACTCATATCTTCTGTAGGTGTTTCTTCTGCTTTTCTAAGCTTATCGCATAGATTAATTAAATCATACATTTTATTCTTCCTCTAACCAGCTTTTAAATTTGTTCCAACCAGAGCCTTCTTTCTTTTTTGGTTTTTCCTTAGGATTTTGTTTCTTTGTCTTTCCTTTCTTTGGTTTTTTTATTTCTTTTTTGGTTTTTTTCTCTATTTTCTTTTTCTCTTTAGCATTTCTTTCAGCAATTTCTTCTTCATCTTCTTCTAACCAAGCAACAAATTTATCCCAAAATCCGCCAGTTTTAGCAGATTTAGGTGTTTCTTTAGGCTTAGATACTGATTTAGATATCAAAACTTTCTTTGGTTCGTTCTTAGCACCTTTTGGTTCAGCTAAGCTTTGCTTAGTTGTAGGTGCTTCGTCTTCTTCTAACCAAGCACTAAATCTTTGGAAAATACTTTTTTCTGATTTTTTTGCAGGTATTGCTTTCTTAGAAGGTTTTGATTCTTCCTCAATCATTTTTTCAATATCATCTTCTTCTAACCATCCTTTAAATTTGCCAAAGATACTTACACTTTCTTTTTTGGTTTCTGCTTTTTTAGGCTCATCAATTATCTCAATTTCTTCTACATCTTCATCTAACCAATCACTAAATCTTTGGACGATACCTTTCTTTTTCTTCTTGCCTTTTGGTTCTGAAAATCTCTGATTTTTAGCACCTTTTGCCGGCTTTCCAAGTATCAAATAAGCACCAATTAAAATTATAATAAGAATAATTGCACCAACTCGATATCTATATTCATTAATTTTGCTCTTTAATTGATCAAAATCCATAGTAGTTAGCTCTACTTCTGTTTCTGTATCTTCTTCAGAAACCTCTGGTTCTGTAGATTCAGCAGGTTCTTCTGCTTCTGACTCCTCTGGAGTCTCTTCTTCTGGTTGTTCTGGTGTTCCTTCTGGTTCAGCTGAACTTGGTTCAGTTGTATCTGGTTCATCTATTGATTCATCAGGAAGATCTGCAGCAAATAAACCCGTTATTCTATCAGAAAGTCCACTTAAACTAGCAATAATACCATCAAATGGTCCTGATACATCATCTTCTAGTTCAGGTATTGGAATTACCTCCGCTTCATCAGTTACAGTAATAAACACATTACTTGAGCTAGAAACAACTCCAGATTCATCGCGAGCTGCAACAGTTACTGAATAGGTTTCTTTCTCTGTTTTTTCAGGAACAGCAACATACAAATAAATTGTTTCTGCACTATTACCTGTAATTGTAATTGAGCTAGGATTTAGCTGTGTAAATGCTGCACCACTACCCGATACATCAAGCTCAAATACCTCTGTTTCAGAACCTAAGTTTTCAATAACAATCGGAACAAGTGTTCCTTCTCCATAAGCTACTTTTATGAACTCTTTTTCAGCAGTAGTTCTTACACCAAAGCAAGAATCTTTTGTTGCAATTTCAATAAACATTGAGTCTTTATCTTTAACTGCGCTAGGCTCAAGTGAATTTGATTCTAATGTAACACCATATCTTCCAGGTGGAACTGTTGCTTCTGGTTCAGCAATAATATCAATTGTAGCGGTCTCAGATGCATCTAAAACAACGCTCTCTTCACTTAATTTAACCCATGTTGGAGCACTTAAAGACAATGAGAAACGCTCTGTTTTTGTTCCGGTGTTCATAATATCTGCAGAATATATCTTTGAGGTTCTTGGACAAATTATATCATCTTCCTCACTTACAGATACACTAATATCATGGCACTTCATTACATTGGCAGTTAAAATAATATCATCTGACTTATCTCCAAACTGAGTATCTGCAGTTATTGTTATTGGGAACTTGCCTTGAACATTAAATCCAGGGAATAGAACTGCATCTATTGTTCTTTGCTGACCTGCATCTAGAGTTACTTGTGTTTGTTCAAGAGATATCCAATCTGCTCCTGAAATTTCAAGGTTGTATGAATTACTAGCTGTTCCAGGATTCTTTATTACAAGAGGCACTGTAACTTCAGAATTTTCGCAAAAGGACGCAAAATTTTCATCAGCAGATAATTCAACACCATAGCAACCATTTATCTTCAGATCAAACTCTTCGCTTGTTAGAGCATTACTTTCTAATGAGCGAACTGTAACAGTTATATCAAAATCTCCAACTTCATTAGCTACTGGATCTGCGAAAAGAGTTACAGATTTTGATTCTTCTGGTTCAAGTCTTAAGAATTCTTCACTTAAACTTGACCATTGAGCTGCACTTCCTGCAAGACTCAAACGAACATTTTCTGTCCACTGCCCTGTGTTTTGGACAGCAAAAGTATAAGATGTAGACTCTCCTGTGCATATTTCTTGGAAACTATCTATCTGATTTACTAAAACAGCATGACATTCACCAACTTTCAGATTTACAGATGAAGTCTTAGATCCTGCTTTATCTCCTGTAACAGATATATCTAAGATATAATCTCCAGATCTAGCGCTCTTGCTCGGAGTTACATAAACATATAATGATTCAGAACTTCCAGGCTCAAGAACAAATCCTGGTGGGGAAACAATAACCCAATTAGCTGCACTGCCAGATTTACTAACAGTATAGGTGTCAACTTCATTCCCATTATTAGTCACAGTAAACTGATAAACTGTAAAAACTGTAGGACATGTCTCTTGTGATGTTTGTTCAGTACTAAGTATAAAATTCGCTTCTGCTCTCACGTTACTTATACCTAACAAAACAATCAGTATTGCTATAAATACAATTACTCTCTTTTTCATTAACGCACCTCTTGAAGTATTAACTTCTAACTAGTGATTTTGAGTATTATATATATAGATTTGTTCGGTATGTTATAGAAATTATAGATAAAAATTAAATAAAAAAAGAAAAAAACTAAGAGGAATTATAATTCCTCTTCGTCGTCTTTGTTCCAACTCCATACAACAAATAAAACAATTAGAACTACAACTAATATAGCTGCGATCCATTTAAGTCCAGAGTTTACTAAATTGTCGAAATCACCAACAGCTGATCCAGTAACATCGTTGCTACCTTCTACGTTTGCTGTTAAGCTTACTGATTTAACAATTTGTGCGCCTTCCTTAATGAATACAGTAAATTGTCTTGTTCCTTGTTCTCCTGCGTTTGGAGCTACGAAAATAGATGCTATCTCACTAGTTCCAGGTCCAACAACAACAGTTGCAGGATTTGCACTAGTTTGTCCCCATTCTGCACCAGCAGTTTCTAATGAAAATGTTCTTGCGCTTGCGCCATTGTTTGTAAAAGTCATTGCGTAAACTGCACCATTTTCTGAAACTGTTTTAGCAGCAGTATCAACACCAATTATTAATGTTGCTTCTGTTTGTGCTGCGACAATACCAGTTAGATCATATGCGATTGTTTCACTAACAGATACATCATCATTGTAAACAGTTACCTTTATGTCATATTCACCACTTGTAAAAGCAGGTAATATAACTGGAACGTATATAGTTGCATCGTCATCTTCATAAACAGTTACTTTATTTGAAGATTGTTTAACATCTAAGCCATTAATTGTGACTTGAGCACGAACATCACCTTGGTTTTCTTCACCATCGTTTTCAACATTTATTGCTGTGTATAAGATGTTGCCTTGCTGTTCAATGTTAACATATTCAAGAGTCATGTGATCTTCAAGTCTTTCAACTTCAAAATCTTCACTACATCCAGTTGCTAGTAAGTAATTGTGGTATGTATCATAATCTCCGTAGATTTCAACACATAAGTAATAAAAACCTTCATCAACTTCATTGTCTGATGGGATTTCTACTGATAATTCAAAATCATCTTGTGTGTATGTTTCTTCATCATCATCATCAAATCTTATGTTATCGTCTTCAGATTCTACCCAACTATCAACTCTTTCGCCATCTGCGTTAAATAGTGCTACTCTAACATATGCGTCTTCAACAATTTCGTCATCATCAACTTCAACTTCAACTTCGAACTCTAATACGTCATTGAAAGTTAAGTCTTTGTCTTCAACATCGATTTCATTAATCATACCTGGAAGTAATTCTTCTGGGTTTGATTCTGCAACTTCAACATCAACACTTGCTGTGTATGTTACAGCACCAGTAGTTGAGACTGCAATTGTGTAATCTCCACCAGCTACTAGTTCTTTTTCTAGTGCCATTGTTAATGATTCAGTTGTAGATATAGTTGTGCCTGCTGGGATTATAATTGTGTGACTTTGGTCTGAAATAATTCCTTCTGCACTACTTAAACCGACTGTTATTGTCTTGTCATCAGTAGTTTCACTGCTATATATTGTAAAGTCCAGTGTTACTGTGTCATCATTGTCATATAAATTAACCGTCTTTTGGTTGTCTGTCATTAATATACTTGTTTCAGCTCCTAATGCTACAGGTACCATAAGTACTGCGACCATTAGTATACTGAATAATGCTTTCATATTCATCTTTAAACCTCCGAAACATAAATCAAATAGATTTAAGTCTTGGTTACTAACTACTAGGAGCAAAAGCTTATAAAGCTTACGGCTAGTGGTTCTATTTTAGCCATTCAGCATAGCGTTTTTTATTGTTTAATGCAACAAACAGAATTAAAGAATATAATTTTAGCATTCATTTTGTGGATCATCAATCTCATTTAATCTAAACTTATTAGATGAAATGTCAACTATATCATATAATATAGGTACATCCCTACGCCTAACATCCTTTTTAATAGCACGATTCTCTTCTACAGGATTTTCATTATCATCAATTCCTATTGGAGTTCCATAATCAAATCCTCTTTCTCTTCTCCAATTATTCTCTTCACGAGCAGTATCTTCCATAAATGTTCTATTAAATGCATAATTTGATTCATGTCGTGATAATGGATCGATTAAACTTATAAAATGTTCACCGCTACGAGTAAAATGCGGTTTCCATTCAAACACTTCTTTATCATATGCATGTATAGATTTTAATTCGATACCTTTAGGCAAACCTCTTACTCGCTCAGTATTTTTAGGATTAGTTAAATAACTTTGAAATGGTCCTAAAGTATCCATAAGATACTTCCCATCAATAGATTCAGGATCACTATTTATTTTCTTATTTAATGCATCTAATACTTCAAATATATCATCAAAAACCAAGCTATCTGCTAAATGTAACGCACTATAAAAGGTATCTTCTTTAAATTTATGAGCTGCTGCTTTTATATCTGGATTCTCTCTAGATAATATTGCATTCATTAAATCTGTTACTGGTTTTGTTTGATCTGCCATTTTTGATTATAAATAAAAAGTGTATTGGACTTTCGTCCAATACGCTCAAATTGCCAGCTTGTTTGCAAGCTGAATTAAAGCTTCTTACTCAATGTAAACATATATATTGCGCCTAGAAGAACTATACCTGCAACAACTGAGCTCGCAATTATTGCTGTTGGCATATCAATAGGTCCTACAACAGATCCAGTAATTTGGTTTCCCAGATCATCAACTTGTATTCCTGAACCATCTCTAACCGTAACAGTTAATGTTTTACTAGCAACTTCTTCGTTATCTACATATACAACAACTTCTGCAGTCTTTGTTCCAGATGTGCCTGCTTCAGGAGTTAAATATACGTAAAATGGAACATCTGTTCCAGCTGGAATAGTAATTTCATCAGGCTCGATTCTAGCATCTTTTGCCCAACTTACGCCTTCAAAGTCAATTACATATGTTTCTGAACCACTTGTATCTGTATTTTTTAAGTTCAGAATAAATCTTGCTTCGCTTCCAGCAGCAACTGATGCAGTTGCTGTTCCTGTAACTGTTGCATCGCTAGTTTCTTCTTTATCAACATTATTTCCAAGTCCGCCAGATACTACTAAACTTACTTGCTTTGTAAGGTGTTCACCAAAACCATCTTCTTCGTCTTGGTCTTTGTAACCATCATACATAACAGCTACTTCACACAAGTAACTTCCATCATCTGCACTAGCAGGGACTTTTACATTAAATACTTTTGAAAGTGTTTTTCCATCTCTTAACTCTTCTGAAATATCTGAAAGTTCTGAGATATCTAAATCTGAACATTCAAAGCGAACTCTTACATCATCTTGGTCAGAACTTCCAATGTTAGATACTTTAACTGTAGCAACAAAAGATTCTCCAGCCTTTAATTCATCATCGCTTATCTTAACTGAATCAACAATTAAATCGTCAGATTCAACATCAATTTCAAGTTCTTCAGATACATCAAAGTTTTGAATAGTTATGTCATTATCATTACTATCTTCACTTTCTCCAGTTACATACACATAAATTGGGTAATTTCCAGCGTCAACATCATCATCTAGTGTAAATTCGAAAGTAAGTTCTTTTTCATCACCATCGCTTAAACTAAATTTGGATGCTTCTTCTTTAATACCTAATTCAGGTATTTCTAATTCAACCTTAATGCTTTTTGCTTTTTCAGAGTGCTTATTATCAATTGTAACAGTTATTTCAACATCTTCGGTTCTATAATGTGTATCATCATCAAAGTCAATGTCGATATCTAGTTTTCCACTTTTGTGAGGTGGATTAACTATAACTGACATATCTTTAGAAAGAGGACTAGTTCCTAATTTATCTTCTGTATCAATATAACTAAGAGCTCCACTATATGTTCCATACATATCTAAATCTCCTTCTTTTGGTACAGTAATTGTAGCAATTAAAGTCATTATTTCTGTTGGATCAATAGTTGCTGATCCAGGTGTAAATGCAAGAGCTATGTTTGAACTATCTATAAATAATCCTTCTCTATCTGTTGCATAACCTGAACTTTCTAATCCAGTATATTTTAAGTCCGACATTGTAAAATCTACAATGTTAAAACTTAAAGATGATTCACCATTATTTGTTAATGTAATTGTTACATCAACAGTAGATTCTAGATCTTCATCTAAACCATGTTGAACAGTTGGAATTGCAACTACAACAGATTTTGTAAATGCTGCTGTATAATCAACTTCATATTCATACATGTTTTCTGCAACATCCCAGAAATATATTGAACCTTCATATTTTTCACCATCTACGATTTCACTAAAAGTAAATGTTATTTCATCTTCGTCCCAATCAACATCAGATATAATTTCATCTAAATTACTAGTATCTCCACCTAGTCCAAATATTTCTTCCTTAAACTCAAATGTTAATTCAAACTCTGGCTTATTAGCAGGTATAATTGGTTCTGCTATTGGATCAGGATTAGTATTATCAATTACAATAGTTAAATCTTCATTTATTAAAGTATCTTCTTCTAATACTACTTCATCATCAGCAGTATCTGCAGGTTCTAAATATATATATACAGTATATTCACCATCTGCGACATATTCACCATCTTCATCTGTACCATCCCAGTCTTTAATTTCAGGATCCTTTGCAGATAAGTCAGCTAAATTTTTAACAAATTCACCATCGTCATTTCTAATATCGATTTTATAATCATATTTATCATCAAATCCTAAATGAATATGTAATTCATCATTAGATCCCTCAGAAGTTTCACTATCTGGGGAAAGATATACAGTTGTATCTTCCAGAACTGATTCAAAAGGTGTAGCATCTATTGCTATATCATATGTCTCAATTACTGGAGTTGCTGCGCTAGCTGCTCCTGAAAGGATAACAAAACTAGCTAAAAATATTGTAAATAATGCTATTAATTTATTCATCTTAAGCACACTCCGAAGTGTTTTCATTGATTATCTACTCAACAGTAACGTATTTAAAGCTTTTGATGGCACAAACCATACAGTTTACGGAATTAGTAAGGTTATTTACTAATATAATTGAATATATATTTATTTACTACATTCTAACAAACTTAATAAATCAGTTCAACATCACATACTATGAAAAATAAAAATAAGCTGTTAATGGGGATTATAATTGTATTGATAGCAATAGGTGGATTTTATTTTAGAGAAGAAATAACTGGATTTGGCACATCAACACCGAATGTATTTGATGAATATAACCCTGATGAAATCCCTGAAACAGATGATCGTGTTCTTGAGGCACCTGTTCGAGCAGTAGAAAATCCTCCTGGAAGCAAAAACTGGGCATTAACACAAAAGTATACTTTAGATGATGACCGTGAATGTATTAGTGATTGTCTATCAAGCTGCAAAGGTGATGGTCTTGAAGTATACAAAGCATATGTTCAAAGATATGGCAGATGTATGTGTAAATGTTTGCCAGCTAACTAAGGAAGTTTTTTAAACCCGATTTCTCTCTTTTCTATATGGGCTCGTAGCCTAGTCTGGATAGGGCGACGGCCTTCTAGGTAATCCCTCTTTCAAAAGAGGTATTACAACCCCAGAAACGAGATTTACGATTGCGAAGCAATCGAGTAAATGTTTTCTTTGGGGTACAACCCAGACCTTTCTTTTTGAAAAGAAAGGGATTGGTTAAGAAGGTAGCCGTAGATCGCGGGTTCGAAGGAATCCCTTTGGAAAAGGTCTTCCAACCCCAAAGAAATGATTCACGAAAATCCTGCCGGGCCCATAACTTTTTTAAATCTTTATCTTTAGCTAAAATATGAGCAAATTAAAAATATCGGAAACATTAAGAAATTCTCTGCTCTTATTATAGATAGCTAGTTCATACTAGCAAAGATAAAAATGGTTAGTTATAACTTCAAAACTGTTGAAAAAAAATGGCAAGGTGCTTGGAAAAAAGCAGGTATATTCAAAGCTATTGACGGATCTAAGAAAAAGAAATACTATGTTCTTGAAATGTTGCCATATCCATCCGGTGCGGGATTACATGTAGGCCACATAAGAAATTATGCAATAGGAGACTCATTTGCTCGATATAAAAGAATGCGTGGATTTAATGTAATATATCCCATGGGATGGGATTCATTTGGACTTCCAAGTGAGAATGCTGCTATCAAAAAAGGGATTCACCCAACAAAAAGCGTAGAAGAAAGCATCAAAGGAATGAAATTAAGAATGAATGCTCTTGGAATAAGTTATGATTGGGATAGAGAAATTGAAACGCATGATCCAGAATATTATAAATGGAATCAGTGGCTTTTCTTAAAGTTTTTAGAACATGGTCTTGCATACAAAAAGAAAGCTACGGGAAACTGGTGTCCTGATTGTAAAACAACTTTAGCAAATGAAGATGTTAAAGCAGGAAGATGCTGGAGATGCGATGCAGAAGTTATTCAAAAAGAAATTGATCAATGGTTTGTAAAAGTAACAAAATATGCAGACAAACTTCTTTTAGGACTTAACAAAATCGATTGGTCAAATCGATTAAAGACATTACAAAAGAACTGGATTGGAAAAAGCATTGGAACTGAAATATACTTTAAAGAAGCTGAAACAGGAGAGCAACTTAAAGTATTTACAACACGGCCAGATACATTATTTGGTGTAACTTTCCTTGTTTTTGCTCCAGAACATCCAAAAGTTATGGAATATGTCAATGGAACAAAATACGAAGCACAAGTTAAGACTTTCTTAAAACGAACTAATAAATTAAATGAATTAGAACGGATTTCAAAAGAAAAGGATGGTTTATTTATTGGCAAATATGCTATAAATCCTGCAACAGGCGATAAAATACCTATATACATTGGGAATTTTGTGTTAATGGGTTATGGAACAGGTATGATTATTGCAGTTCCAGCACATGATCAGCGAGACTTTGAGTTTGCTAAAAAATATGATATTCCAATAAAAGTTGTAATTAATCCTTCAGATTATGAATTAAATCCAGAAAAAATGTCTCGAGCATTTATGGGACAGGGAATTATGACAAACTCTGGAGAATTTAATAAAGATACAAATACTGAAGCAACTGAAAAAATAACAGACTGGTTAACTAAAACAAAACAAGGTAAGAAAGTTACATATTATAAAATTAGAGACTGGAATATCTCACGTCAGAGATATTGGGGAACACCAATACCAATTATTTATTGTGATAAATGTGGTGCTGTTCCGGTTCCTGAAAAAGATTTACCGATAAAACTTCCAACTAATGTTAAATTTGGCAAGAAAGGAGCTGTTCCGCTTGCAACAAATGATAATTTTGTAAATGCAAAATGTCCTAAATGTGGTGGAAAAGGAAAACGAGAAACAGACACAATGACTACATTTGTCGATTCTGCATGGTATTATTTAAGATATTGCGATCCAAAAAATTCAAAGCAAATCTTCGATAAAAAGAAAGTAAAATATTGGATGCCTGTTGATCAATATATTGGTGGAATTGAACATGCTGTTGGACATCTGATGTATTCTCGATTTATTACAAAGTTCCTAAACAAGTTAGGTTATTTGGACTTCAATGAACCATTTTTGAAATTGCTTAATCAAGGTATGGTCAACAAAAATGGGATAAAGATGTCAAAATCAAAAGGTAATTTTGTTGACCCAATGAATATTATCGAAGAATATGGTGCTGATACATTACGGACATATGAACTTTTTATGGCTCAACCAGACTCACCAATTGAATGGTCTGAAAAAGAATTATCAGGTATTCACAAATTTATAATCAAAGTTTCTGAAATGAATAAATTAGAAGAAAGTAAGGATAAAACATATATTGAGAGTGTTACTCAAAGTAAAATTAAAACAATAACACATGAGCTAGAAAATCTAATGATGAACAAAGCAATTATTGAACTTATTGATTTTGCTAACAAAATCGAAAGAACACCTTCAAAATATTCAATTAAGATTTTCTTACAAATGTTAGCACCTTTTGCGCCACATGTTTGTGAGGAAGTTTGGAGCAAGTTACATCAAAGCAAAAACTTTGCTGTCTCGCAATCAAAGACTGCGATGAGAGAAAAAGGTTTGATTGCAAGCTCAAACTGGCCCGAGATTGACAATAAGAAAATCGATCTGAAAGCTGAAGAAATTCAAGAACTTCTTGAAAAAACCGCAGAAGACGTCCAACATATTTGCAAGATTGTTGGAAAGAAAAATCCAAAGAAAGTATGTATATACACAATTCCCGTAGAATGTAAACAATATGGTGCTTGTAAGGAATACTTACATAAAAAATTCGGTGCAGATATTTCAGTATTTGCAGTTAATGATCCAAAGAAATATGATCCTTATAATAAAGCTTCCAAAGCCAAACCAAAAAGACCAGCTATTTATTTGGAATAAATAAATCTTTATAAATTCAATTAATTAAATTAAAACATGCAAGAAAGAACTGCGGAATATTTTAATGAATTCCTATCAGATATATTAAACTCGCCAGAAGTCCAACTTTTAGCAGATTATATAAGAGAGATTGCAAAACCTCCATATTTAAAAGATGGAGAAATTACACTTGTAACTAACGCAGAAGATCGCGTTTCTCTATCTATAACTAATTTTGTTGATAAAGGAATAAGATTAACTCTTGGTTTCTATGACGGACATAATGATATGTTTAGTAAAGTTGGATCAATTTGGGCAGGAAAAATGGGGAATAACAGCTATGGACAAAAAAGAGGTCGCATGGAAAAAGATCATGATATTACATGGGATATCTCTAATGATTGCTTACTAACAAGTAAAGCGCACATAGATATTTCTGACTTAATCTATGAATTTAGGAAAAAAGCAGAAAAAGAATTTTTAGAGTAACCACTCAGACTTAATGAAGTAAGGTTTTTAATATATAGATTACATAATATAGAATGCTTAAAGTTATAACTAGTCATCAGGGTAAAACAAAAAGATTAGCTATATCCGAAGCAGTTCATTCTAAAACACTTACTTGGGTTGATGCTGAAGCACCTACTGAACATGAGCTAGCAACTATCTCAAAGCTCTTTGGGATTAGCACAGGGGACCTTGATGATATTATGGACCCACATGAAAGGTCTAGAGTTGAAGATGATAAAACTTACAAATTAATAATTCTACGCTCTCCATACAAACATGGAACTAATATTGGAACTACACCATTAGGTATAATTATAACACGAAATAATATTCTTACAATTCACAAAAAAAAGATTGATGCAATTCATAAAATTCATAATAGTCCCGAAGTTCTCCATCATGGCGTTCAATTTCTTGTTTTCAAACTAATTGATAAAATGATGTCTTCTTACTTTGATCTTGTTCAAAAAATTGATGAAGAAATTGATGAACTTGAAAAGAAAGTATTTGAACATAGTAGCAAGAAAATTGCTATACATATTTTTGGTTTAAAGAAAACTTTAACTTTCTTTCAGAGATCATTACTTGCAAACAGAGAAACTGTTTCTCAAATAATCAAACAAAACGTTCTGCACTTGAATAGCAAAGAACTAATTAATTTTGAAGATATTCATAATGATATTAACCAATTAATTGATATGACAAACACACATAAAGAAATATTAACCGGTGCTTTAGAAATTCATGCTAGCACAATATCAAATCAAATGAATGATATAATTAAGAAAATGACAGTAATTGGTTCATTTGTACTAATTCCTACGATGATTGCTTCTATTTATGGTATGAATTTTGGGCAAGTTATGGCTTCAGAATCAGGTCCTTGGAACATGCCTGAACTAGCTTGGGTTTACGGCTATCCTTTTGCTTTAGGATTAATGGGTGCCTCTTGTCTTGCGCTTTATATTTACTTTAAGAAAAACAAATGGTTATAAGTTAAAATGAGAAAACAACTTAAAATTCTTCTAGCAGTAGATTCTTTTTTCGTTCTAGTTATTTAATAATTAAATCCACTCTTCTTGCCCTAGTCTAATACTTGCTAATTCAGTTTTTAGCAGATGATTTAAACGATATAAATCGTCTTGTATATTTTCATCAAATCTAACGCTATCTAAATCAAGAACTAACTGCGATTCACTCCCTTCCCCAATATATATACCAATAATTTTCCGATCTGAATTATATTTAAAATCCATAGATGAGTAATTAGATATAATTTGCGGCCTTCTCTTAACTAATATATCATATTCTTCACTAGTAACTGCTTTAATTAACGCAGTACTGTCGGATATATTCATATCAAGAAATCGTTTTAATATACCCTTTTGTGCTTCTTCTACTTCAGTTAACTCAGTCATTTTAACATATAAGTAACAACGCTTTTAAGACTTTTTATCTCAGCTCTTTAGTAACGTCTTCGATATCAATTAGCATTTCTTTTCCTGCTTTCATGTCCTTGAGCTTGACTTTACCTGCTTTGATTTCTTCTTCGCCAACAATTAGTGCATAAGGAATAGCCTGCTTATCAACATACTGCAAGTTCTTTCCAATTGAGCGCTCCATCAAATCAATATCAACATTTATTCCAGCATCTCGCAACTGCTTTGCAATCTTTACTGCCTCAAATTCTGTTTTTATTGGAACAATATATACTTGCGTAACGGTTTTTACTCTGTCTTTCTGTCTCTCTTTTAGAATATCATATACTCTAGATATTCCAAAACTCAAACCTGTTGCAGGAACCTCTCTATCACAGAAAAGACCGATCATCTTATCATATCGTCCTCCGCCACCAATTGAAAGTTTGTTTGGTCTTTCTTTCCAGTTGATCTCAAATACAACACCGGTATAATATTCTAAACCTCGTGCAAGAGTTGGAGAAAATTCTGCATCTTTTACACCCATTTGTTGTGCAAATTTTAAAACTTGCTTAACATCTTCTGGAGCCTCGCCTTTAATTTTCTCTAAGATTTTTCTAGCATCAACACCCATTTTCCTTGCCTCTGCAATAACTGCCGTCTCGCCAATTTTGTTCAGCTTGTCAATAATTAGTATCAAAGGCATTCGTTTATCTTTTGGAACTTTTGCATCAGACATAATACTATCTAAGAATTTCCTAGAATTTATCTTAATTATAATGGGAATATTTATTGAGTCAAAAAACTCTTGTGCAATTGCTAAACATTCTGCATCTGAGATAGCAGAAATAGAGCCAACAACATCAACATCGCACTGTAGAAATTCTCTATCTCGATTACCAAACTCTTCTCTCCAAACTTTTGCAATCTGATAGCGCTTGAAAGGAAGGGGTAATTGATTTTGAGCAAAACATCTTGCTAATGGAACAGTAGGATCAAATCTTAATCCAAGCTCTCGTCCAGCTCGGTCTTTCAATGTAAAAATCTCTTTACCAATCATAGATCCCCCGCCACCTTTTGCTTTCAGCGTTGAAAGCATTTCCATAGCAGGCGTGTCGAGAGGAGAGAATCCATATTTCTCAAATATTTTTTTAATATTATCAATAAGCTGTTGTCTAACTATCTGCTCTTCTGGAAGATAATCTCTCATACCTTTTGGAGTTTCTACACTAGCCATATTCTTCTGAACACTTTGCTTATTTTTATCTGTTTTCATTTTCAATCAGTGTCCTCCAGGAATAAAATTTGTTCCACTATAACTACTCGAACTAATTTGTGGTGTTTCTCTGACTCGCTCAACCGTTTCTTTTTGATTAGTAAAACCTGCGTCTTCGAGCAATCCTTCTAATTCTACGCCCACATTCTCTTTTGCATTTAACTCTATTCTATTTTCCTTAGGGAAATATATTAAATCTAATTTAGCATCATCTCCCTTTCTTATATAGAATTTAGTTATCTTTTTTTCAATTAACTTTGTCATTTTATCACCTCATAATATTTTTGTCTAGCATCGAGCAATGAAGCTCTTTGCAAGATAATTTTATCTTTCAAAAGTTTAGAAAGAATATAACGAATCGCACGATCAGTAAGACCTGTTGCGATAATAAGTTGCTTTTGAGTAAGAGATTTCTGGCTAAGTAATTTAATAATTTGAAGCACAATGGGGAGAACCACTTCGAAAAATAGTTCTCTTTTTCCCAAGGGTTTTTCTCTTCTGAAGAGAAAAAGGCTTAGAGCAAGGGCTGAGATTTGAACTCAGGTCGACCAGGCCACAACCAGCCATTCTAAACCGGGCTAAACTACCCTCGCCATTATTTGATAGCTCTTGATCTATGGGGATAATCACATCTAGTTGTGGGGAGAATCACCAATTAAAATATTAGAGCTCTGACTAAACATAGATTTTCTAATTATGGGGGTAATCACTTTGTTTTGTCATTGATAATAGCTGATTTTAGTTGTTTAAAAGACTTACGGAAGAGGAAAGAAATTAATTATTCTTAGAATCATTCATAGGAAACTCATATTTTGGAGGTAGTGGTGCTACAGTTTCCACTATTTTCTCTAACTCGCTTGCATCACATTTGGGATTTAATCCAATATACATAACAGCAATTTCCTCTCTCGTCTCAATAGTTTTAGAATATGCTTTATAATATCTATTTACAATTTTTTGATGAATTCGATTAATTTTTGGAGAAGAATTTAGAACAACACTACTTTCTTTAACTCCAATAGGTTAGAACGATTAAAAATCCCCAAAATCCTGCCTCACCAACAACATCTGTCCAATCAGTCATTCTGTTAATAGTACCAAAAGATTATAAAATTTTGTATGAAAGAAATTAGACAAACTTGAGATGTATTTCTTACTAAGCATAACTAGAGAATTACGAAGTGTACTTGGAAATATTCTTATAATTAATTTCAAAAATTAGTACTGTCTGGGTTTTACATAAGTTACAATTCCGGCTCCAATTGTTTTGCCAGAATCTCTCATTGCAAATCTACTTAGTGGAGGCATTTTATCAACAGATTCTATAACTAAGGGTAAACGCGGTCTAAATACAACCTGTGCAAAATCTCCCTTCATTAATGAAGTAGGATTTTCTTCCATAACTTCCATTGTCTTAGGATTATATTTTTTAAGAATTTGTTCAATACCACTTTTAACATGTGCTTCATGAACATGAATTATTGGTGCATATCCAGGAAATATCGGATTAGCCTGCTCAAGTAACATAATATCTGCTGTAAATGTTTCTGCAACAGTTGGTGGGTTGCTTGCTGGGCCTGCAACATTTCCTGCTCTTAAATTTCTTTTATTTCTGTCCCATTTACCTCTAACTCTTAGATCCATACCAATCGGATCTCCCGTTTTACCAATAGTTACACTTTGATGATGTTCTTGTAAAGTTTTAACTTGTGCTTGATATCCTCCAGGCATAAATACAATTTCATCTCCAGGTTGAATATTTCCAGAATATACATAACCAACTGGGACATAACCAACACCTCGAACATCCATTACATCATGAAGAGGGATTCTTAAGGGTAAACCACTATAATCTTTTGTTGGACTAAACTCATCTAATTTATCAATTAAATCTTTATTACTATACCATTTCATATTCGGAGATTTCTTAGAAATATTATCATCCTTAAGTGCACTAACCGGAACAAAAGAATATTGATCGTTAGTAAATCCTATTTCTTTAAGCAGATCACTAACATCACTAACCGTAGAATCAAAAACATCTCTGCTATATGGTGGAATTGTAGCATCCATTTTATTAACTGCAACTAAAATTTGATTTATTCCAAATGTTTTTGCTAAAACAAGGTGCTCTCTTGTCTGAGGTTTAACTCCTTCTTTTGCATCAACAAGCACAACAGCTGCTTCTGCTTGTGATGTTCCCTTAATCATATTTTGAATATAATCCTGATGTCCTGGAGCATCACTAATTGTAAAATGGTGGTGTTTTGTATCAAATTTTTTGATTTGTGATCGAATTGTTACTCCTCTTTCTCTTTCTTCAGGTAAATCATCCATAACATATGCAAACTCAAATCCGGGCTTTCCTTTTTCTTCAGCAAGTTTTCGATATTGTTCAATAAGATGTGGATCAATTGCACCCCTTGCTAATAAAATTCTACTTACAAGAGTAGATTTACCATGATCTACATGACCTATAAAAGCTAGGTTAACCTGCGGCTTTTCTCCACCTTTTGATACCTTATCTTTTTTTCCCATCTTGATCTCCGATTAAGAGACTGCTAATTTTTAATTAGACAGTATTTTATTTTAATATATTTCAGGTTTCTTTTCAAACAAATTAGTTGCTTCTTCATTTAAGCGCCTAACTAATGTATTCATATCTTTCAGTCTATTATGTTCCATAACATGAATTATTAAACCTGTGCTTTCATGACCTGCGCCAGAGAATATTTGTTTAACTTCATTAGCAGCATGATAATCTGCTTCAGAAAGAGTTTTTAATTTAGTTGATTTTGCAATATATAACATATCTCCTGTGCTTTTATTCACATTTTCATATATACTATGAGTTAATTCTCCTGAAAGCACTGAATTTAAACCAATTTTATAATCTACATCTTCATATGCTTCAACAATAGCTTCTGCTTTTCTAACAACATTTCTATCAAATTTATGTGTGTTATTGCCAATCCATTCTGGATTTAATCGCAGATTAATAATTGCGGTTTGTGGTGTAAACAAACGTTCATATTTTTCACTTAAATCACCGTTATCTACTGCATTCCAAACATTAAGGATATTAGCCCAAACTTTTTCTTTCCTTTGTCTAATTTTATCTAAACCGTTACCAACATAATAAGCCCAAGTAGCAATACTACCATAAGCAGCTCTTGAAGTTGGGATTGTAGAACATGCTTGAGCAACAGCCAATTCTTCTGTGGCCATACCTGTAACATGTTTCAACATATCATTTGATAAATATGCTTCTTCCATTTGAGTAAAATTAGCTAATTTAGCATCTCTATATATTAAAATAGAGGCAGGATAAGGAATCTCATTCTTGTGTGGATCTGTAACAATTACTTCAACTTCTGGAATTCTAAAATCCCAAACAGGAATTTCCATGGGAATACCGTCAACATCTAAATATTTATCACTGCTATCCATTACTGCTGCAAATAAATATTGTGCTGCAGCATCAACCATAATTGGTGGAATGTTATTTTCCAAACCTTTTCTCTTATATTCATCTCTAAGAACTTTAGCCATTGCAGATGTGTCTGATATAATTCCACGTTCAGTATCGCCGGCTGTAACAAACACAGTTGATACCTCTTCTCCATGTGCTAAGGTATTTCTAAGCTGTTTACGGAAAGATTCTGGTTCAGGTCTACCTCCGTTATTTAGATAAAATCTTTTTATTGAAGAATCACCTTTACCTAATCCTACAATTTCCATAGATTTATCTAATGCAAAATGAGCATTAATTGGTGCAATAACAACGGGAATATCTTTTGCGATAATATTACGATATCCATTACTTCTAATATCTTCATTTCCAAATTTATCTTTTAAAAATTTATTTCTAAATGTCCAAATTGCTTGTTGTATTGATTCAGTTCCACCATTTAAGAACCAACCACCAACATGATGAGGAACAATTCCATCTACCCATTCTCCTGTAGTGTCAATAGAAAAAGTAGGACTTAACCCAAGTAAATGTGATGTCATTGATTTTGCTTCTTGTGCCATTTCATATGCTCCATAAAACATTTCCATATCAACACTGTTTGGATTAGCCAGCATCATAGAATAAACATAACCAATTGTAGCAATTGGATCATTTAATGTTCCGGGCTTAGCCATTTCTTCATGAGAGTTATAAAATGCAGGTATACGGTGCATTGCATTACTTATTTCAATCATAAGAGGATTCTTACTTGAATCAACATTCTTCATTACATCTTCTAAACCTATTTCTTTTCGTAATGCTCTTACATTTCCAACAAGTCCTTTTTTAGGAATTTGCCAGCGTCGTTTACGTGGAGACTTTTTTCTCAAGAAATCTACTCTACTTATTTGTTCTTCTGTCATTTTTATCGCCTTAGCATAATATATCTTCTGTGCGAAAGATATTTTGATCCTTAACAAACTTATCAATTGTTCCTGAATTAATTAGTTCTTTTCGTTTAGCTTGGAAATCTTTCATCCAGCCACTAAAGTACTCTGCAGTAATTTTTTTACACTCTCCACAAAGTCTACCTCCAGATTTACATTTTGAATATGTATTTTCAACAAATTCATCTTCTGGATGATTAAACTTTTGTAATTCAAATATCATACACTCATCAGGTTCTCCACCATATGTTCTCTGTTCTTCAGCACTTTGTTTTCCACCTGTTTCTGCATGCATTATCTTTTTCACTACATCAGACGGATCATCTGTAAGGAAAATTGCTGAATTAGGTTCACTACTAGCCATCTTACCTCCTGTAAGACCTCTAGCTAATCTATTATATGTTGATGCTGGTTTGTAAAATACGGGTAACCCAAACTCTGCTTCTAAATGAAGTAATTTTTCATCAATTGCTCTTTTATCAACATTATCTCTATCATAAATAAATATCGCACCATATTTAGGAAGAACTTCTACTTGAGTATAACCCATATTTTTTATTACACGCTCTGCCTTACTCAATAAACTTTGAGATTTATCATTTTGCTCAACAAAAATTCCCAATCTATTATCCGTAACATAAATATCATCAACTACATCTTCTAAGTTAGCTTGTATATCTTTAATATCATATTGTCCTGCAGAAGAAACTAATATTGCACTAGAATTTGAAATTCTTTTAATTAATTGTATTTCTTTTCCTTTTTCATCAAAAGCTGTTTTTTCATATCCTAATTCTATTACTTCACTTTCAATAGTTTTTAATTTATTTTTAAGTTCTGCGCCTTTTCCTTTAACATAAACCATAACTTCTCCGTGCTCCGGAGTAAATCCTACTTTGTATTGTCTCCATGCTTCTGCAATTGCTCTTGTTAATCTTAGGTGTGGATCTTGATCAATACCAACCGGAACAACCGTCGGTCTTAAACCACCATATTTTGGCAGCTGTGGGTGAAGTATATCTGAAACTTGGATAAATGGAAAAAAAGTCTTTCCTGAAGGAACTCCCCAATTATAGAAACTTAATGGATCTTTCATCTCTACATCAGAATCGGTTTTTCTTTTTTCATCTAAACCATTAATCTCATCTCTAATTAATTGTTCAATATCTCCCTCTGGACTTACAAAACCATAAATACTATTCATTTCTCCAAGAGTTTTTTTGCCTGAAAATGCAATTGCTAAATTAATTAAATCATCTCTTTGCCATTGACTGTAAACATCTAATTTATCTGGATCTAAACCTAATGCAAGATAATTTGTAATGTATTCTTCAATAGCAACTCTACTTGAATCTTCTGTAGAAATCCCTCTAGCAACCCATGCTTCTGTATCAGATATTGCTACAACAACTTCTGCACCATGATCTTGAAACCACTTAATTTGATCAATAACTAATTTATGTCCAAAATGTAATTTACCACTTGGCATTAAACCTGTCATCATAACAAAAGGTTCTTCTTTATTTATTACATCAACAATATTTTCAAAATCTCTGTGCGCAAACATAATTCCTCTGCGCATTGTATAATGTGGGTCTTTAATTTTAGTTATTAAATCATCATCATTACCATCTTTATCAAAACGCGTTAATCCAAAATCGGTAATCTTTTTATCATAATCTTCAGGCAACTCAGAAGACCAAGGATCTACTGCTTGATTAGCCATTATAATTATTATAGTGGGACAAAGGTTTTAAACATTTCTAAACATCAGAGTACTAAATACCCTCACGTTCTTCACGTTCTAATTCCGCTACAAAATTAGCTCGTGCAATTGTTGCCCCAACCTCCTTTATATCGTAATTAGCTGTTACAATAAGATCTAAATTTTCTATTGAATCAGTCTGATAAAGATTAACAATTTCTCCGAAAACTAATGCATGCGTAGCTTCTGGAAATAATTTATCAAATCTAAGAATACCATCAAAAGGATTTCCAAACAAAAGTCCTTGTTCATCTTTTAGCAACACACATTCAATATTAATCGGACATTCATTTATTTTATAAACTCCACTATCTAGTGCACTCATAGAATACCCTTGACTTCGTAGCATATCTATTTTATTTCTACGTCTTCCTGAAACACTTCCGCAAGAAAGAACTGCTGGATGCATATCTCGCGTAGGTATATTAATACAATACTTACCGGTCTCAACAATGTTATCAAAAGTTTTGCGAATAGGTCTTATTGCAGAAGTTATAATTTGTAGACCTTGCTCACAAGCAATACCATTGTAACTAATTGTTGCAACATTATGTTGACCGTCTTTACTTACGCTTGTAATTAATGCTACAGGCAGTGGAAGTGCTTGCATAGTTGCATCGTTTAATGGAATTTTATTTTTCATTTTTAGTCTTTAATATTACAGCCATCAAAATCTTCCAATGCACAACTTTTACATGATTTAGGAAGAACGGTTTCTGTAACAGTTATCTGTGGGCAATATTGTGAACTTGTGTTAAAACAACCAGAAGCTTCGTAAGCCTCGCCCCTACAACCACCAGAACAATCTACTAATTGTTCACAATCAGAACATTCTCCAACAATTCTATCTGTAACATTCTGAAAAAAATGTCTTTTAGATGTAGCTAAAATATCAATTAATTTATCTCCATTGAAAATATTTCCCAGCGGAACTTGTTGACCTACACAAGGAATAATTGTTCCATCAATTAAACAGTGAACTCCTGTCTCTGGCATATGACATGTTTTTCCATAAGCTTGTGGACTTAATACTTCAACATTTGTATCAAACTCTTCTCTATCAATTTTCTGAAAAGTTTCATAAACTTGTTTTAATTCTAAAGGAGAAATATCATGTTCATTTCCTCTTGGAAATCGAATTCCGGATTTTGTGCATTCCATAACATGTTCAAAACCATTTTGTCTTGCATATCTAAATACTTCATAAATCTGACCACTTTCAACAACAGGTTTTGTTATACAACATTGAACTGCAACTTTATCTGGTGAAAAATATTCTTCTATATTTTCAAAAGCTTTGTTTACTTTTGGTAATGTATTTGGAACACCCATCAACAAATCCTGTATTCTTTCTTGCTCTGATCCATCTCCAATTACATGTCTCTGAACTGCAACTAAAGCACCTGTATCTGCAACTTTTCTACAAAATTCTTCATCTGCTAATTTTATTCCATTTGTAACCAAAATCAATGGGTTAAAATCATATTGTGATACCAATTCCAATGCAGGAAGTATATCTTCATGAACAGTAGGTTCTCCACCGAGTATATAAAATTCTGTAAAGTTATTATCTGCTGCTGCTTGAACAGCGGTTTCTAACTGTTGTAAAGTCATATCTATATTTCTTGTAAAGACTCGATTTCTTGGATCTTCGATATAAAAACAAGTCAAACAGTGTGCATTACACCTGTTTGTAAAATCAATACCAAAGCCAACATTATTTTTTCCTGAATCAATATTTTCTTCAAATTCTCGAAAGGGCATTTAAATCACCAATTACTTTATTGGCCAAAATGCATAATAATTCATCAACAGTTTTAAAATTAGGTTCAGAATTAATTGGCATTATTAATTAAACGGATAAACGTTTTAAGGATTTCGCTAGGCCATAGAAAGGTTTATAAAATATATTCAACAATATCTATTAATGCAAACTAGAACAAACGGTGGTTGTTTTTGGGCATAGCCCATCTATATTTCTTTCTAGTTCACAATATTTTTCCGCGCTCAATAAGCTTTTAACTTTTTCTAGAAGTAACTATCATGGAGAGATACTATGAAAATAATTACAATAGGTAATGGATCTCCTTGTGTTGGAATAGTTGCTTGTTTACATGGTAACGAAACTGTTGGATTAGATATTATAGAACATATAAAAACCCTAAAAATAATCAAAGGAACTTTGAAATTAATAATTGCAAATACTGCTGCAATTAAATTAGGAAAAAGATTTGTTGATATGGATCTTAATAGAGCATTTCCTGGAGATCCTAAAGGTAATTATGAACAAAAAGAAGCACATAAACTAATCAAAGAATTGGAAGATTGTAATTATGTTTTAGATATTCATTCATGTGGAATCAAAAGTCCTGCTTTTGCAATTCTTACTAAAATAAACTCTGAAACAATTAATCTAATCAAAATGATCGGACTAGACAAAGTTGTAATCATGCCCAATTCATTAGCCAATAAAAAAGCACTTATAGATTATTGTAATGGCATATCATTAGAATTAGGTTTACATAACAATACTGAAACATTAAAACAAGGTATTAAAAGCACACTAAATTTCTTAGGTAACTTAGGCATTATAAATTATGATGTAAAAAATATAGAATACAATACATTTAATGTCATTAAGAAAATACCAAAAGTAGGTAAAGTAATTAAATCAGATATATATTCTTTCCAAAAAGTAAAAGAAGGAGATTTATTGTATAATTCAGATAACAAAAACATATATTCTGAAGAAGAATTTTATGCAATATTACCAAACGAACCCTCTTATGGATTTTTTTGTTTAGCAGCAACTATGGAGTATAAAAATGAAAGATAAAGCAAAGATATCAAAACTTGATCCAAAAAACATAGTAGAAGAAGAAAGACATATTCTGTTAAAAGAATTACATCCATTAACAGAAGGTGCTTTTGAACACCATATAACTGATGAGGATATGTATAATCATGCATTTGAAGAAGATTATATGTTCTTAGCAATAGAAAATGATAAAATTATAGGATATACTGCAGGTAAAATAATAGATGGACGTATTAATTATATTAGTGCAGTTATTGTATCTCCAGAATGTCAAACAGAAGGCTTGGGGAAAATATTAATTAATCACGCAATAGATTTTATGCCCCTTAACTTGCTCGCATCTCAGACACAAAATCCTGTCTTATACATGTCATTAAGTAATGTTGCTAGATCTAGAAACTATAATGTATTTCCTAATTCAAATGGTAATGTTATAGAAAAAGGTTTACTTGAAGATTTAAAACAAGTATTCAGTGTAACAGATTCGGGATTAATAAATGCTGGCGTATATGGACGTCAACTTTGTCCACATAGTGTAAACCTTGAAGGAAAAGGAAAAGTTGCCGAATTATTTAATGCATTAGATTTTGATAAAGGTGATGCATACCTAATCGTATGTGAAAAAAGTTAAATGTGCAGATAACATATTAATATAATCAAAAACTAATTATAGTTTTATTTATACACATTATATGATGTTAAAATGTAAAACATTTAAACACCCCACTAAAACGGAGGTTTTAGTATGACATTCAATTCAGATTTAGCAAAGCAGTTCTTTAAGTTAGCAGATGCATTAGATATGAAAGGGGTTGCTTGGAAGCCACAAGCATATCGAAGAGCTGCATTTGCTGTTGATGGTATTGAAGATGTTCGCAAGATCTACGAGCGAGATGGTATTAAAAGTCTGAAAGAGATCCCAAGTGTTGGTGAAGCAATTGCTTGCAAGATTGAAGAGTTCATTAAGACAGGTGAAATCGCTTCAGTAAAAAAAGCAGAAAGAGGAATTTCTAAAGTGAAAATGGATATTGTATCATTGCCTGGATTAGGTCCAAAAAGTGCAAAGAAACTAGCTAAATTACTTAAGATTAAAACTATTGATCAGCTAAAGCAAGCTGCGCAAGATGGCAAGATTCGTGAACTTGAAGGCTTTGGTGAGAAATCTGAAAAAGAAATTTTAGAATCAATTAATCTTGGTCTTAAGCAAAAAGACAGACAACCATATGATAAAATTTATCCTATTGCTGAAAAAATTCTAAAAACAATTCAAAGCTGGCCAGAAGTTACACGCGCAGAACTTGCTGGATCAATACGAAGAAAAGAACCAACAATTGGTGATATTGATATAATTGTAAGTTCTGAAAATCCTTCTGAAGTAACTGCAAAGTTTGTCAAGCTGCCACAAGTTAAGAAAATAATTGTACATGGATCAACAAAAGCAGCTGTCTGGATGAACAATAATTTTGAAGTAGATATTCGAGTTGTTGATGATGCGATTTATGGTGCAGCTCTACAATATTTTACAGGACCAAAGAACTTCAATATCAAAACAAGAAAGATTGCAATTAAGAAAGGTTACAAACTTTCAGAGTACGGATTATTTGATCGCAAGACAAATAAGCTAATTGCAGGTAAAACAGAAAAAGATATTTTCACGAAGTTAGGCTTACCCTACATCAAACCAGAAAAATCCCGATCAGCATTTTCTAAAGAATAGTTAATCTTAAAAACCAACTACTGGAATTTAATACATGATAACTAAAGCACCTAGCAAAGAATATTCTTATTATGAACTAAATTTGGGAACAGTATTTAATGACGATGTTACTGTAAGACATCCCGGCTTTAAAGAAGATCTAACATTAGTTGAAAAAATAGCTGAGTTAAATAATAATTTAGAAAATAATGATTATAATGATAATTGGTTCTATGTTATTTGGGATCCTTATTTATCAATAGCATATTTAGAAAACCGAAAAAAACAATTAGAAAAAGCAAAAGGTGGAAAACTAGAACAAGAAGAAGTTGAACAAATGAATATTGGATTTAAAAAATATTTGCTAGCCAGAAAACTAACAGATAAACCTGAAATAAATTTAATTGAAGATCCAGATATTGGAGTTAATGGAATTACAATTACTTCTGAATATATTAATGAATTGCGATTATTTAATCGAAGAGCAAATATGGATAAACAACTTAAAGGAAATAGACGGATATTTAATCAACATAGTTCATATGATTCTGAACGCACTACTGAAGAACATTACACAGGAGTTTTATTTGTAACATCAAATCTACAAAGCTTAACTAATCGTATGCAAAAACTTAATTGGAGCATGAGTTTTTTTAATCCAAAAACACCAAATAAGATTAAAATTAATGAAGAACTGAGAAAGCAAAATAGAGGAAGAATTATTCAATTTAGCCGATTATGTTCTGCGTACAGGGTATAGAAAGTGCCTTAGTTTAAACAATAAACAAATACTTTTATTCTCAAATTCTTAGACGCATTATACATCAAATCGAAAGATTTGCTGTCTCTTAAACCTCACAAGGTTCGGATTAAGATGAAACAAAGTATAGCTATAGAACATTATTCAAATCTAGAAGTTATGAAAGAGCTAGCTAGAGTTAGCCAAGACCGAGAAGTTGGAATTATAATGCAAGGTGGCTTTTTTGGAAAGAGACCAGATATTATTCAATATCCAAAAGAGATTGAATCACTTGCACGCAGAGGTGCAACTAGTTTTCATATTTCACAAGAGCGTTGGTTTGATCCAATGCATCTTTCATCAGAATCTACAAAAAGAGAAATAGATGCTTTACGAAAAGGTTGGGATTTAATTGTTGATATTGATTGTCCACATTTTGATTATTCAACTCTTGCTGCAGAAACAATTCTCGAAGCACTGGAAGTTGAAGGGGTTGAACCACAAATTAAATTCTCTGGAAACAGAGGATGGCATATTGCAATTCCATTTGAAGCATTTCCCGATCATGTTGGAAAAAAGAAAACCAAAGATATGTATGGTGAAGCAAGTGAAGCAATTCTTCTCTACTTACGCAATATAATCAACAAACAATTATGGGTTAAGATCAAAGAAAAAGAAGGTGATTTAAGAAAAGTTGTTGAGCGAATTGGCAAGAAACCAACTAGTGAAGATATAAGCAAATATATTGGATTAGACCTCGCGCTGGGTAAGCCAAGACACCTAATAAGAGCACCTTATTCATTACATGAAAAAACTGGACTTGTAAGCATCACAATCAATCCAAAAGATCTTAAAAAATTTGATCGAGATTGGGCAAAGCCCGAAAACATCAAAGAAGTAAATGATTCATTTCTTAATCCAGAAAAAGTTGTGCGGGGATCTGCACTTGAGTTACTTGGATCTGCACGAATAGCGCAAAGACAACGTGAATTAGAAAAATCTAGTACAGGAGAAATCACGCAAATAACTGAAATCGAAGGTAAGGTTCATGAAAACAAATTTCCTCCTTGTATGAAATTAATTCTTGATGGAGTAACTGATGGCCGGAAAAGAGGTTTGTTTGCAATTCTGAATTTCCTAAAGTGTTGCAATTGGAGTTGGCAAGAAATTGAACTGAAGATCAAAGAATGGAATAACAAAAACGCTGAGCCACTAAAAGAAGGTTATATTATATCGCAGCTAAACTGGCATAGAAGAAATCCAAAGAAAGTTCCACCATCAAACTGCAAAGAATATTACCAAGAAATTGGTGTATGCCAGCCAGATAATATTTGTAAGTCAATTAAGAATCCTTTAAGCTATGTCAAACGAAAGAAAATATAATTTATTGCCATTTAATTTCTATCATTCTATATGCATTAAATGTATTAACAACCTTAGGTATATTTTCCGGTTCTTCTATATTCATTACAACAACATGGTTTCCATGTGTATCGGTTAAATGTGCTAAACTATTTCGTGAAGGTAATTTTTTACCGATGTGACTTGCTACTTCTTGAGCAGTTGGATTTCCTCGTTCAGCAGCAGTAATATCTCCAATATGTATAGAATAATCGCTCATCAAATGAGATAATTCAAAGGATCGTAGAAAAGGAGAATAACCAATTTCTTTATCTATTTCAACAAGTATTCTGTGAGATAATAATTTGTCCGAAGGATATATTTTCTCTCCATTAAACATACCATCTTTACGTATGTAACTTTTTCTGCCATCACTCATACAGAAAATTTCATTCATAGAACCATATAATCTTGCATGATCAGAGTTTGGTGGGTGAAGTGATGATAAAGCACCTCCTGCAGAGATATTTCCTCCTGTAATCATACCATATACTTGAACAAAACCGTTTGGCATATCACTAATACATAACAAAACTTTTAAGAGTTTTTGTATAGTCTGAAACTGAGAAATCAACTTAAATCAGAAATCTAATATTTTGATATGCCAATTGAAGCGTTTACTTATGAAGATATTTATGAATTACTTAGAGTAGAAAAATTCGCAACAGACCTTGAAGAAATAAAATCTACTGCTTTAGCAAGAATTCAAGCTTATCTAAAAGCAAAAGAAGAATTACTTAGTAAGCAAGAGAGTTCTGTTTCAATTTTAAGTTCTCAAAAGAAAATTAAAATTCAGCAAGAAATAAATAATGCACTAAGAGCACTTAAAGATCTATATGAAATTAGAGAAAGAAAAATAATAAACCGTGCGTTATACAATGCAAGAACAGGTTCTGAATTTAAAGACACAACAAACATGCTTGAAAATGAAGTTGAGTTATATGAGCAACTGCTTAATATTTTAAGTGATCAAAAAAAGATATTTTTCAAAACACTTGAGAAGGCATCTGAAATTGAAGAAAAGAATATGAGTATTTCTGAAAACAAACCAGTTAATGAAGACCCTACTTATACTGACCCTGAAGAAAGCGAAGTTCCTGCACACATAGAAAAAGAAGAATGTCCTGTAAAATTTATTGATGTAAAATTTATTGAAGAATGTCCTGAGGTTTTTGGCGAGGATCTAGAAAAATATGGTCCGTTTGAAGCAGGTAATGAAGGTAAGCTACCTGAACAATTATTCTCAATTCTCGAGAAGCAAAAGAAAGTAGAACGAAAACAGTAAGCTTTTTAATGGGCGGAAATAGGTTCTATATAATGAAATTCCCAAAATCCGTAATGAGATATTGTCCAATGTGTAAAGCTAGATTTAAACATAAGGTTACTCAAGCAAAGACAAAACCTAGACCAAAGCCAAAAAAGCACTCACTAAAATGGGGAATCCGACAGTATTTTAGAGTTAATGCGGGTTTTGGTGGAATGCCTCGATCAAAAGTTAATAAATCAAAACAAAGTCAACACATTGTTTTGAAATACACTTGCGAAAAGTGTAAAAAATCTCATGTTCGAAGTTTTAATCGAATGAAGAAATTCAGTCAGGTATAAAATGGTAAAAGATAAAGGTCCAAATTCAAGTTTTATAAAAGTAAAATGTGCTAAATGCAAAAACGTTCAAATTATTTTTGAAAAAGCTGCAAGTGATGTTAAATGTCTTGTCTGTGGAGAGCTTTTAGCTAAATCAAAAGGTGGAAAAGCAGACATCAAAGCTAAAGTATCTGAAGTCCTGAACTAAGAAGTTTTATAAAGCTGTTATTTTAGAATTTATTATGTATACTAAAAAAGGATATCCTGAAGAAGGAGAATTTATTATTTGCACAATCATTAAAGTTCTACCTCATTCTGTATTTGCAACATTAGATGAGTACGACAAAAAAGAAGGTATGATTCATACTTCTGAAATGGATCGGCGCTGGGTCCGTAACATGAAAGTTTACCTAAAAATTGGACGTCAGCTAGTTTGTAAAGTTATGGATGTAGATAAAGAAAGAAATCAGATTAATCTATCAATTCGTAGAGTTGGTGAAGGTCAACGAAGAAGTAAAATGCAGAAGTGGAAAAACGAAAAGCGAGGCGATGATTTGCTACAGTTCTTTGCTAAGAAAAACAAAATAAAAATTGAAGAAATATACAAAAAGTTTGATGAAAACATTATCTCAAACTACGATGGATTATATCCATTTATGTTAGAAGTTACGCGATTAGGAGAAGATACTCTTAAAGAACTTAAAATTCAAAGCAAAGAAGCACATGAACTGTTTGATCTAATAAAGCAAAGGATAAAAATACCAAAATCAGAAATAATTGGAGAGCTCCATATGCACTCAACAAGAGGCGATGGAGTTAATATGATTAAGAACGCAGTGAATGATATAATAGAAACTGCAAAAAAGAAAGATTACGAAGTAAGTATTAATTATATTGGTGCTCCAAAATACCAAATAAAGATCTCTGCTGAAAACAAAAAGCGCGCAGATCAAGCATCTGAGGAGATTGTATCAAGATTACAATCTTTACTTGGTGGAAAATCAAATGTTGAGTTCGTAAAGAACAAAAACTAGGAAATAAAAAATGAAAGATGATGTATGGATGATTAAAGAAATGGGGAAAGTCCCAAAGCTAAAAAATGCTATTTTAATTGCAGGCTTGCCAGGAATTGGTAATGTTGGAAAAATCACTGCAGATTTTCTTGTAGATGAATTAAAAGCTAAAGAAGGATATTGTATAAATTCTACATTATTTCCACACTCGGTATTTATTGGTGAAGATAGTTTACTTGAACTACCTACAGTTAGCATTCACTATTTAAAATCTGGTGCTAAAAATACTAAAGATTTAATCTTCCTAACAGGAGATGTTCAGCCAATGGAAGAACAAGCAAGCTATGAATTCTGCAATAAAATACTTGAACTTTCAAAGAAAATGGGTTGCACTGAAGTAATAACGATTGGTGGAATCGGTCTACCTGGAGAGCAAAAACATCCCGATGTATATGGTGTTGTAACAGACAAAAAAACTAAATTAAAATGGACTAAACTAAGTAAGTCAATCAAATTTAAAGATAACAAAGCCGCTACAATTGTCGGAGCAACAGGATTGCTTTTAGGACTTGGCAAACTTAAAAATTTAAGTGGAATATCTTTGCTTTGCGAAACAGTAGGACATCCATATCATTTAGGACTTAGAGAAGCAACACAGGTTCTTAAAATTCTAAAAAAACCACTTGGATTAAAAGTTGATTTAAACAAAATTGAAAAAGAAATCAAAAAAGAAGAAATCGACCATTCTGAAAAAGCAAAAGAATCTCATGAAGGCGTTCTAATGAAGAAACTTAAAAGACTTTCAGGTGATTCAAGTAGCGATACAAGTTACATAGGATAAACCTTTTTCAATATTCAAGTAAACTCTTTTGAGGTTTTTCTATTTGTTTTTGTTGTTCCATGCTAGCTGGGCGTTCAGAAGTAAATGGTTTAGGTTGTGGTTTGTCTCCAAAGATTGCTTCACCATAAACTCCATCATAGCCGGGCTTGACTTCAATCTGACCTGCACGGTTCTTTAGAATGAATTCAGCAAGTTTTGGTTCGACAACTTTTTGTAAATCTTCTTTTGAAACATTTAGAAGAACATTATATTCAGATCCAAAATTATCAATTAGTTTATTGAAAATTGCCCATACTTTTTGCGTTGCTACTCCCGTTCCAACTACTCCAGAAATCAAATCAGATAAAGGTAGCAATTTGTATACTTTTGCTGCATTTTTTGGTGTATATCCTTCTGGCCGATCTGCTAGTTCTTCAACTCTATACATAACGCCGATTGTAAGTGGCTTTTTACAAACAGGACAAATATCCTTATATTTTTTAGAAATCTGTGGAATGAAACTAACTCCACAATTTCTGTGTCCATCAAAGTGGTACTTACCATATCCCGGATCAACTTCAATTGTTCCTTCATAACCTTCTCGCGTTCTAATTGCTTTAATCAAATCTTTATAAGTTAGATTTTTCAGATCAAACAAAGTTGCTTCTCTGCCAATACGCCATGGCCAATGGCTATGTGCATCTGAAAATGAAAGAATAGTAAATTTGTCTAACTCAGAAACTCGCCAGTTCATTTCTGGATCAGAACTAAGTCCTGTTTCGAATGAATGAATGTGCTTTATTTGGTCGCCAAGTGCTTCTTTAAATGAATTAAAACCTGATTTTGAACCAAGCAAACCAAACCAAGGTGTCCAAATATGTGCAGGTATTATTTCAATATCCTTAGAAATATTCTTTAGCCCTTCTGTAACTTCAATTATACTCTTACCGAAGATTGGGCGGCCATCATAATCAACCCTACCAAACTTTTTGAAATAATCTGTAATCTGATCAACAACATCCATATCTGGTGCAAGAAGAACAACATGTGCCCTACGACCTTTATCGCCCTGGCGATACATTAATGAAATCTCATTTGAAAGAACAAAAGAATATCCTGATTTTGTCTTGTAAATACCTGAACCATCTGTTACTAACTCAGACTTTAGTTCTTTCTGCCACTCTGGATGCATAAAGTCCCCAGTTCCAAGCAAATTAAGTCCCTTTATCCTACCATATTTCTCAAGATTAGGTAGGTCTAGCTTGTTAGATGTTGCTCTAGAGAATCGCGAATGCAAATGTAAATCAGATATGTATCTCATAATTAGGACAATTCAAAAGGTTATAAAATGATTATTATCCTTAATCAGCAATCAACTTTAACTTCAAGCTGGTCAACATAAATTGGACCGTATTGGTTACTTGCATCTATATTTGCCATAAACAACATATCAAAATTATTATTTACTAAGCAAGCGTTTGGAACTTCTTTCTCAAATTTAACCCATCCATCTTCATTATCTGGCCAAGCATCAGAATGCTTTAGCGTAATATCTTCAATTGCAGCATCACCTGGAATCTCTGCAATTATTTGATAATTACTAGAAGTTTCAGTTCGATCTACACACCACACGTTAAAGTTATCTTCATCTCCACCATCTAAATCAAATTTAGCTGCAAAACTAACGGTTACATTTGCACCTTCTGGAACAGTATATAATTTCTCAGGTCTAATGCAATATTTTACATCACTTAAATTTGCAGTTGTGTAAAAACTATTATCTGAATTGTAACCTTCATTTGTAACAATCCATCCTTCTTCGCCTGAACACCGATTATCTGGCTCAGCTAAAACTTCCCAACCGTAATCTTCAACAGAACCAATTCCACCATCAAAAGTCCATTTTGAAATGCCATTACAAGTTAAAGCTTGCTCAGTTCGAGGAATTTCTTCTCCAGGAATTAAAGAATCACCAATACAAGAACCATAATTGCAATTATTACTAGCACAAGATACATCTGAATTAGATCCCTGTAATAATTCCATAGGCAATCCGCAAGATTGTGGGCTTTGAATTTTTGATCTACAAAAGCCAGGTTGCTCACAGTATTGATCAATCTTACACTCTTCTGAATTTGTACATGTATTCATAGATTCAAGAACAGGCATTACAGAAATCTGCTGAGTTAAAAGCTGAGTATGCATATAACTTGTAGTAATTGTAAATCTATCTTCAAAATCATACGCAACATTTGGAACAGTAAGTGAACAAATTATGAACCCCTTTCCATCTGAATCAAGTCCAAACTTATTATCACTATATCCACAAATGTCCGCAACTTCATCACCATTATACGTATCTGCACCAAGAGTAATCTGATCAATTGTAATAATATCAATATTATCTATATTTAATTCTGAGCATGTTGAATCTGAATTATAAATTTCTCCTTCACCAACTCTTTCAAAATCAATTCTTAATTCTAACAAAGCAGCATCACTATCGGTTTTAATTAAACCATTTGACATTTGAGTAATTTCTGTAACTAAAATAGGACTACTGCTAGTTTGAACATCTGGCTTACCAAAAGGATCGCAAATTGTCTCACTGCGCTCTCTTGTTACACAAACATCCGCAACAGCAGTTGTTTTGTAAGGATAACATACATCTACTGCGATAGAAACCGGAGAATCTTCTGTAATCATCGCTGGCCCAGAATAAGCAACATCATTAAACGCAATATAATCAATTCCACCTGGGATAAAACCTTCTTCTGCTTTTACTCTTTTTTGTATTCTATTCTCATTATACTTAATTATATTATCTTCAAGTCCGAAGTTCTGCATATTACTAATTACCACACGTATATCTCCTTCCTCAATATTATTTTCACCTTTGTTTTCTAATTGAAGAACAACATTAAAATTATGATTTTGAAAAACTCGTGCGGGAGGATTATTTCCAACGAATGAAACAATTAAACCATTATCTCCGCCAACAAAAGCCACAACCTCTGTTTCATTTGTTCCACCAAATGACGGTAAATATTCAACACACCCACTAACTAATAAAATAAGACTAAACATCAGCGCAACATAAACACTTCTCATTTAATTTAGATACTCTGCTATATAATAAACTTTACTCTATAATCTAATTAAAAATCAATTGAGTTCTTAACAACAACCTGCTTAGTTGTTTGAGAATAGTAATTATATGAAAGTGTGATCTCAACTATCTCTGAATAATCTCCAGATATGGAAGGCTGTGAAAATGTACATGTATATGAACCTTTGTTATCAACTAATGTAATTGTTGCTGGCTCTCCTTTTCTAAGACATTCATCTTTTTCAACTCCACCAACTTTTACATTCTCAATTGTGATTTGATTTGAATTTAAGTCAGCTACACCCAATCTTGTGCACTCATTTATTGATTTTGTTATTGGGAATGGAATACCATCTCCAAGATTTTCTATTGTAAATGTAAATGCATATTTACTTTCAGCAGTTTCTTTATTCTTTCCTGCAGGGTTTTCAACAACTTTTGTAATCTGAATTGGCGCAATTGTGTTTGTTGCGTCTTTCTCTCCTGAAATTGTACAAGTTTCAGCACCTGTTGCTTGTGCATAAGCATTATCACTAAAACAGCCCTTTGAAGTGGACATTGTTTTATATGAATAACAAGCTTGTGCAACAAAATTCAAAGTCTGATCTGATGAAATTGCTAAATCATAAGAAGGTAAGGAATCATCTACAGATTGCCAATTAATATATGCAATCTCTCCAGGAATTAATTCATTATTTACATAATGAGCTCCACCTAATCCCTCATCATGGATTTCTTCTGTGCTACACTCGCTACCTGCTTCACACAAACCGACAGTCATTGGATTTATTCCAAGTAAAAATACTGAAACTGGTTCGTCAGCAGATAAATCATATTCTCCACGATTATCTAATTTTACACTAATATCAAAAGCAGTATCATCTTCACTTATTTGTTGTGGTGGTGCGCCAGGCATAAATTCAATATAAATACCATTTGCATCTCCTGTAGTTGATTCAACTTCATCAGTTCCAGTACAACCACTAAATGCAAATACAAGTAAAAATACGGCCAGGACAGATATTACTTTCGTACTCATCCAATTTTTAATAGCTTATTACTTTTATAGTTTGTTCATTGTATGGTAGAGGTAACAATTCAGAACATAAAACATTAAATACAATTATATTAGTTTAATATTATGAATCTTAAAGAAGGTGCTAAAAAAACATTAGACATAATTCTAGATAAAGATGATAATATAGCAGGTAAAGTAACTCGATATGTAACATATGCTTTAGCAGGAATTACATTACTTGGCGCAGCTACCGGTGCTTCAGATTTAGAGATATTATTTAGAACATTTCTAACAACTGGAGCAGCAATTACGCATAATGGATTAAGTAAGAAAGCAAAAATATATACAATGAGTTTATTTATAAAACCGCTAAATTGGAGTGATCTAGGTAATTATAAATTTAAGGACGAATTGTAACAGAAGTTGTTTCATAATCTCTATATTTGTAACGGATCTCTGCTTTAATAAGGAAACTTTGGAATGCAGAATCTCCAATATATTCTTCAGTTACAACAAACGGTAAGTAAAATGTTGTATGATCTGCAGGTTCTAGCTCTTCAAATTCTGCCTTTGCGTCAGGTAAAAGTGTGAATTTTCGTGTAACAATATCTTCGCCACGGATCGCAATGATTTCTGTTGTAGGTCCATTAAATAATACTTTTTCATCAAGTGCAGCTTCAATTTCATCTCCAACCTGAATCTGATCATTATTTGGGAAACTAATTGAAAGCGACTCAATTTCACTAATTTTACCGCTTCCGGTATTTTGAATAGTTATTGCTAAATCAGTAACTTCTCTAAAAATATCCTCTTCATTTTCCCCTCGCACATAATCATTTGATCCAGTTAATCCAAGACCTAAATTAATTTGCCTATCACCAACATACCATGATTTGTAACTATTCTCATCAATTTCATACTTATCTAAAGGATTACCTTCATAACTACTAACAACATCAGAATCAAATGCATAAACTTGCTTTCCTGCAACAGCAGATGTTGCATATTCCCAATTTACTTTCAAATTAGAAACAGTTTCTTCTTCATCAACTTCAACACCCGTATGATTACAATATATTTGACGATTATATATTCGCTCCATCTGGAAAGTATTTACATCATCAGAGCCCGAAATATAACATTGCCAATCAGAACCATCAGAGCAACCTACTAATTCTTCTTTTTCTTCATCATCTAAACCTGCGAATTCTTCTAAATTATCTATCTTGGTTTTCTCCTTTAGTTCATCCCACAGTGCTACAGAACTTTCTGCACAAAAATCACTTGGCTCAGTAGTAATTGCAACAGTAGTAGTTTTATCAAATCCACTAATTAAATTTATCCTCCCAGTTAAATAGATACTTTCATTATTTTTGAAATACTCTTTACGTGGTGCAATATCTTCTAAAACAATATCAAATTCTTCTTGCACAGTATATTCAGATTCCACTGTTTCTGAAGTCCAGAGCTCCTCTGGCTCAAAATCGCCAGAAAGTATTTTTCCAATAATATTAATCTGATGTTCTACTCCACTTTCTTCCAATGCTTCTTCTGTTTCTCCAACAACATTTGACTTTTCAAATTCAGATACTAAATCTGTACCGTATCCTGTAAAGAAAAATAGCCAGTAAGCGAATATTAAAAGAACAATCAGAACAAGTCCAAATACAAATACAAATCGAGTATATGCTATAAATAATATTATAATAATTAAAGCAATTAATACTGCTAAACTAAGATTTTTTGGAACAAAATTTATAATAAAAAGACCAACACCAGTAAATATCGCAAGAAAGAGTTTAAGCCACGTTCCTTTCTCCATTCGCTTATCAATACGCGCATCTCGTCTTTGCTCTCTATAATTTCTCTTTCGTTCCCTAATATCTTCTCTTCGAGCTCTACGATATTCAGTTCCCTTCATTCTTGATCTTTGCTTCTTTTTTGAACGATTAAAAAAAGCATCTAAAAGTGTATCTTCAGGAACATTATCATCTATAATATTATCTTTTTTAGCCATTATTCTATATTCTGAATTATAAGTGCAGCTTGTTTTAGATCAAGCTCATCTTCCGCAGAAAATTTTATTTCATTTCTACCATCTAATAAATCATCACAAATATCTATTTTAACTTCACCACTTGTAAAATAAAACTTCTCAATTCGAGAGTTTACTTCAACATTAATCGAATCATCTCCAGTGTCTTTTACTAAACTAAGAACACATTCATAATCACTGGTTCTCTGTGCTTTTTTATACGCATCGTCATTAATTGAGAAAAAGTAAGTTGTAGATCTACCTGAAGTTTTTACGGTATCAATTAAAATATTTGCAAATCGAACATTATATTTACCATCTTTATCAACATTCCAGTCAATTATATTAGCGCCTTCTTTTAATGCAGTTACTGGAATCGAAAATTCTAAATTTTGTGTAGGAATTGCTTTTATTAGTCTATTCCCATTTAGCTTTATATCTAAATTAGCTTGCTCTCCTTCTGATATAATATATGATTCTAATGTAACTTCACGAGCATTTGCAACTTCAGAAGATGACAATGAAAATATTTGATTAACTTGTGCATCGCGAGTGTTATACTCATATGTGAAAATTTCTAAATCAAGAACTGTAACTGAATTCTTTTGCCAAAATTGTAATGTTGGAGAATCTGTTGTTATTTCAACATAATTTGCACCATTTTCAAGATAAGTCTTTGGGAAATCAATTGTAACTTGTCCACCTATAACTGCTGCCCTAGAAAGAATAGTTTTACCATTTAAATAAACCTTAATATTTGCATCACCAGATATATCATAAACAACAAAGGTTAAACCTGCAGAATTAACATGCTCAAAATCTACACTAAATCCAAATTCATAAACATCACTTGTAAATATACTTGAAGAAAATGTAGCATCACGCGCAACATCGAGCTCCGTGAGCTTAATTGTATTATCAACAATAATATCATTAAGAGGTATTCTTTTTACACCTTCAATAGTAGTTCCAGAATTTAATTCACCCGGTGTAACATCAAAAACCGTATTTTCATAGTCAATAACATATGGTGGCAGTATTTCTTCTCGAACTTCTGGTTCAACTGTATAAATAAATATCATAATACCTGCAAACATAGCGATAAGAATAGCAAAAACAGCATTTGAACGAATTAAATCATATTGAGCCATAATATTTTATATAATGATCATTTATTTAGTTTACGATACAATACGATGAAAATCTTAAGATTAAATATACATGATGGAGAAGCAAAACTACTAGTCCAAAATAAAGAAGATCTTGTTCCGCTATCAAAAATAATACAACAAGGTGATATTGTAATTGGCAAAACTGAAAGAAAGATAAAATTCGGTGGAGAAGATGGACGACAGAAAGCAGTTAGAAAAACAATAACGTTGGAAATTAAAGTTGTCAAAATAATTTTTGAAGAATTAGTCTTGAGAGTTAATGGGAAAGTTACAAAACCAACCGAGGATATACCTATTAATTCTGCACATACAATAGAACTAACAGAAGGATCTGAATTTAAATTAAGAAAACAAGAATGGCTCAATTATCAAATCGAACAAATAAAAGATGCAGAAAAATCATCTCAAATACCAAAAGTCTTTTTGTGTGTTCTTGATGATGAACAAGCTAGCTTTGGGCACCTAAGTAGTTCCGGTATTAAGTATCTTGGAAAAATAAGCTTAAGACTTACAAAGAAACGACTCGAAGAAAAAAAGAAGGATGAAATCAAAAAAGTTGCTCAAGAGATTTTAGAAAGAGCGGGAAATCTGCAAATAATTGTTGCGAGTCCTTTATTTTGGAAAGAACTTGTTCTTAAATCTATAAAAGATATTAATCCTGCAATTGCTAAAAAAGTCTTAATGTGTGATGTTAGTGCTGGATCAAAAAAAGGCTTGCTTGAATTACTATCCAATGGTGCTGTTGATAATTTAATGCAGAATGCAGCAATATCGAGGCATGAAAAAATAATGAACAAACTGCTAGAGGAAATTGCAAAAGGTAGACTTGCAACATATGGCTTTGAGCAAGTTGAACAAGCTGCTAATTCTAATGCGGTCAAAGATTTACTAATTTCTGAAAAACTATTTCCATCTAAAAGAGAAGAACTAGAAAAACTGATTAAGCAAGTTGAGAAAACAAAAGGCGCTATTCATATAATTGATAAAAAATCAGAAGCAGGTACGAAACTACTCGGTCTCTCAGGCATAGCAGCTATTTTAAAGTTTAAAATATAAATTTAATATGAAAAAGAAAGATTTGATTTGTTTTGATTTAGATGGAACACTAGTTAGTTCCATTGAAGCGCATGTTAAATCTTACATGGCTGCATTTAAAGCAAACAAGCTCAAGTTGCCAACAAAAAAGAAACTAATGAGTTTATTTGGATTAGGTGCTGAAGATATAATTATGAAATTATATCCCTCAATATCAAAGCGCAAATTAGAGAAAGTTGTGCAAGATCATTTAGCTGCGCATGAGAAATCTAAAAACTTAATCAAACAATTACCTTACGTTGTTGAAGCAATTGTAAAATTAAAACTGCATTTCAAAATAGGAATTGTATCAAACAATCATCACGAAGCAATTATGGAAATTCTTGAGTATGCACAAATACCTCACAAACTATTTGATGTAATTGTTGGTGAAGATGATGCTGAAGCAAAACCTTCTCCAAAAGAGATTTTGCTAGCTGAAAAACTAACAAAAGCAAATGCAAAATACATGGTTGGAGACACAATATATGATATAAAGGCGGGAAAGAAAGCTCATTGCAAAACAATTGGCGTTCTAACAGGTGTTCACAACATGGAACAACTAATGACAGCCTCTCCTGATATCCTAGCCTCTTCTGTTGCAATCCTCCCAGATATATTGATCAATAAATAGTTCTTGGAAAGTAGATAACAAAATATATAAGTTATAGTGAATATATTTAGAATGGATTTGAAAATAGGGCAAGTTAGACTGTTCTTAGTTCTCGCAATATTAGCTCTCGCAATATATATTGTAGAACCGTTTATTATAATTGTACTACTTGGAGCAATTGTTGCTTACTTACTTTGGCCTTTGCATAGAAGAATCATGAAGTATATTGGCGAAACACCTTCTTCATTAATACTAACTCTTACTTCTGTAATTATAGTAATTGGAACAATCTATTATGGTATTAATCTCTTACTTGTAGAATCTGCAAACTTTTACTTATTCTTGTCAAAACTAAATATTCCTTACTTGAGTCCAACAACACAAGAATTTGCTCGTTCTATAACTACAAAATTTATTAGCGCAGTTTCAGAACACATATTTACAATAATTAATATAATTGCGTCAAGTGTTGTTTTCTTTATATCTTTATTTTATTTCCTAAAAGAAGGAGATGTAATTTACAAAAAAATAGTCAAGATTATTCCATTTGAAACTAAATCACGCAACCGGATTATAAAAGACATCAAGCAATATCTAAATGCATTCATACATGTCCAAATTATTATTGGAATTGTTCAGGGAATATTAGCAGCAATAGGGTTTTGGATATTTGGAATACCTTATCCAATTCTTGCAGGTTTCGCAGCAGGTATAGCATCTATTTTACCAATAGTTGGACCATATATTATTTACATTCCTGTTGGAATTTTTGCTTATGCGTCATACGGACTAACAACTGCATTAGGAATCATAATTTATGGATTATCTCTTGGAAGCATAATGGACTATCTAATTAGACCGTTCTTTTATGGAAAGAAAGTTAGAATGCATCCACTTGTAATGTTTTTGGGAATTTTCGGTGGCATGAAAGTAATGGGTTTTATTGGAATCTTAATTGGGCCGATAATTTTATCAATTGCAATTGCTTTATTTAAGGAGTTAAAGATAAACAATGGTTGATCCAAGATTTTTAAATGAGCAAGGTGGAAAATTATATAGTTTATTAGTTGTTATGTGCCTTAGCGTAATTGCAATTTTCAGCTATATGACATATTATGTTTATCAGCGCTCTGCAGGAACATCATTAATTTATGTAACATATATCCTCGCAGTTCCGCTATTTGTATGCTTGGTTTTATTTATCCTAATAGTTATCCTAGGCAAAGACGAAACAATTACTCAATTAATTAGCGAATAGTTTTTATGTTTTTAGTTCGTAGTATTATTATAAAAAATATATATGAACATTCTGGATCAAGAAAATTATATCTTATACCTTCACCAAATAGCACTTTTGATGCTACAGGAAAAAAAGTAACTTTAACTAAAGACAGTTTCTTACCTACACCAGAAAGCGAAAAAAAATACTTTCAAAATAAAGCATTAAATGAGGGGGAGGGTCTTACTGATGGAGATGGACTCACTGATGGAAAAGGTTTAGATAATGGCGATGGACTTACAGATGGTGATGGGTTAACTGATGGAAAGTTAAATAATCCAAAACACAATGGATTAACCGATGGTGATGGTTTGACTGATGGCAATGGAATATCCCAAGATCAAGTAATTGTTAATCAAAAGAAAAGAACTTGGATTCAAGCATGTATTACAGATAGATTATAATGTTATTCTAGAATCTCTTCGAATTGTTTAACAATATGAGCATGTTTTTCTTTATGTAGAACATGTTTTCCGGAAGTGGTTTTCTTCATATCATCTGGGCTGCAAAAGTGCCATTTTGTTGAAAACTTAACTGCAACCAATGGTGTTGCTCCAAACTTTTCTGCAAAGTCTTTCAGTTGCTGGATCTGTTCTGCATCAATATATTGACTTTTGTGTTTTGTACTCTTAACCTCAATTGCAAAGATCTGGCTACCATTCCCTGCTAACACATCCGGACTTGGAAAATTCATCCGCCCACTTCCTGCTATTCTTAGCGAGCTCCACGTCCCAGTTCCCCAGAACATAGCTACTAATTCTCTCTCTGCTGCACTACCTTTTTGTTTCATATTATTACAACTAATTCAAATAATAAATAATTATGCTTCTACTAAAAGAGGATTCTCGGAAGTTATACAATATGTGCAGAAATCATTTTTAGTTAAGTTAGTTCCCTCAGGCAGAATATCCATCAAAACATTTTCTGGTATGTATCTTAAACTCGTGGCTCCAAGTTTCTCACAAATACCATCCACATCTTTATACTTATAAATTGCTAATTCTTCTTTCTTCTTAGTTGATACATTAAGCAAACAAGTATCGATTAATGGTGGAAAACCAATTCTTGCATGAACTTCTTTTGCACCTGCATCAAAAAGAGCTTTAACTTTATTAACAAGAACGGTAAGTCTAACTATTGAATCATCATATAAACTAAAACTCTTTCCTTCAACATTATGTTCCATTACAGATACTTTTTCTCCAGCCATCATATCTCGCATAAATTGTGTGTCTAGAATATAACTTCGCCCAGAATATCTATCATATAAAAATGCTTCATTGTAAGGAACAAAATGACCATAAATTGGAAACAATTTCATACTTGCTATTTGAGCACCTAAACCATAACTTGTTCCAGACATCTGCATACCTGTTGTAAAATCTAAACGCAATCCTTCTTTTAGATCTTGTTCCATGTGCCACGCACCAATCTTTTTACGAACAAGATCTGAATTTATACCATCTAACACTGCATCTGCTCTAGAAGTATACATAGGTCTAAATGCACAGTGAGCCAATTTTTTGCTAGGCATACTAAATACCGATTCAATTCCATTCTCAGATAATCTAATAATTTCACCCGGCGCTACATCTCTAATAAATTTTGCTCCAGTTCTACGTATTGAATCTGTTTCAGAAGAAACAATTAGCAAGTTTTCAGATTCTCCAATTTGTAAAGGATTAACTGCATAGCTATCTCTACATGCATAAATATCATTATTATGTAAAACAACTGTAGAATTAGAACCTACAATTTTATTATTCATATATTTAATACCTTCAATAATATTTCCTGTTTCAGCAGAACCCCTAGTAACTAGCTTCATAAGAATCTCAACTTCACTTCCACGATAAAGTGCTTGACCTCTGTCAAAAAATTCTTGTTTTAATTTATCTGCATTAAGTATTTTACCATCAAATGCTAAAGCAAATTGTCCTATTTTAGAAGTTAAACACATAGGTTGTTTTTCTGCGGGATTTGTAACTCCCATTCCAACATGACCTGAAAATTTTTCTTTAGGGATATAATTTCCATCTTTTTCATCTGCAATATAATCTAAAGAAAATTCATTTCGAACAGTCCCAGGTTTTACAATATATTTAATTGGATCGGAATTTGAACGATTATCTGTTAAAGCAATTCCCGACCAATCTTGACCAAGATGTTGAAGTCGTTGAGTAGCCTTCAACAAATCAAAAATAACTGGACCATTGAGAGAATACACACCACATACGCCGCCCATTTAACTTGCTAAAATATATATTAAAAACAATTTATCGTTTACTTTAAACAATAGGTGAGTTCTCTTGGAACTAAATGTAGAAAATAAAATTATTTATTAAATGTAAGTTCAAGATTTTTATAATCAAATTGTGCATTATTAGACGTATATATATTATCAATAATCATTTGGTTTACATTAGCTTCAACAAACCATTCTGGTCCACGCTCTGCTAAAAGTGCTACCATACTATCATCGATAAGTCCTTTCTCAACAAGTATGCTATCGAAACTATGGTTGTCTGGTAAATACAATCTTTGTTCTGCTCTAACACCCATAATAAGATCAATAACTTTTGCTTCTCCATTATCAACTTTATCTTGTACAAGTGCTATGGTCTTTTTATAGTGCTCTGTCGCTTTATCATTATCTTTCCATATATAACAATCTCCAAGTAAAGTATGTGCTTGAACATCTTCTGGATCATGTTCAAGACGAGATGTCAGATGCCTTACAGCACGTTCATTAATTCCATGACGCGCTCCTGTAATCATTTCTTTTGCTGCTAATCCAATTAAATGACCTACTGAATAAAAATTATATTGTGCTTTATCAAAATTAGATAAACTCATATACATCCAACCAAAAGATTTATTATTTTTTGTATCATCTCTACTCGATGTAGACTTACGAAAATATTCAATTGCTTTCTTATCACGACGCATAGCTAATATACAACCTGCAAGATAATTATTTTCTACTTGATCAACTTCATCTTCTTGTATAAGATGTTTAAGATCTCTAACAGCATTGCCAATTTTTCCTTGTCTAGCACGTGCAATTGCTCTATTTCTACGAGCAGAAGTATGATTCTTGTCATTTTTTAGAAGCGCAGTAAGATTAGATTCTGCTTCAGAATTTCTACCTAAACGCAAATAAACTGCTGAAAGATTATTAACTGCGGTTTTCCACATAACACGATTACTTTTTTTAGTATCATTATAGATACTTCCAAACTCAACAGCAACAAGTCTTAAGAAATGTGGGGAGGGATTCTCTGGATCAAACATGATATCTTCGCTAATAAATTCTGAAAGATTCTTTGCATTTTTCAAAACATATTTACCATCCTTATCTATATTTTCATTATTATTTAGTAAAATATCACATAATGCTTTTGCTGTTGATGCGGCTAATTTCCGATCAGGTTTAGCTAACTCAGAATCTATAGCAAAATCTAAAGAGTTCTGTATAGTTCTATAAATTTCTCCAGTTATAATTGAATTGATACTCATATCATTTTTACTCAGTAAAAGTTATAAATATTTGTATTAAGGAGAAATTTAGAAAATAATACTGAAATTAAATGATTTCGTGCTAAACCATAGATTTAAAAGATTTTACTTAAAAGAAGTACATGGAAACTAAGTTTGATTTACATTACCTAGGCATAAACGGTGTAGAATTACACAAAGAAATACAATCAAACTTAGACAAGATATTGGCATTACCTGCTCTAGACAAAAGAGCAGGATTCCGAATAATAACTGTTATGGCTGAGCCAGATGGAATAGCTTCATCTAAAGAAGAATATATTGTAAGTTATGTTGTATCTTTTTTCAAGCAAGACCCGAGTAAAGTGCTTGATTACGTTGGAATAGAAAATCCTCAAGAACTAATGAAAGATAATCATTTGACAGGTGAAAGATTTACTCACGAAGAATTAAACAAATATCCTTTTGCGTCATATGCTTTAGCATTTCGTAAACCTAAACATAAAGAATAATTAAATTAGCGAATTAGGGACTAATTAGATTCATGTTAATTACATCCGTAATTAATGTTAGCGAATCTCATTACGGTGAGATTCGATTCATGAAACGAGGAAAAGGAAGTGCATCTCGAATGTGTTCCAAACCTAAAATCCATTGCAGAACTCGCTCTGTTCCAAGTCCAAAACCTGCATGAGGAACTGAACCATATCTTCTTGAATCCAAATACCAATCAGAACTGCCCAAATTAATCTTTGCTTTCTTTAGCCGCTCAACAATTTTCTTTAAGTCAGGTTCTCTTTGCGAACCATCAACAATCTCACCCAAACCAGGTGCAAGAATATTAAAATTCAAACCAGTTCCTAATTTCTTTGGGTCTTCTCCATGATAAAACTTCAGAATCTGAAGTGGATAATTTGTAACTGCAATAGGAACGCCGTATGGCTTTGCAAGTTCTCGCTCTTCTTTTGCACCAAGGTCTTGACCATATCTTATTTTAGAGCCCTTTTTCTGAAGCTTCTTAATTGCAACATCATACGTTATTTGAGGAAATGGTGATTTTACTTTTTTCAAATTATCAATATCAACTCCAAGAATTTCAAGCTCTCGCTTATTTTCTTTTAGAATTTTCTTAATCACATAAATAATACATCCTTCAGCTACTTTCAGAATATCGGGCATATTTGCCCAAGCAGCCTCCACCTCTAACATCCAAAACTCAGTTACATGACGATTTGTAGAAGATTTCTCTGCCCTAAATGTTGGTGCTAAAGCATAAATCTTCTCAAAAACATGAATCATATTCTCAGCATAAAATTGCCAACTTTGTGAAAGGAATGCTTTCTGTCCAAAGTAATCTACTGAAAAAGTGCTTGAACCTCCCTCGCTTGTTGCGGCATTAAAAATCGGCGCTTCAGCTCCAGTGTATCCTAAGCTATGCAAGTATTCATGATAAGCAAGCAACATAGTTGAACGAACTCTAAGAATTGCAGTCATTCTTCTTGACCTTAAAGAAAGATGTCTAACATCCATCAAAAATTCTGTGGATATGTCTCTAGAAATTGGAAATATTTCAGCTAATCCAACAATTTCCACACTAGAAACCTCTAACTCATAACCTGTTGGAGCCCGAGGGTCTTTCTTAAGTTTTCCAGAAATATAACATGAAGATTCGATTGTAATATCATTTGCAGCTTGCCAAGCACGTGAATTATCTGCAACAACTGCTTGAATAATATCTGTTGAGTCTCTTAGAACAAGAAAAACTTTGCTCTTCATACTTCTCTTACGATAAACCCAACCTCTAACCGTTACATTCTTACCTGAATATTTAGATTGCAATACTTCTCTTATCGGACTAGCTGCTTTCATACTAAAACCTCCGTTTTAGCTGGCTGTTTAAATGTTTTACATTTTAACATCATATTAAATTGTAAAATTAAAAGAATAAATAAGTTGCTATTTAATTAAAACAATTTAAAAATTTACTGCTGCACTCAAGTTATGCATAAACAACACTTAGATGGCCTACTTTTAGATATACCGCTAGAGGATAATATTGAATATTATGATCATGGAGCTAAAACAAATCTAAAACAATGGCTAATCGGTATATATGACCAATATAAAACACAAAAAAATGATGGACTTAAACATTTTAGTATGTTTAATTCTGGCGTAATGACGGGACCACATAAAAACAACGGCAAGAATTTATATTTCATTGCGTATAAAGAAAAATTTGGATCTAAAAAAAGGTCCGCAGTAGCTGTTCTTAAAACACGCGCACATGAAGAAACTCATTTCTTAGATCACTCAGGAAATTTAAAATATTTATTAAATGATATGCTTAGTAACGGAGACATACAATCTTGTGTAAAAATATGTATTGCATATATGTGTGGTCAAGACGAGCAAATTGCGCATGTTGGTGGATCATATGCAATCAGAAAACGCAAAATGTAATATTTAATGTTGCTATTGCATAAAAACTTCAACAACATCTGTATCTTTGATGACATGTTCAAGTCCTACTTGCTGATTAGGAAAAGCAGCTGACGGACCTCGAACCTTTGCAAATCTGAACTTACGAATCATATCTTTATGGATTGTTTTTGCAACAGTTTCTACAGTTGACCCCTCTAGCAAAACAATTGGTTTTGGAGCAACTTTGTGTCCTACTCGCGTCTGAACTCTAATTTTATGTTGCGCTTTCCATAATTCCTTAACTAAATTTTTTTTATTGAAGTCTTTCCACGTAATAACCATATGGGGCATCTCTTGCTGGAAATTTTTCATCTGCTTCTTCGCTCTAAGCAAAATATGTGCTTTCTTTAGCTCAGCTTGAATTTTAGCAATATCTCTAAATTCCTTAACAACAACTACAATAAAATCTGCACTGCGAACAATTGATAAAAACTGTCTTCCTTGCTTATGATCTGCATAACCTTCATGAACTGCAGGAACTTCAATGCCCTGAAGCCATATGTTTTCAAATTTAATAGAAGTAACTTCCGGTCTAGTTGTTGTAAATTCATAATCTGCAACTTTGATTTTCTTACTTGAAATCTTTGAAAGAAGTGTTGATTTGCCTGAATTTGGCAGACCAATAAAAACTATTTGTGCAGCACCTTCTCGCTTAATTGAATAACTGCGACCCTTACCTTGCTTCTTTGTCTTAACAATTTCTTCTTTTAGTTGAGCAATTCGTCTTTTGATATCTGCACGTAACCGCTCTGCACCCTTATGTGATGGAGCAGTAGAAAGCATGTTCCTAAGTGCCTTCATCTTCTGAGCACCTGTTTCAGCTTTTTGAAACTCAATCTCTGCTGCTATATATTTATAATCTGCATTTATTGGCATGTTAAAACATAACGATTAATGATTAAGAAAGTTTCTAAGTTAATCTGCAAGGATCTCGATAATTTTATGGAGTATATCTTTTTTAGCAGATAGCAAGGTTTAAATATTAACTTTTCGACCTCTGAAATGGACTGGTCATTAGTGTTCAGCCAAAACAATGGAATATTATTACCTCTTTGGGGAATTTTAATCAAATTATTTGGAGCAATTTTAATTGGAGTAATTGGTTTTTTCTTATCAAAAGGGATGGGAAAAGCTGCCAAGCACATTATTCAATCAATTGAGCTAAAAAAACAGTTCAAGAAAGCTGGAATTCGATTTAATCCAGAAACTATGGCTGAAAATGTAGTCAAGTATCTTGGTTATTTAGGAACATTTATAATCGCACTAAATTACTTAGGCATAACTCCTGTTATTTTAAACATAATTTTTGTAGGAATTCTAATTGTTGTAATTTTAACACTTTTCCTTAGCCTAAAGGACTTTGTTCCAAATGTAATTTCTGGAATACATTTGATTTCTATAAATAAACTGAAAAAAGGAGATCAAATCAAAATAGGTGATGTTTCTGGCAAAGTCTCTGAGATATCATTAACTGAAACAACTCTTCTAGATAATGGCAATAAGATAATTATACCAAATTCCACCGTTATGAAAGAACAAATCACAATCAAATCCAAGAAAAAATAATTCTAAAATAGTTTCTCTTTTTCGCCAACGTTTTGCACGAAGTGGAAAAAGCTGTTATAGGCTCGAATGGGAAATTCTCCTCACATAAAATCCCCATACCCCTTCGGTAACTCAAATTTTATGTTTCAAAGCCTTTCCGAAAGCTAAGAGATGCTAATTACAGGGAAGCTACTCACGAGGCTTTATAGCCTATTGTTCCTCGCAGAGTGCTTTTGAGTAACTAACAGTTGCCCTCAACTCACAGCTAATGGTCTATCGCGGATGCGACTTCATAACCAAATAGCCCACTCAATTTGCCCATCTTTGGCTAAATCCAAAGTTATACATATTTATAGAACACTTCTGAAATATAATGGTTTGGACTAAACAAGAATTGCTAATCCCACGTAGATCTCTTCATAGAAAATTCTCTTTTTTCCAATCACTTTTAGATTAAAACCAAATTTATCAAGCACTTTTTTCATCTTTTCTTGCTTTGCATGAGAACTAAATATAAACAAAATTTCTCCTTCCTTTGCTAAAAAAGGCTTTACTTGCTCAAAAAAATCTAGTATTACTTCAATTCCTTCATAGCCACCAGACCAACGAATATCATCATGCTTGCCATCACTTGGCAAATATGGGGGATTAAACACAATCAAATCAAACTTCTTTTTTGGAATTTTCTCAAATAAATTAGATTGAATAACGTTAACTTCTGCTTTGTTTGCAACAGCATTTTCTCTTGCACATTTAACTGCTTCTGGATTAATATCGCATGCATAGACTTCTTCTGCTCCTGCCAGAGAGGCAGATATTGCCTGAATACCTGAGCCCGTCCCTACATCAAGAATAATTTTTCCTTTAGCTCGCAGCTGCACTTCTTTCTGCATAAATTTTGAGTCTTCCATTGGCTCATAAACAGAATCTAATATTTTAATTTCCATTCTAATTGCTCTCCTTTTGCTCAGCGATTGGAATCAGCGAATTTCTAATTTGTGCCATCTTTATTTTTCTTACAAATATTTACGAAATTCTCAAAAATCTTATGTCCAAATTCTGTCTGCTCAACTTCTGGATGAAATTGTAAACCATAAATTAACTTATCATTATGCTTTATTGCTTGAACATTACAATTCGCAGTACTAGCAAGACATGTAAATTCTTTTGGTAGTAGTTTAACTTCATCATTATGCGATTCCCAAACTTGTGACTCTTCTGGAACGTCTTTGAAAAGTTCATTTTGTACAGCGATTTTCATTTTAGCTAAGCCAAATTCAGGAACCTTTGCAGGGCCAGATTCTCCTCCAAAATGAAGTGCCATAAATTGGTGCGAAACACACATTCCAAGTATTGGAAATTTTGCTTTGTCTATATATTCACCACAGTTTCCAAGTTTCATAGATTCTGAACCAATTCTTGGTGCACCTCCAGACATTACTAACCCATCTACATCTTTAATCTCTTCAAAAGGTGTTGTGTTTGGAATAATCTTTGTATCAACATCTAAATATTTTAGAACTCTCCACTCTCTATGCGTCCACTGCCCACCATTATCAACTACATAAATTTTTACCATGCTAATTATTCAAACTCAGTTGTTCCAGGAGGTTTATGCGTAACATCATAAAACACTCTGTTTACTTTTTCCTTAAGAGCATTAGTAATTTTTATAGAAGCTTCTTCTAAAATCTCAAACGGAATGTTACTTGCTTGACCCGACATGAAATCTAATGTCTTAAACGCTCTAAGACCTATTGCACCTCCATGGCAGCGAACATCTCCATGAACACCCACGGTTTTAAGGGAAGGGAAATAACCGACTAAATACTGCTCAGGCATTTTATCTAATCTGCCTTCTTTGAAAGCGTTCTCTAATACTTGCTCCCAAATATAATTAGCTTCTCTTACAATCACAGTATTTTCCTTATTTGGAGGACCTATTATTCTTATAGCTAAAGCAGGTCCTGGGAAAGGCTGCCTTTCAGAAAGCTCTGCAGGTAATCCAAGTGCTCTTGCAACTTTCCTAACTTCATCTTTGTAAAGTTCATGATTTGGTTCATATAATTCAACACCCATGTCCGGAGGTAAGCCTCCAACATTATGGTGTGATTTAATATTATCACGTATACCACCACCAGATTCTATCCAATCTGGGGCCAAAGTGCCTTGAATTAAAAATTTAGCATTAACTTTACGAGCTTCTTTCTCAAAAACTCTAATAAATTGCTCGCCAATTATCTTACGCTTAACTTCTGGCTCAACAACTTCCTTCAATGGCTTTGAAAATCCGTCTTCCTGCATCTCAGATTTTGCAGCTTCAGGGATTCCTTTTGGATATATCTTATGCATATCTAAACGAGCGTTTAAGAATTGCTCTTCAGCATCAGCTAAAATTGAATTTACTCCTACTTTTTTTAGAGAAGCTACAACCCACTCGCTTTCGCCCATTTCATCAGAATGTTTTCGCATAAAACCATTATCAACATGCACAGCAGTAAGCCTTTCACCGATTGCTTTTGCAACTATTGCTGCTGCAACAGAACTATCAACACCGCCAGAAACCGCTATAATTGCGTTCCCTGTTATAATCTTTTTAGCTTCTTCTACTTTCTCTGCTATGAATTTCTCTGGATCGAACATTCTAAACTGTAATGCAATAACTTAAAAACTTTTATCGCCACAAGTGTTATGATTAATGAAATTTTAGCGGGAATATTCGCTGGATCAGGCTGGCTAATTGGAATTCCTCTATATAACTGGACAAAAGAAGAAATAGATCCTTTATTGAAAAAATACAAGTTCACAAATATTACATTTAGAAGCACGCTAATAATGGTACTTATTTTTAGTCTCAGTCTAGGCTTACATGAGATTAACCAAGCGAATCTTCTAGCTGTATTTGTTGGATCCTTACTTGTATCAAGCGTAGATAATTCTAACCAAAAACATAAACGACAGATTTTGTTCTTTATAATTCATATTGGAGTATTTCTTGCAGCTTACTTCTTAGCGCAATCCTTTTAAATGTATGAAAACGACTTTCTGAATGGCATCAATACATGATGTAGAAGCAATCAAAGTTATAGAATCTGCAGCTAAAGAATTTTCTAAAAATCCAGACATGGCAAAGCCTGAATGGGCTGAATTTGTTAAATCTGGATCACATGTAGAAAGACCACCTGCACAAGAAAACTGGTGGCAAATTAGAGCTGCTGCACTTTTAAGAACTATATACAAAGACGGACCTGTAGGTGTTTCAAAACTTAGAACCAAATACGGTGGACGAAGAAACCGTGGATTAAAACCTCATCGATTTCAAAAAGCTGGTGGAAAAATAATTCGAACAATGTTACAGCAACTTGAAAAAATAGGTCTTGTTCAGCAAGCAAAAAAAGGTTCAAAAGGTAGAATAATTACTCCACAAGGTCAAGCATTTTTAGATAATATTTCTAATCAAATCGCAGGAATAAACAATAAAGCAAAATCAGCTCCTGCTAAAAAAGAAACAAAGGTTGAAGCACCAAAAGAAGAAAAGAAAGCTGAGACAAAAGAAGTTAAAGAAACTCCAAAGGTAGAAGAAAAGAAAGACTCAGCTGAACCTGTAAAAGAAAAGGAAAATAAAGAAAATGTCATCAAGGAAAACATCGGGAAAGAAGATAAGACTAATAAAAGCACAAAAACAAACTAAGTGGGCACCATTCTGGTTAGTCCCTAAAGTTTTTGGTGTAGGTAGAAAGGTTCATCCTTCTAGATTAACAAGAAAAAAACGTAATTGGAGACGAAATCGCGTAAGAGCATAATTTTAACATGGTAAGAATAAAAGTTGGAGATAAGAGAACATATACTGTTCCCCTTAGAAAGGAATGGCTAAAAGTTCCTAGATGGAGACGGTCAAAGCGAGCAGTTGATGCATTACATTCATATTTAGAAAAACACACAAAAACAGAGAACGTAAAGATTTCTAATTGGCTAAACCAAGCTATTTGGAAGGATGGTGGAAAAAACCCTCCTGCAAAGGTTGAGATTGAAGTCAAAATTGAGAACCGAAAAGTTCAAGATAAAAAAACAAAGAAAGAAATTGATGTTCCATTCGCAGTTGCTGAATTAGCAACACTTCCAAAGAGAGCTGAAAGACTTACAAAGAAGAAAGAAGAAAGAAATAAAAAACTTAAATTAGATGCAAAACCAAAAACAGAATCAGTTCCACAAATTACAGGTAAAGATCCAAAAGAACTTGCAAAGAGTCTTAAAGAAAAGCTAACTGCAAAGAAAAAAGAATCTCCTGCTGAAAAGAAAAAATCAGCTAAAGATTTAGCAGCTGAATTACATGCAGCAGAAGAAAAACTAAAAGAAGACGCTAAAAAGCAAGCTAAACCAACAAAAGGCCAAGAAGCAAATATGCACAAGTAATTCTCGTGAAGAAGTAATTTTTCAGATTAGCAACCCTTAAAAACCGCTTCTAAAGCATATAGTATCATGAAAGCGATAAAATTTGACGTAAGTGGCGACCCAAATATTGGATTATATGGGATAGCTACTGACAAGTTCTGTCTATTAGGAACAACTGTTCCAAAAAAATATCTTAAGAAAATTGAAGATACGCTAAAAGTTCCAGTTTACCAAGCCAAACTTTATGGCACAGATTTAGTCGGTATTTTCGCAGTAGGTAACTCAAAAGCAGTTCTAATTCCAGATATTATATTTGAATCTGAAATGGAAGCGCTAAAAAAACTACCAATTAAATTCGTTACAATCAAAACAGAAAAAACTGCATTAAATAATAATATTCTATGTAATGATAAAATTGCTTTTGTTAGCAAGGAATACACAAAGGAAGAAGTTAAACAAATCAAAGAAGCACTTGGTGTAAAAGTTATTCAAACAGATATTGCTGAAACAAATCTACCTGGCTCTTGTGGAGTTCTAACAAACAACGGTGCAATATTTAATCCGCTTGCTTCAGATGAAGAAGTTAAGAAAATCGAGAAAGAATTAGGTAGGGAAATCGGATTAGGAACAAGCAACCTAGGAAATAATTTTGTTAGTTCAGGATTAATGGCCAACTCAAATGGTTTTATTATAGGAAAACTAACTTCAGGTCATGAGATTATGAGAATTGACGAATCACTTCAACCTATTTGATTTTAAAGTATTTCTATAAAGTAATTACACAAACCTTATTTAAGCAAAGTCGAAAACTTGCTTATGAAAACTTTCAATCTTACAGGAGAAATAAGACTTGGTTCAAGATGGAACAAATTCTCAAAAGACATTGCTGCAAATGATGAAGATCATGCTAAAGAACTTCTTTTTGCTAGATTTGGCTCAAAACACAAGCTACCCAGAAGGTTTATAAACCTTCTAGAAGTTTCAGAATCAGGACAGAGCACTGTTTTACAGGCTCCAAAGAGCAATACTGACTAATCTCCGATTAGCAGTCTCTTGTGTTAAACCCAAGATGAAAAACCAACCAAAACTACAGAATGAGCAAGAACTTCAGCAGATGTATATGCAACTACAACAAATAGATACGCAGATTTCTGAAATTGATAAAGAATTAAGATTAATTGAACAAAAAAGATTGGAATTCTTAAAACTATCAGAAGATTTAGGCAAAGTAAATGATGCAAAAGCAAATTCAAATTCTTTCTCAAATGTAGGTGCAGGTATTTTTGCAGAAACAAAACTAACTAACACAAAAGAATTTATGATTAATGTTGGTGCAAACACTTATGTTAAAAAATCACTAAAAGAAGTTCAAGCACTTCTAAACACTCAAAGTGCAGAGCTTGAAAAAGCAGAAGTTCAGCTACAGCAAAATATGCAAATGCTTAATATGCAAGCTCAAATAATTCAAGCTGAAATGCAAAAATCCTTAGGTATGTAATAATCTAAATATTTAAAAACCCTAATTCTATCTAAATCTTATGTTCGGTCGATTAAAAGAAGCGTTTTCAAAATTTAAGAAAGATGTTGAAGAAGTAGAGGAACCTAAAGAAGAAGTTAAAGAAGAACCTATTGAAGAAAAAAAGAGTCTTAAGGAAAGAATCGCAGCAAGGTTCCATCGGGAAGAGAAACCTGAGGAAGAGAAAAAAGAAGATGAAGCTGTTGAAGAACCTAAGGAAGAGAAAAAAGGTTTCTTTGCAAAGCGATCTGAAGATAAAATAGAAGCTGCGCTAGAGGATTTTGAAGATGCATTAATTCAGAATAATATTGCTTATGATATTACTGAAAGAATTCTTGAAGAAGTTAAAGAAGAACTTTTAGAAAACAAGCAAAAGCCAAGTGCAGAAATCATTTCTGAAAAACTTAAGGAAATTTTAACTGAAGTTCTTACAAAGCCAACACAGATTGATTTATTAGCAGAATCTGAAAAGAAAAAGCCATTTACAATTCTTTTCGTAGGTGTAAATGGTGTTGGAAAAACAACCAACATGGCTAAACTAGGAAAATATTTCCAGGATCATAAAAAGTCTGTTGTATTTGCAGCTGGCGACACATTTAGAGCTGCTGCAATTGAGCAGCTAGAAACTCACGCAGATAATCTAAAAATTAAAATGGTTAAACACAAGTATGGTGCAGATCCTGCAGCTGTTGCCTATGATGCAATGGAACACGCAAAAGCAAAAAAACTTGATGTTGTAATGATTGACACAGCTGGACGGCAGCACGCTTCTGAAGATTTAATGAAAGAACTTCAGAAAATTAAAAGAGTAATACATCCAGATTTCACAATTTTAGTTGTGGACGCTTTAACTGGAAACGATGCAGTTGAGCAAGCAAGATACTTTTCTCAGATGATTAACATTGATGGAACGATCGTAGCAAAAACAGATGCAGATGAGCGAGGTGGAGCAATTATATCTGCTGGATACGAAACTGGAAAACCCATTCTTTTCATCGGAACAGGCCAAGACTACAAAGATCTAGAACAATTTAATCCTAAAAAGTTACTTAAGAAAATAATATAATTTATAATCGAAATACGTTTAGCCTATAAACGATAAATTTTTAAGTTTTATTATTGATATATAATAGATTAAAATGACAGACTTAACAATAATTATGGATTGTACAACTGATGGTGGCGCAGGTAATATATACAGTGTAGCTAAAATAAATGAAGATGGTTTACTAGAACCAGAGCAAAGTTCTGTAGAATGTGTTACAGTAAAATTAGATAACGAACAAGAGAAAATGTTCAATTACAAAAAAGCATGTGAAGAACAGATGGGCGGTAAAGAATGTAGTCAAGCTGAAATTGATGAAATTGCTGCGAGCGTTAGAGCTGGCGTATTAAGAGATATTATAAAAGAAGCAACAATTGCAGGTGTATCTTATGTACATATACAACCTCCAACACAATCAAATATGAATGGTAACGCAACTACAAGTTATAGCTTCGGTAAATTAGCTTAATTTTAATTTATTTTTTATATAATTATTATTCTTTCAATTGTTTATAATTAATTATTTTGTTGCTATCATTGCGATAAATGGTGAGGGGAATTTCTTAGGACTTTTAAAAAATTCGTCCCAGTGTGGACTACGCTGTTCCCTTGGATGCAATTGCACTGCACGCCACTCAAATTTAGAAAATCCTGCATTCCTAAATGCTTGCTCATATGTTTCAGGAGTTAAATAAAAATTAATTATTGGATCGGCCATCTTATCAATTAAATACTTAACTTCAGCACCTTCTTCACTAGAAGTCATAACTTTCCTGAAACCATATTCTGAATAACGTTCACCTTGAAATACCTCAAATGGATTATTATTAAAACCAACAAATTTAGCTCCATCTTTTAGATGTGATGCCATTGCTCGACAATATTCGGTAGCTTCTGTCAAATTTTGTGGATAACTCAATAGATAAGAAGCAACAACAAGGTCTAAATCACCTGCACCAAAGAAATTCTGAATAAATGCTTTATGATATTCAATCGTATCGCTATAGTCAATACTTTTTTCTCGAGCTAATTCTATAAAATCAGCCGCACCATCAACACCAATAACATGTTCAGCACCGAGATCTACTAATTGCCTAGCATAAATTCCATCACCGCAACCTGCGTCAAGTATTCGTAAGCCAGTTGGATCACCAATTAATGAAAAGATTGTATGACGTTCAACAACCTCGCGAAATGGGCTGTTCTTAGTATTTACATAAGATTCAGCACCATATGTAATAGCTTTTCCTTTCATATAAAAAAAAGTTAAAGTAAGATATAATTGTTTGCATATTACAATATATAATATTCTTCAATTCGTTAGACTTAAACAATTCTATATTTGATTAAACACGGATTCGCTAGTTTTAAAACAATTACTTTTGATAAGTACTATGGATAAAGATTTATATGAAATAATGCGTGGGAATGATGCGCCTATGGGAGTGTTAGCAGTTTGTTCTATTATAATCGATGATTTAGAAAAAGGTAAAACAGACACATTTGATATATTTTATCGCGTCTTCTATAAAATTAAAAAAATATACGACAACATAAATTGGAACGCTCAAACAGAAAAAACGGGCATTGATATTTTAAAAAAATCATATATTGAATTAAATAAATTAGAACCATTCATAGAAAAGACTATGCAAGAAATACAAGAACATTCAGATTTAACTCAAGATACGCAAATAATGGGTGAATTAATTGAAAAAATTGGAGAGGATACAAGCGAATATGGTAATTTGCCTGCATATAAAGAATATAAGAAAAACTTTTTCGCTGAAATAAAAGAAATGAAAATATCTCGTGGCAAGTGGTTTGAACTTGGAAAGCCATATTCTATTTCAGAAACAGATCGAAAAAATCCAGATTATCAAAGAAGATCTATTTTTGATCATCCGCTACTTAATCAAATAGAAGGTGGTTTCTTTTAATCAAAGAGCTTAAAAACCTAAAATTTACTTTATTTTAATGGTATTAGACTCATTATCAGACAAGTTGAAGGAAAGTCTAAAGAAGATAACAAACATAGGATTAGTTGATAAGAAAGCAGTTATTGAATTATCTTCAGATATAAAAAAAGCACTTATTGCTGCTGATGTTAATATTACTCTAGCTAAAGAACTTGCTCAGAAAATCAGAGATAGAGGAACAAGTGAAACTCCTCCAAAAGGTCTAACAACTCGTGAGCATGTTGTAAATATTGTTTTTGAAGAACTAACAACGTTTCTTGGAAAGGAATTCAAAGAAATTGAATTTAAGAAAAAACCAACTACAATTATGTTAGTTGGTTTATTTGGTTCAGGTAAGACAACAACTGCGGGAAAACTTGGACGATACTATAAAAAACAAGGTAAGAAAGTTGCTGTTGTTCAAACAGATACATGGCGACCTGCTGCATATGCACAGCTACAACAACTAGCTAGAGCAATGAAGGTTGATTTTTATGGAAATTCTTCTGCTAAAAAACCTGAAGATATAATCAAAGAATTTGAAAAAGAATTTAAGAAATATGATATTGTTATAGTTGATACTGCTGGACGAGATTCTCTTAACAAAGAGCTAACAGATGAAATCAAAGTCTTAAACAAAGCAGTAAAACCTGATGAAGCACTTCTAGTTCTTTCTGGAGATATTGGTCAAGGTGCACAATCTCAAGCTGAAGCGTTCCACAAAAACGTTGGAGTTACAGGTGTTGTAATTACAAAATTAGATGGAACTGCAAAAGGTGGGGGTGCATTAACTGCTTGCGCAACTACTGGAGCAAAAGTTATGTTTATTGGAGTTGGCGAAAAGATGGATGCAATTGAAGAATTCAAGCCAAAGAACTTTGTTTCTCGAATTCTTGGAATGGGTGATCTTGAAACGCTTCTAAAGAAAGCTGAAGGTGCAATTGACAAAGAAAAAGCAGAGCACCTAGCTAAGAAAGTTACAAAAGGTCAAGGACTTTCACTTCAAGATTTATATGATCAAATGGAAGCAATGCAAAAAATGGGTCCGCTCTCACAAATTATGGGCATGATACCTGGAATGGGTGGAGCCGTTCCAAAGGACGCACTTAAAGGTCAAGAAAGCAAAATGAAAACATGGAAATTTATTATGCAATCTATGACTCCAACAGAAAAGGAAAATCCTGATGTTATGAATGCTTCTCGAATTGCAAGAATTGCAAAAGGATCTGGCACAGATGAAAAAGAAGTGCGAGGATTACTTAAGCAATACAAAATGATGCAGAAAATGATGAAAAGTATGGGTAGCCCTCAGAAGATGAAACAATTAGCTAAAATGATGGGTGGCAAAGGTGGCTTACCTGGTGGTATGAAACTACCTGGAATGTAAGCAAAGCTTTAAAAACCCTAAAACTCGGTTAAAACTATGACACAAAGAACAGGCGGATCTCGATTCAAGACAAGATTCAAATTACAGAAAAGAGCAAGAGATAGAGGAAAACTTCCTATTAATAAAATTCTTAGAACTTTCAATATTGGAGAAAGAGTTAGAATTTTGCAAGAATCTGGTCAGCACAGCGCAATGCCACACCCTCGATTCAAGAACCGTGTAGGCATAATCAAAAAGAAACAAGGTATGGCTTATTTAATTCAACTTAAAGACATTAGAAAAATCAAACATGTTTTAGCAAAAGCAGTTCATTTAAGAAAATTATAATTATACGTTTACTGTAATATAATTAATTTTTTAAAGATTTACATCGATTGATTTTATGAGAAGATTTTATCCAGGTAAAGGACTGCCAACATATTGGTTGGGTGGTAACGCACATCAATTTACACATCCCAACCACGATCCTAAAATAACAAATCAAGAATTTGTAAAACGCGGTGAAATAATAATGGCAAGGCGAGATGCAACAGAAGCACATAATCTTATGAAACTAATGGATGAACAAAACGCTGAAACAAATCGCAACAAAAGAAAAATTTCTAGATCTGGAAAACCTTAAAAAGGCTCTTCTATTGCTTAAAATATGCCAGAACTTAAAATAATCAAATCAAGAATAATGGGATTAGGAGAGATAGCTGAAACTATTAAGCCTAAAACTAAAAAAGATGAGTTAGAGCCAATACAGCAAAAAGCTATGGATCATTCAATCAAGTTCAGCAAACTTAATAAATCTCAAGAGCTTAAGTTAGTTGAGGAATTAAGAGCACTCGAAGTTCCTCGTATGACTGAAGAACACATCGCTACAATAATTAACTTAGTACCAAGAGCGCTTAGCGAACTAAAGACAATTTTCGCTGGCACAAAAACAACAATTGCTCCAGAGAACTTAAATAAGATACAAAAAACAGTCAACAAATATGAAAAATAGGATAGCTAAAGAGAAAAAAAATGAGAGCGAAAGAAGAATATGCAATCGTATTGGATTTTTTGAAGAACGGCTATCCAGAGGACTCTAGACCACTACATCAGAAAGAATCTGTTGTTCAAGCGCTAGGTCGTGATCATTTTACACTTTTTGAATTAGTTCCTAAACCAGATATAGCTCTAAAAGCACATGACGAAGTCTACATTGGTGAAGGTGAGCGAGATCAGATTGCATGGATTAGAGGAATTCTGCCAAATGAAAAATTAACTCAAACAGCTAAAAGCGAGTTAAAATTCATAATTGAAAGTCTTGTTGAGAAAAGAGAAGAGAAGTTTGTAAACTTCTTTAACTATTCTGGACCAATTTCACTTAGAGCACACACACTTGAATTATTACCTGGAATTGGAAAACGCCATGCTAAAGAACTATTAGAAGAAAGAGAAGTTCGACCATTTGTTAGTTTTGAAGATATTAAAACTAGAGTTAGCTCTGTTTCAAACCCAAAGAAATTAGTTATACAAAGAATTATGGATGAACTCGAAGAAAAAGATCGTTTCAAATTATTCGTTAGAGTTTAAGCAAGAATCCTATATCTTCTCCACAATTTGTTTCTAACTGAATTTTAAAATGCTTAGATAGTATTGGTTTTAATTTAGATTCAAATGCTTTTAGGAAAGTACATACAAAAGTTCCACTTGGCTTAAGAACTCGCTTAATTTCATTGATTGCAGCTTCTGGATCTTTACAATTCATCAACATAGAGAAACTTAACACAAAGTCAAACTCTGCGTCTTTGTATGGCAATTCTTCAACATTGCAAAAGTCTCCAGAACCTCTAATTTTGAGCATCTCTTTAGAACTATCGCACCCAATTATATCTTCTCGTTTCAAAAACTTACTTAAAAGTCCTGTGCCACAGCCATGATCTAAAATCTTGTCTTTCAGTTTCAAACCAGATAACATAATTCGATATTTCTCAAACTGTGTATCTCTATATCTATTATTGTAAACTTTTGCAGTCTTATCATATTTACTCATCGTAGTTATAGTTTTAAACACACAATTTTAAAACTTACTATGCAAATTATCATTGATACAAATGCATTAATCTATGCTGCTAAGAAAAAGCAAGACTTAGCTACAGTTATCGATCGTCAAATTCTCATTCCAAATTTAGTTATTGCTGAGCTAGAAAAATTAACAAAAACTGCTAAAAAAGGTGCAGATAAAGCTGCTGCTAAACTAGCACTTCAGCTAATTAAGCACAAAAAGTGGAGAATTATCAAATTAGAAGCAGGTCATACTGACAAAATGATATTAAAATATGCAAAAGAACACAGTTGTGATATATACACTTTTGATAAATTGCTGAAAGCTGAACACAAGCTTTAAAAAAGGTCTTCTTCCCTGTATTATCAACATGTACGCATTATCAGAAGTTGAGGGTGTTGTTAGAGTAGAACCAAAATTATTTAGTTCTGACTTAAATGACGCTATAGCAAGTCAGCTAAAAGCAACATATGTAGGCCAAGTTAATAATGAAATTGGACGTATAATTAAAATTATTGAAGTGCTGAAAATCGGTGAAGGAATTATAGTTCCTGGCGATGGTGCTGCATTTTATAGAGTAACATTCAGAGCAATTCATTTCAAACCTGAAATAAATGAACTTATTGAAGGTGAAATTCGAGATATTGCAAAGTTCGGTGCATTTATTGATTTTGGACCATTTGAAGGAATGGTGCATGTATCACAGACAATGGATGACTTTGTTTCTGTAAACAAAGAAGGAACTCTACAAGGAAAAGATTCAAAGAAAGTGCTTAAGAAAGGTGATAAAGTTCGAGCAAGAATCGTCGCTGTAAGCATAAAAGACACAAATGAACCAAAGATCGGACTTACAATGAGACAAGAATATTTAGGTAAGATTGAATGGATTACAGAACAAATCAAAAAAGAACAAAAGGATACTGCCAAATTAGCAAAGGCAGCAAAGAAATAAAATGGCAAAGAAGATGTGTAAGCAGTGTAAAAGACTTGTAATCGGAGACAAGTGCCCTATTTGCCAAACTGACAAATTAAATGAAAGCTGGAAAGGTAGAGTTATAATCATAGATGCAGATAAATCTGAAATTGCAAAGAAAATGAAATTAGATTCTGCTGGAGAATATGCACTGAGGTAAGAACATGGATTTTAAAATTATAAAACAGAATAAAAACGCACTTTTTGATAGAGAAGAAGTTACATTCAAAGCAACTTCAACTGGTGCAACCCCAACACGACAAGAAACTAGAGATTTAATCGCTGCAAAAACAGGCCACAAAGCTGAAACAATCGCAATCATTAACATAGATTCTGAATTTGGTAAAGATTCAATTAGAGGATTAGCACATGTTTACAAATCAAAAGAAGATCTAGAAAGAAAAGAACCAAAATATGTTGTTAAACGAAACACACCAAAACCAAAGAAAGAAAAGGAAGCTGCTCCAGCACCTGCTGCAGATACAACTAAGCAAGACTCAGCTGAACCAAAAGGAGAAGCAAAACCTGCAGAAGCACCTACTGAAGAAAAGAAAACGGAGGCTGCGGAATAATGGGAAATATAAAGAAATCGAATGTAAAAGGTAAGAAACAAAGAAAACCTTCAAAATCAACAATCAAAGCACACTACTACGTAAATGGAAAAAAGAACAAAAGAGAATGTCCAAAATGTGGATTAGCTATTTTTATGGCTGAACACAAAGATCGCTTCCATTGCGGTAAATGTGGCTTTACTGAATTTAAGAAACAAGCTTAAGGAACTATACTAATATCATATTTTGTTACAATTTTAGCAATAAATGTTCCTGTAAGTATTATGCACATAGCAAGACCACATCTTTTGTAAAATAAATAATTCCGTTCCACAAGCTCACTCAAATGCTCTCCAGTTTTATTTGCTTTAGAAGCACCAGTATTTTCTGCAATTAATTTAGCATTATCGCACACTGTATCTAAATTATCGTTAGCTCCGCCTAAAGCAACATTTATATCTCTACCATATTGAACAATTTCATTTAATTCAGAAACAATTTCTTCGTGTTGTTCATCAAGCATTTCCTGATATTGAAGCAATCTTTGCTCATCACTCACTTCAGATATCCCACCCATAAAATACTAAACAGTTAACATTTAAATTATTTATTAAACTTAAGAAATAATTACTCATTTTTTATTCTAATTGCTTCATTTCGGTTATTTCTTTGAATATAACTTACGCCGACTTTATCTCCAACATCAAATTCTTCATCCACATATTTAATATCAAATCCTTTTTCTGGAAAAAATATTTCTCTAATTGAACGATCACTTCCTTGGTCTCTTTTCTCTTCTCGAACAGTTATTTTATAGTGTCCATCAGTAGCATTATTTAAATCTTTGAAATCTAATTCTTCTTCGATAATATTTCCTTCAATATATGTTCCTTCCCAATTCATCTGTGCCAATCCAAACATAAATGAAATAATTATCACGCTAACCGCACTAATCTTTGTAATTTCACTCTTGCCCGTTGCTTTTAACAAATTCTGCTGATCTTGATCTAAATGCTTTTCAATACCTCTAACTTCTTGACTTTTTGTAGATTGATTAAAAGGTGTATTAATATTAAATGGTTTGTAAAAATTACGTGGTGTAAATGTGTGTGCATTTATGTACGGATTTCCCATAAAATGTAAGAAAGATAACTCTTAAAAACACTTCTGTAGCGTATTATATATGAAGAAAGTAAAAGACTTGAGCATAAATAAGAACACAAAGATAGCAGAACTTATTAAACAATTCTCACAAGCAGGTGGATTTACAGCAAAAAAATTAGCAGATGGAGCTGAGATCTGGCAAGCTATGAAAAAAGACAAGGACTGCAAGGTATTCTTTTCATTTCCTGCATGCATTTGCGCAACTGGAACTCGTGGAATAATCAAAGACATGGTCAAGAATAAACAAGTTGATGTTCTAATTACAACTTGCGGAACATTAGATCATGATCTAGCAAGACTTTGGAAGTTCTATTGTCAAGGTCGATTTGATGCAGATGACAAAGAGCTACACAAGCAAGGAATTAACCGATTAGGAAATGTCTTTGTTCCAAATGAATGTTATGGTGAAGTTCTTGAAAATAATATGACGCCCATTTTAGATAAATTATATTCTAAGAAAAAAGAATGGTCAACTCGCGATTTAGTTTGGGCATTTGGCGAAGCAATTTCAAAACACAAAAACAAAGAAGAAAGCATACTTTACTGGGCTTGGAAAAACAATATTCCAGTTTTCATTCCAGGACCAATGGATGGTTCATGGGGCTCACAATTATGGATGTTCTGGCAACAGCATAGAGACTTTAAAATTAATTTATTTGAAGATGAACAAGAATTAGCAAACCTTGTTTTTGAGGCTAAGAAAAGCGGAGCTCTAATGCTCGGTGGTGGAATCTCAAAGCACCACACAATTTGGTGGAATCAATTCCGTGGTGGATTAGATTATGCTGTTCAAATTACAACTGCTCCAGAATCAGATGGCTCATTAAGTGGTGCAAGAACAAAAGAAGCAATCTCTTGGGGCAAAATAACTGAAAAAGCAAAACACATCACAATAGAAGGCGACGCAACAGTTTTATTACCTCTTTTAGTTAATTCTTAATATGATATGTCTGGGAATAGAATCAACAGCACATACACTTGGAATTGGTATTGTTAATGATAAAGGTGAAGTTCTTGCTAATGAGACATCTAATTTCACAACTGAGAAAGGTGGAATTCATCCAAGCAAAGCTGCTCAACATCACATTCTTATGTATCAATTTGTTCTAGACCGCGCTTTGAAAGCCGCTAAGATTAAGTTAAAAGATATTGATTTAGTAGCCGCAGCTTTTGGTCCTGGACTTGGCGCATGTTTGAGAGTTGGAGCAGTTGCTGCTCGCTCACTTGCAAGTCTTCTCAACATACCCTTAATCGGATGCAATCATTGTATTGCTCATATTGAAATTGGAAAATTAACCTCGGGATTTAAAGATCCAATTACGCTTTATGTCTCTGGTGCAAACACACAGATTCTTGCTCTTGCATCTGGCAGATACAGAGTTTTTGGCGAGACATTAGATATTGGGGTTGGAAACTTCCTTGATGTAATTGGCAGATCAATGGGAATGGGATTTCCAGCTGGACCGGTTATTGACAAACTAGCAAAGAAAGGTAAGAATTATATCGAACTTCCTTACACAATCAAAGGAATGGATTTTGCATTTTCTGGAATTCAAACTAAAGTTAATCAATTAGTTCAAACTGAAAAACACAAAACTGAAGATCTGTGTTTCTCTGCGCAAGAAACTGTTTTTGCAGAACTAACAGAAGCAACAGAAAGAGCAATTGCACATATTAACAAAAAAGAAATTCTGCTAACTGGTGGAGTTGCAGCAAACTCTCGACTTCAAGAGATGTTAAAAATCATGTCAAAAGAGCGTGGTGTAAAATTCGCCGTTGTTCCAATGGCACTTGCTGGAGATAATGGTGCAATGATTGCTTGGCAAGGAATTCTAGAACAAAAAGCTAATTATAAAATGAAAGATACTGCAATTAATCAACACTGGAGAACAGATGATGTTGATGTAAATTGGATATAAAATGAAAACTGAATTACTAAAACCAAATCTAAATAATATTAAGAAAGCTGCAGAAGTTCTAAAACAAGGCGGCTTAGTTATATATCCAACAGAAACATCCTACGGTATTGCAGCTGATCCATTTAATGAGGATGCTGTAAACAAAATAAACCAAATAAAGAAACGAAAAGATAAAGCAGGCTTTATTGTTTTATGTTCTAATATTAGACAAGCTGAGAAATATGGAAATATAACTAAAGAAGAAAGAGAACTAACGCGTTCAAGAGAACCAACAACAATAATTACAACAAAGAAACCTATTTGGCCAGATTTTGTTAATGGCGATTTTGTATTTAGAATAAGTCCGAACCCTGTTGCACGAAAACTATTGAAGAATTTTGGAAAACCAATAACTTCAACATCCGCAAATATTATGGGAAATCCTGATACGTATTCTTCAAGAGAAGCATATGAAATATTCTCGGGCAAGGTTGAGATTGTTATCGATGCAGGTCTGTTACATAAACGAAAGCCCTCTCGCATTATTAAAGATGGAAAAATAATCAGAGCCTAATTATATACAACAAGCTATAACTTCTTAAAAACAATTCGCAGTAGATATTATATTATGAAACCACTGGGAGTTATTTATGGTAGAACTACTACTCATGATTTTAGATTTAAGGTAGAAAATCCTGTCAAGAAATGGGACTATATTGTAGCAAATCATGCAGAGATCGGTCCGGTTTTATCACAGGTTCTTGAAATTGAAGCAGGTCAGCACACAACAGCTATCTGCGCAATTGTTGGTTATCGAAATGACCGGGGCTTACTTAGAAAACCAAGAACGCCTTTAGCACCTGGAACGCAAATCTTCCCCGCAAATGATTATTATATTTCAAATATAATTGGAATTAAAAAAGAAGGTTTGTACCTAGGATTTTTAGAAGGTAAAGACAATCTCAAAGCATTTATTGATCCAAAGAAAATTATTACAAAACACTTAGCAGTCTTAGCAAAAAGTGGGGGTGGTAAATCTTATACGATAGGAGTTTTGCTAGAAGAACTTGCTAGCTATGGTGTGCCTTGTATTGTTATTGATCCGCACGGCGAATATTCTGATATCAAATATCCAAACACAAGTAAGGACGATGTAAAATATTTTAAGAATTATAGAGTTACACCAAAGGGTTTTGCAGATATTGTAAAAGAGTTTACAATTAATACAGAAGTAAATCCTGAAGCATCACAATTAAAACTTGAAGTTCCACAAGACGCATATGGTATAATTCAAGCTATGCCATTTAAAATATCCTCTGGTCAAACGGGATTGATTCATAATACAATAAATCTACTTGAGGAAAGTAAATCAAAAATAGGATTTCAAGATATTGTTGATGAATTAAATATTATTGAATCAAATGCAAAATGGAACATAATATCTGGACTTCAACAGTTAATGAAAACAAATTTATTTTCATTTAGCCCAACAGCTGTCTCAGAATTTATACGACCAAATAGACTTTCAATTGTAAATCTTAAAGGTTCACCTCCCGAGCTTCAGCAGATTGCTGTAAAATCATTACTAACCGAACTTTTTGAAAAACGTAAACGTGATGAAGTTCCTCCATTTTTTTTAATCATAGAAGAAGCACATAATTTCTGCCCAGAAAGAGGTTATGGTGAAGCTAAATCTTCTGCAATTATTCGAACAATTGCTGCAGAAGGAAGAAAATTCGGTCTTGGATTATGCGTTATATCTCAAAGACCTGCAAGAGTGGACAAATCGGTTTTAAGCCAATGCACAAGTCAAATTGCAATGCAAGTATCAAATCCAGGAGACTTAAAAGCAATTTCAAATTCATTTGAAGGTATAACCGGTGAAACTGAAAGAGAAATACGAAACCTTCCTGTTGGTAAAGCATTACTAATTGGAGCAACAGATTATCCAATTTTTGTTGATATAAGAGTTAGACGAAGCCAACATGGAGGTCGAGCAAAAACATTTGATTTAAAGAAATCAGTAAGTGATTACAAGCCAAGTAAAACTAAAGAAATTTCTAGTGATTCTAAACCAACTATTAAGAAAAGTGTTGCTAAAAAATCAGCTTATATATTAGAACCTAAAATGGGCATAAAAGAAATTGAAACTCTTGAAAAATCCAAAATAAAAAACATATCGATAGTCTTACGCCCTTGTCTTTTAGCAAACTGCTCTTCAGCTAAAAACAATTTTGATATTTTATTTGACATGCATAATTTTCAAATATTTTCATTAACAAATAAATTATCAACTATACGCTTGCCAACAAATGTAGCCAACTTATCACCTATACAGAAAAAAACACTAGATATAATTAATGAAACTTCGCAAACAACAATATCCGATCTTTTTGTAAAAACAGGTCTTGGTTTTAATGAAGTTTCAGGAATAATAAGTTCTTTAGCTAGAATGAAAATCGTGAATATTTCAGGTAATAAAGTAACAAGTAATACTTCTATGTTAGCAAACTTCCAGAAGATATCATTTACTCAAAAGCCAAAATATATGGATTTACCTGCTGCTGAAAAAATGGATTCTAAAGTAAAATATTCTCAAATACAAAACTTCCTTAATGCGTTTGGTATTAAAATTAATTCGAAAAAGGATTGCTGGCTACCTTTCTTTAAAGTTGAAACTGATGATGATGAAAAGATTTTAGATAGTTTAACCTATTCTCTTAAGATTTAATTTTTTTGTATATTATGAAGAAAGTTATAATTACAAATAACAATGTCATAGATATATGAAATGGAATAAATATTTTCCAAGGTATACTTATCTTAAGTACACCGACGTTCCATAAAGTCAAATTACCCGTTTTAATAGTAAACCATCTTACCCAAGCCAACCCCCAAACCGATACAGGTAGCATCAAGGTAGCAAAACCTGAAAACATTACAAATTCATTAAAATTCAAGAATTTACTTTCAAAAAGCTTATACGCAGATACCATACTTAAAAATATAAATAATCCGACCATTGTAAGAAATCCAAAATAGTAATCTTCAGCCAATTCAATACTATGCATAGCATCAAGGTGTCCTAAAAAATAGAAAAGTAAAGAATAAGCTAATACAAATCCCAAAAATGGCTTGTAATTCAGCGTCTTTGCAGGCATAAATACAGATACCACAACATTTATAAAAGCATATTGGAAGTTCCAAGTAACTGCTTTGGCAGAAGGCGTCAGCCGGCAATTGAATTGTTGACCTTCTATTAGCAGTCTTAAAAAAATGGCAGCAAATAAACAAAAAATACTTGAAGCAATAAAACAAGCAAGAGAAAAATCAAAAGAACGTAAGTTCTCTCAATCATTTGACTTAATTGTAAATCTAAAAGAATTTGATATTAAAAAAGAAGCAAAAATAGATGATTTTATTACATTACCGCATGGCAGAGGAAAGGATTCAAAAGTCTGTGCATTAGTTGGTCAGGAAATGAAGACAAATGTAAATGCATGTGATGAAGTTGTTTTCACAGATAATTTTCCAAAATATAAAGATGCAAGAAAAGTTAGAAAACTAGCTAGAAAATATGATTTCTTTATTGGTCAAGCAAACATAATGCCGCAGATTGCTCAGGTTTTTGGTAAGTATTTTGGTCCAATCGGAAAGATGCCAAATCCAAAGGGTGGACAAATTGTTCCGCCAAACTTAAACTTAGATCCAATTGTTAAAAAACTAAAAAACACTTCAAAAATTATCGTATCAAAAATGCCTATTGCAAGCTGTAGAATTGGTGATGAAAAAATGGATGATGAAAAACTTGCAGAGAATATTCTATTTGCAATAGATCATATTGAAAACGCACTTCCAAGAAAAAATGCAAATATCAAAAATATCTTAATCAAAACAACTATGGGAGCTCCAATTAAAATATAAAATGGCAGAACACATCGCACATGTTCAACCTTGGAAGAAAGATATGGTAAAGACCATTATCAAAGATCTTCCAAACTACAAAACTGTTGCAATTATTAATTTAGAAAATCTTCCAAGTAGACAAAGTCAAGTTATAAGATCTAAAATTAAAGAGCATGCTAAGATAATTATAACTAGAAAAAGGTTAATTAAGTTAGCTTTAGACAAATGTGGAAAAGCAGATCTAAAGCAAATTAGTGAACATATTCAAGGAATGCCTGCACTTATTTTAACTAATAAAAATGCATTTGAATTATTTAAAATTCTTAAGGATAATATGACTGACGCTCCAGCAAAAACTGGTCAAATCGCACCTGATGACATTTGGGTCAAAGCAGGTCCAACTCCTTTTGCACCTGGACCAATTATTGGCGACTTAGGTGCAGCAAATATCGTTGCTGGAATCGATGGTGGAAAAGTTGTAGTTAAGAAAGATTCATTAGTTGTTAAAGCTGGTGAACCTGTTCCTGCAGCTGCAGCTGCAATATTATCACGTTTAGATATTAAACCAATGAAGATTGGTTTAAACTTAGTTATTGCTGTAGAAGAAGGTAAATTATTCGAACGTAATATTCTTAATATTGATGTTGATGAATACACAAACAATCTTAAACAAGCAATCTTAAATGCTAAGAAACTTGCTCTTGGTGCAAATATTCTTACACCAGAAACGGTTACAATCAAATTACAAGAAGCACATATTGATGCAAAGAAATTAGCATTTGGTGCAGATATTTTATGTGATGAAACAAAAGAACATTTACTTAAAAAAGCAGAAGCTCAAGCTGCTACATTAAAAGAAAAAATTCCTGAAGTTCCTGTTGAAGAAAAGAAAGTTGCAGAACCTGCAAAAGAGGATCAAGTTGAAGAAGTCAAAGAATCAAAATCATCTGAAGAAGAATCAACTCCAAAGGAGGAAACTCCTGAAGAGATAAAAGATGACAATCAAGGAGGCCAATAGAAATGGAATATTTATATGGTGCTCTGTTACTGCACAAAGCAGGACAGACAATAACTGAAGAGAACTTAAAGAAGACACTAACTGCTGCAGGCGTTAAAGTTGACGATGCACGAGTTAAAGCAACTGTAACAGCATTAAAGGATGTTGACATAGAAAAAGTCCTAGCTGAAACAACTATTGCTGCTGCTCCTGCTGCCGGCGCTGCTGCACCATCTGGCGAAGCTACAGCTGAAGAACCAAAGGAAGAAAAGAAAGAAGAAAACAATGAAGAAGCAGCTGCAGGATTAGGCGCTTTATTCGGATAACGCTAATTGTTATACAATTTGCGGAATTGAAAATCAGAGATTTTCAATAAAAATTAGTGTTTTGCGAGGGCAACCTCGCAATACTCCAATAACAAGGGAGATGCAAACGTGAAAGAAAGTAATGTGGAAATAGAACAAAAAGTTGAGACACTAAAAAGAGAAATTCAAACAATTAGTTCTAAACTTAAAGATCTTGGTGGACAAAAAGAAGAGCATTACAAGCAGAAAAACAGTCTAGATAAACAACTTAATTCTTTAATTAGCAAGGCTAAAGAACTTAAAGATAAAAAATATGAAATAGACAAAAAAATACACAAACTTAAATTTGAACGTGAAAATGCTAATAAATTGTATAATGAAACTCTTGCAAACGTAAGAAAAACAAAGAGAGATCGAAGGTCGAGTAAAGAAAATGTTACACCTTCTAGTAAATTACGAAAGCAAGTTAAAGATATGGAATACAACATGCAGATCGAAGTTCTAAGCTTTAAAAAAGAAAAACAAGCTATGGATCAAATTAAAAGAGTAAAGGCCGAGTTAAAGAAAAGTATTGCTTATGAAGAAAGTTTAAGAGGTTCTGATTCAGATTATAAAAATGCTAAGGATCTTAAAATCAAAGCAGATAATATGCATGCAGATATCCAAAAATTAGCAACTGAAAGCTCTCAGATATTTGAAGACTTAACTAAATTATCAAAAGATATTGCAGACATTAAAGCAAAAAGAAATACTGTTCAATTAATTCTAAAGAATATTAAAGTTCAAATTGGTCATATGAACCAAAAATTAAGTAAGATACTCAAAGACTGGTCTGGATTAGCTGACAAAGTTGTATTAAAAACCGCTAGGAAAGGCTATGAATTAATACATAAAAAAACAGAAGCAGTTAAAGAGAAACTTAAGAGTAAAAAGAAACTTACAACAGAAGATATTCTTCTCCTACAAAGAGAAGCTATGCACAAATAATTATTTACTATTTTTATGTAAAATAGTATAATATCTTTCCATAGCAAATTCATTCCGAGGTATAATTTTTAAAAAATTATAAAATATATCTTCTACATCTTCTATTATTTTTACTAACTCGTTAATTTGAATTTTTATATTATTAATTTCTTTAATATTTTTAATACCTATGAATTTACCTATCATTTTCTTTGCATTCATATCATACCTATGAATTTTTGCTTGCTTAAGAGCATAGACTATAACATAACCTAATTTATGAAGATGGCCTTTTTCATATTTAATATCATTTGATAAAGATTTAGCAACATTAATACTTGATAATTTTGAAGCTAATTCTCTTAATCTTACATCTAGGATTTTTTCTTCTCGATAATAATACTCTCGATTTTCTATAAGTTTTTTCTCACTTAAAGTTGCGAAATTTTCCTGAAGACCAATCATCCGATTTGTTATATCGTTGACTAATTCAAATGACACTTTTAAAATAGGGGCAATTAATCTCATTTTCTGAAGATGTTCTCTTAAAATAATCTCTGTATCTTTAATATCTTGTGTAAACTTATCTTTAGAATCCTTTCGTCTAAGCTGAAATAAATATTTTTTATTATATTTAGATGGTTCATAAAAATTATGATGGGACCTATCAATAGAAAAAAAAGAATACATTTGACCAAAATACATTGCTTCTCCCTCCATCTTAGCCATTTTCAAAAACAAAGTATTCTCTTCATGTATTAAATTAATAAACTCAATGAAATTTTTTATAATCTGGTTATCATTTCTAATATCTTTGTCCATAAGCTTAATCGCCATATAACTAGGTCTTACTGTTTTAAGAATTAGTTGAGCTAAGTGAACGGTCTCATGAACAAGAGCATCAATCACCTCTTTATTAAAATTCACAGCAATTCCTAACGCATTAGATGTTACCATTGCATTATCATAACGCTTTAAAAAACCCTTAAGAATAGACATAAATCTAGATACATCGACATGTATAATAAACGGTTTATTTTTTTCTATAGCATCATCAAATTCGATTGAATTCACATGAGCTAAAGAATTCAGATTTTTTTGCCATAACACTGTAATCTTAATATCATTAGTAAAACCTTCTTTCAGTAAAAAATTTTTAAAGTATTTATTACAGTAATCATAATATGCTCTAAATATTGGGGTAATAAAGTAACGTCCAATAAAGTTTTTATGATAATTTGTAACATTATGTATCTCCTGTATTATCTCATTTTGATCTAGTTGCTTTATCTTAATATTCATATTATAAAACAATCCAATTATATTTAATACTAATTATATTTACGAAAATAGTTATATACAACCAATTCTTTTACATTACTACAATGGATTTAAAAAAAGGAATCCTTTCAGGTATTGCTGCAGCAGTTATAATGTATATAATGAGTTTTGTATTCTCAATATTATATCCTGCATACAATGAATGGTATATGACTGTTTTCGCAGATCTAAATATGAATATGATGTGGATATCCACAATAATATTTGGAATATTTATGGGTATAATCTATTCAGTTATTAGCAAATCAATACCTGGAAAAGGACACAAAAAAGGATTTAATTATGGAGTATTAGTTTGGATCTTAGCTGGATTAATGTGGCCACTTATGTCGATTGGCTTTGCACCATTTATGATAAGCATATATGACCTAATCACGGGATTTATCACATATGGCTTAGCAGGTATTGTATTAGTAGCAGTATACAACAAAATCTAAAATATACTCTTTTTCTTTTATTTTTAATTTTATCATCATTAGCGAACAGTTTTTAAGTTTTTCACCTATAATAAGTTATAATGGAACAATCTAGACAAGAGATGACAGGAGATAAACAAGGAATTACTGAAACATTTGAAACACCTCCAGAAATGCTTCCTGAAATGCTGCCGCCTGAAGACCGATATCAAATTAATTTTAATGCAAAAGTTATGGGTGAATTAGGTCATTTTTATGTTGAGAAAAGTTCTGACCTTCCCGAAGAAGGATTTATTCATATTCAAGTTGGTTATGGAGCAGAAAGTAATCTACATGCAACAATATTAAGTAATTTAAAAGAAGAAGGTCT
>Ga0233430_1000246_pt1 | contig 112666 bp, 101 predicted proteins | sample SI_118_April2016_2_FD_179883 | JGI IMG/M metagenome (GOLD analysis project Ga0233430, IMG submission 179883) | Seawater microbial communities from Saanich Inlet, British Columbia, Canada - SI_118_April2016_150_MG | ecosystem: Environmental > Aquatic > Marine > Inlet | place: Canada: British... | reverse complement strand
GTACAACAACTTAAGGAATTGAATTGTATCAGTTTACTCCCAATTTGCAAGGGTTTCTACTGCCTCATACTATACATAACATACGACTATTATTACGCTTAGGAATTCCCGTACAGAAACTATTTAAGATAACTTATCCACATCTCACAGAGTGGTATAGTTTTATGGTTAGCGTAAGAAATGGGATAATAAAGCTATACAATCTTGAAGTCAAGGGAAAAGAGATTGCTAATTAAGGGATTAATGAATTTAAGTATTGAGGAATTATAAGAGGCTGGGTATTAGAGATATGGAGAAAGTGATAATTGAAAGATGAAATCATTAGGCTAAGAAATGAATTTCTATCCCTGTTTTTGTTATTATTTATGATATAATATTTACTTAATACCCGATGTGGGAAGCTTTAACCGAAGAATCTTGATTTTGTAACCTATTGTAGACATTAGATTCTTCACTTCGGTCAGAATGACATTAAGTGCATTTTTATAATTGTGACACAGTCTGTATGTCATTCAGGCGGGCAAGTTCAGCACAGGATTATGGTGACAATTAGAGTATAGTAGAGAGGAAATATGGACTTAGAGAATGCAATCAAGATAGTAAAAGAGTATGGGAATATTCTGAGGGAACAACCAATTAAAAATGTTCAGGGTCGTTTGATGTCACTATTGCCAAACGACAAAGAGACGATAAAAGAGGCAATAAAGGTTGAATTGATGTATGCAGGTACGGCAGAGCCGAAAGATGAAAAAGTGTTCAGGACCCTTCAGTTAGGTTTCCTGCAACTCGCCAGTTTTCTTCCTGATCATAAGGTAGTGCCTACGTTCAATGTTGGGAATGCCCTTGAATCAGATGATGTCTGTCACAACTATTTCAAGTACCTTGACAGAAGCGAAAAAGTAAGCAACCATATACTGGAACAAACGAGCGTATTAGTAGATGAACTTGACAAGTTTTGTCAGGATAATGGATTGTAGTATAGGAATTTCAAAGTCGGCGGGTATAGAAACCCGCCCTACAAAAACGTATGTAGGTCGGATTTCTTACCCGACATCTCTTATCAAATATAATGAAACGTAATAATTTTGCTTGAATGAATAATGAATATTGAAGAGATCTGGGAAAAAGCGCTAAAGCATACTGAAATAATACGGCCACGGGTAAAGCCTCTTGATACTTATAAAACGACCCATCTACCATATATCTTTCTAGCGGAATCCTCAATCAATTTAGGAGATTGCGTGGTTCGCAAGGGAGAGATCCTGGTGGAAAAGCCAACACTCTTACTACCGCCGGGTTCACCTCAGCTTGATGGGTTTGATTTCAGGGATGCTTCCCAACAACAGGAGGAGATGATTACCAATTTTTTCCTTGTGCGTGGTATCGAGTTCCCATCACTTAAATATAATAACAAAACATACTCACTTGATATTTTTGAAGGCAAGCTTAGTCGGGCAATAGAGAAATATACACAGGAACTGCAAAAAGAGGAGAATGTTACTTCCGGCCTTATCATCGGCCCGGAGGATTGCTGGCAATTTTCGATCCTCATCTTTATCTGTACGCAGATTGTACGATCTGCAGATAATGACATTAAGAGTTTCAGGAATAGATGGAATAGATAGGGGTAAAGGAAAAGTTAAAAGTGCCCAAAGTTTGAAGTGAGCTAAAGTTGTGGAAAACTTTAGAATTTTTAATCACCCCTTTCCCCTCCTTCACAAGGAGGGGATTAACGTCCTCGGAGCTTTCTGTCCGGGGAAAGTTCTCGGCGTCTTTTGTCCGGGGAAAACAAGGCTTTCCTCAACTAATTGAGTATTGACGTTTACCGTTTATTCGTCTTCTTCCTGATACTCTCCTGCATCAATAATAAGAAGTAGTCCGCAGTCAGGACACTCCTTTGCATCCTTACCAACATCGTGACCGCATGCAGGGCATTTGTCCTGGTCAGCCCACTCCTTAGATTCCCTGAGTTCAGGATGTACGGTCATGTAATACTCATCAATACTTTCTTGTGCTGCCTGGACATCCTTTTCTGCAACAAGGACAATAAATCTGCAGCCGCACGTTCCCGCACTGCATCCCGGGGCGAGCGTCATACCGGAAGCGATACCTTTCTCAGTCAGCATGTCAGCCAACTCCTTCATCCAGTCCTGATCACCTTCCTTGACCGCCACCCATTCAACCTGGCCTTCTTCTGAACTTGTTGTTTCCATATTTCAATACCTCTTTATAATCTGAATAAAATTCTGTTTATAATAATAACATATAAAATATTTTGCTTTATAAATCAACGTCTAATTTCTGTTAAATCATCAAGAAGAAGCGTTCCGGGGAGAGAATAAACAGGTTGTAATTATTTGTCCTCTGTTTTGCCGTATTCCATTGTAAGTATCACCCGGTTGATTTCATAGGTAGCACCCGGAACCAATATGAATTCACTGGCACCCTGTTCTGTTAGCGGATTTCCCCAATCAAAAGTATATCCTAAACCGGTCCAGGGCACGCCTGGCAACGTACGGAAACGTGAGTAATAAAGATCTTTATAAAATCCAGGATAATTTTGAATGCCTTTAACGCTCGGGGCTGGCTTCTCAAACTTAAGATTACATGTGGAATCGTTTATTTCCGGGTCTACACATGGTCGAAACATATCATCAGGGCTTACCCATAACTCCACAAAAACATCATACTGCCAGGCGGGATTTAAACCCAGGTATTGTTTCAGCCTCATATTTGTATCTGCCTCCGTTGCATCCGGATTGTTGTGGCTAAATTTCTGACAAAACTCCTGCACCTGAGGGACAGTAGTTACCCAGACTACATGGGATTCATCTGTTGAGGTCATGTTTAAGGGTTTTATATACTTTTCGTAGCTTTCCTTTCCCTTCCAACTGACTACTAATATTTTTGTTTTATCTTTATTCCAGACCAGTTGTCTATTTTCTGTGTTTACCGCAATAAGATCATCAGCAATCTCCCCCTTTTCAGCAATTGACGCATCACGTACCGCGTGTTCATAAGCCGGCTGTAATTTTACATTCGATGCGCAAGCGTTGAGAAGAGATGATACGGAGAAAATACAGATTAGTACGAATAAAAGCTTTATGTGTTTCATGGCCAATCTCCTGTATTGTTTGCTGATTTTATAGTAGGTCGGGTTTCTTACCTGGCATTCCTTATTATGATTAAGTTGGTATCAATAGCTTCTTTATAATCTGCATGGCGAGCATGAGTAGATGGCCGTCATGATTTTTTATCGAGTCTATCAAAACCGCATCGCCACCTTTATTTCCTGCTATTGCCTCCAGTTCGCTCTTTATCTCATCATCAGATTCTTTTCTTTTAATTTTGTCAAGTATGTCACATACTTCCGATATATCTGAATCCTCCAGAGAATCCCTCAGTTTTGATATCAGTATCTGTATATTATCATCTGCTACGGTACCCATTCGTTTGGCAAGATTTCTGTCCACCAGTTTTCTCTTAATCATCTCATCTACTTCTTCAAGTTTGTCAAAGTGGATTCCCGCTTCTTTTTCCCATGACTCAAGCTGTTCTATTGATAAAGCCATTTCTAAATATTCCTCCCTTTCATTTTCTTATATTTTATGAACGCATCAGGTAAGTATTCAATGATATCGGAAGCTATCATTGATAGTCCTCCCTTTTTCTTTGCAGCAATATCACCTGCCAGTCCATGTATGTATACGCCAAGTTGTGAAGCATCAAACACGTCATATCCCTGACCGATTAATGATACAATGATTCCTGTAAGAACGTCACCTGCACCGGCTGTAGCCATTCCGGGATTACCCGTACGGTTTACGTATACTTTCTCATAATCTGCCACTATCGTTTTATCACCCTTTAATACCAGGATGAGTTTTTTTTCGTCACTCAATTTTTTCCGGATTGATTGAACAAACTGCGTAGCCGTGCTCAGCCTCTCTTTTTGCACATCCTTTGCCGAACCAAGGCCTGTTAAGCGTGACATCTCTCCGGGATGGGGTGTTAATACCGCGTTTTTTTTTATCTTATGTAACACACTCACATTATCTGTAAGCGCATTAAGTCCGTCGGCATCAATTACTATGTCTCGGTCTATATTTTTTATTAACCAGAGGATAAGTCCTCTCGTCTCCGGTTGTTGAGAAAGGCCCGGTCCCAAAGCGACAACATCATGCGCCTCACACAACTTCATAATCTCTTTTCTGGCTTTATTAGATAATGTAGAAGCCTTTGTTTCCGGCAGGGGACGAGTCATCACGCAAGTAAGCTTTACTTCCATCACAGGATTCAGGCTTTCAGGTATACCCAATGTAACAATACCCGACCCGCTCCTTAATGCAGTTTTTGAGCAGAGATATGCTGCACCTGTCATACCAGGCGAACCGGCAAGTACTAAAACACGACCATAGCTGCCTTTGTGTGTGTTGCTTTTCCTTGGATTTAATTCAGGCAGGTTTTTTATTTTAATCATATGCTTCTTAGAAATTAAAATTGCCTAACAATTAAATTGATAGAATTTATTTAGTACTATTTATCAGGGATGCAACGTAAGCTGCGCCAAAACCGTTATCGATATTAACAACAGTAACATTTGCGGCACAACTGTTTAACATTGCTAAAAGCGGAGTAACACCGCCGAAACTGGTACCATATCCCACACTCGTTGGCACGCCTATAACAGGACGGGCTACCATTCCTCCCACCACGCTGGCAAGCGCCCCTTCCATCCCCGCAACCACTATGAGCACTTTGGCCTCTGTGATATCCTTCTGTTTACTAAGCAGGCGATGTATACCGGCAACTCCAACATCATAAAGTACCTTTACATTGTTTCCCATTATTTCCGCAGTCTCCCTTGCTTCCTCAGCGACAGGAATATCTGAGGTACCGGCAGTTACAATCAATATTAACCCCTTCTTCTTTTTTGAGCGGGATTTCTTAATAACGATTGTCCTGGCTTTGTCATTATATCTGGCATTCTTATGTTGTTGAGATACACATTTAAATATCTCTTCGTTTGCGCGTGTTGCCAATAGATCAGCCCCGTGTTTAATGATCTGGCTGGCAATTTTTAGGACTTGTTCAGGAGTCTTTCCCTCGCAAAATATCACTTCAGGAAAACCGCAACGTATGGTTCGGTGGTTATCAACTTTGGCAAACCCCAGATCTTTATAGGGTAATTCTTTAAAGCTCTCTAAGGCATTCTCTATTGTAAGATCACCTTTTTTTACTTTTGTCAAAAGTTTCTTGATAGTGTTATCGTTCATTGTTCGTATAGTGTAGTGATTTGATTTACCAAACCCTTGTTTGTGAGGCACGATAAATCATGCCTCTACGCCTTACAAATATATTTACTATGGCATTGCCTCAACGTCAAGACGGGAAAACTTCTTCTCTCGATACTTATGGAATGCCAGTCCCGCTACCATAGCAGCGTTATCCATACATAGTTTCTTTGAAGGATAAAACAGTGGTATATCACGCCGCTTTGCCGCATCGGTAAGCCTCTGTCTTAGTCTTGAGTTGCAAGCAACGCCACCACCAATGATTATACTTTTGGTAGAAAACTTAGTCGCTGCAAAAATAGTTTTGTCTACTAAAACATCAACTACCGCTTCCTGAAAACTTGCAGCAATATCTGCAATTTCCTGGTCTGTTAGTTTTGATATTTCAGGAGTATTCCTTGAATCCTGACCCATGCAGTGATACAAGACTGCTGTTTTTAAACCGCTAAAACTAAAATCAAGAGAGCCTTTTTTCAAATAAGACCGGGGAAATCTGATCGCTTTCTCATTACCTTTTTGCGAAATAGTATCGATCTCCGGTCCGGCAGGATAATCTAAACCTAAGATTTTTCCAACTTTATCAAACGCTTCTCCTGCCGCATCATCTATCGTCCCGCCGACCGACTCGTAATTTGTTTCACTATGTGTCAGAAATAGAGATGTATGTCCACCCGATACCACAAGACTGATAGCAGGATATTCAATAATTTCATATTCTATTTTACTCGCATAAATATGAGCGTGAAGATGATTGACCGTTATGAGAGGTTTTTTTAATATCCAGCTTAGCGTCTTGGCTGCCGTAAGTCCAATTAATAGCGCACCTATAAGACCCGGTGTATTTGCCACCGATATTGCGTCTATATCACCCATCTTTATATTAGCTTCTGTAATGGCTTTGTCAATTACTGTTATAATCGTATCCGTGTGCGCACGACAAGCGATTTCCGGAACCACACCACCAAATTTTGAGTGAAGATCTTGTTGAGATGCAACTATGTTTGAATGGACGTTTTTACCATCTTCCACTACTGCAGCAGACGTTTCATCACAAGAGGTTTCGATACCGAGAATTATCATATGTATTGAGGTGGGGGTCTTTAGGCGTTGAAAACAGCGTCTATATTAAGCTTCAGAAAGTTTTTTTGAGTCTCAGAAAAAGTTAAAAGTGCCTAAAGTGTTAAGTTAGCTAAAATTGAGGAAAGATGAATATGTATTATTTAAAAATTAATATCTCTTGCCTCTTTTCTAACTTTAGTCCACTTCACACTTTAGGCACTTATTTATAAGTTCTAGTTGTTCTTGGAATCAACACTTATACCTTTCAAAACGTCAATTGCCCTGGCAAGCTGTTTATCAACAAATATTTCTTTATCATCACCATTAGTTTCTAATGGTTCAGCTTTGCCATTCGTACGTATATCTGCAGCATTTACCCTGGCCAGGTGCCGGTGCAATCCTCTTACTTCCTTTTTAGTAAGATCCACCTTTATATCCGGTTCAATACCGACTCCATCAATCATGGTCCCGGATGGTGTATAGTATTTAGCTGTTGTCAGCTTCAGTGCAGATTTTTTGTTTTTTATTAATATCAAACTCTGAACTGAGCCTTTACCAAAAGTTTTTGTTCCCAGCAAAAGTCCACGTTTATGGTCTTTAACAGCTCCCGCAACAATTTCCGAGGCGCTGGCACTGCCACTATTAACTAATATCACCAGTGAAAATTTTTTATATGTTTTTGATCTATGCGCGTTATATTCGCGTAGTTGTGATTTGTGCCTGCCTTTTGTGGATACTATCACGCCTTTTTTAATAAACCGGTCAGACATGTCTACTGCAATATTCAAGAGACCACCCGGATTAAATCGAAGATCCAGGATCAGGGATTCCATTCCCTGGTTTTCTAATTCTTTAACCGCAGCGTCCAGATCTGTTGCCGTGTTGTCTTGAAAACTGGTAACTGCGACGTAACCTATCTTTCCTTCTTCGTCAACGATCCTTGTACCACGCGTACTGTTAAGGTGGATTTTTGCACGTTTAATAGTTATGTCGACCGGTTCGCTTTCTCCCTCATGCACAACAGTTAATGTAACCTCAGTATGAGTTTTACCACGGAGCATTTCAATAGCCTCACTAATCGAAATGTTTTTCGTTGTTTTCCCATCGATTTTGATTATTATGTCTCCGATATATACACCTGCACGAAAGGCCGGCGAATCAACAATAGGCGTCAATACCGTTAAAAACCCATCCTTTACAATGACTTCAATGCCCAGACCATCGAATTCTCCTTCTGTTTCAATCTTTAACTCCTCAAGACTTTTTGCATCAATGAATTGACTATGAGGGTCCAGGCCGGCAAGCATTCCCTTATAAGCATCCATGAGTAATGCCCTCAGCCCAACTTCATCAACGTATTTATCCTGTATTTCCTTTATAATGCTTATAAACTCTTCAAAATCCTGATAAAAAATATCCGGATCAAGTTTTTCCTCTTTTTGTGCATGCAAATAGCATGGACTTAAAGAGAAAATAAAAATTACTATCCAAAGAATTTTAAAAGTATTTCTTATTCTTAACACTAAAGCAATTCCTTATTATTGAAACTTCCCGCCTTATTACTTCCTGTTCGGTTTTTACCGTGACACGGTATTATTATTTTTCTACTTAATAATTTAATTCTTCCATAAATCTCCCCCTTAAAAGGAGGGGGGATTTATGGAAAACAAAAAAGAAGATACTACTTTACTAATGTGGTGGGCAGAGCCGGAATCGAACCGGCGACACCTGGATTTTCAATCCAGTGCTCTACCGACTGAGCTATCTGCCCTTACTATTTACTACTTACGAAGAGAAGGGTCCATTTGTGAATTGCTCCCTACTCTGCAAAAACCTTCTCAGAAGACCTGTTCATAAATCTCATCTTGTCTCGTTCTAATTGCAACTTTAATTCGTCAGCGCTTTCAAACCGGGTTTCTTCTCTCAATTTATAAAGGAATTGGACTTCCAGATCCTTTCCATAAATTGATTCATTAAAGTCAATAATGTGGACTTCTACTACAGGTTCATCATTATGTGCGCCATCTCTAAATGTAGGACAAGTTCCTATATTGGTTATGGCACTATATTCTTTTCCTTCCAGAAATGCCTTAGTCGCATATACCCCGGAAGGAGGTTTTATCTCATGGTGAAGATTAAGATTGGCAGTGGGAAACCCTAAACCCTTTCCCCGTCCAGAGCCTTTTATAACCGTGCCGAATACTGAAACACGCCTGCCCAGCATTCCTCTTGCCTTCTGTAAGTTACCTTGAATAATATGTTTTCTTATTATTGTACTGCTTGTTATTTCGCCTTCAAATTCTGCAGGATCGCAAGTAATTACTTCAAATCCGTATTTTTCAGAATAATCACGGACCATTGATGCATCACCCCTTCTGTCCTTACCAAATGAACAGTTAAATCCGAGTACGACAACTTTCGCTCCCAACCACTCATACATTATATCAGATATAAAATCTTCGGCGCTGATTTCTGCAATTTTTTTATTAAATTCCAACACCACCGATGTATCAACGCCAAGTTGTTCAAACAATACTAATCTATGTTCCAGTGACGTAATACAAGACTGTTGCGTCTGTGAAAGAAAGCTTTTAGGGTGGCGATCAAAAGTTAAGATTATTGATTCGCCATTTTTTTCGTTCGCCAGATTTATAGTTTTTTGGATAACCTTTTGATGGCCTAAATGAACACCGTCAAATACTCCTAATGTAACAACAGGCCAAGTAAGCTTTTTTTGTATCTGCTTGATACCAAAAATTGTATCCAAATTTGAACCTCTTGTATGTGTGTAACATATAAATAGCGGGCTAATATACCCGCCCTTACCATTTACACAGCTTTTCCACTATTATTTGCATATTACAGAAAATGTATATTCAGCTTTTAGCTTTTACTTTTACCTAATTGGGTCTTTGTGCTTATCCAGGATTCCCATTCAGATGAAAATACAAACTGTTTTTCCATAAGATATTGTTCCATTATTACATCTTTTTCTTCTTCGAATTTTTTTGAGTCAACCCGTTTTCTCTCTACCAGTTTTACTACATAACATATTTTTTCGCCTCTACTTTCAGTTACAATGGCTGATCCACCAACTTTTAAGCTAAAAGCTGTTTCAGGAATTACAGCTCTTTCCGAACCCAAAATTTCGGTATCAGCATCTTCACTAATGATACCCGGTCTACTGACATATTTTGTCTCTATTATTGCCAGTTTGCCGGCATCGTTTTCAATAGATTTTATGCCCTCTTCCAGGGATGCCTGATTTATTTTTTCAAGACATTTTTCCGCTAACTTTTCCGCCTCTTCAAATGCTTTTTCATAACGTAGGTCTTCGGCAACCTTATCATGGACTTCTTCATATGAAGGTATGCGCGGTTCGATTTTTTCAATTACCCGAAAAATCAATTTGCCTTCCGTAGAACCTATTGGTGTCGATGGATCATTTACTTCCCTTTCAAATACTTGCTGAGGGAATTGTGGAAGATCGATAATCACTTCCTTCAATTCGTCTTTTGTGAAATAGTTTGTCCCGTTATGCTGATTTGTTGGTACTATATGCGAAAGGCTATATTTCTCAGCAAGTTTAGCAAAACTGATAAAACCTTCTTTATCAATATTTTCATATATTTCATTATCTACATCAGCGATTATTTTGTTTGCCAATGCTTCACGCTCTCTAAAAAATATATTATCTTTAATCTGTGTTTTTACTTCATCAAAAGGCTTAAATTGTGACACAGAAGCTTCATCTGAATTTTCACCTTCAGGGTTTTTCACATTTTCTTTCTTAAACATAACGTCCTTTTTGTCTTCATAATATTTCTGCATTTTTTCATCAGTGATATCAATCTGTTTTTCTATTACGTCGGACCTTGCTATTATATATTCTATTTTAACCTTTTCCGGTTCTTTATAGCCCCATATCCCCTCATCAAAATTTGGATAATTTTCACTATATTTATCGTAAAAAGTTTTAATCTCATCTTCTTTGATTTCAACTTGACCGGTAAAGTCCCTGGCGTTAAGGGCCGCATATTTAATTTTTATCTGTTCGTTTTCTTTGAGATATCGTTGGAGTGCCTCGTCACTGGTAACCTTCACTGAACTTTTTAAAAGGTATTGAAGCTTACGAGATAAAAGATATTCTTTTATAGTTTTTTTAAACTGTGGTTCCGTCAAATGAAATGCTGATCCAAGCATACGTCTGAAACCGTCTTTGTCTTCAAATATACGAGGGTCAACAGGGAAAAAATTACGTATTTCTTGTGCAAGTTCATCTTTAGTAATAACTATTCCCATGTTCTCCGCCTGACCAAAAAGCGCCATCTGTCTCCAGACCTGTTGGGCAACAGGCTCTTTAGACTCTCTGAAAAAAATCCTTGCCCATCTGGTAGCAGTATCACTAAACTGGTCTTGCGTGATTTTCTGGCCAAGGATTTCCCCGACACCAGGTTTTGGGATTATATATTCTGCCGCAGGGCCAATCCCCCATATTACCATTAAAAAAACAACCAGAATACCCAGGAGTTTTTTCTGATTTCTTCTAAACCAACTTGTTGCAGCCATTAGATACCTCTCATTTTATATGTTCTACACACACTTATAAGCTAAGTGCGGAAAACGCATTAGCAAAGCAATTCTTAGAATACTGAACAGATTCGAACGTTGAATTATATAAAGCAACGGAGTAACTATCAACTGCTTTTTGTAAAAATTTATAATCAGGCCAAATATATATGCTGAAAACAGCACAAAAAGCTTTTAACGGGAAAACCCTTGACACTAACAAACACCTTTGTTTTAATTTTGGGCCTTAGCTTAAGAATATATTTTCATTTTGGGTCTTCAAAAAATTAATAGAATTATTCTATGGATAAAAACCTTGTAATAGTAGAGTCACCGGCAAAAGCGAAAACAATTGAAGGTTATCTTGGAAAGGACTTTACCGTAAAATCATGTTTCGGCCATGTCCGGGATCTTCCCAAGTCTAATAGCGCTATTGACACAAAAAATGGATTTCAACCTACATATGAAATCCCTAAAGAGAAAAAAGATGTTATAAAAGAACTGAAAAAATCAGCAAAGAAAGCAGAAGTTGTATGGCTGGCCACTGATGATGACCGTGAAGGAGAGGCGATATCATGGCACTTGTATGAAGCGCTTAAGTTAGATGAAAAGAATACACGCAGAATTGTTTTTGGAGAAATCACCAAACAGGCAATACTTAATGCCATTGAGTCACCAAGAACTATTGATATCGATCTCGTCAATGCGCAGCAGGCCAGGAGGATTTTGGACAGACTTGTAGGATTTGAATTGTCCCCCATTTTATGGAAAAAAATCCAACGAGGTCTTTCTGCAGGAAGAGTCCAGTCTGTTGCCGTAAGAATGGTAGTAGAAAGAGAACGTGAAATTGAACAATTTGATACTCAGTCGTTCTTCAAAGTCAGTGCTGAGTTCCTGGTTGAGGATAATAAAGTATTGAAGGCGGAGTTATCTGAAAGGTTTTCTTCTGAAAAGGAAGCGCTGGAATTCTTAACCAAATGTATTGGAGCTACTTTCTCAATAGATAATTTAGAGAAAAAACCGGGGCAGAAAAAACCGGCTGCTCCCTTTACCACTTCTACACTACAACAGGAAGCCAGTCTTAAACTCGGTTTTTCTGTAGCGCAGACGATGACTCTGGCCCAACGTTTATATGAATCAGGTAAGATCACCTATATGAGGACAGATTCTGTCAGTCTTTCACAATTAGCTTTAGACAACGCTGCAAAGGAAATAATTTCTGCATATGGTGCCGAATATTCAGAGACAAGACAATACACTACCAAGTCCAGTTCCGCTCAGGAAGCTCATGAAGCTATCAGACCTACAGAATTTTCAGAGAAAAGCGCAGGCGCTGACAGAAATCAGACACGCCTTTATGAGTTGATATGGAAACGGGCAATTGCATCACAAATGGCTAATGCCCGTATAGAGAGAACCACTGCGAAAATCGGTATTTCCACTGTTCCCCAAACCATGAAGGCCACAGGTGAGGTCATCACATTCGAAGGATTCCTCAAGGTTTACCTTGAATCAACCGTTGATGAAAAGGATGAAGAGGAAAGCAAAGGAATTTTACCTCCGCTAAAAGTTGGACAAATACTTGACCTTGACAAAATGAGAGCTGTTCAAAGGTTTACAAGATCCCCTGCAAGGTTTACAGAAGCAAGCCTTGTTAAGAAATTGGAGGAAATGGGTATCGGCAGGCCATCTACCTATGCCCCTACCATCTCTACCATACAAAAAAGAGGATATGTACTCAAGGAACACAGAGATGGCCAGGAAAGACATTATCTGGAAATGATCCTGGCAAATGACGAAGTTAATTCCTTCACAAGAACGGAAATTACCGGTGCTGAAAAAGCCAAACTATTCCCAACAGACGTTGCCAGGATCGTCAACGACTTTTTGGTTAAAAACTTTTCAAGGGTTACAGACTACTCGTTTACTGCTTCCATAGAAAAGGAATTTGATGATATTGCCACCGGAAAGCTGGAATGGGATAAAATGATTGGCGCATTTTATGGAAGCTTTCACGAAAAGGTGGAAGCTACGGAGGCAATAGATCGGTCAGAAGTAGATACCTCAAGAGAACTTGGTAAGGACCCCAAAACGGGAAGGACCCTATTGGTCAGATTAGGGCCATACGGCCCTATGGCTCAAATTGGAACTCCTGAGGAACTTGAAGAAGAAGAAAAACCTAAATATGCTAGTCTGCTTAAGGGGCAGTTACTGGAATCCATCACTTTTGAGGAAGCCGTTAACTTATTTAAACTACCGAGAGAAGTTGGTACGTATGAGGACAAAGTAATTACTGCCGCAATTGGCAGGTTTGGACCGTATATTCGACATGACAGTAAATTTGTTTCGTTAACCGGTGATGATGACCCCTATACCGTCGAACAAGACAGGGCCATTGAATTAATAGAAGCCAAACGCAAAGTTGATGCTGAAAAATTCATCAAGTCATTTGACGAAAACCCTGACGTGCAAGTGTTAAACGGCAGGTACGGACCTTATATAAAAATGGGCAAAAAGAATGTCAAAATACCTAAGGACAAAGAACCTAAGGACCTGACTCTTAAAGAGTGTCTTGACCTTGCTGAAAAAACGCCTGAAAAGAAAGCAAGGGGAGGAAAAAGAAAGACAAAGACTGCCCCTAAAAAGAAAAAATAAGCAGTTCTTTCGCGAGTGGGAAAAAGAGCTAATACTTCAAAGTAACATACCCCTTTGATTTGATAAACATGGAAACAGTTACCTTTGTCTCTACAAACGTCTTCAATACAGACTGAAACTCACTGGCAGTCTTAACATCGCTGGAACCAACTCTTAATATTATGTCACCGGGCAATATACCTGCCCTTTCTGCCGGGCTACCACTTACAACGTGTCTTACAAGTACCCCATGCCCTTCCTCATCTTCCGAGGGCAGAGTTTCTACCGCTAAACCTACGTAGAGGCTTGTTTGCGCAGTAAGATTCCTAACGGTTACATACGTACGCCCGGACATATTTCCTGGTTGCTCATCAATATTGATTGTCAATAATTCTTCTTTTTTGTTACGTACAACCGTTACCGCAACATCACTGTCAACTTCCGAAACTCTTATGGCTTTCTGCAGATCATCTATATTCATGATTTTGCGCCCGCCGAACTCAATGATAACATCACCAGGAAAAATGTTTCCTTTTGATGCGGGAGTATCCTGCCACACCTCGGATATGAAAGCACCTTTATCTGAATCGAGCCGAAATTCTCTCAATACATCGCTTTTACTGCTTAGATTCAAATATGCGGCCAAGCTGTCATTGATATCCTGAAGTCCAACTCCCAGATAACCTCTTACAACCCTGCCTTTTTCAATAAGGTCTGAAATGACCTCATTTGCAATTTCCATGGATATCGCAAACCCTACGCCTTGAAACCCTCCTGTACGTGTCGCGATAGCAGAATTAACCCCGATAATCTCACCACGCAGATTTACCAGTGGACCACCACTGTTACCCGGATTAATCGCGGCATCTGTCTGAATAAAATCTTCGTATGCAAAAGGTTTGGCAAATGGAGTAATATGCGTTCTTCCTATCGCGCTTACTATACCCGCAGAAACGGTCTGGCTGTATCCAAATGGATTGCCGATGGCAATAACCCAGTCTCCAACATTTACACTCTTTGGATCTCCAAGAGTAGCTTCTCGGAGATCTTCACCCGCAATCTTCAAGATTGCCAGATCAGTGTTTGGGTCCTTGCCAATTATTGCAGCATCAAACTTGTCGCCATTGTACATTGTTACCGTAATTTTTCCGTTTTCAAAACCACTTACAACATGAAAATTGGTAAGGATATACCCGGTCTTTTTTATTACTATTCCGGAACCAAAACTTGGCTTGTTAGAATTCGGGGATTTATTATTGTTACCATCAGGAGAGGAAAAAGGAGCAATCCCTTCTCCATGGGGGTTCGTAGATGTTCCATAAGCACCTTCCGCTACAATGCTTACTACTGAAGGTGCCACCAGGCGTGATACTTTTTGAAAAATCCGTACAAATGGATTTGCAATCTTCTCTAATTCTAAAAGATCTTTTCTTAATTCCTCAACTTCACCGCCAGAACATACTCCATGGCTGAGTAAAAGCAGAAAAACAAGACAAATTAAGATTTTAGCACGCAATAGCTTTGAAAACTTTACATACATAGTACAAGAAATTGTATCAAAATAATCGCCTTTTACAACAAATCATTTGATTTTCAAGCTGGCATTGATACTCTATTATGAACGGTTGGCACAATGTCATCTAAATAGTGGAGCGGGCGAATTTTCGTTACTGGACAGGACGTACAGGATATTAAATATGAAAAAAGGTAAACTTATTGTTGTTGAAGGAACCGACGGGAGCGGTAAAACCGTGCAAACCGGTCTCCTTACGGAAAGGCTGTCGAAAGAAGGCTATCAGGTACAAATGACAGATTTTCCGCAATATGGCAAATCGTTCTTTGCGAATATGATAGAGAAATATTTGAAAGGCAAATACGGCTGGCCACAGGAATTGAGATATCATCTAAAAAAATATCCACTTCTCATCGAAAATAATTCCACATCCGGCAATGACAAAACAGAATATCTTGAGTCAAGACCTGATGAGGTCAATCCGTATCTCACTTCCCTTCTTTACGCGGGTGACAGATGGGAGGCAAAAAACCAAATGCACAAATGGCTGGATGAAGGAAGCGTAATTATATCCAATCGTTATGTCTGCTCAAATATGGCCCATCAAGGAGCGAAAATCAGTGACGTTGCAGAACGAAAACTTTTTTTTAACTGGATTGAGGAGCTAGAACATAAAGTTTACGCTGTTCCAAAAGCAGACCTTACTATTTACCTGCATGTTCCGATAGAAATTTCCCGTGAGTTAATTAAAGCCAGATTAAGAGAATCCGAAGGTTTGAAATCAGAAATGGATGTACACGAAGAAGACACAGGATATCTGAAGAGAGTTCAGGATACATATATCGAACTTGCTGCCAGTGATAGTAACTGGCGTACGATAGAATGTACAGAAAACAATCAAATAAGATCTAAAGAAGAAATTTCAGAAGAGGTTTGGCATACGATAAGTGAAACCCTACATTAGCTATAAGCCCTAAAAACTTGTACCCCTTCATTTCAAAAAATTCTTCAAGTAACTCATACGACCTGGCATCATCACCTACTACTAAAACCTTGCTCATAGAGAAGATTATTTCAATACCGGAAAAAACTTTTCTTGACATATTATAGGGTAATCAACTAAAATGGCAGGTTTATAGTTACAATCATTAAAAATAAAAATGTGTAAGGAGGGGTTTTTTGGAAAATATATTGAAAAAAGATATAAGGGCAGTTATAGACGAATGTCCGGAAGTTGGGCGTATTTTGGAAGAATACAATATTGGTTGTGCCCCATGTTCTGTTGGAAGTTGTCTGGTTAGCGATGTTGTTGGGGTCCATGGCCTCGACCCACAAACAGAAGCCACTTTGATGTATAAAATGGAAAAAGCTCTTTATCCGGATAGAGATATTCCGGAACCTAAGGTAGACATGTCAAAAGTGGTACCGAAAGAGATAAATTATTCTCCTGCGGTAAAAAATCTTGTGGATGAGCATGTATGGATAAAACGGCTTTTGGCCTTAGTTCCTACTATTACTGATTTTGTCGAAAAGAGTGAAACGGTAGATAAAGATCTTATTATGAGTTGTATTGATTTCATACGAGGTTATGCTGATAAGTTCCACCATATGAAAGAAGAGGATATCCTCTTTAAATATGTTGATGAACAGTCTGAGATAATCAAAATTATGTATGAGGATCATATCACCGGAAGGAACCATGTTAAGAACGTTGTTGAAGGCGCAGAGACTGGAAACAAGGCTCAGATCAAAGAGCACTTGCATGGATATAGAGATTTGCTGACCCAACATATAAAGAAGGAAGATGACATCTTATATCCATGGATAGAACGTCAAATGTCTGATAATCAGATTGGCGAGTTGTTTCAGAGGTGTAGTGCGGCAGATGCATCAGTAGGAGAAGAGCTGCCGAAGAAATATGAAAAATTTATTATTGAATTAGAAGAAAAATTCGCAAAGGAGAATTAATAATGAGTGATTGCTGCCCAGGATCAAAAACAATGGATTTTAGTGATGATGAACAAACTGAAGATGAAACAGGCGCACGCCAATCTCAACTGAAACAGTGGCCTATCCAGTTACACCTGGTTTCTCCACAGGCACCTTATTTTCAGGAGAGAGATATTTTACTTGCAGCAGATTGTGTGCCTTTTACTTTGGCAGATTTCCACAAAGATCATCTTAAAGGAAAAAGCCTGGCTATTGCCTGTCCAAAGCTGGATTCAGACCAGGAAATCTATGTGGATAAGATTGCTTCTTTGATTGATGACTCAAAGATCAATACTTTAACAGTAATGATCATGCAGGTACCATGCTGTGGCGGATTGGCCCAGATTGCAAAATCTGGTGCAGATAAGGCGACACGCAAGATACCGGTTAAACAGATTGTTGTAAGTGTAGAAGGCGGACAAGTCTTATCAGAAGAATGGCTTTAAAGATTTGAATACTCGCTTTTGTATATAATAAAACCCCTGGGAAGCCAAGTGCTTCTCAGGGGTTTTTTATTTATTGTATCAACACGCTAGTTTAAAACTATGCACTTTCAGTGCAAGGCTTTCAGCGATAGTTTTTTTTAATTGTAGAAGCGATATCTTCCACATCTGTCATTCCCATGAAAACGGGAATCTAGAGAGTGTTGAGCATATGGATTCCCGATCTAAGTCGGGAATGACAAACAAAAAGGTTAATGTGTTTCTATTAAACAAAGGGACTTTCAGTCCCCGTTAAACCTATGCACTTTCAGTGCATAGTGGTTTAGTTTTTTCATATACAACTGAGCAGTACACGCAATTACTGGTGCATATGTTTCCAAAATCTCTTCCGTTGTGGCTTTGCATAGTATTGTAAGATCTACTAAGGTGTTAACTCTTTGGTACTTCCTGGATGTCCAATATCTTTATATCAAAGTAAAGGGTTTTGCCTGCCAGAGGGTGATTGAAGTCAAGCAGAATTGTTTTTTCTTTAATCTCTGCGACCTGGGCATAAATCGGCTGACCGTCAGAGTTCAGACTTTGAAGTACTGTACCGATTTCCAGCTCATCTTGCAAAAATTGTTCCTTATCCAACTCAATAACAGCATTTTTGTCTACAGGCCCATAACCTTCCTCCGGCATGACAGTGATCTGCTTACACTCTCCAATCTTCATACCTTCCAATGCATTTTCCAGGGCTGGCAGAAGCTCATGTGATCCCTGCATAAAGGTTAATGGCCCAGCGCCTACATTTGAATCGATTACTGATTTGTCTTCAAGTTTGAGTGCATACTCAATGGACACTTTCTTGCCAGGAGAAACCGATGTATCACTGGCTGATTCCCGCGACTCGTCCGTAAATGCTACAGAGCTACTAAAAATGCAAAATATAATACAGAGAATAAGGCTCTTCCCGGATCTAAACCTTTTCATTAGACTATATCCTTCTTTTAAAATTAGTAATTGAAATAGGTTGAACAGATTCAATATTTGATTTACCGTGATACATGCGTAACGCTTAGCCACTTAAAATTACCAATCTATCCCAAATCATGTAATAATGGGAAGATTAACTATTGAGTTTTTCGTGATTAAATGGTAGTAAATGAGATTACAGAAATCAAGAAGAAGTTAAGGCTTTGACACAATTAAATCTTATAGTGCGGAACAATATATCTCGCCGGTTGATAAAAAATATTTACTGAAGATGGATGAATTCTCTTTTATAAAATGGATTAAAAGTAATCAAAAAAAGGACAAGAAGAACATCGTCATTGGTATCGGTGATGATTGTGCATCTATCAGGATTCATGGTGACAAGATGTTTCTGGTTACCACGGATATGCTGGTGGAGGGTACACACTTTGATCTGAAAAAGAATACGCCTGGAGAAATAGGACGAAAGTCGATTGCCTGTAGTATTAGTGATATCGCCGCTATGGGTTGTTTGGCAAAATATGCAGTAGTTTCAATCTGTTTTCCTAAAGAGACTAAGACAAAGTTTGCTAGAGAATTGTACCTTGGCATTCAGAAGATGGCCGATGCTTTTAATATTAAAATAGTAGGCGGAGATATTGTCAGCAGTAAAAAAACAGTAGTTGTCAACGTGACGATGTATGGCAAAAATGAGGGACTAAAACCCATAACCCGCTCTGGCGCTATGGTGGACGATGTCATAATGATAACAGGGGCACTAGGCGGATCAATATTAGGAAAACATATCATGTTCAAACCGCGCTTGAAAGAGGGTCTGTTACTAAATAAGAAATTTAGTATAAATTCTATGATAGATATTAGTGACGGCCTGGCGGCAGACTTGGGACATATCCTTGAGGAGAGTGGGGTTGGCGCTGTTTTATATGAAGATGAAGTTCCAATATCTGAAGATGCAAAGAAGCTGGCGCATAAGACCGGATTATCAACACTCCATCATGCTCTTCACGATGGTGAGGATTACGAACTGCTCTTTACGCTTTCCAGTAAAGAGTCAAAAAAACTTTTAGCCTCCAGGTCTTTCCCTGCACGGTTATCAAAGATAGGCCATATTAACAACTCAAAAGGAATAAAGATGCAGGACACCGACGGTAAGTTAAAAAAAATAAAACCAATAGGATATAAACATTTTAAATAAAAAAAAATTTACTATTTGTGATAATTCCGTCCACATAGAAACTGCAGAATTTGAGCAGACAATCGAGTTTGGTCGTTTAATAGGTTCTCTTCTCAAGGCAGGTGATGTAGTAGCGCTTATTGGCCAATTGGGTGCCGGTAAAACACATTTTACTAAGGGGATCGCAGAAGGCCAGGGCGTGAAGGACAGAAAAGCAGTTACAAGCCCGAGCTATGTGATCGTTAAGCAATATAAGGGTAGGTTGCCGATCTATCATTTTGATGCATACCGGTTGAAATCAGCGGACGAAATGTATGAAATCGACTGTGTAGGATTTTTCTGGGGTGATGGTATATCAATTATTGAATGGGCGGATAAAGTAGTGGAATGCCTGCCAGACGAGTTTATAAAAATTACCATTACGATATTGGGAAAAACGTTAAGAGGCATCAATGTGTCTTATAAAGGAGAAAGATACAGAAATTTTATGGAAAAGATTAAGGAGAAGGTTAAGTGTCTAAAATAAAGGTTTTACCACAAACGGTTGTAACCAAAATAGCTGCCGGTGAAGTCATAGAGCGCCCTGCCTCGGTTTTGAAAGAATTGATTGAGAATGCTATTGATGCCGGTGCAACACATATAGAGGTACAACTGGAGGAGAGCGGAAAAAAGCTTATAAAGGTTTCTGACAATGGTATGGGAATGGACGGGAATGATGTCGAGATAGCATTTTTAAGCCATGCAACAAGCAAATTGCGAAGCGATGATGATCTTTTCTCTATTGATACACTGGGGTTTCGGGGGGAAGCTCTTCCCAGCATAGGGTCAATTTCACAGACAAGGATTATATCCCGCACAAAGGATGCATTAATTGGTTCAGAAATCCAGATTGAGGGAGGAAATCTTGGCAAGATCAAAGAAAAAGGAGCACCAGAGGGCACACAGATCGATGTCCGAAATTTATTTTATAATACTCCCGTTAGACGCAAGTTTCTCAAAAGCACACAAACTGAAATGGCCCATATATCAGAAATGGTCACAAGGTTTGCATTATCGTATCCAAACATCCATTTTAATACCATCCATAACGGTAAAAACGTCTTGACCTTTCCAACTGCCAAAAACCTAAAGGAAAGAATAAATACTATTTTTGGAAAAGAAATAGGCGAAAATCTTATTGAAATAAATTTAAAAGAGTCTGATCTCTCTATATATGGTTATATCCTGCCGCCAACACATAATCGTCCAAATACTAAAATGCAGTTTATCTTCCTCAATGGAAGGTATATTCGAGACAATATAATTTTTCATGCTATAAATTCTGCTTATCGAAACCTTTTGATGTCCAGACGCTCACCCATCGTTTTCTTGAATCTTCAGATTGATAGTAGGGAAGTGGATGTTAATGTACATCCAACAAAGATAGAAGTTCGGTTTAAAAATACGGGGCTTATTCACGATCAGTTATATGCCACAATACGTTCAGCCCTTATGCAGACAGAAGTCCACTCTTCGCTTCAGGTTACAAGCCAACATAATCATCCCAACGTTGGATCTTCTACTACGGCTACCAAAACATTTGTGGGTGGTGTTGGGGCGCAACACGGAAAGGAAATAGACGTTTCATTGGATGAAAGAAAAGAATCGGTGATGAAGTCTATGTCAGACTTCTTTTCAACGTCTCCGGACAAAGAAACTCCCTATCACAAAGACGAGTATAAACCGGTAGCGTTGCCGTCTTTAGATGATAACTCTTTATTCAAACAGGAAAATAAGCTTACTTCTCACATACAGATCCATAATTCGTATATAGTTGAAGAAACAGCAGATGGTTTAAATATAATTGACCAGCACGCTCTACACGAAGTTGTTCTTTACCACGAGATATGGGAGCATATTAAGTCGTCACAACTTGCAATACAAAAACTGTTAATTCCTGAGTTAATAGAACTAACACCCCGTGATTTTATTACGATTATGAGTCTCAGGGAGGAATTCGAAACTTTAGGATTAGAAATAGAGGAGTTTGGAAAAAGCACAATAGCTATTCGCACACATCCACAAATTTTGAAAAACCTGGATTTTCATGCACTTATTCAGAGCGTTTTGGAGGAAATTGATAGCGATGAAATTAAAAGCAAAACAGATAATATTTTAAGAAAAATTGTCCAGGTAATGGCCTGTAAAGGTGCCGTTAAGGCAGGCCAGCGACTGGCACCACAAGAGATTCAATTACTTTTAGAGCAAAGAAGAGACAACATGGTTACCAGCTTTTGTCCCCATGGCCGTCCTACGGTACTTAAATTTAAAATATCTGAACTTGAGAAGCAATTTAAGAGAATTTAGGTGAAAAAGTTTTAATTAGTATAAAATAAACTATGATCTGCAATATATAGTGTTGTTTAAGTAGAATTACTGCAATATATACCCATTAGAAGGATTCTCATAAGGCTTTAATAATCAGAATGTTAACTTTTTCCTTGACGGTTTGTAGGTTTAACTATAACATTGCCCGTTTAGCTATTTTTAATATTTTATCGGGAATGGAGTTAGTTTTTTTATGGCAAAGATTCAGATTTCTGAAAATGAGAGTTTACGCGAAGCAATTAGAAGATTTAAAAAGATGTGTGATAAAGAGGGCATAATAAATCAATCAAAACGTTATGCTTATTTTGAAAAACCGTCTGATAAGCGTCGTCGTGAAGCGAGCAGGAGAATTAAGAACATAAAGAAGGCCCAGAATCCAAATGCAAATATTGTTTAACTCGTAAAATTTGCAAATTATTAGTGATTCGAATAATCAATTTTAAGGTCAACGAAACTACATATCATATCGAGTGTTACGAATCTATATAAAACATTACCCTATAGATATCACACCCATAAGTATTTATCAATAACGTGACCTCGTAACTCAATTCCATCAAGAAATTTTTCAAGTAACATATGTTTAGTATCTTTTTCGTCTCAAACTTCTTACCTATTATTAATATACGGTATTAAATCGGAGGAAAGAATTACTGAAAACTTGAAATTATGGAATGATGTGTTTTTTCCTTTGACACTAAATTTCTACCTGATAGGTTATACACAATGTCTACCCTCACTACTCAAAAAACATGGTTAAACACTCATAGATATTACCCCTTTAGCTTCTATTTGCGGGAAAATTTCTCAGTTAAGATTCACAAAGTTTCGATTCATGCCGGTTTTACATGCCCGAACAGGGATGGATTGGTCGGGGTGGGTGGGTGTACTTACTGTGCTAATGAAAGTTTCAGTCCAAATGTACGGGAAACCATCGCACCCATTACAGAACAAATTGAAGTAGGTGTAAAATATTTAAAAAAAAGATATGGAGCTGAAAAATTTATTGCCTACTTTCAAGCTTTTACGAATACATATGCAGATGTTGATACATTAAAGGTCAGATATGATGAAGCGTTGTTAAACAAAGATGTTATCGGCCTTTCTATTGGCACGAGACCTGACTGTATTACGGATGAAATACTGGATCTTATTTTTAGTTATACTAAAAAATACCACGTATGGGTTGAATATGGTATACAATCAATTCACGACCGTACTTTGCGATTGGTAAATCGTGGACACGATTACAAGTCATTCGAAGATGCTATAATACGTACGAAAAACAGAGGTGGAATAAAAATATGTGCACATGTGATCCTTGGCCTTCCTGGAGAAGACAGGAATGACATGATGGAAACGGCCCGAACTGTTTCTGCCATGGGTATTGACGGAATAAAACTTCACCATCTCTATATTGCGAAGAATACAGCGATGGCTGATGATTACATTAAGGGCAATATTAAGACATTGAAAATGGAAGAATATGTCTCGCTTGCTTGTGATTTTTTAGAAATGATTTCTCCGGATATAGTTGTACAGAGATTAGTTGGTGATACACATGGAGATTCCTTAATTGCACCCGTATGGAATGTGAGCAAGGGTGAGGTTCTTGCTGCAATTACCAATGAATTAGAATATCGCAATTCATATCAAGGTTCAAAATACACACCACCATACCCTACATTGCCGCAACCAGAAGGACTTTAAGCCTTATTGTGTGGATGCAATAGTGCTTGACATGATAAAGTTTGGACAGATATAATCCTTTTAATCTTATTATCTGCTAAACTTAAAAGCGGGCGTAATTCAGCGGTAGAATACCAGCTTCCCAAGCTGGGTGTCGTGGGTTCGAATCCCATCGCCCGCTCTATACAAATCAACAACTTACAACATTTTGGGAATTTTCATTTTCTCTCAATGTCGCCAAATTGTCGCCAGTATTTAATTGTATAGGAATTTCCTTTTTAAATATTGTAATAAAAGAAGATACGCATTTGTCATTCTGAGTGAAGCGAAGAATCTCTTGTTAGTAATCCAAATATATTTCGAAAGGTTAATGAGGTTCTCGTGAAGAGATTCTTCAGTCGTTCCTCCTTCAGAATGACATGTTATCTGAAAAAGTCCGACGAAGGCGCTAATTTAATTTCTGGATAGTAGATCGTAATTTTTCAGGACTTAAATGAGCATATCTCTGAGTAGTTTTAATATCCTTATGCCCTGCCAAACCCGCAACTGAATAAAGATCAGCCCCCTTCTGAACTAACTTCGAACAAAAATCATGAAACCTGAAGTTCTCTATTTCAGCTTTTTTACCTGTATCCTTGAATGATTTGCTAACCCAATGCCTGTTAAATGGTTTACCACCCTTGCCATAACCAAATACATAATCGTTTTCCTTGACCGTATATAACTTTCTTGAGAGTGATAAGTAAACTCTCCCTTGTTTGGTTGTAACTACTCAGCGTAATTATTTTATCACCGCAAAGACGCGAAGATCGCAAAGAAAAACAAAATAATATGCTAGAAAAATATGAATTCCTAATACTCTCTACATCAGTTTTTCTTACAAATATCACTTTGCGCCCTTTGCGTCTTTGCGGTGAATAGATACGTTTTTCCCATCATGCCTTACTTTAATCCACCAGATTCGGCCTCTTAAAAACATTTTTTACCTCCATTCCAAAGCCTGACTGTGTCTGCATGACTGTTACCGGCGGGATTATATACCATTACCATGGAGGTCTCCAATGATTTTATTAACCGTTTTCTCAAGATGAAGAAGTGGTCTTTTCAAGTTGGCCATTGCTTTATCTACATCTTGAATGTCAAATAGGACACGTCTGCCAATTTTTATACAGGGAAATTTACCCTGACTCGACCAATCATATAAAGTCTTAACAGGGAGGGAGGTGTATCTGGATACTCTTTTGATATCAATGTATCTTTCTGTTACATCGCCATCCATGACAATATTTCCATTGAAAAAGTAACAAATAGTTAGTAAAAGAAGTGGTTCAGTCGTTTACTTTTATGATAAGTATATGTTTTCCAAATAATTTACAAATACTCATAAAAGGATTTTTTTCCTGAAACGTTAAGAATTATACAGATTTATCAATGATTAATCATTTGGCAATTTGGTAATAAAATAATGGATATCTGGAAGCAACTACGTATCTGGTTTACAATAAACGACATACAGCAAAAGGATTTTGCAAAAAAAAATAATATACATCCCAATAAAATTTATGAAATTTTAAAAGGTATAAAGAAGAATATACCTACTGATTTCAAAAAAGCATTTCAAAAACAATTCGGATTTCCGGTAGAAAATGTTTACGAACACATAAAACTTAAATTAGAAAGTAAAAATCAAGAAAAAGGGAACGAATCCCGAATCAACAAATCCAAGGAAAGGAAAGAAAGAGTGGAAGGGAAGTTATATGATATAGAAGGATTAAGTCAAGAGAGGTTAGACAAAATACAGGAAATGATTGACAACTGGAAAGTTGAAGATGCAAACAAACGTAAAGAAGAACGCAGAAAACGAGCATCTAAAAGCGAATCCAAAAAAAGCAAATCAGCATGAATAAAATAATCTGCTTTAAATGCTATTTTAATATTTCAAACTGTAATTGTTCCTTATAAGAAGAAAAATAGTAACTGTATATTTAAATATTAGATAAATGATAGATCATAAAAGGTATCGAATATGAGTATAGAGAAATTTCTAAGTTTATCGGCTATTATACTTGGTTTCATTGGTACCGTATTTCTTTTAAAAGGTGTTTTAAGATTGACACCAGATGTTATTGGTGAAATCGGCCAAACAAGATTCGGTTATAGCATTCAATTAATAGAAAATTTAGTTACCCAAAAAGCAGATACGATTTGTGGATTTATCCTTATAGTAATTGCTTTTTCTTTACAACTCATACAAGCAGTACCCAATCTTAGTGTTATCAGATTACCAGGGACTAATTTACGATCATATATTTTAACGATTATCTTTATTGTAATTATTTCAGTAATAATGTTATCAATTAATTTTGGTATTAGAAAATACAATAGTAAGAAAGCACGAATATTTATTGTAAAATATTACGTAGAATTGGTCCTGCTAAAAGATGATATTCTTGATTTAGCACAACTACATAGTGTCGAAGTCCATTCATCAGAGTTGTTAGATTTGACAAGAGAAAAAAAAGAAACGGATAATGATTTTCTTCTCAGATTAGGTACAGCTATTAATATCGATTTTAGTAAAAAGTTAAAACCGACACCAAATGGAAATAAGAACTGACACTGATAGTGTCAAACCTAATCAATTTACAAGAAATAAAATATAATCGGGATAGGACAGTGTACAGGGTCAAATCTTTATTATTGACAAGAAAAAAACATAACCAGGCGTTTAACCAAATGCAAAAACACAGCATTGGTTAACTAAACGTTAGGCTTGTAATAATAATGGAAACAAAAAAAATAGATGATACAACATTCCATATCTTATGGGATAAATGGAAAACCGGGAACTCATTGATTTTTGACCGTTACAATAGATTTTTAACCTTGCAAATAGCAGTTATCGGCTGGGTGTTGTTTGATATTACTTCTGAGAATATTAATGCTTCAGAATCAACATTATGAAAAAAGATCGGGGTCAAACCTTGATTAGTGATTAAGTGAAGATGAAGGTCAGGGTCAAACCTTGATTAGTGATTAAGGAAATACCAAAACCAAACATAACCAGACGTTTAACCAAATGCTAAAAAATTGCATTGGTTAACTAATCGTTAAAGTTTATAAAATGAAAGAAGTAAAAGATAGGGGTCAAATCTCTCCTTGACTGCATAAGAATGGAATACTGAAAATAAACTGACACTAGATAATATTAAACATAACCAGGCGTTTAACCAAATACGAAAATACCACATTGGTTAACTAATCGTTATATAACATAAAATAAGGTTTAAGCATGGAACGATTAAAGACTAAAACAGCTATTATTACAGGTGGAACAAAAGGAATTGGAAAAGGTATTGCAAAAATTTTTGCACTAGAGGGTGCAAATGTTGTAATTGTAGGCCAAGATAAAATGATCGGGCAAAAAGCAGCTGATGAAATTTCTAAGATTGCCAAAAGAAAGGTATTGTATTGTAAGGTAAATATTACAAGATCAGCAGATTTGCAATCTGCAGTTGATACAACAGTAAAAACATTCGGGAACATTGACATATTATGCTGTAATGCAGGTATCTATCCATCATCTCCTTTAGAAACAATGACAGAAAATGAATGGGACTTAGTTAATTCAGTAAACCTTAAGGGAACTTTTTTGACTCTGAAAACATGTCTGCCCATTATGAAAAGAAACATTTATGGAAAGGTAGTGTTGACCTCTTCTATAACTGGTCCAATAACAGGGTATCCAGGATGGGCCCATTATGGTGCGACAAAGGCTGGGATGCTAGGGTTTATGAGAACTTCAGCATTAGAACTAGCTAAATACAATATAACAATAAATGCTGTATTACCAGGAAATATATATACAGAAGCATTAAAGGATCTAGGAGATGATTACATAAGAACAATGGAAAAATCTATTCCTTTAAAAAAATTAGGAACAATAGAAGATATAGGTTATGCTGCCCTTTTCTTGTCTACAGATGAATCAAAATTTATAACAGGCCAGTCGATAGTTGTAGATGGAGGGCAAATATTGCCTGAATCATTAGAAGCTATTTTATAATACATAACCAAGCGTTTAACCAAATGCTAAAATACGGCATTGGTTAACTAATCGTTATTCAACCTTTAGTTTGTAAAGATATGGAAAGGAGGTAATAAGGTATTGTAAAAGTCATGCTGTAGTTGTAAGAAAAGGTATTAATAAACTAGTAATAAGATGTAATTGTTTATTCTACAATTAATGAAAGGAGTAAATATTTTGAACTATTATAAAACATTATTTATTGCAGTCTTTATCTTGTTAACAGTATCTATTTCAAATAATAACTCATTTGGGCAATCTTATGGTGGCGTTGATTATAGTGGATATCAACAATTTGATCGAGATCAGAATAATGATGGATTGCGTGATAAAGTATTTATTGGGCCAGAAGCTACTTTCGTTTATCTAGGTACTGGACATAATCAGTATAATAGTTCAAGGATTGAGTTTCACGCTGGTGGAGATTACACAGGATATACTAGATGTTTAACCGATACTCTAGGTTGTGATGGTATTTTAGATATCGTTTATAATGGTCCTGGTAGTGATTTTGCCTATCAGGGAACAGGAAGTGGAACATTCATAAAACCTAGATGGGGCCGTCCACATAGTACATGGTCACGGTAATTTCTACAGGAATATGATTAATTATTACTTCACCTAATAAGCACTATCTAAATCTTAAAAACTTTACAAAGAGAAAGCAGGAAATTATTACCAGCTTTCTCTTTGTATTGTAATAAGCCATAGTCTAAAGACTATAATTTTTCAATTCTAATTTCATCATTAATATTCTTCTTATTTTTCATATCAATCTTCACTTTTTTTAATCCGTCAGGTGTCTTAACAATATAGTGATTATTGACAATTCCAATAATTCTATACATACCATCATTGTTTAAATCCTCAGAGGTTTTTATAGTATCTGCAGAAATATTTTTCACTATTTCTTGCTGTTGATCTTGAGCAGGACTCTTACCCATACCAAGAATAATATTCAGAAAAACAAATTTAAACATCACTCCTCCCCGGACAAAAAGCGCCGAGGACTTTGCAAGACTAATAATTACAACAAACATAATAATATATTTCAGTACTGCACTATTAATCTTCTCAGCTTCTTTCTCTATCATTGACCTGTACAAACTGAATACTTTGTTGTCTTTTTTTATTCGCTTCGTCTTAAAACAGTCCTTACCTGCATAAAATTTATAGGTAAAATCCTATAGACTTAGTCCTCTGTACTGCTACTATATGATACTCAGCTAATGATCTGAGCTCTTTTGCAAGGCTTTTTGCTGCCTTTTGCAAGCTTAACTCATTGAAAATTTGATGCTTATGGATTGATGGACGAAAACTAACTAATCTATACATATTATTATTTTTCATTGGTGAATGGGAATAATGACTTGGAAGATGTAAGTTGCCGCTTATGTCTTCCTTTTTTTAAATACTAAAAATAAAACTACTGTCGCCAAATTGTCGCCAACTATGTTAGAATTGATAGAATTAGAAGAAATCAGTTAAAATCCTTCTGCTATCGCACAGGACAGAGGGGCTGATAATATGGGAAGGGGCTTGGTGAACATAAATTTGAGAGAGAAAGGTAAATTGAGAAATTTTTCGGACTCAAAAGGGTTTGGCAGTATTGTGATTATATTTCTAACCATGATTTTATTAACAGGATGTGCTACAAATTACAGAACAGGCATGTACCCTCCTGCAAAATTTAATAAAGAATTAGATTCATTAAAATCTAATACAACTACCCAAAAATTTTCAAGATATACGATAAAAAAAGGTGATACTATATGGAGGATAGCCCATAATCATGGTATGTTGCCTGACACTATTATAAAAATTAACAATATAAAAAATGTTGATAACATAAAACCGGGACAACGGTTAATTATACCAGCAGGTAATACCGTTAGTAAAGATACCCCTATACGGAAAGCTCCAACGTATACTAAGAAATTAAATGAGACATTTAAATGGCCTATACGTGGTAGAATACTATACGGTTTTGATAAATGGATAGATGGTTATAAAAATAAAGGTATCGATATACAGGCGGTGAATGGACAGGCGGTTAAGGCATCAAAAAGTGGAGTCGTTGCATTAACCTCAGATGCGCCTGATGGATGGGGCAAAGTTGTCGTGCTTCAGCATGATGACGGCTCTTACACATGGGAAGAAACGGGGTCAGGTCTCAACATTTAACATTTGAAAAGGAGGTCAAATGCTCGTACTGACAAGGAGAATAGGGGAGAGTGAAGATCAGGGTCAAATCTTTATTATTGAAAAGAAGAAAACATAACCAGGCGTTTTACCAAATGCTAAAAGACAGCATTAGTTAACTAATCGTTATAAATAGAGCTATTTTTCTATTTACAAACGCAAACACTTCTGCTACTCTCCTCACTTCTTGTATATCTAATATATATAATCGGTATAACACTTATTATCTATATCGAACGTAAACAGCATGCATTGATATATGAATCTATTAAATTACCTATTATGTTAAGAAAAGGAGTAAAGATGAAAAAGGTAATAGTATTAGTAGTGTTGATGGTCATGGGTTATTCCATTCAGGCACAAGGTGGGCTGATTACGATAGGGACGGCAACATACGATGACGGATTTGGAGGGGGAGCGGAGGATTACAATCTTATCTGGGACGATGACAACAACGGAAACTCAGTGGTCTGGCTGGACTACGAGGGCGGTGGAGACTGGGCAGACCAGAACGCATGGGCGGCGGGGTTAGATGGAGCGTTAACATATAACATTTATTCCGGTTATACGGTAACGTGGGATGATTTAGCCTGGAGATTGCCGACAACCCCAGGAACGACAGTTGATTATACATCGGAGGGCGAGATAGGCCACTTATATTATACCGAACTCGGGAACTCGGCCGGATCACTCAGTAACACAGCACCATTCCAGAATTTGTCAGGCTCTGCTTACTGGTATGGTACTGAGTATAATACCAGCTTCGCCTGGGTCTACACATTCAGCACCGGCTACCAGAGCCCGGCCCCCAAGGGCAACACTTATTCTATGCTGACGGTTCGTTCCGGTGATGTTAGTGCTGCCGAACCAGTTCCTGAACCTACGACAGTAGTATTACTAGGAATTGGCCTAGCAGGACTTGCAGGTGTAGAGGTAAGACGAAGACGGAAAAAGAGAGCAGTTGATAAAAGTTAAGTAATTATTTACTAGTATTGATTCATTTTACAGACGCCTACATTCTTCACTAGCTGAGGGATATGGGCGTTTTTTTATATCTATCCTGTCCCAAACATATTTAACAACTATAAATTTTCAATTCTAATTTCATCATTAATATTCTTCCTATTTTTCATATCAATCTTCACTTTTTTTAATCCTTCAGGTGTCTTAACAATGTAGTTATCATCAACGATACCAATAATTCTAAATTCTTTTATGTTTGCTTTCGGTTTAGCTTGTACTTTTTTTACAATCGCCGGCGTTTCAACTTTAACTGAATTCTTAGATTTGCCCATATTTAATATCATATTCATAAATACAAATTTAAACATCACTCCGGCAAGGCTAATTATTACAACAAGCATAATCAGATATTTCAGCACTGCACTATTAATCTTTTCAGCTTCTTTCTCTATCATTGACCTGTGCAAACTGAATACTTTGTTGTCTTTTTTTATTCGCTTCGTCTTAAAACAGTCCTTACCTGCACAAAATTTATAGGTAAAATCCTATAGACTTAGTCCTCTGTACTGCTACTATATGATACTCAGCTAACGATCTGAGCTCTTTTGCAAGGCTTTTTGCTGCCTTTTGCAAGCTTAACTCATTGAAAATTTGATGCTTATGGATTGATGGACGAAAACTAACTAATCTATACATATTATTATTTTTCATTGGTGAATGGGAATAATGACTTGGAAGATGTAAGTTGCCGCTTATGTCTTCCTTTTTTTAAATACTAAAAATAAAACTACTGTCGCCAAATTGTCGCCAACTATGTTAGAATTGATAGAATTAGAAGAAATCAGTTAAAATCCTTCTGCTATCGCACAGGACAGAGGGGCTGATAATATGGGAAGGGGCTTGGTGAACATAAATTTGAGAGAGAAAGGTAAATTGAGAAATTTTTCGGACTCAAAAGGGTTTGGCAGTATTGTGATTATATTTCTAACCATGATTTTATTAACAGGATGTGCTACAAATTACAGAACAGGCATGTACCCTCCTGCAAAATTTAATAAAGAATTAGATTCATTAAAATCTAATACAACTACCCAAAAATTTTCAAGATATACGATAAAAAAAGGTGATACTATATGGAGGATAGCCCATAATCATGGTATGTTGCCTGACACTATTATAAAAATTAACAATATAAAAAATGTTGATAACATAAAACCGGGACAACGGTTAATTATACCAGCAGGTAATACCGTTAGTAAAGATACCCCTATACGGAAAGCTCCAACGTATACTAAGAAATTAAATGAGACATTTAAATGGCCTATACGTGGTAGAATACTATACGGTTTTGATAAATGGATAGATGGTTATAAAAATAAAGGTATCGATATACAGGCGGTGAATGGACAGGCGGTTAAGGCATCAAAAAGTGGAGTCGTTGCATTAACCTCAGATGCGCCTGATGGATGGGGCAAAGTTGTCGTGCTTCAGCATGATGACGGCTCTTACACATGGTATGCGTATAATTCCAGGATTCTTGTAAGAAAAGGAGACTATGTTCGCCAGGGGCAGACAATTACAGAGGCTGGTAGTACGGGAAGGGCAAAACATGACAAGCTCCATTTTAAAATATTTTTGCGTGGAGAACCGGTAAATCCGATACCTCGGTTACGATAAGTGACTATATACGAGCCTCAAAGCAAATAGTAAAGACCCAAGTTAGAAGACTATTTTGTAATGTTACACTATAGTTTTTTTCTTTTTACAAAATAGTTACAGACAGTTTTTCTCTTTATATAACATAAATGAAAAATATTTGGGCGCCATGGCGTAAGGAATTTATCTTGAGCAAAAAAGAGGAAAATTGTTTTTTCTGTGAGGCGATAAAAGACAGCCAAGATCGCAAGAATCTGGTTTTGTACCGGGGAAAAGAGTGTTTTTGTATCCTAAACAAATATCCCTATAATAATGGCCATTTAATGATAGCACCAAACCTGCACAAAGATGATTTGTCAAAATTAAGCGATTCGGAAATGCTGGAGTTCATGACATTAACGAGAGACGTGAAGAATGTCTTGAGTAAGAAAATGAATCCGGATGGTTTCAATTTAGGAATTAATCTCGGCAAGGATGCCGGTGCCGGAGTTGTAGGCCACATACATTTACATATAGTTCCAAGGTGGAAAGGCGACACAAATTTTATGCCCGTTATTTCTGACACAAAAGTAATTCCACAATCACTCAGTGAATTGTATGATGAATTAAAAGATCGTTTGTAACCGTTAATATTGGATTTAATAAGATGCTGACTAGAGAAGAACTGGAAAAAAGAGAAGATAGTTACCTGGCACCATATGCTATGAAAAGTATGCATACGCGTGGAAGAACATATCCAGAGGATGAGCACCCATATAGAAGTGTTTATCAGAGAGATAAAGACAGGATTATCCATTCTACTGCTTTCAGGAGATTGGAATATAAAACACAGGTTTTTGTCAATCATGAGGGAGATCACTATCGTACACGGCTTACCCATACAATAGAAGTTGCTCAAATTGCCAGAAGCATATCAAGGGCATTATGTTTAAATGAAGATCTTTCAGAGGCAATTGCTCTGGCACACGATCTGGGCCATACGCCATTCGGCCATTCAGGAGAAGACGCGCTCAGAATATTGATGAAGCATCATGGTGGTTTTGAACATAATGTTCAGGGCTTGCGAGTTGTTGACATACTGGAAAAGAGATATTCACAATTTTCCGGTTTGAACCTTTCATGGGAGGTTAGAGAATCAATCGCAAAGCACAAATTGCTTTCAGATGATCCAAATGTTATTAAATTTGATTTAAACAAACAACCGCTTCTTGAAGCAAAAATTGTGGACATTGCTGACTCTATAGCCTATGACAATCACGATATAGATGATAGTTTAAAAGCAGGACTGATTACAGAAAGCGGCTTGGAAGAAGTAGAATTATGGAGATACGCAAAAGAGAAGGTAGGAGAGCAGTATAATAATCTTACGAAAGAGATGGAAAATATACATACCATAAAATACCTGATAGACATGGAAGTAACGGATTTGATAACGCATACACAACTAATGATTGAAAAGATGCAAATAAAAACCACTGAAGATGTCCAAAAATGTAAAGAGCGGTTAGTATCCTTTTCACCTGAGATATCTAAAAAGAAACTGGAATTGCAGGAGTTCTTACAACAAAACGCATATAATCACTACAGGGTAGTTCGAATGGCTGATAAAGCAAAACGGTTCGTCGAAGAGCTGTTTAACGCGTTTATTCAAAACCCTATGCAGCTTCCGCCGGAATACCAAAAATGGATAGAAGAGGCGGGACTTTATCAGGGCGTTTGTGACTATATAGCCGGGATGACTGATAGATTTGCCCAAGACGAGTATTTAAAACTTTTCTATCCTTATGAAAGAGTATAATGAAAGCAGATGTTTCAGTAATAATGCCCGCTGCAGGTCTTAGCCTTCGTATGGGAGCCGGTGTAAGAAAACCATTTCTCATGATAGGTGAAAAACCTGTTTTTTTTTATACGCTGGAAAAGTTCTGTAAACTGGAAAGAGTAAAAGAGATTATTTTTGTCGTAAATGAGAAGGACCGATCAACTGTTATTGAAAAATGGTCAGATGAGCTTAAGGATTACAAAGTAACTAAAATTGTAACGGGGGGTGAACAAAGGCAGGATAGTATCAGTAACGGCCTTTCTCAGCTAGACCCTGATACTGAAATAATCCTGGTACATGATGCAGTGAGACCTCTGGTAAAACAAGACGAAATTGAGGAAGTGATTAAAAGCACGGAGGAAAAAGGCGCTGCTATTCTTGCGAGCCCTATGAAATTGACGGTAAAGAGAGTTAACCCAAGTCATGAAATAATAGAAACAGTTCCTCGGCATGATCTATGGATGGCACAAACACCTCAAGGTTTTAAAAGAGATTTAATAATTAATGCCTATAATAAGATTAAGGATACAAATGAAGAGTTTACTGATGATGCAGAGGTTGTTGAAAAGGCCGGACATACAGTAGGGATAGTTCCCGGGAGCTATGATAACATTAAAATTACAACACGTGAGGACTTAAAGTTGGCAGAATCACTATTAGTAAAAGGTTAAAATTCCTTAAGTAATTTCTTCTTTTTGTAATCATAATCTTCTTCGGTTATGAACCCTTCATCTCTCAATTCCAGATACTCGGACAGGATCTCTTTAATGTTCCTTTTCTCTGCATCATCATCATGTTCTTCCAGTAGATCACTTTTCTTATGATCGTAATCGATATCGCTGATAAAACCATCTTCTTTTAGCTTGCGAAGCTCATTGAATTTATCTTTTATGCTTTTTTCCTGTTTTTGACCTAATATCAATGCCTTTCTGAGTTCATAATCTTTTTTGGTAATAAGCCCGGTAGCTTCTAATTCCTTCAATTCCAGAAGCTGATCTTTAATACTCATTCTTGGTAGTATCACTTGAGTGGTACCATTAGAGTTGCTTCCACCGGTACCGGTGGAGTTAGCAGCTTCTGGCTTATCGGTGAGTGTTACTTTCTTTCCGTAGTCTTCTTTTTTTACAAACGTTTCTTCCGTTAAATCTATTATTAACCAATTTTCATGCCCACTTCTAAATGTTTGACCGTCGCTTGGGCTTATTATCCAAAACGGGTTTTTAGTTATAGTAAACGGATCAACAAATACTTCATCTACTACTTCTCCAAATATATTATCCTTACCTTTGTCTACAAGATCCTCATATTGTATTCTTGAGAACACAACATTTAATCTATTATTAGCAATGAATAATCCGAATACAGTGTATACTTCTGATTTAAAAAGGCTTTTTCCCATATTGTAGTTAGAATTAACTAATATATATTGCGATGGGGATGCCTTTGTAAGGGCATCAGCTATATGAGGTGCTAAATTTAATAATTCACTTTCCTGAAAAATATTCTGTTCTTTACCAAAACCGGTAATGCCTTTATCTTTATAATGAATAGATGCAAGTGCGCTTGACAACAAGTCTTTGTCTAAGAATTTTGGATGATCAAGAAATGCCTCTGAAGCACCCTTTGTACTCTGTACTTTTTCTAGCCTTATATACGTCTTACCTTGATTATATATAGTGCGTCCCTGGTTTTGAACTTGATTACTCCTGACAAGAGAATCAAAATTTGTGCAACCTATTGCTCCGAACAAAAAAACAAATAAGAAAATGCATTTAAAATTCATTCAAAAGTTCCTTCTTTTTCAATTCATAATCTTTTTCTGAAATTAAGCCTTCTTCACTGAGAATTTTTAATTCTTTTAGCTTGTCTCGTACGTCTTGATATTTTTGTTTTTCTTCAATGAAGTTATTGCTAGTCCTTACTTTTCTTTCAATAGCTCTCGCCCGACCACCTGTCTGAAGTGGATTATCATTAACATTGCTACTCGTGTTACCACTTCCTGCCACACCAAACAAATTACTAGTCAAGTCAAAAATAAGCCAGTTTTGATGTCCCGGTGCAAACCGTTGTCCTTCCATGGGGATAAGACTCCAGCGACCGCTTCTCTTCACATCAAACGGGTCTTTAAATTTACTCTTATTGCTTTTCCGAAATGACCTTCCATCAGAAATACTTTTTTTATTTAGAATATCGCTAAAAACAATGTTAAGTTCATTATTTGATACAAACATACTAAAATAACTTTGAGCATCAGCCAAAAGGACCTTATCGGAAGTAGAAAAAACTAAAATATCTTGAGAATCATTGGCCATGGAAAATGCACTAATAATCGGAGGTATAATATTCTGTAGTTCTTCTTTCTTGTATAACTGTTTTTTACCTTTGCTACCCAACATCAATGATTTCTGAGTATAATAAATGGATGAAAGAATATTCGCGAGTCCACCTCCTGTAAAGTAATATGGGTGGTTGTAGTTTTTCTTTATTACGTTTCCTTTTTCATCCTGCTCTTCACGTATTTCGACAGAAGCATTATGATCATCAACTGTTGCACCAACTATGTTACTTTTCTTATAAACCTTTTTATTATATGTGTTGCAGCCAAATACTAGAGAAAATAACAATAGTAACGGTATAAATTTAAGTAAAAAATATTGTTTCATAAATCCCATCCCTTCTTAACAGATTTTATCTATTGCTTCTGCCAGAGAGGATACCTCGGTCATTGTAAGAGATAGTATTCTAGAAGATTCTTTGGTATTGTCTTTTGGAATAATTACATTTTCAAACCCAAGCCTGGCGGCCTCTTTTATTCTGCTATCAAATTGACTTACTCCTCTCACTTCACCACCTAAGCCTAACTCGCCTATTATGATAGTATTACTTGGTATTGCAATATCCTTGAAACTGGATGCAATTGCAATTGCAATTGCAAGATCTGCCGCCGGCTCATCTACTTTTACACCACCAACAACATTTACAAATACATCATGTCCTCCTAAAAGAAGACCTGCTCTTTTCTCCAGCACTGCCAGTATCATCGTAACACGGTTGTGGTCAACACCACTCACTTTACGCCCAGGCATTCCAAAGCTTGAACTGGTTACAAGCGCCTGTACTTCCACAAGCATGGCCCTTGTACCTTCAATACATGAAATGATTACAGAACCTGAGCTTAAGTTATGTGTTCTAGAAAGAAAAATCGCGGAAGGGTCTTGGACCTCTCGAAGCCCATTTTTGCACATCTCGAAAATTCCTATTTCGTTTGTTGGCCCAAAGCGATTCTTCACCGCTCTAAGTATTCTAAACGACATGAATTTTTCCCCTTCAAAATACAGTACCGTATCAACTAAATGCTCCAATACCTTGGGTCCGGCAATTGTTCCCTCTTTGGTAACATGCCCAACTAAGAAAATAGAAGATTCCGTTTTTTTTGATAGTTGAATTAGCTCATTAGCACATTGCCTGACTTGTGAAACCGTTCCCGGTGATGATTCAAGTTCTGGCTTGAACATAGCTTGTACTGAGTCAATTATGATGAGCTTAGGATTGACTTTTTTGATGTGTTCAAGAATAACATTTATGTTATTTTCTGCAACCAAAAAAATATTATTCGATGTAACACCGAGCCTGTCTGCACGTAATTTTATCTGTGCGGTTGATTCTTCCCCTGTTACATACAGAGATAAGTAGTCCTGTTCACTGAATTTTTGGCATACCTGCAACAAGAGTGTTGATTTTCCTATTCCTGGTGTGCCACCAATCAAAACTGCTGAGCCCGCCACAATGCCACCACCGAGAATTCTATCAAACTCTTCGACGTAAGTATGAGTCCTAAGTTTACTAACCAGCTTTATGTCTGATAAACAGACAGGGCTCTCTATATCATATTCCGGAAGGATGTGCGTAAGCCTAGGTTCGCATTTTTCTTCCGTCATTGAATCCCACTCATCACAACCAGAGCACCGACCTACCCATTTGTTCGTTTTCCATCCGCATAGCTGGCAGACAAAAACCGTGCTAAATTTTGCCATAGTATAACGTTATTGTCTCTTAATGTTTAACATAGCTATGTTTAGGTCGTCATATTCCTGAAAACAAAAAAAAAGGGGCTTGGCAGCCCCCTTTTTTATATACTCGATTTGTAAAATTACTATTAATTATTTACTCTCTGAACCGATTGTAGCTAGCTCTTTCTTGACCGTTACTTCCTCAAAAAGCAATTTTCCTTCTCGTAATTTCACCTCTATAGTATCTCCATCCTTAAACCTGCCTCTTAAGATATTTTCAGAGAGTGGGTCTTCTATTAAATTTTCTATGGATCGATGTAGTGGCCTTGCGCCATAATTTGGTTTATAGCTTTGGTCAATAAGGAAATCAGATGCTTCCTGAGTTATTGTTAGAGCTATGTTATAGTTACCAAGCCTTGAACGTATGCTTTCCAATTCAATGTTAACTATCTTTCTCAAATCATCTTTTGTAAGATCTCTAAATACGGCGATATCATTAATTCTGTTGATAAACTCTGGACGGAAATGCTTTTCGACCGCTTCTAATAGTTGCTCTCGAATAGATTCATAAGATTGTTCACCGGAAGATTTTTTGAATCCAAGTGATGATGCATTTTTAATTATGTCACTACCAATGTTTGACGTCATGATTATGATTACATTTCTAAAGTCAATATGACGGCCATAACTATCCGTTAATTTGCCTTCCTCCATAACCTGTAACAACATGTTAAACACATCTGAATGGGCTTTTTCTATTTCATCCAGGAGCAACACTGCATATGGACGCCTTCGAATCTTTTCAGTTAATTGCCCTCCTTCTTCAAACCCGACATAACCAGGAGGTGCACCTATTAATCGTGATACATTATGTTTCTCCATGTATTCGGACATATCTATTTGAATCAGCGAATCTTCTTCCCCAAACAAAGATTTGGCTAATGCTTTTGAGAGTAGAGTTTTACCAACTCCTGATGGGCCGGTAAAGATAAAGCTGGCACTTGGCCTATTTGGATTCTGTAAGCCCGCCCTTGACCTTCTAACCGCTTTTGCGACGGCATTAATAGCATACTCCTGACCGATTACCGTTTCTTGAAGTTCAGACTCGAGATTAAGCAATTTCTTCGCTTCTTCAGCTTCCATTCGTTTTAGAGGAATGCCTGTCATAGTTGAAACGACTTCGGTAATAACAGCTTTGTCTACCGTACCGTCTACTTCCGTAGAATTTTCTCTCCATTCTTTTTCTACGTCACCTTTTTTCTTTTTCAATTTGTCTGCTTTATCTCGAAGCTTTGCCGCTCTCTCAAAATCTTGTAATGCTACGGATTCATCCTTCTCTTTCTCGAGATCTATTATTTCTTTTTCTATATGCCGTAGATCAGGAGGATGTGTAGTTGCCTTTAATCTTACACGAGCACCTGCTTCATCTATAACATCTATTGCTTTATCAGGCAAGAATCTTCCTGTAATATATCTTGTCGCATATTCTGTTGCTATTTTTATTGCCTCATCAGTTATTGTAACCTTATGATGTGCTTCATATCTTTCCCTTAAACCTTTTAAAATTTCGACAGTTTCTTCTTTTGAAGGTGGGTCGACAACTATTGTCTGAAATCTTCTTTCAAGTGCACCGTCTTTCTCAATATATTTTCTATATTCATCGAGAGTGGTTGCACCAATACATTGTATCTCTCCTCTGGAAAGAGCTGGTTTCAGAACATTAGATGCATCAATTGCACCTTCTGCACCTCCTGCACCTACTAACGTATGAAGCTCATCTATAAAGAGGATTATGTTTTTTGCTCTACGAACTTCACCCATTACGGCTTTAATCCTTTCCTCAAATTGACCGCGGTATTTTGTGCCTGCTACCATCATTGCCAAATCTAAGGCGACAATTCTTTTCTCGCGCAACAGTTCTGGAACCGCACCGCTTATCACCGCTTGAGCCAAGCCTTCAACTACAGCAGTTTTTCCTACTCCAGCCTCCCCAATTAAAACCGGGTTATTTTTTGTTCGACGACTCAATACTTGAATCAGACGTTCGATAATCAACTGCCTGCCAATAACGGGATCCAATGTCTGTTCCTTTGCTTGCTGTGTTAGATCACGACCAAAGGAATCAAGTGCAGGTGTTTTTGATTTACCTTTTTTCTCCTCTTTTTCTTTAACACCCTGTGTCGTTTCAGCCCCAAGAAGTTCGATCACCTCTTCTCTGACACCTTCCAGCTTTATACCTAAATTCAGTAAAACCTGTGCCGCTACGCCTTCGCGTTCTCTGAGGAGTCCAAGTAGTTGATGTTCTGTACCTATATAGTTATGCCCCATGGCCTTTGCTTCTTCCATAGCATATTCTAACACCTTCTTCACCCTCGGAGTGAAAGGTAATTGTCCAACGGAGACAAGGTCTGGGCCAGCTTGAACTATCTTTTCTACCTCCATACGTATCTTTTTTAAATCAATGTCCAGATTTTGCAAAACATTTGCTGCCACACCACTACCTTCTTTTACCAAACCAAGTAATATATGTTCTGTACCTATATATTCATGGTTAAATCTTTTTGCTTCCTCTCTAGCAAGCGCCATTACCTTTCTTGCCCTATCAGTAAATTTGTCAAACATTTTTGGCCACCTTTTTCCTATAAACCTTCAAGCCTCTTCCTTACGTAAGAGGCCCTGATAACATTTCTTTGCGCAGAATCCAGCTCACAGCCTTGCAGCTTTTGTAAATGTGCCGGAAGTGTCAGGACAAAGAGTTCGTTAAGGGTTTGTATTTCAATATCTTCAATCAAACCTAAATTGACACCCATACGAACCTGTGAGAGTAATTGTAAAATTTCTTCAGACGTAATCATTCGAGCAGCCTTAAGCATACCGTATGACCGCCAAATTCTATCTTCTAATTGATCTTTACTTTCCATAACCAAAGCCTTTCTGGCCATTCTTTCATAACTTGTAATACGCGGTATTACACTTTCAATTATGGATAAAATTTCCTTCTCTGATTTTCCTAATGCAAATTGGTTTGAAATTTGGTATAGATCGCCAGAAACTTTAGTACCCTCTCCATACAAACCTCTGACCACTAAACCAAGCTTGCCTACTGCATTGAAAACCTTTTCAATATGTTTTGTCATACCGAGCGCGGGGAGATGCAACATTACAGAAACCCGCATACCTGTACCGACATTTGTCGGGCAGGCAGTCAGGAATCCAAATCTTGAAGAAAATGCAAAGTTTAAATTTTCTCCAAGAATATTGTCAATTTCATCAATAGTATTCCAAGTATTTTTTAGCTCGAAACCTGAACGGATCACCTGAATTCTTAGATGATCTTCTTCGTTAATCATCAGGCTGACAGTTTCTGATTTCCCAAATGCAACACCTCTTTCTCCCTCCCCTTCGGCATGCTCCTTACTAATCAGGTGCCTTTCTACCAAAAACAATTTATCGACTGCAGTTGCCTGGTTTAAATTTACATAAGAGACATCCCGTGCTATGTTATGTTCAATTATAGTCTTTCTAAGTAAAGATTCTACCTCTTTCCTCTGTTTTAGATTTGCACGGGACAGAAAAGGATATCCTGTAATATTTCTTGCCAAACGGATTCTGCTACTAATTACGATGTCAGATTCCTTGCCAGTACCCCTTAGCCATTCACCAGTATTGTCCGAAAGATCTTTAATCTCCATCTTCAACATTCCCTGAAAGTTCGTAAATTTTATCTCTTAATTCCGCCGCCTTTTCGTAATTTTCCCTTTCTACCGCTTCGTTTAACTCCTTACGCAACTGGATCAACTCATTTTTCTTAACAATTTCTGCGCCCGCGTTTGCCGGTACTTTACCCACATGTTGAGAACTACCATGCATCCTTTCAATAAGAGGTAACAGTCCCTTTTTAAATACAATATAGTCCATGGGACAGCCAAGACGACCTTGAGATCTGAATTCCAGATAAGAAAGACCACATACAGGACAAGTCGCTTTTGACATTTCCCTTATTTCAGGAGATACCTGGTTGATCAGGCTCGTTAAAATATCAGACGGGGATGGTGCTTTTGGGAAGTGATTTGTAACATTTTGGGCACAATCCTCGCAAAAATGCCTCTCTTTTTTTTCATTTTCTATAATTTCAGTGAGATGGACTGTCGCCAGTTTTTTATTGCATGACTCGCATTTCATTATATGTAACTCCCTCTGCTAATTATTTTTATTTTTTTGTCCATTTCAGTAATTCTGTAACCTCTCCAAGAGAAGTTTTTCCATGAGAAATTTCTTCTCGTATTCTGTTTTCTCTTTCCAGCCAATCCATCGCGTAGTTAGCCATTTCTTTCGCTTCACGCTTTGGCATAACCATCAGGCCATCACTGTCACCCATGACCCAATCTCCATTATCTATCGTAATACCTGAAATATTTATAGGAATTCCGATCTCACCAAAACCTTTAGGCTCTCCTGCGTTTGGCATGACTAGCTTTGCAAATGCAGGAAATTGCAATTTCCTGATTTCTCCGCTATCACGAATTGCTCCGTTTACGACTACCCCAGAAATCCCCTTCTGTATCGCACTCTGTGTCGCAAGCTCTCCCCATACGGCAGGCCCTACACCTCCGGAATCAATAACGATCACGTCTCCTGGCTCCGCCACATCTATCGCTTCAACTGGTTTTGCCCAGTCACCAGGATACGTTCGAACCGTCACTGCCCTCCCGATCATCTTCGATTCCAAGCTTACGCAGTTTATCCCGGTTAACCCTTTAAGACGGTGACTACCATCTGATATATTTGCAGTTGAAACTTTTTCTAATATTTCACGGATATCGTCGCTTGAAGTTCTTTTAAAGAACTCCTCTGCGATTTTCTCTCGACTTGAAATAGCTTTCTTTAAATTTTCAGTAGCGGTCTTTATATCTGTTGCCTTACAAATTGCACCGCCTACTATTATAATTTTTGCGCCTGCATTTACCGCATCAACAACTGTTTCAGAATTAATCCCTCCAGCGACAGCAATGGGAATACTAACCTTTGAGCAAATTTCTTTAAGTCTTTCAAAAGGACGACTTCCTTGCATCTGCTCGTCGATTGCGGTATGAATGCCTATAAAGTCAGCACCCCACTTCTCAACTTCTATTGAACGAGAGACACAATCAGCAACCCCGAGGAGGTCAACCTCCACTTTTATTCCGTAATTTTTGCCTGCGCTTATACACTCTTTTATTGTCGCGTCTGTGGCACTTCCCATTACAACAGCAATGTCTGCCCCGGCCTTCGCAGCCGTTTCCATTTCCACACGACCGGCATCCATCGTTTTCATATCAGCGACTATCGTCGTCGTAGGAAATTCTTTCCGAAGTGCCCTTATAGAATCCAGCCCTTCGCTTTTAATGAGAGGAGTACCCGCCTCAACCCAGTCAACACCAGCGTCAACCGCCTCCCTGGCCACATTGATAGCGCGTCTTAAGTTTATAAAATCTAAAGCTACTTGAAGGATAGGAGTGTCTAAATTAATATTCACTTATGGTTTGTAAAAGAACGGATTATACATAATATGCGGCAGCGCATTTTTCAGATTCCCATGTCTTAACTTTGGCAACAAATACTTCAGGAGGCAACTGCTCGCTTAAGTTGTTATATATTATCTTTGAAACATTTTCTGTTGTGGGATTCTCCTGTTTAAACTCATCCAACTCATTTAAATAGGAATGATCAAAACGAGAAAGTATTTCGCCAAGTTTCTTTTTAACAACCTTGAAATCCATAACCATCCCCAACTCGTTAAGTTTTTCTGTCTTAAGCGTAACTTCTACCTTCCAGTTATGTCCGTGTAATTTCTCACAATCTCCATCATAGCCACGTAAATTGTGAGCACCGGCAAATGTTTTTTCGACAACGAGCTCATACATATTAAGGGATCCAACACACTTCTTATCGGCAGTAAATGATATTTGTTTAATAATTAATTCTACTTTGCTGAAAATGAAAGTCAAGCGTTTTTTAAATGCCTGAAAACCATTTAAGTGCAATATAGAATGCAGTCTAGTTTACTAATAAAATCTCAATGATACAGCTAAAAACAGTATTACAAAGACCAATACCAAGGCAGATACCTGTAATATTTTCTTATGTACAGGTGGCTTGACTAAACACGAACAATCTTCATCAGTCTTATCTTCATTTAGCAGAAAAGCATTAACACCGTAAATAATAAAGAGGCACACAGCAAGTAGAATCTTAATCCGTATAACAATCTTATATCCTGAGCTTAAGCTTGTATCAGAAACAGACATGATACTGCCAATAGAATTAAAAATTCCGGTAACAATAAGTACACCTATTAGTATCCCGACATAAATACGAAATCGGTCATGAATATCATTGGAAAATCTTCCTATCCCGGAAACGGATGAGCTTCTCCCCAAAACCGGCTTTAATATTGCCACGAGAAAGATCATCCCGCCTACCAGAAGAGCTGCTGCAGAAAGATGGAACCAGTGGTTGATCAAAATCAAGTTATCAAATATCATGTTAAATCTCCATCAATTTTGTAATTGAAATTCAGGCAAAGTCCATTCTACCGTAGTTTGCTCTGTTATTACAACATTGTTATTTTAGATATAGTTGAATCGGATTGAAAATCAAAAGGTATTTATGTTTATAATAATTTCAAGTTAATGGTTAAAACTTTCGTGAGATTATTGCCTTTGATTTTCATTAGAATGCATGCTAAAATCCAATTCAAGCGGTTTTACTCATAATTAAGCAAACCTAAAATGGAAGAGTAACTTAGCAATGCTAGTCCTAATTCCAGAAAAAATCGAATATATATGAGCATTATATCAAATAATTATTTAATTTAGAAAATGGAATATATCAATTCCGCATGTATATTGAAATTCTAAGAAATTAAATAAATCCTGGGCAATTAACCTCTTTTAATTAATAGAAGAAAGTTGCATACGTTTTTCTATCTGAGTTTGAAGTTCAGCAACATCTCAAAACAGTTCCGCAGCTAATGAAATAATACAATACATGCCACTTTGAATCTATCCTGTGTTGTCAGATAACACAGGATAGATTCAAAGTGGCAGGGACTAACAAGATCACAGTAGGAACCAAGTGCTTTAGTGAAAAAATAGAAATAGACTTTCCAAGGAAATTATTAATATACAAATAATTAAAAAGGTATAAATATGGCGAATGGTAAGGTTAAAGAACGTGACTACTATGAGGTATTAGGAGTAAGCAGAAACGCAACTAATGATGCGCTGAAAAAAGCATACAGAAAGCTTGCCCTCAAATATCATCCGGATAAAAATCAGGGAGACAAAAACGCAGAACAAAGATTCAAAGAAGCGGCAACTGCCTATGAAGTGCTTAGTGACCCAAAAAAAAGGGAAATGTACGACTTGCGGGGAAGTGCCGGACTTAATGATATGGGTTTTCATGGTTTTGAAAACAGCGCTGACATATTCAGTAATTTCGGAGATATATTTGGCGATATGTTTGGTAAACGGTCTTACCGGGAAAGGATCAGGGCCCAGAAGGGCTCAGACCTCAGACATGACATAACAATATCTTTTACTGATGCTGCATTAGGAAGTGAGAAACAGCTTCGGTTTACAAAGGGTGATACCTGTGACGCCTGCAAAGGAACGGGTGCCAAAAATGGAGCACCAACGGCATGCTCTCAATGTAATGGCACTGGACGCATAAGCAGACAGCAAAGCCCTGTTGGTGGTTTTTATTCTTGCCCTAATTGCAGTGGCTCCGGCAGAAAGATTGATGTCCCATGCAATACCTGTAATGGCGAAGGGCGAGCGACCAAAACAGGATCTTTGTCTGTTAAAATACCTCCTGGAATTGAGAATGGTTCTAAACTAAGGCTCTCTGGTCAGGGAGAAGCCGGTATCAGGGGCGGAAGAGCGGGAGATTTGTATATATATATTAAAATTGCTACACATCCCTATTTTGAGAGAAATAGTTTGAATGTTCTTTACGATGCGCATATATCATTCACCAAAGCGGCATTAGGTGGAGAAATAGAGATCCCAACCTTAAACGGAAAAGCAACGTTAAAGATCCCTAAATGTACACAATCAAACCAAACGCTAAGAATGACAGGACAGGGAATCAAGGCGAAAGATGGGAGAACGGGTAACCAGTTAATAAGGATAATAATAGACATACCAAAGGAACTGTCTGAACGGCAAGAAGAGCTTCTCAAAGAGTTAGATAAGCTTGAACACGATCAAAAACCTTTATAATTGCAGCAGTATTAATCAGCAGAAGCAGATACACATCAGCGATATGGAGTAAATAATGCTCATGTGAAACCGCATGAAAATAATTGTCATTCGAAAGTGAATTGCGACAATGAGATTGTGTTATGGATGACTTTCTTTTTCAATTGGTAGTTTTTCTGCCCCGTTGTTCCGATAATATCCGTTGATTATGTTCCTTAATGAATTTGTCTGTTCCCAGTATTGGATGTACTTCTAGATTTGGAGAATATTTACTGTTGGGCACCCTTCTTCCAAGAGCTTCCGCCATTGCTCGTATATGGTGAGGACTCGTTCCACAACAGGATCCAATGAAATTGACACCAATTTCCTTTGCCAATATCGCGTATTGAGCCATTTCAACCCTGGTGAGAACAAATGGGTCCAGCTCAAGAGGAAAAGCAATCTTTCCGTTAAATTCCTGTATCTGAAAAAATGGCTTTTCACGGGAACATCGAAAAGCGACTGGTTGAGTAGCAATATAGCCAGAGACTGCATTTCTTAATCGCTTGGCAAGTGGCAGCATAAGAGCAGGATCACGAAAACAGTTTATACCTACAATATCAGCACCTAAATCAGTCAGTTCTTTAAAAGCATCCTCTAGTACCACCCCATCCAATGTTTTGTCTTCAAACTTAAATCCCATACATATCATAGCCGGTTGTCCTGCCGCCTTTATTGCCTCAAGAGCCAATTTTGCTTCTCCTAAATATTCAATCGTCTCGGCAATGAAGAAGTCGGTGCCTTCAGGTAATTGGTATTCTATCTGTTGGTCAAATTGCCGCCGAGTCTCCTTATGGCTTGAAGAATCGTTTGGATTATATACCCAGGTATTGGAGAGGTTTCCCGCAACAAGACAATCATACTCATTTGCAACATTCCGGGCTATTTTTGTAGCGGTAGCATTGATTTCCTTTAAAGATCCCGCCAAACCGATTACCTTCAATTTTGCTTCGTGGGCATAGTAAGTAAAGGCCTGGATTACATCCGATCCCGCCCTGACATAATCCAGGTGTAGCTGTTTGACCACCTCGGGATTTTGAATAATGACTTCGGGAGTAAAAGGGCCGGCACTTACATACCCTCGTCTCTCCAGCTCGAAAAGTGTTCCTCCATCACCAATAACAACCCCCTCCTGAAGTCTCTTTAAAATCATAAAATCCCCATCAAAATATTCTTCGCGTTATTTAATTAGAGTAAGAAATAGTGGCTTTCTATGTAATATATATCATGACTTCAGCTAATAAGTGTAAACAATTCTATCAGTTTTTATATTGCTAAACACTTCATTAGGAGTAAGATATTCCTGAAATATCATCGACAAAAATGTATTATCTATTTCTATATAACGATTTGTCTATTACTTTAACTGCTTTTTCCTCAGTTAATTTGTAATTTAGAAATCGATTTAACGTTTTTATATGTTCGTCCGGATTTATCAATAAATCGTTGTAGTCTATATACAACACGTCTATATATTTTCTACTTTCCATCCAATCTATTACTTTCAAAAGATGTTTGTTAAAGAATTCACCCATTTTTACATCACTAGTACCGTCTTTGCGGCTCCCCATTCTTTCCAGCATTTTACTTTGAGAGGCCAGTATTTCATTCATTTTTCTCTTCATAAATATTACTTTGAAATTTTCATCAGAAGGCAAATCATATAATAACTGAGAAACCATTTTAAACGCTTTCCCTCTGGTTTCCTTCAACCAACCAGTATCTTCCTTTATTTCCTTCACCTTTTCGTATTCATAGTAGCCATACGGGTTATCTTCGTTAGCCTTCCGTATGTTATCAGTAACTATCTTCATACCGCCAGATTCTAATATCTGCATCATCATAGAAGTTCCGGACCTTGGCAAACCGGAGACAATCGTTATAACATTATCCATTCGTATTACTTTCTTTTTAATCTATTGTAGCATCCAAAAACTTACGTAATGATTTTTCTTTTCGCTAATCGTTTTCCTGGTTCGTGATAACAAGATAAGAGAATATTGTTAATATTCGTTAAAGCCTGACATTAAAAGGCCTCATTAGTATAAAACCAAACCCGAGAGTAAAAATAAAGAAAAGTATGAGCCAATGGATATTCCATCCAAAAAAATTGATATTTGCATGTGGATATGTGACCAGAACGGATTCCAGGGCTGTACCTTCAGGCAAGGACGGTTCTCCCGGATTGAAAAATGAATTTACAATTCCACTTTTTAGTGTTTCGGAAGAAAGCCTTGTAACCTTTCCTGATACGAGCACCTTTTTTTCGACTTCCATATCGCGTGCTTTAAATCCCAATTTTAAGACCCCTTCTCTCTCTGCTCTTACTCTCCAATATGTTTCTCTACCTCCATCAATCCGAAGCGGGGGTGTATCAATACTTAATCCTTCTGACACAGTTAGGACTATTTCACTGTCTTGCATCGGTAATTCATCTGGATTATGGCGTTTTACCTTTACGATTGCTGATTCTCCCGGATGAAGCGGTCTGTATTCATATCTAACCGCAGTATGAAGAATGATGACTGCCATTGGGACCATCATAAATATTAATGGCTTCAACGTGTATCGCAAATAAATCATATTAAATTTCAATATATTTTTCTGTGCAGAGAGGATTATTCTCATATCGTCTTTAAAGAGCCTTAACTCTAAAATGTGACCCATGATCCTCGCCTTGACTCTTTTAATTCCCTCTTGATTGGATGTGTATTTGAAGATAGGCAGGGCAATGATTGAAGTCAAGAGAGAGATGGCACACAGACCGTAAATTGAATCAACTGACCTGAAAGGATAGAAAAATAGGTCAAAGAATGAATTGAATATTATATTAATAAAATTCATAAATATATGTATAAAAAATTCAATGTTAATAACTCCTAAATTGAACGATTTGAGTAGCCGCATCCTTTAGGTTGTGTGACTTACGTGAAATTTACATGCACCCAGCGGATGAGAGAGAACGCAGGCTTAAGCCTGCGGCTACTACTGTATAGAAAAAAATCTTCAATTAAGGATAAATTGGCTACGTTATGATATATATCCTAATCCCTGTAGTCTTTTCTTGACTTCCTCTTCTGATTCAGACTCTTCCGATTTCGATATTTCTTTTTCAATAATGTGACTTATAAATTCTTCTACAGATGTATATCCGGCTTTTGCAGCATGCTTCCCGGCTTTTTTCAGCAACTCTTTATCAATCTTAATTTTGGAAACTGACATTTCTACTGCTCCTTTATAATTGTTTGACTTTTGTAGTTTATTTAAAAAATTGGATCTCCAACCATATCTGAACTCTTTTCTATACCAAATTCTGCCAATATTGTTGGCGCTATATCATATAGTGCAGGGCTTACCATTTTGATTTTTTTGTTTGAAAGTATGATGCCAGGGACAACTTCATAATCCCACAGGTGAGTGCCGCTCCACTTCTTCATATTGTCACCTAAAAGCCCTTCAGGTACCTTGCCCAGTGCGGACTCCCATGAAGTACGGTATCCCCGATTATATCCAACAAGAAGGTCAGGAGCATCTTTAACATATTTGCCGGAATATATTTCCTCTCTTCTGTAAACCTTTTTAATAAACCGTTTTCCACTTTCAGGGTCTCTAAAATCCTCAAGTTTACCTATAAGATCTTTTATGAGTTTTTCTTTTTCTGCTCCATCGTACACAATGCCCATGCCTTCTCTTCCGAATAAGTTAAGATAAATGCCATTAAAGCCGAGGGAGTACGCTTTTGTTATTCCAAAATCAACATTCTCAAAAAATTCATTACTTTCACTCAGACTATCATCTATGAAGTTGAGATACCCATTATCTTTCAACCATCGGTTTATATGAAAATACCTGCGAAATGGACCAAAACCGTGATCAGAAAGGATAATAAGTGTAGTATCATTATCTATCTTTTTCATCACCTCTCCCAAAATAGTATCCATTTTCTTGTAGGTTCTTTTAATTACACCAGAGTATTTTTCTGCCTCTTCGGGTTTATAGCCAGGGTGTTCTTTGTCCATATATCGCCAAAACATATGAGAGATAAGATCTGTAGTTGAAAAATATACGAACAGGAGCCCTGATGAGAATCTTGCCATCTCAAGATTGAGCATCTTTTGTCTCTCACTAATTATAAAGTCAGATTGCTCAATGTAAGCCTCGTTACTGATGAAATCCTGATCCAGTGCCTTAGTATCCTCCGGCATACCCTGAGTATAGTAATATCCTATCTCATCTGCGATGTCGGCGGAATAGTTCCCTGGAGTACTTATGGGAACGTTGGGGTTAGTTGGGTCAATGTTTATAGGTGACACATAAAGTTCAAAATATGGGTGTGCTTTCATTAAGTAAAACCTGCATATCCCCGTCAATTTCTGAAAAGGTGCAAGTTTAAAAGACACCCTTATCCATTTACTCCACTCTCCCTCATTCAAAAGTATCTCTTCATCTTCAACTCGTATCAAAGCTACAGGGTTACTATGATCGACTTTGATGATTAACTCTGTGCTTACTCTTTCCCTGCTCACTTTAAATGGATTTGGAGGCCCTATAAGTTCTGTTTTTATGGTATTGTTCAACATTTTTACATTGAACAGCCTGCCGCTCTCTATCTCCCTCTCTTCATCCTCTAAATCTTTGGTAGTATAAAAGGAAAATGTTCCATAGGTCCCAAGTATATCAGGTGTTCCCATACCGGAAAGAGTATTAGCCTCAGTACTGACGGGTGGGAAATTTGCCGGGACCTTTAGAACGGTAGACGGAATACCATTATCCTGCAAAATTTCCCAGAACGCCTTTCCTTTCCTTAAAAGTAAAGTCTCTGCATTTGAAAAAGGAATTAGCCAATCGCCTATTTTCATAGTTTTTTTCGCTTCTGTTGTCTTTGAAGTAGAGAGATAAGGTATATATGTTTGGGGATCTCTGGCAATGAAATCAAAGATTCCATGCCCTCCGGGATTCATACCGGTGATAAAGTTTGACCAGGCCACAGGGCTTTGAGGTGGCATAGAGGTAGCCAGTGGTTTAAAATCTCCTTTTTCCTTGAGGAGTTTAAAGTTTGGAAGCATATCCTCTTTCATATATTTATCAAGCAAAACAGGATCCATACCGTCAAAACCTAATAGCAGAATTTTTTTCGTAGATTCTGCTGGGCTTGTATTACCTGTACAGAAAACGTTGAGGATAAAGAGGCATAGAATAATAAAAACCTTTTTCCATATCATGTTTTTTTCTATGCAAAAATAGAAGTTTTTCATCAGTCTAATTCCCCTCTTCTTTAGCCTTTGCACTAAATAAAGGTTTTCCGGTCATATAAGACGGAATTTCTATTCCAAATAACTCAAGAACCGAAGGTCCCATGTCTGCAATGTGTGGATTGTCCCGAGAAATTTTCTTATTACAGAAAAATACTCCCGGTACCAACGGTGGATCCATACAGTGGTCGCCACTCCAGCTTTTTTTGTTATCTTCAAATATTTTTTCATCTACTCTGCCAACTGCCGCGCCCCATGAAGCCCTGTAACCTTCATTACACCCAATGATAATATCCGGTCCATTCTCCTTATAAGGTCCGTCATAGTAGTCTGTAATGCTGTAGCATTTCCTTATGGCGACAACGCCCTTTTCATCATCCATTAATCCATTCAATTTTTCTATCAACTCCCTTTTCAACTCTTCCTTTTCCTCTCCGGATACGATTCCTTTTGATTCTCTCCCTTTCTCGTTTATATATATACCGCTCATTCCAAATGTATAAGCCCGGGTTTTTCCCCATTCTACACCTTGAAACCATTCATTTCCTGTTTCTTTCTGATCCTTCAGGGCCAGATAGCCATTCTTATATAGCCACGTATTTAGATTAATACCCCGCTTAAAAGGCTTAAACCCATGGTCTGACATGACAAACAGGACATCATTTTCATCTATCCTCTCCATAGTCCTGCCTACCAAATGGTCCATTTTTTTATAAAGATCTTCTATAGTACCTCTGTACTTTTTCTGGTCAACTCCTATAGCATTGGCGGGATGATCCTTTGTTATGAAACGCATAAACATGTGTTGAATTCTATCCGTCGTGTCAAAAACACAAGTGCACAACCCTTTTCTGGTTTTATCAAGGGCATTGAAAAACATCTCCTCTCTTTCATGGTGGTACTTATAAACCTGTTGGAGAAAAACATCTTCATTTATAGCCCTCTCATTCAATGCCCATGTGTCTTCGGCCAACCCTAACGTTGCATAGCTTCCCTGTAATTTAGATAGATAAATTGAATAAGATAAAGGGTAAGAAATAGGAAGAGAAGGTTTTTCAGGATCTATATTTATGGGACTCATATACATTTCAAAGTAGGGGTGAATCTGTTTAATAAAAAAGAGGCAGATTCCCCGTATTTTTATACCAGGACCGGCCTTGAAGGTTAATTTAATCCACGGTGAGTACAACCCCGGTTTCAACCTGAATTTATTTTTAGAAACCTTTACCTCTGCCTCTGCCTCTGCCTCTGCCTCTGTGTTTCCGTTAAGCGTAATCTCCAGGGGAATCCGCATCTCTTCGCCCTGTTTTAATGAATTTTTTTCAGGACCGGGAATATAAGTTCTGATCTTGTGATCTTCAATATTAACCGGGATATGAACTCCTCCTGTTTTTTTCTCATTTGAGCCACTATTATTGGAGGTATAAAAAGTAAATGTCCCCTGTGTCCCTCTCAGATCAGGTACACACATACCTGATAGTAAGGTACCATTGAGTTTCTCTGGTGGAAAGGTCATCGGCACCCTTATTATGGAACTGAAGATGCCATATTCATCCAGAATATTCCAGAAAGGCCTACCCTTCCTGAGCAATTTGACTATTGGTTTACCAATAGGTATCGAATAATTTCCTATAGAAATAGACCTGGACGATTTCTCTATCTTTGTTGAGGATAGTTCTAGAAGATAGGTTTTAAGGTTTCGGTTCAAGAAGTCAAATATATTATGTCTGGATGGATCAACACCTGTCATAAAGGTTGACCAGGCCACTGGTGATATCGCGGGGAGTGTGGTCTGTAGTTTCTGAAATGTTCCGGATTTACTCAATTTGGATAGATTTGGTAGTTTACCTTCTTTCATATATTGAGACGCTAACTCGGGATCCATTCCATCTAAACCTACGATAACAACACGTTTGACATCATATTTTGTATGTAAGGGTCTTTTCCTCCTGAAAGTCTTAACAAGAAACCGGATAGGCCAAAAGAGGAAGGTGAGTAACGCCAGAAAGAAAGTTATTAGTAATATAAAAAACGATGAGACAAAGGCAAAGCCTGCGCCAGGCCCAATATATGCATAAGCACTTTCAGTATTGTTAATCAATACTAATACAATAAAGATCGAAAACAAAAAAAACTTTTTCAAAATATTAGCAATCATCTCAATTTGCCCTGTATTGATCATTATTTAAATTAAGCCTTTGATTAAAAACCCCCTTTTCATTGGAATCATCCATACCCACAGTACCTGATGAAACCCTTTCTGCAATTCTGGGTTAACGCTCTCCCGTCCTGACTGTTATCAACCAGGCATGCCAAAATTTCTAAAAAACAATTTCTTATCATCCGGGATTGTTTATGGTTAATTAACATATCCGAGACTCTTAAGGGCATCCTTGGTTTGGTCGTCTGGCTCTCCCGCCGGCACAGCCGGCCCCGGTTTTGGAAGTTTAACCAGGTATTGCTTCAGCTGCGTCATCATCCCCTCAGCTCGTTTGGTGCCCTTATCGATTATATTTACATTTTCCTCGGGGTCATCCTTGAGGTTGAACAGCATGTGTTGGCCCTTGCTGTTCCAGATGAATTTGAAGTCACCTTCGAAAATCGATTGCCAGCTGCCATCCTCAGTGAAACGCGGTAGAGGATACGTCTCTGCTATGATTGGATGCTTGATTTGAGGCGGCGAGGTGCCTTGAATACTTCCCGGTATGGCTATTCCAACCCTTTCACAAATCATCGGTAGAATGTCAGTTAATTGCAACGGTAAATCCGTTCGTTTTGGAGACATTTCACCGGCTGGATATTTTATGAATAACGGAACGTGAAGCTCCTCCTGATAGAGATAATGACCGTGGCCGAATTTGCCATGCTCCCCAAACAATTCACCATGGTCTGCCGTAACGATAATCAGCGTGTTATCATACAAATTATCGTCCTTGAGTTTTTGTAAGAGCTGGCCGATATAATGGTCCATATATAAAATCTCAGCGTCATAAAGCGCACTGTTTTCTGCCTGCGTCGGTTTCCTTTTGGCAAAGTACTTGTCCTTGGGAAGAAACTTTAAAGCGAAATCTTCAGGGGGGCGATATGGGCCATGCGGGTCAAAATAATTCAGGAAAAGAAAAAACTCTTTCTCGCGAGCTCTTTTAAGCCAGTTCAGTGCACTGGCAGTAACCTGATTGGCCAGCCGACCGTTCACGGTACTTATTTGAGAGTCATTGTAATAGTCGAAACCTTTATTCAGGCCGAAAATCCGCTTCAACCAGGGACCGCCCACTTCCGCAGCAGTTGTGTACCCATTCTCCCTAAGAATCTCTGCCAACGTAACTTCGTTCTGAGCCAACCCACGCGCCCTGTATACGTCCCACGATTTCGGCCCTTTGATTGCATTGGTCAAAAGCAGCGGGCCATCGGGATCATAACGTGCCCCGTGACTCGAAGTAAATTTTCCAGTGAAAAGGGATGCATGCGAGGGAAGCGTCCAGCTTGATGGTGCGATTGCACGTGTATAAAGGACTGATTCTTCGACGAGTTTATCTAAGTTTGGACTTGTCTGTCGCCGGTATCCATAGCAACCCAGACGATCAGCCCGTGTGGTATCCAGCGTTATGAGGATAATGTTTGGTTTTTTTGCGTGTTGTCGTTTCCCACAGCCGCTAAGCAAAAGGCTTGGCGACAAGCCTGCCGCCAGACCACCGTAGAGTCCGTATTTCAACAACTCACGCCGACTCAAGCAGTTTGCCGATTTTTGTTTATGTTTCATACCTGGTATTTCTCGTCTCTGTTTTATGCTTAAAGGAGCGGTTACATTAGCACCCTTACTCACATTTATCGATCGAGCATTATATCATTTTTGCAGTTTGTTTTGCCATTATAATTCTGTTGAACAGGATGAAAGTTGGCTTCACATCATTATTCATTGGTTATATTCAATTAACGGTTTTGCCCAGTTACTGCAGGTATCCAAGACTTTTGAGAAGTTCTACTTCTTTAGGGGACAAAGGATCGACCGTCCTTCCTGTTCTACCGATTCTCAAAAAGTCTCTTAATCGTGAACGCATTAACTTTACCAGGGGAGTATGCTTGGAAGAGACATCTATATTTTCATCCGGGTTGTTAACTATATCGTAAAGTTCCATTTTCCCTGTTACACGATTGACGTGGAGTTTGTAGTGATTTTGGCGAATGAAACGCTTGATATCGTCGACGGTTTTGTTGTCAACTATGTTGTTCCAATCTGCTTCGCCAAAAAGTAATCGTTTTGGTGAACCTGCATTATTTCTTTGCCATAAGGACTGCAAGTCTATACCGTCTAAACCGGGAGGTGGGGAAATGCCCAGCATGGCTAGTAGAGTTGGCATCACATCGATCAGTGAGGCAATACCTTTGATACGCTGTCCTTGTGGCAAATTAGGTCCTCGCATAATTAGAGGAACATGGAGAACTTCCTGAAAAAAAGTCCGGCCATGGAGTACTCCTCCGTGTTCCATAAACTCTTCGCCGTGGTCTGACGTGACAATTATCAGGGTGTTGTCAAGCAGGTTTTTTTCTTCAAGGAGTGCAAATAACCTTTCCATTCCATCGTCCATTTGCCGAACACCGGCATCATACAGATCGATCAAGTGCTCAGTATCTGCTTGGTTTGGCAACGGTATCCGGCCGTATCGGAAGTCTAGCAGTTGGCTGGTACTGCCATCAACTATTCCATTATAGGGACGGACAAACTGCTTCTCATAGTGTGGCAGTGAATGATAGTCACTATGTACATCATAGTAATGCAGAAAAAGAAAAAATTTCTTGTCGCGGCGTTTAGACAGCCAGTTCCTGGCCTCGTCTTCGACTCTCGTTGGCTTTGTCCTGTCGGCGTATTCTTTAACGTAGAGAAACTCCTCAAATCCATGATCCAATCCATTTGTTTTGCTTAACCAATGTGAATTGACGATGCCGGAGGTTATGAAGTCGTGTTCCCTGAGAACTTCGGCCAAAGTTAAAACATCATCACGCAAACGATCTGTACGTGCTCTCACACCGTTTCGGCGGGGATACAATCCGGTCAACAGCGACGCATGCGCTGGTAGCGTCCATGGGCAAGTGGTGGATACGTCCTCGAAGAGCAGACCCTGCGAGGCGAATTTGTCTAGAATGGGTGAAGTGGGTCTTTGATATCCATAACAACTCAGATGGTCGGCACGTAGTGTGTCAATTGAGATCAATATGACGTTAGTTGCAGAACGCTGCCTTTTCCCGCAGCTACTTAGGAGAAGACTTCCTACCAGACTTGCGTTTAATCCTGCGTAGAGACCATTCTTGAGAAACTCTCGTCGGCTCTGATATCGCTGTGAATTTCGCCCGCCTTTCATCATTAACACTTCCTTTCCTGAAAACTAAACAATTTCACTGGAACAGGGTGATTATAATAATATATATTTCCCATATTTACAATTACTTGTCTCACAAATCACATTAGTTGTCAATATTATTAACAAGTCATAAATCATACTAACTTTGCCACTTGCAGTAACTTCCTCAACTCTTTGCATAGTTTGTAATTCAGATACAACTACACCCGCGTAAGAACGGTTTGCACCGGTTACTAATTTGCTATACTTTTTAAAATAATTTTCTTTGTGTGTTCCTATTTATCGTCAAGTAACTGGCTGGCCCTGATGATCTATACATCATCATGACAAACGGCTTAATCATTTATTTCTGTTGTTGTATTATTAATACTCTGCAAGATTGTCTTTTGCATAAATGTGACTAGGATTTATATTGCAAAACAAACCCCCGCTTTTATAATGATTGGCTATAAACAGTACGAGTCATTTTACCACATCTTAGTGAGTGGACAGGGAACTATCATTCTTATCTGAACTACCCCTTTTCCTATAGAAAATTAAGCGAGACTTGAAATATCACCTTATAAAGAAAGCGATTTTTTCACCCCTGAAGTACCTTAGGAAGAAAGCTTATGGGAAAAAATAAGGTAGTAGTGGTAATGCCAGCATACAATGCGGAGAGCACCTTAGAAAAGACAGTTAATGATATTCCTGAGGGGGTTGTTGGTGAAATAATACTTGTTGATGATGCAAGTAAAGACAATACTGTTGAGATTGCAAGAAATTTGGGCCTAACTGTCATTGTACATGATAAAAATATGGGTTACGGTGCTAATCAGAAGACATGCTATGAAACCGCATTTAAGCGTGGGGCTGACATAGTTGTTATGATCCATCCTGACTATCAGTATGACAGCCGCCTTACTCCCATTTTCATAGAAATCATAGAAAAAGGGATATGTGATTTTGTGCTGGGGTCGAGGGTGAGGACTCGTAAAGAAGCCCTCAGCTCAGGCATGCCATTTTACAAGTATTTATCAAACAGGTTTCTGACAATTATAGAGAATATAGTAACAGGCCAAAACCTGTCTGAATGGCATACCGGCTTTAGAGCTTTTTCAAGAACGGTGTTGGAGACAATTCCCTACCAGAATAATTCAAATGATTTTGTCTTTGATTCACAGTTTCTTCTTCAGGCAGCTTATGCCGGATTTATAATTGGGGATCTACCGGTTCCATGCCGTTATATGGAAGAGGCATCGTCTATCAATTTAAAGCGCAGTATTATTTATGGTCTCAGGACAATAAATACATTATTACAGTATATTTTGCAAAGATTGCATTTAGCAAAATTTAGAATTTTTGATTTTAATATGGACTGAGTAAAACAGAAAAGTGGCAAGAATGAGAAAAGGACGTATGAAGTCAAAGCCAAAACACATAAACGAAAAACTGTTAATGAAAGATAATAATGCTACCAATTTTCTTAATAAAAAATATTTTTACATGATATGTCTATTCCTCGTCATAGCAACACTTGCTGTTTACTGGCAAGTCCTGAATAATGATTTTGTTATCTATGATGATGATAAGTATGTCACAGAGAACACCCATGTGCATAAAGGTGTGACTTTTGACAGCTTAACTTGGGCATTCACATCTTCACATGCCAGCAACTGGCATCCACTTACATGGATCTCCCATATGATCGACTACCAACTATATGGTCTCAATGCCAGGGGTCATCACCTTACCAGTCTACTGTTTCATGTGGCTAACACGCTTCTACTGTTTCTGATTCTTGTACGAATGACCGGTACTCTGTGGCAAAGCTCTTTTGTTGCAGCGTTGTTTGCCCTCCATCCCCTTCATGTAGAGTCTGTTGCCTGGGTGGCAGAACGGAAGGATGTACTCAGCACATTTTTCATGATGCTGACTGTATGGGCGTACATCCTCTATGTTAAGAAGCGTGAAATCAAGGGATACTTGCTGGTAGTCCTGTTCTTTGTGCTTGGTCTCATGTCTAAGCCCATGCTTGTTACTCTGCCTTTTATACTGCTATTGCTGGACTTCTGGCCACTTGGACGTCTTTGCCTTCTACGCGATACCAAGAATGTAGCAACTGGTCAACATACAAATGAGAGAGCGGATATATTCCGGCTGGTATTAGAGAAAGCTCCTTTCTTTGCTCTTGCCGTAGGTTCAAGCATTGTTACTTTTATTGTTCAAGAACGTGGTGGGGCGATGGAAATAGCAAAGACGTATTCTATCCAGACACGTATCATTAATGCATTTGTTGCTTATACCGAGTATATAGTGGACATGATATGGCCTGTGAAGTTGGCACTTCTGTATCCTCATCCTGGCAATAGTCTACAGCTTTGGAAAGGTGTAGTCGCAGGGTTCGCGCTGGTATTAATAACCATATTGGTTATCCGCAAGGCTCGGAGAATCCCATATCTTGCAGTTGGGTGGTTATGGTATATTGTAACTCTTATTCCGGTGATTGGTATAGTACAGGTGGGCTCGCAGGCGATGGCAGATCGATACACATATGTAACACTGATAGGGTTGTTTATTATTATTGCCTGGGGCGCAAATGATTTACTATCAAAATGGCGTCACCGAAAAATATGGCTTAGTACATTAGCAGCTATCATTCTTCCGGTTTTAATAGTATTAACATGGAAACAAGTTCAATATTGGGAGAACGGTATTACACTTTTTAAACATACCCTTAGACATACTTCCAATAATTATGTAATACACAATAATCTAGGCATTGTTCTTAGAGAACAAGGCCGAACAGAAGAAGCCATCAAGCATTATCTACAAGCCCTGCGGTCAAATCCCGATTATGCACTGGCTCATTATAATCTTAGTAATGCCTATGCCGAACAAGGCAAAAATAAAAAGGTGATAGAGGCATGCAAGCATGCAATAAGGATTAAACCTGATTATGCAGATGCTCATTATAATCTTGGTGTTGCCTATGGTGGATCAGGCAAGTATGAAGAGGCAGTGGAGGCATTTAAGCAGGTGATAAGGATTGACTCTAATTATTTACAGGCTCATTATAATCTTGGTGGTGTCTATGCCGGGTTAGGCAAGTATAGAGATGCGATAGAGGCATTCCAGCAAGTGATAAGAATCGACCCTGATTATGCATTGGTTCGTAATAATCTTGGTATTGCCTATGGAGCATTAGGTAGGTATAAAGAGGCGGCTGAGGCATTCCAGCAGGCAATAAGGATTGACCCTGATGATGCAGATGCTCATTTAAGTCTCGGTATTGCCTATCTTAGTTTAAATGATAGAGGTTCTGCCTTAGAACAGTATAAAATACTTAAAAGCCTCGACCCTAAACTGGCAAAAAGGCTGTTTAGCGTAATTAAGCGTAATTAATAATTCATTAACAATATTTTCATCGAATACTACCTCCATATTGCTTATTACTCAAAATTAATCACGATATCTCCGTCTAAGACATTGACATAAAATGCTGAGAAATCATCTATGGTGGTAGACATGAATACTCCTATATTTTTGGGGTAAATTCTAAAACATAATAAAAAATGATGCCAACTCTTTATTTTATATTTCACTTATGCAATCAATTTAAAAACTTAACTATCCCATTTCCTTTTCCATGAATGCCCTTATGGATAACAAGGTTTTTGCCTTGGGTAATTCCGGAATTATAAGTGTCTTGGCAGCTACGGGAATAGCGGGATGAAGAGCGTGCAATCCTGGGATTTCTACGGCGATAAAACTCATTGAGCCGGGGGTCTCCCATCCAGACAAGCTTTTTGGATTGGTTTTCAACAACCCGGCTATCCAATTTGTTATAAAAACCGTCCAGAAGGCCATAAATGAAGGTTCTTCGATGCCTGTTTCCTTTGATTTTTTCTCGTCTCTTATACTCTGCCCATAGAAGCTCCGAGATATTTTGAAGGTAGTCATATACATACTCTGCCATCTCAACATTTTCCGGCGTACCGTAAATTTCCAAAACTTGACCACTTCGGTTTTTGTGCTGGTCATACCCGAATGTCCAGATAGCCTCTACAAAAAAAAATTTAGAAATTAAGGCACTGATTATGGACTTGATGGGATTACGCCTCCCCACTTCACCGATTTGCTTATAGATGTAGTTCCACTCAGTCTGTACATCCAATAACGACAGATTGTGTTTTAATAAAAATTCATGGGCTTTGGACATGGCGTTCTGGGCTTCATGCTCGTTGGGGCTTTGTGCCAACGCCAACAGCTTGTGGACTTTGTCCAGTATCTTGTAATTTTCTGAACTTACGGAGGAGGAATTATTGCGTTTTTCTACCCAGGATTGAATATCACCTGTGGCCGTGGGGTCAATACCATTTTCCCGACAAATCCGCTTGAATGCCTCTCCATGAGGAAGGTTGTCCCGGATTTCTAGAACTTCTTCTACATACTGATGGGCCATTTCATGGTAAAGAACCTCCTGTACATATTCCCATGTATAGTTATTGATGAGAATAATGCTGATGGACAGGCGTCGATAATAACCACCTCTCCACGTGCCTAAAACATCCTCTGAATAAGAGAGTTCAAGGCTTGGGAGGTGCATAGAGTCTTTAAAGTAATGAAAATTCGCAGTTTTCCAGTCTGCCTTCAATTGTCTGACCCAGGCGGTTTTTAATATGTTGTCTATGTCCGGCATGGAAGTCTTTTCGTTTGTGGAGTGCAGTAAGCGTGTACTGCTTTAGTACGCATCATCACGGTGATGCACTCCATATATCTAGCTTGTTAACCAGCGCATTGCTCTTTTTAAAATAAACATCATATGTTCGATATTTCTTACTTCTTTCAAGAGTTTTACAACTATTTTCCATCGAAAATAAAAAGTAAAAAAGGCTCTTCTTCTCAACCAATAAAGTTGTCGTTTAGTAAGGTTCTCATTAATGTAGTTTATCGTATGAAGGGATAGTTTCATCAAGTTCATGTCATAGCTGAATTTACCAGATTCCACAAGATCATCGTACTCTTTGGTCCCGGGATATGGCTGAAAGTATGAAACCCCTATTCGGTCAAGTTCAAGTGTCCTTGAATATTTTATTGTTTGTAAAATATCCTCCTTTGTTTCGCCAGGGAAGCCGATGATAAAGAAACCGCCTATGTCAATCCCCGCACTTTTAACTTTAGCAATGCTTTCCCTCATCTTTTCTGTTGTTATGCCTTTTCTCATACGTTTCAAGACGCGATCACTACCGCTTTCAACTCCTACATTTACCGCATAGCAACCGGCACGACGCATTAAACGAAGCTCATTTATATCAAGTATTTCAAGCCTTAGTCCGTTAGGAAAACACCATGTTATACCAAGATCTTCTTTCAGCAGAGTTTCACAAAACTCAACAAGGAGCTTTCTTTTAGCAGAAAAATTATCATCTTCAAAATGGATCTCTTTAACTCCATACGTTTTATTAAGAAATTTAATTTCCTCCATAATATTTTCTACACTTCTATGCCGTACCGTCTTACCCGATACTTTTGAGGCAGCACAAAAGGTACAGGGGAAAGGACATCCTCGTGTTGCGTATGTAGCGGCATAGGGAAACTGTCTGAAAAATGCGCCATGTGGAGATTTTGGGTAAGAAGCAGGAGGCATTATATCCCATCTGGGGAAAGGAATGGAATCCAAGTCTACAATTAATTCCGAAGGGTTTTTAACTATTTTTCCGTTTAACCTGAAAACAAGTCCGGGAATATCTTTTAGGATATCATGAGAAAAGTTTCTACATTCTGTATTCACAACAAATTTGGCAAGACTGTTTTCTCCATCACCGGTAAAACAAAAATCCACACCAGGTTCCACAAACTCCATAGTGGCTTCCGGCATCAAACTGGACTGGACACCTCCAAGCACAATGATAGATTCAGGGGAATGTACCTTTAGTTTACCAGAAAGATTTCTGATAGGTACTATATCCTTGGAATACCCGCTGAGGCAGATTAAGTCAAACCTTTTACTCGTAATTTCCTTTAAAAGACATTCCTCATCCATATTATCCCTGAGCATGTCAATCAAAGATACGTTACATGAACGTGGTAAGCTTGCAGCAAGATATCCATAATGAAGAGGTGGAATTATTTCGTCAGCTACACTATTTATCCTTATAAATACAACATTAAGGCTTTTTTTCATAAATATACTACATCTCCTTTCTTGCCTGAGATGATATTGGTTTACGTATTTTGATCTATAATATCATCTCAGGCAAGAAAGAGGTACATGATTTTGGTAATTTACAGCAGAATTGAAAAATTGTCGGTGGGCAAAAAACCCGTTCTGTAAAAACATTATATTTATTTGTAGAGGTTGGGTTTCTTACTCAACATTTCCTACTATCAATTTTCTTGCAAGTTTTAATTCTGGGAGTTTTGTACCAAGTTCCTCCATCTTTTTCAACACATTTTGCACTGTATTTAGATTCCAGTCATATTTTATCTTCTTCTCTATTTGCTGGATACCCACTAACCGTTTCGGAGCAAACCTCTTGACAAAACCTGCAACTCCTCCATATCCACCAGATTCAAAATCCTTGCTGAACCAATTGAATAGTTGTGTTGCGTTCAGCCTGTTATTAACCATTCTCAGGTGCAGAGGATTTTTCAACGCATTCACCACTACCTTGTTTAATTGCATGTCTATTCGATTACCGTCAAATATTTCCACTTTCAAGCTTGGACATCCCACCGAAGCACAGTTTATGGCGAAGTGTATACGCGGATCGGCAAGTGGACGGATAACATTGTGTTCAATGTTGTCAAGACTATAAAGCACACCCTCAACCTCGTGATGTCTGCTTTTCCAGCCGATCTTTTTCATACCCGCTACCGGATAATTATTAACAACATCAACTATAGTAAAAAAATTGTACGCATTGATCCAAAATGCAAGTTTGTATGTTTCCCCTTCTGGTGTCTTAACTATTTTTAATTTTTTCAGTTGGAGCATAATTTTTTTCTGAAGAGCAGGCTCACTCTTAATTTTTTCATAGTCAACAGATGCATGACTGAAATCTCCATCAATCGATGTAAACGTGTTTACCGTTACGACACTATTCAATATATCCTGATAGCAGTCCCAGAATGTGTTGTCTGCCTCAGCAAATGTCACTTGTGGCACAACAAAAAATATAATATAAAACACAATAATAATTTTTTTCACAATATATACTCCTTTATTGATTCAAACTTAATGTCAATTTGTGACACTCAAAGAAAAGGATTGGATTCCTTGCGAAAAGTCCTCGGCGCCTTTTGTCCGGGGAAGCAAGGTTTCTGCCTTGCCGGAAGAAGCCCACACCTACTACTTTATCCCCGCTCGCCAATCATCTTTACCATAACATGGTACTTGCTCCCGACTACGATTATGGCTATCTGCATGTCTTAATTTTGCGAAAGAGAGGACGTCCATTGGACACTCTGTTACGCAAGCCGAACATCGCACACACTCTACATCATTCATTGGGATACCCTTGTTTGCAAAATTCATAACGTCTATTCCCATATGACATACCCTTGTACAAATTTCGCAAGAGATGCAATCTTTCTTTTCTGATAGAATTCGGTATCTGGAGAACTTTGCGTATATGTGCATGAGTGCAGCAAGTGGACATCCATATCTGCACCAAATCCTTCCCCCTAGAAAAAAGTAGACACCGAGGCCAAGTATACCAGCAAAAACCACGTCTATTGAAAATTTGTATATTCCTGCCATTGTATAACTTAAAAGAGGAAAAGAATCCCATATACCTGATTTATTCAAATAGATAATCAGGGTAAAAATGATAGCAACAAAAAGGATGATCTGGCCGACATTTTCAAGTTTTTTAGCTCCTGGACCATGTGGTGTCTTACGCCGGTATTCATCTCCCAGTGTTTCAGCCATACCTCCACAACTGCAAATCCAACCACAATATACACCTTTGCCGTAATGTCTTATTAAATAGAATAGAATAAAACCAGACTGTACAAACGGAAACCAAGTCCAGAAAGTGCTACTTCCAAATTCCCACATATTAAGCGGCCAGAATAAGATAAAAGCAAAACTACTCCATTTGCCGCTCGGGAATAGTTCTGACACTATCCAGTGTTGTGCACCAAGGTTATCAAGGATGAGAGGTTTGTACAGGTAAAATGGAAATAGAAAAAGGAAGAAAATTTGAATCGATATAAGTGCTGTCATTTGCCAGAAAACATAGCGTGTTTTTCTGACATAGGTACGACGAATACCAAAGATGAGCATTGTTACGCAATAGAAAAGTGAATACCAGTATGTGGGAGACTCGATCCACTCTGCTATTCCCTCTGTATTATGCAGCAATTGAGAAAAATATAATATGGTAAAAAATGTGCTTACTCCTATGAAATATGTATACTTAAACGCACGCCATGGAGTTCGAAAATAAACATTTCCGTGTCTTACTAATAATCCAAGAGAACAGATTCCGGAAATTAAGAAAATCATCGAACCTGTCCATCCCAGAATGAAGTTTAATGATGGGTACCATTTGTAACCTGAAAGGGGCCAATTAAGCGGTGCTTGAAATGGTGCGCTTAGATATGCAATTATCTTTGCCGGTATTGTATCAGACCCTGCAAACACGTTAAAAGAGATTCCGGTTTTACCAAAATAGAGCATAGAGAAAAAACTTATTGATGCGACCATTAGCCACCACCATAATAATCCTTTCTCTCCTTCCATACGTATGCCACTTCGTTTGAAAAATTGTGTAGGTAATTCACGACCAATGAGAGTAAAAACAACGTCATTAGGTATAGTTTTAACATCTTCTTTTGTTTTCAGGACAACTTCTTTCTCCCGTATCTCGGTTACTGTTGATTCAAAAAATGGTGTAACCTTGCCTTGCTCTACCAGGTCGTTGAATCTGTTCATGTTTTCTTCTTTGGGCCTGGAAAGTTCTTCTTTACGGTAAGAGTGGATTATTTTATTCCCTGATTTTGCAAGTGCAATGGAACATTCCAATGAGCTGTCACCACCGCCAACAACCAGAATATTTTTTTCAGCAAATTCCCCGGGGTCATACAATTTGTTGAATACTTTTGGTAATAATTCACCGGGTACTTTAAGCTGTCTGCTGTTACCGGCTTTTCCTATGGCAAGCACGACCATGTCTGCCTTATAAGCACTTTTGTTTGTTTCGATATGGATTATGTTATCTTTGCGACTGAGTTTTTGAACAAAAGTTCCCACTTCAAAATTTAGACCTTCTCTTCCTATTTGGGACGTTAGTTCATCGAGGAGTGTTTCCTTGGTCCCATCATTCATTTCCAATGGGAGTTCTAACGGTACTCCATCCGGCCTTAAGGTAATAGGTTTTTCCTTTGGGAAATTCTCTATCGTATTTAAGATACGATTGGATTCTAAAACGATGTAATTAATGCCCTTTTTTTTACATTCGATTGCGGTGGAAATACCCGCAGGTCCGGCTCCGATAATGACCAAGTCATAAATATCAGAATTCTTCTCCTTTTCTAAGGCCATTTTTTGATCAGAGAAAAGTTGTCTTACTATTTTAGCCCCACCATCTGCTGCTAGTTTAAGCAAAGGTATGCCGGTCAAATCTCCCACAATATAGACACCCGGAACAGAGGTCTCTTTTTGATCGTCTATTTCAGGATAGCTCTCGACAATATTTTTGGGATTGTCCTTTTGCAACCAATTGAAATACTTAGAGACAACATTCATGGATACTTTCCCCTGATTTAATTGTATCGGAATTTCTATGTCGATAACACTTCGACTTCGCTCAGTGTGACGTCATCCTAAATGCCCGCCCTGGCCGGTACGAACGGGGAAGCCGAAGAATGGTTTTTGTCGTGATAACTGTCTAAAGCAATCCTACCCTCTTATATATGACAATATTATATACTGAAATATTCCCATATTAATCAGGATTTTCCCAATATACTAAAATGGGAAGAGTCAGTTTGCCCTATTTATCCTTCTTGCGTTTTGATTTGAAAAATGCAAGCCGTTTTTTGATCTCTTTATCAAATCCAAAATCTGTTGGTTTATAATACTCCTTGCCCTGAAGTTCATTTGGTAAACCGGATTGTCCTGCGTAACCACCATGATCATGTGGATACTTGTATCCTTTTCCATAACCAAGATCTTTCATCAGGTTTGTTGGTGCATTTCTGATGTGAAGAGGCACTCCCAATGCTCCTTTCTCTTTGACATCATTTAGCGCATCTAGATATGCCTTATATGAGGCGTTGCTCTTTGGAGCGGTAGCAAGATAAGTAACACCCTGTGATAACGGTATCCATCCCTCCGGCATTCCGACAAAATGAAATGCATCTTTAACTGACACTGCCACCTGGATGGCGACCGGATCAGCGTTACCAATATCCTCTGAGGCAAAGATAACCATACGTCTTGCAATAAAGAGAGGGTCTTCTCCGGCTTCCAGCATACGTGCCAGCCAGTAAAGTGCTGCATCCGGATCACTGTCACGCATGGATTTGATAAAAGCGGAAATCACGTTGTAATGTTCTTCTCCGCCCTTATCATACAGAAGTGCCTTTCGCTGCATGGCTTCCTGGGCAATTTTTAAAGTAATCGTTATCTTTCCTCCCCTATCGGGTTTCGTCAACATTAATGATGACTCAAGGGTGTTTAAGGCAACTCTCGCCTCGCCATGAGAAAGGTCTGCTATGAAATTAAGGGCATCATCATTTACCTTTATTTCTAAATTACCCAGCCCTCGCTCCTTGCTCGATAATGCACTGACAATAATAGTTTTGATGTTATCTATAGTAAGTTGTTCGAGGACCAGCACCTTGCAGCGAGAAAGGAGAGGTGCATTAATCTCGAATGAAGGGTTCTCTGTAGTAGCACCAATCAACGTAATAGTACCGTCTTCTACGTGATGTAGAAAGGCATCTTGCTGGGACTTATTGAATCTATGTATTTCATCAACAAAAAGGACGGTTCTTTTGCCATAATATTTAAGCTGTTGCCTGGCCTCTTCAATAACGGCACGAATTTCCTTGACGCCTGACAATACAGCAGAAAAGGAAACAAAGTGAGAGCCCATTGCCCTGGATATAATTAAGGCCAAAGTAGTTTTTCCTACTCCCGGTGGGCCCCAGAAAATCATGGAAACTAATTCCTTTCTTTCCATGAAGCCGCTGAGAATTTTATCGGGACCTACGAGGTGCTCCTGTCCGACAAATTCATCCAGGTTTTGCGGCCTCATCCTTTCTGCCAGTGGAGATTTTTTTGCAGACTTTGCTCTTGCGTCAAATAGGTCAGCCATTTTCAATTATCCTCAACTCTAATCCCTGTTGCAAAAGTGATAATATTTTTGCAAAGTTGCTAATGAATTCCAGTTCAAAAAATTTGAAATTACCATCAGCAGCTAAGTAGTTACTTAATGCAAATTTACCCCCTGATGACTGATTAGTCAATCATTTATGCTGTGTGATTATGCTTATTGTATGCATCAAGTTTGCATGAAGAGAAAAAAGTTGAATTTACCTGGTTGTTGTAATAATATTGCAAAGGCGAAGAAAACAATATTTATTCCTCAGTAACGTTAGAATAATACTTATAGAAAGGTATGATTATATGCTTAAGATTGATGACGGTTTTGAAAATTGTGACGAGATTTGTAAGATGATTGAGAATGTTGTTGAAGAGTTGGGTATAAATCAGAAACTGGAAAAAATTACGATTAAACATACTCCCGCAGATTCTCCTATAGACATGAACTATCCCAGTTCAGATAACATAACTCTGGTGTTGGAGATAGTGGACTCTTTAGACAACCTTGAGGGTCGGGTCAGGCATGAACTTATGCATGTGGCTGACCAGTTAAACGAAAAGTTTAAGCATAGAGGCTCTCTTGTTCCCCCTGAAGGTACCGGGGCATTCAGAAGGTACAAATACCTGTGGAATGTCTATATTGACAGCCGTCTTATAAAGAGCGGAAAACCTTCCTATGATACTCAAGAAGCCAGAGAAAGTGAGATAGAAGAGTGTTACCCGGAACTGAGTGCAGGCCTTAGGAAAAAGTGCTTTACCTTTCTCTGGGGACTGGGACTCCTTGATTTCGAACAAATCTCCGCAATGAGCTACGATCTCTTTTCAACATTTGAGGAGCTTCGGTTTCTTGCCGAATCACTTGGGGAAAAGCAAATGACATTTGAGACAATGGAAGAACTGAAGAACTACGAAAAATAAAGAAACTGCCGCAAAGTCCCCCTTTGAAGGGGGATTAGGGGGATGTCTGAACTCTTTAAGAAGGATTCAGGAAATTGTAAATGCCACAAAACACCATAATACCATACAACCCAAAGCTAAAACAATTTGCACGAGATTTGCGAAAGAACAGCACTTTGTCAGAAATTTTGCTTTGGAGGTAAATAAAGGAACAGGCTTTTAAATATGAATTTCACCGACAAGTACCCATTGATGAATTTATAGTAGATTTTTACTGTCATGAATTGATGTTGGCTATTGAAATAGATGGGAACAGTCACAATGGTAAATATGACTATGATATGAACAGACAAATGAAGTTGCAAGATTTGGGAGTTAAGTTTATACGTTTCTTTGATGTAGATGTGAAGAAAAATATGGTTGGTGTGTTAAATGCTCTGGAAAATAAAATAGATGAGATTGTTAGAACATCCCCCTAGCCCCTTTCAAAGGAGGAATTGATGTGTGGGTGGGGGGGAAGTCTATAAATACAAAAACCCAAGCCAAAACGGGGGAGGAAATGTTTTGACCTGGGTTTCTACACAAATAATAATTTGCGCAGCATAATAAAAACAAACTAATTCATATTAGAATACGTATTCTACGCCCAACGCAAGTATAGTTTCATCATCATTCGTTTGTGTTTCACCATCGCCATTAGTACGGGATATACCCATGCCAGCGTCCTCCTGACCATCTGAAACATTATACTTATTGTACCTGATTTCAGGCCTGATCAAAAGGTTCTCCGCAATAGTAATATTATGCGTATACGTTAATGAATACATTGAAATACCAAATGCCTTTGCACCATCATCATCATCAAAATACTCGTACCTGAAAGCACCCTGTTGATTGTCAGTGTAATCGTACATCGCATACACTACCGCTGCCCACCAGTGAGCACTACTATTTGCCCTAGTACTACCTTCTTGATTGGGATCAGCAAATCCAGTAAAAGCATTATCTTCAGCACGACCATGATCCCAGTTAAATCCGAGGCTCAGTTTCTCTACCTGTGGTAATGAATAAGTCATTACGATGTCGTACATAAATACGTTAGAACTTTGGTGCTTACCACTGAAACCAGTATTACCAGTAACAGGGCCACCAGCACTACCTGTACCTGATGGAGTTTCCGCTCCGTTTATTGTAGCCAGAGAGATGAAGAAATCGTCATTTGGCTGGTATGTAAGATAGGCTCCGTATGACTTCCCTTCGTTATTATCAATGTAACTGTCCCATCCATTAACAAGGTAAAGGGTTAAGCCCCATTTGTCACTTGGAAGGAACTCAGATACATCGAAGGATATACCCGTGTGCGTGAATGGTATTACATTATTGTAAACCATACCGTGCGTATAGTTCGGGTTGCCTATGTTTTCTACTAGTTCATAGCCAATCCATGTATACATTTTACCCATGGTAATTGAAACATGCTTTCCGAATACCGGTGCATTCCAGGTAATATTTGCTGCTGCTATGGCAAACCTGTCGTTGAAACCAGCTGCACCCTCGGTATCAGAAGAAGCACTCGTATCGTTTCCCGGACCAAAGAAAGTAATTCTCTGTGCTTTTTCACCCCAATACGTATGCATCTGCCAGCCTATTGGGTGCTCATCGGTAGCTTCCTTATCCATGAACATTGCAAAGTTTTCAAGCACAAATGAGTTGTCTTCGTTTTCACCCACGAAGTTTACTTTAGCGTTTGCATTCCTGTTAGTATAATTTTCGCCGGAGTTTCTCAAGTTGTACATGAAGTTGGTATCGATAAATCCACCAACAGTTACCCCTTTAAACAAACCGCCTAAAAGAGCAGAGCCTGCTAACGCATCTTCTACTGCACCTGAAATGTTTTCCTGCATTATTTCGGATCTTATTTCATCATTGAAATCAGCCCTTATGACATCTCTCAAGCCAAGTGTGGCTTCTTGAATGTCAGCCTTTGTTTCGCTTTTGAGTTCAGCCATCAACTCTTGCTTGAGTTCGGCCTTTAACTCTGCTCTAAGCTCTGCCTTAAGCGCTTCTTTATCAAAGCTCTGCGCAAAAGACACGCTGCCAAACGCCAAAATGGCGACCATTGGCAACAACAAATAAAACTTCATTTTACCCATAATTTTACCTCCCCATTAAAAAAAATAAAAATCCTATAAATTGTAGTGTGAACAACATGCCACACTAGATACACATACTATATGACACTTTCGACATTTCAAAAACGGCTAATTTCGCCAAATACAAACGGCAATTTTCAACACAAAAAGCATCTAACTGCTACGCATACAGTATGTTATTAAAGCAAAAAAAAAAGGAAAGTCAAGAATAAAATCATGCCACCGGCAAGTCCTATCAGACTTCCGGAGGGGAAATTATGGACTATTAAGTGATTATTATTATGCAATAAGCATATGCTGAATCAGTTTAAATTTGCCGATGGCCATGAATTTAGTAAATTATATAACTAATAACAAACTTATACATTGTAATACAAGTTAAGAGCTTAGAAGATATCGCAATAACAGGGCCAAAAGGTATATCTTCCTAATTAAAAAAATTGATAAGTAATATAATTCCCGTATCTGACACTCTTCGCTTAAAGATCTTTTGAGTCGCTTAAGGTGTGTATTATCAAGTACATCCGATGAAAGTCTACAAAATATTATCATACTCTAAGTGCCACTAAATTATAAATACGTACTCCTGTTACTTTAGATTTTAAAAGAACAGAGCACAATGGCAAAAACTGTCAAATATGCACCAACCAAGTACAGGTTTTACTAATCAAGGCTAATTGTTAGTTTAGATATCAATTTAATAAGTATTTTAAAATTCAGATGTTATGACTTTGTGTATATATTTATTCCTCCCTTTAAGTTATTTTTCAGGATTTGAAGTGTCAGATTATTGACGAAAAATCTTCAACATAAGTGCTGGCGGATAACAGCCTATACCCTGCTTGCTGATTTTCGCAAATTCATTTGTTCTAAGAATACATAACTACAATATATCGCATGGTTTATAACATTATAGCCTAATTAACCGCTTTATAAATATGTTGACAGTCAGAGTATATTATGGAAAAGCCTGGTTATCAAACGGTATGTCCAAAAAAATCAAATTCATAATACCGAGCAAAAACGGCAAAACCTTAGGAATTATCGATGAAACATCTGAAGCGTCACCCATGGAATGTAAAATATAAAAAGGCTGTAGAAATCCAGAGAAGATTAAAAAGGAGTATTGTTTTAAAGTGTACGTCAAAAAACTTTAAATATATTGCTGGCGCCGATGTCTCTTATCTACCTGAAAGGGCCATCAAATCCACACTCACCATAATGAGCCTGCAGGAAAGACTAGCAGGCGCAGTTCGGCAGGTACTAAAAAAAGCAAGATATTTTATGCAAGTTTAGTTGTATTTGAATTGAAAACGGTGGAAAGGGTTGAGACGGTTACGGCAAAAGGTAAGGTTGATTTCCCCTATATTCCCGGTTTGCTGAGTTTTCGTGAGTCGCCAATTTTATTGAAAGCATTTGCAAAGATTATGTCAACGCCCGATGTGGTTATATTAGATGCACAAGGTATCGCGCATCCTCGTGGAATCGGCTTGGCGTCGCATATTGAGCTACTGCTAGACAAACCGTCAATCGGGTGTGCAAAAACCCGGTTGATAGGTGATTACGGTGAGATAAGCGAAGAGGTTGGTTGTTATTCTCATCTTACCGTACATGATAATGTGTAGGTGCGGTGCTAAGAACACGGAAAAACGTCAAGCCTGTTTTTATCTCTCCCGGCCACAAAATTGATTTAAACGCATCCATTGATCTGGTTTTGAAAAGTTGTCGTGGATATCGGCTTCCGGAGCAGGTAAAAGAGTCACACAAACTGGCCAAGAAAACAGCAACCGGTAAGGAGTAATAAACGTGTTATTGAGAAGTGCTTTACAACAGAAAGCGTGTTAGCTACCTGAATCTTTTTCTTTCCTGGCATCCTCTTGTATCTGAGCGCAGTTTTTATCTTTTTCTTTCTTGATTCTCTCTGCAACCTGAGCAACGAACTCAGGATTCCCTTCCGCAGCCGCTTTCTTCTTTGCGTCCGCCTTCATCTGTTTTACATCAAAGATGTCTCCCAGGCACTCCTCCGCAGCACTACACCATATTACACATGTAGGAGCTTTGTCTTTAAATACGGTTTCACCACACCGACAGTCGGCCTTTTCCTCATCGCTCCAGATTTCAATCATATCACCGCACTTTGGGCACTTTCTTTCAAGTGGTTCGGGTACCATGGTTTTCATACTTCCGGGACATCTGACTTTTGCCATTTTAACTACCGCCTACTGTTGATAATCGCAATAATTTAATTTATCCTGTAATACTAAAAAAAATACACTATATCGTCAAGTAATTTTTGTGAATAACCTAATGATATGTCTGTAAAACGGTAGCAATCCCATCTCTTTCTCTTCATTTTAAATATTTAAAAAAGATTGACAACTAAAGAAATATGTGCGAAAAAACGTTCGACGATTCCGAGATTTTAGTATCGTGAAGTTGTGGTTTTTCCACGTTGAAAGGTTGTTTTATGGATATCATTAAAAGAGCGTTAGGACGGGATGAAATAAGAGAGATTGACCGAAAAGCAATAGAAGGGTACGAAATTCCTGGAATTATATTAATGGAAAATGCAGGCAGAAATGTCGCAGACGAGGTTTTGAAGATGCTGCCCGGGACAGATAAGTCTAGAGTCGCAATTTTTTGTGGAAAAGGAAATAATGGTGGTGACGGGTTTGTCATTGCTCGCCACCTTTATAATAAAGGCGTGGACGTTTCTGTGTACTTAACAACTGCGGCATCTCGCATTCTTTCCGACGGTGACGCCTCAACGAACCTGAAGATATTGCTGAATATGAATTTTGAGATAAAAGAGTTACAGGAAGAGCTTATCGGAGAAGTTGGAAGAGCACTTCACGATTATAATGTAATTATAGATGCAATCTTTGGAACTGGCTTAAGGGGCGAAGTCAGAGAACCTGCAAGGACCCTGATAGCGAAAATAAATGAAACCGACATACCTGTCGTATCTGTTGACATACCTTCCGGGTTGAGCTGTGATGATGGTGTCGTGCTTGGGATCGCAGTGAAAGCAACTAAAACCGTCACATTCGTTGCTGCCAAAATAGGTTTTTTTCAGAGAGACGGCAAAGAATATACCGGAGAGCTGATAGTGTCAGATATAAGCGTACCTAAGGAATTGATCGAAGAGTACCACAAAAAGCTATGATCTGATTGTGTTTAAAAATTTTCAGGTTTAAACTCCCCCTCCTAATTTACATTGAAAGTGCTTTTCCCCCTGCAATTGCCGGAACTATTGAAATTTGATCTCCATCATTGACCGGAGTATCCTGATTATCTTTAAACCTTATATCTTCATCATTAAGGTAGAAATTAATAAACCTTCTGATTTGCCCCTTCTCATCGCAGAGGCGTGCTTTAAACCCGTTGTGATTAGATTCAAGATTATCAATTACTTCTTTAATAGAATTACCTTCTACAATAACTTCTTCTGATCCGTTTGTTAACGACCTTAATGGTGTTGGAATTCTTACTTTAACCGACATGACGATACCTCTTTCTTTTTAATATATAAGTTATCTTTGGGATATTACTATTTTTTCTGTTGAACAGAACTCGGTATTTTATTTAATCTTATGCGTGTTGTCAAAAAGTTTAAACGGTACAGGCTTCTTTTTTCTCCATAATCGCGTTAAAACTCTCTATGTTTGCTTCAATAACGCACGGTTTTTCTACTTTATCCATTACTGCTTCAAGAGTTTTCAGGCCGTTACCCGTGATACACATGACGATAGACTCATCTCGCGGTAACTTACCCTGCTCTATAAGCTTTTTTGTTACCGCTACAGTAACACCTCCTGCAGTTTCTGTGAAAATACCCTCTGTCGATGCCAGAAGCTTTATTCCCTCAACCAACTCATCGTCAGAAACATCTTCGGCACATCCACCACTATTATTAATGGCCTTAACTGAGTAATATCCGTCCGCCGGATTTCCAATTGCTATGGAATGTGCTATCGTATTCGGTATAACAGGATCGATAACATCACTGTCTTTCTTTACAGCGGTAGAAATTGGTGATGAACCGGAAGCCTGAGCACCATAAAGTGCGGTATTGGATTTGTCAATCAATCCCAACTCTGTCATTTCCTTTATCGCTTTGCCTATCTTAATTATCAGAGAGCCACCTGCCATAGGTACAACTACGTGTTTGGGCGCTTTCCAGCCAAGCTGCTCTACGATTTCATAGCCGTACGTTTTAGAACCTTCAGCGTAATATGGACGGAGGTTAATGTTTGCGAAGGCCCAACCGTATTTGTCCGCAATCTCTGAACACATCCTGTTTACATTATCATAATTACCTTCTATGCCAATCACGTTTGTTCCATAAATTGAAGTGCCTATAACCTTTCCCTGCTCCAGGTTGGAGGGCATAAAGATATAGCTTTCAAGGTTACCCTGAACTGCCTGTGCGGCAACAGAGTTCCCCAGGTTACCGGTCGTAGCACATGCAACTGTTTTGAAGCCGAGCTCTTTAGCCTTGGAAAGGGCGGCAGAAACGACTCTATCTTTAAAAGAGCATGTGGGATAATTTACTGAATCATTTTTTACATATAGCTCTTCTACACCAAGTTTTTTGGCTAAATTATCAGCCTTTACAAGCGGCGTATACCCAACCTGAGTCCCCACAGTAGGCTCGCCATCAAGAGGTAAAAGCTCCTTATACCTCCACATGGTTTTCCCTCGTGATTCAATCTTTTCTCTGCTTATTACTTTCTTTATTGCTTCATATTCGTAATCCACTTCCAGCGGACCAAAGCAGAAACTGCAAACATGAAGAGCCTCCTTAGGATAACCTTTCCCGCATTCTCTACATTTAAGACCTTTAACAAAAGTCATATTCATCTCCAGATATTAATAAAAAAAGCCTCTTCTTAATTACAAGATAAGAAGGGGCTCCGCGACATTCTTATCTTATCTTCCCCTAACAGGTAGGAGTTAGCACCAGCATCCTGACATTCCGCCAAGACCGGTTGCTGTGGTTTCTCAGGGCCATTCCCTCCACCACTCTTGATAAGTCTTAATTTTAGTTTGAATTCAGTAGTCTATTTAAAATTTAGTTTAAAGTCAACAAATTTTATGATATGCCTTGGCCTATTGCCAGTTCCTAGGTACCGGAAATATGCCTGACAACCATTCCTGTCATAAGTTTAGGGTAGAAATACGTTGCCTTGGGAGGCATTTTATGCCTTTTAGTTGCAATGTCTTTTATCTGACCTATTTTTGTCGGATTGAGAAAAAAGGCGATTTGGTATTCTCCTTCGTTTACTTTTGTAACCGAGTCTTCTACACCTTGATTATATTTGACGTTTTCAGATTTAGAAATATTTTTTGCCTGAATGCCCAGCGCCCTGTCAAATATGACACCATGTAAGATCCCTGTATCGATAGACTTCCATTCAATATATTCACCTGTCAAAATCGGGTCGAGAAGTTTTTCATCACGCAGTGTTAGAATATAGAATTTTTTGTCGCTTTCGCCTATATACATGGCAATTTTATGTTTGTGAGCATCTTCACTGAGTTTTTGTGTTAATGTTTCTGCATTGCAATCACGCCCCAGGTCACTGATATCAAAAACCTCATTTAATGAACTCTTTATCTTTTCGGGATCAAGGTCTTTTACATTTCTGGCCAGTCTGTGTGTGGGCAAGATTTGAAGCCCCGGGTCTTCCATAGAGACGCACATCATCATGATATAGTCAGCCGGAGAATCGTCGTTACTGTCCTGCTCCTTTTTCGCGCCCTTTACAAGGTCTCTATAAAACAGTGCTGTTTCATAGCGGTGGTGACCGTCTGCAATAAACAGTGCCCTGTCCTTCATTTCTACAATTAACTTTTCAATAACAGCTTTGTCTTTTATGGCCCAGAGCGAATTTTTGACACCATAAATATCCGTAAAGTCAATATCAGGGGTTGCACCAGTTCCCGGTTCTCCTTCAGACACTTTATGTAAAAAACTAGATATTATAGCGTCTTCGTCTTCAAAGAAGGTAAATACCTGACTTAGATTTGCATTACAGGCTTTCATCAAATTCATTCGATCTTCTTTTGGTTTTGCAAGTGTATGTTCGTGCGGGTAAATTTCTCCTGTTTGAAAATCTTCCAGTTTTACCAAAGAGATGAAGCCTCTTCGTATGTATTTCTTACCTGACAATGTGAACTCTTGTGCATAAATATATATAGCAGGCTCGGTTTCCTCTTTCAGGATTTTTTCTTTTCTCCATGTATCGAAAAATACTGAGGACCTTGTGTATTTATTATTAGATTGATCATCTCCAGGAAGGTCTTTACTCAGGATCAGCCGTATTATATTGTCCGGGTGGAGTTCATAGTAATCATCTCTTTCCTTTTCAGAGATAACGTCATAAGGAGGAGTTATTACTTTAGAAATATCTTTTATTTTTTCAGGATTATATCTTAATCCTTTGAACGGTAATATAGTTGCCATTTTAAGCCCTAAAAAGTGTTAATAATTTGTAATAACGAAACCGATTCTAACATATAAATCTTTTATTGAAAAAGGCAAAAATAATAATGTCTATCCTGACTGTGCCTGTATTGCAGTTATGGCTATCGTATAAACGATGTCTTCCACAAGGCATCCTCGGCTGAGATCGTTTACGGGCATCTTTAAACCCTGTGTTATCGGACCTATAGCAACAGCGCCGGAAGACCTCTGTACCGCCTTATAAGTATTGTTGCCGGTATTGAGGTCAGGAAAGATAAAGATGCTAGCCTTGCCCGCAACCTTGCTGTCCGGAAGCTTGATACTGGCAACAACCGGATCAATAGCGGCATCGTACTGTATCGGCCCCTCAATGGGCAGATCCGGCCTCTTGCTCCTTGCAATCTCAGTGGCTTCTCTTACCTTGATGACTTCCGGTCCCTTTCCTGATTTGCCAGTTGAATATGAAAGCATAGCAATATACGGATCAATACCAAATTTCACCGCAGTATCCGCACTTGTGATAGCAATATCAGCAAGCTGTTCTGTAGTTGGAATAGGAATTATTGCACAGTCTCCATATACCAGCACCCTGTCTTTCAGACACATGAAGAATATGCTTGAAGCGTTTGCTATTCCAGGCATTGTCTTGATTATTTCAAATGCGGGCCTGATGGTATGCTGTGTTGTGTGAACGGCACCGGATACCAGGCCATCTGCTTCCCTTTTGTATACCATCATGGTCCCAAAATAGATTGCATCCTGCATTCGGTCACGTGCAACATCCATTTCGTAATGTTTGTGTTTTCTTAGCTCATAATAGGTGTTAATATAATCCTCAAGTTTTTCTGATTTAATAGGGTTTATGATCTCGATTTCACTGCCCAGTTTTATTCCCAACAGTGCTGCTTTTTTGTTGATCAGTTCCTCGTCGCCAAGGAGTATTAAACCTGCAATCTCTCTGTCTCGTATCCATTCAGCAGCCTTCAGTGTTCGATCATCCTCTCCCTCCGGTAGGACTATACGCTTCTTTTCAGAACGTGCCTTCTCCAGGATTTCATATTTAAATATCTCGGGAGTACGTTTTCTGGCCTTTTCAAGTTTCAGTTTATTGTTTATCTTTTCGTAATCGACATACCGGTAGACCATGGATTTTGCAATATCAATCTTCTGGATATCATGTGAAGATATGTGTACAACAAGAGAGTTGATTATATTCACCGTTTCTATTGTGTTACACTTAACACTGAAAATAGGAAGCGGTAATTCATATAATGTTTCGATCAGATTCCTTATATTGTCATTAGGGACGATACCTCCTGTTAAAACGATACCCGATATGTTTGGGCAGGAAGGAGAGATGAATGAAGCTATACATCCAATAAGTATCTCAGTCCTGTCTCCTCCCGTAATAATGAGAGTTCCGTCATTTATATACTTTATGGCATTATCAAAACGCATTGAGGCGATTATCGTTTCAACTGCGATATTCGAAAGATAGTCCTGTCCAAACAACACTTCCGCATCAAGGCTCCTGGCAATGTCATATAAACGGGGTTTTGGTAGAATTGAATCGTAGGGGACAGTGCCTAAATAATCTATTTTGTGCTTCTGAAGTATTTTTCTCATACTTTGATCAACCTCTGAAAATCTTTCAGCTTCTACTTTATTAATAATAACACCCAGAAAGTCACAGGACTGCTCATCAAAGGAATCTTTGGCGGTTAACACACCGGAAGATATTTCGTCCATAGATTTTCCATATCCGTCTTCAATAAGAATTATTCCGGCATTCAGGTTATTAGCAATGTCAGCATTTATATCAAACTCAAAAGCTGACTTCATTCCTAAAAAATCAGTACCTTCAATAACGACTATGTCTTTATCCCTTTCCACTTTCCTGTAAGATTCCTGCACTTTATGAAAAAAGGTTTCTTGATCATTACTGGTAATGTAATGATTTAATTCTTTTATGGATACCGGGTTTATGTGTTGCGGTTTGTCTTCAATACCATATATTTCCTTAATCATTATTGATTCTTTATCGTGATCTTCATTCTTCCTGTATTTCTGTCCTATGGGCTTAAAATAACCGACATTTGTAACCATGCCCCTGAAGGCGTTGATTAATCCAAGACAGATTATGCCCTTCCCTGATTCTGGGCCGGTGGAAGCCAGATAGATATTTTTTGCCATGTTTTGTTCATTCCTTTAAAGTTAAGCCTTCTGAGAATTCTAATTCGGATGAAAGCAAGGACATATTTTATTTTTCATTAACTATTCGTGACGTATCTCTGGCTATTACCAGTTCTTCATTTGTTGGCACGCATAGCACCCTGACTTTAGAATTCCGAGCAGTTAATTCTCCTTCTATTCCAATGGTCTTCTTGTTTTTGTCCTCATCAAAATCAATACCAAGATATTCCATATCAGTGCAACACATACTTCTAATAAGTCCCGCATTTTCACCTATCCCACCGGTAAAAACTATTACGTCGACACCGTTCATAGATGCTGAATACATACCAATATATTTCCTGATCCGGTATGTATACATCTGCAAAGCGAGCCTTGCTCTGTCGTTTCCTTCTTTATATGCCTTAATAAGATCCCGCATGTCTGAGCTGATTCCTGAAATTCCTATCAGGCCGCATTCATGGTTCATCAGCATGTCGCACTCATGCGGGCTAAGCCCCTCCTTTTCCATTATGAACAGGGCCATTGCGGGATCAACATCTCCACATCTGGTTCCCATTACCAGGCCTTCCAAAGGTGTGAACCCCATAGATGTGTCTATCGATTTGCCATACTTAACCGCCGCAACACTTGCTCCATTTCCCAGATGACACGTGATAATCTTTAGCTTACGTATGTCCTTTCCTACAATTTCTGCCGCTTTATTTGCTACGTAAAAATGGCTGGTACCGTGGAACCCATACCGTCTGAATCGGTATTTTTCATAAAATCTATAGGCAAGGGCATATATATAAACATAATCTTCCATTGTGTGATGAAAAGCGGTGTCAAAGACAGCTACCTGTGGAATGCCTGGCAGAAGTTCTTTACATTCCTGTATTCCCTTCAAATTATGATGATTGTGAAGTGGGGCTAGCTCAACGCAGGATTGGATCTGTTTGATAGTATCTTCTGTTATAAGCACCGATTCCGAGAACTGTTCCGCTCCGTGAACAACCCGGTGTCCTACTGCGGATATTTCACTTTTATGACGGATGGCTCCGAACTGGCCGGATGTGATAGCATCAAGAATTTCTGAAATTGCTGAACTGTGATCAAGAGAGTTGCACTCTTTTGTAAAATCATTATCACCAAACTTTAATTTAATAAGGGATTGAGACATCCCAAGCTTTTCAACTATTCCGGCAGCAAGGGCTTTTTCATTAGACATATTAATAAACTGAAATCTAACCGAAGAACTGCCACAGTTAATCACCAGAACTTTTTTATTACTATTCATGTACTAAGCACCTAATGAAATATATTATGGTAGTTATTGGCGATCACTAATTGTGTGAACTATAACCGCATTGGTAGCTCCGGCGATACCGATGCATTGGCCGACGACCAGGACAACTTTCTCTCCAACTTGAGCCCATTTGCGACTGATAATATAGCGGTCCACAATTTGGGCAAACCTATCGATATTTTCCGGAATTGGTTGACAATGCGGTATCACACCATAATGCAGACTCATCTGGTTGCACGTACGCTGGTCGGAGCTTAATGCGAGGATGGGGACGCTGATACGTTCCTTGCTGAGCAACCTGGCAGTTGTCCCGGTTTGCGACCATACGGCTACAAGCTTCGCAGAGATGTCATGAACAATTGTACCCACGCTGTGAGCCATTGCCGCAGTCAGGGCAGACTCGTCCGTTACAATAGTTCTACGTTGTACATCTTTATCCTTATCAACAAAATTTTCTGTTACGCGAGCAATACGCCTTATTGTATCTGTTGCCTTGAGCGGGTATTTGCCCACAGCGGTTTCACCGGAAAGCATAACGGCATCTGTTAAATCCATTATAGCATTAGCTACGTCTGAGACTTCAGCTCTGGTTGCAACAGGTCTATCAATCATACTTTGCAACATCTGAGTGGCGACTATTACCGGTCTACCGAGACGTCGACAGATTAGAGTTATTTTCTTTTGTATAATTGGTACCTCGGCAAGGTCCATTTCAACGCCGAGGTCACCTCGTGCAACTAATATTGCATCACTGGCCAGAATGATGCTTTCCAGATGAGTCAATGCCTGTGGTGTTTCGATCTTGGCAACTACTTTTATATCCGCACCCGCTTTACCTAGATAACGTTTTAATTGATTTATTGCTTCTGCTGACTTTACAAAACTTAATGCCAGAAAATCTACTTTATGCCGGATGGCCCAATCAACGCATTCCCAGTCACGTTCTGTGATTGATGGTTTACTTATTGTTGTGTCAGGCAGATTGATCCCCTTATGGCTATGTAATGGTCCCCCAGTCATGACCTTGCATACTGTCTGATAATTATCTTTACGGATAACACGCAAGGCAATTTGGCCATCATCGATAAAGATGCGCTGGTCAACTTTAACATCTTGAGAGAAATATTCATAATTTGTACCAAAACGTTCTATGTTACCCTGTTCTTCACTGTGTACAATGCGGACTTCATCTCCTTCTTTCAATATCTCTCCATCCGGTTGGATACGTCCGATACGTATTTTAGGTCCGCACAAATCACCCATTACTGCAGTTGTGTGGCGATGCTGTTTGCGAACGGCATTCAATACTTTAAGTGATTGAGTATGCCAGTCGAATGTACCGTGAGAAAAGTTCAATCGGAAGATATCTACACCATTATCGATCATTGGCTCAATAATATCGGGTCTATTGCAGGATGGACCGAGTGTGGCGATTATTTTGGTCTTTATCATTTTGAGTAATTTTTGTAATTATTTGTCGGTTTTTAACGTTTTAATCTTTTGTGCGGGGTTTTATCCTGCGTTCCTGTAAAAGTAGCGGTTGACCCGTTGCCTCTATTACGTCACGCCAGAGTTCCTGGTGTGGGTCGATGTGTTTTCTGCCTGAAACCGCCAGCTGAATGGGAACATGAACAAAGTGGGAATGAATAAGACTCACGATCATACCGGTCTTACCTGCCATGGCAGCGTGTACTACATAAGCACCAAGTTTGGCACAGTAGACGGAATCGTTAGAATTCGCGGGAGCACTTCGGATCATGTAACTTGGATCGATATATTTCAGGTTAATGTCTATTCCCCGCACTTTAAAATATTCACCAATTCGTTCTTTGAGAAAAATGCCTATATCGTTGAACTTCACATTACCTGATGCGTCTGTGGCCCTGGAATCTTTCATATACTCTTGCCCCGCGCCTTCTGCTACCAGAATTACGGCATGATTTCTTTGCTTAAGCCTCCTTTCCAGACTGGCGAATAAACCATTTTCACCTTCAAGATCAAAACGTACTTCCGGAATGAGTACATAATTCACATCATTTATAGCCATGGCTGTGTTAGCAGCGATAAACCCTGATTCACGTCCCATTACTTTAACAATCCCGATTCCGTTTACTCCATCATGTGCCTCCACATGTGCGCAGGCGACAGCATCGACCGCACGGGAAACTGCAGTCTCAAATCCGAACGATCTCTGCACAAAGCTTAGATCATTATCAATGGTCTTGGGTATCCCTACTATAGAAATTTTCAGGCCTCGTTTCTTTACCTCTTCAGAAATATCAAGGGCTCCTTTTTGCGTACCGTCGCCTCCTATGGTAAAAAGCATGTTAATGTTCATCCGTTCCAGGGAATCAACGATCTCTTCAACACAATCACCGTAGCCTCGTGAAGCGCCCAGGATAGTACCTCCGAGGCGATGAATATTAGATACAACTCCAGGATTCAACTCCATAGCCGGCAGGTTAAATTTCGAAAGGAGGCCTCGGTATCCATACATGAAACCGGATATCCGTTTTGTACCGTAACGATACCACAGGGTCATAACGATCGCCCTTATCACATCGTTGAGTCCGGGACAAAGTCCGCCGCAAGTAACTATCCCTGCATGCACCTTGGATGGATCGAAATAAATATTCTCCCTCGGGCCGGCCTTTTCTATCAGGTTATGCTGGGTATTATCGAGGCTCGGTGGATCCCCGGAAAGAGAGATATCATAAAGTATATATTGGTCGTCGCCCACATAGCTTGTCCGCCAGATATCCTGTTTCTTTGACACAGAAGATAATTGTCGTGCTGGTTTGCCCAGGACAGGAATAGTAAAATCCAGTCTTTTCATTGTGTACTCTAAAAAAAGTTACCGGTGATCCTTTTTGGTTATTTAAGGATATTAGTTATTGGGGTTTTTGCTGGACAAAATCATAAGGCTTTAATGTAAAGCTAATATTCTCGTCTTTAAAACAGAAAATATCCCGACTGGTAAGATCAAACGATTTTGTGTTCTCAACGATCTCTTCAATTCTGCAAGTAGTATAGTAAACCTTACAAATACGTTTTAGCACTGGCATATATGCCTTGAGGTACACACCTAAACACATATTATGATTTGCCTTATGGCTATTTCAGTATGGTTTTATTATACAGATATTATTTGAGACGTCTATAGTAAAACCTAAAAAACAGATTACTATTTATACCGTTAAGATTAATGGTAGACTAGAGTTAAAAGAAAAAAGAGTGATTCTTTGGAAAGAAAAAGTTAGAATAACTAACACAGAAGTATGTGAAAAACTTAGAGGGTTAGATCCGGTATAAGGCCCTTGCACTTTCATGTCAGGCTTGCAGGATGAAAAAACACTCAATTGATCTGAAAAATTTAAAAAAAGAAGTTCGGTTAGATTATTATAAAAGCTCTGGCCCCGGCGGCCAGCACAAGAATAAGACCATGTCTTGTGTGAGATTATATCATAAACTTACCGGTATAAGGGTGATTGCGACAGAATCACGTTCACAAATAAAGAACAGAGAACTTGCCTTTAAAAGGCTCCAGGTAAAGTTAATGGAGCTAAACATCAAAGAGAAAGAGCGCATCCTTACGAAAAAACCTCGCTACGTAAAGGTACAAATCCTTCAAAACAAAAAGAAACGATCTGAAAAGAAACAGTCCAGAAAAAAAGTTTCTCGAGAAGATGCAGAATGATAGATTTGCAATTTTCAACAAAGAACGATGTTTAAAGTCATTGACAGTTCCATTTTATTTAAATACAATGTGTTGTTATGTTTACAAAGCAGCGGACGGCTAATTTATTTTATCTCGTCCAATATGCTTTTTTAATATCAGAGTTTACCGTGTACAACAAAATGAAAATATCTACCTCTTTTTTAAAAATTGTTAATAGTTTAGTCGTCTTGCTTTTAATTTCGCTGCTTGCGTCAGGATGTTTTTCTCGCAATAGCGAACGAAGAACCACGGGAGAAGAGCCTTTCTTTCAGGAAGAAACAGGTCTTGCAGAGCACGGCAAGAAAAAGACCCTGGACAGAATTTACCAGATTGATCCAGGAGACAAAAAATTTGATATTTCTGACAAGTTTTATACAGACCCGCCCAGGAAGATCGCAATATTACCGTTTGATAACCTGGTAGGCGGTAAATATATCCTGAACTCAGTCCCTCTCCCCAGGTTCAGCAAAAAAGAAACGGATGGTTGGAACTGGACTTACGCAAATAGATTGAGAAGATTTTTCTTTGGCCATTTTGCTTCCAGGGAATTTGTAGACATAGAGTTAATGTATGTCGATAGGGTGTTGCAGGAACTTGGAATTACAACGCCAAATGACTTATATAAGATACCGGCTCAAGAGTTGGGCGAGATACTTGGTGCGGATGCACTGGTTTTTGGTAAAGTGACAGAATACAAAAACTCCTATTATCTGCTTTATAAGCAAATTCGGATTGGCTTGAGTATCAAATGTGTTTCAACGAAAGATGGCACTGTTTTTTTTGAAGGTGAGCAGGTAAGGCATGATAATGATATCCGTGTAGCAACAAATCCTTTTGATTTTGTAATTGCTTCTTTTCAGAATTCTATGAGCATGAGAGACGTTTATGCGGCAAGGGCGAGTGAGGAAGTAGTCCGTGAGTTGGTTATAAGGATCCCTATTGTTAATTCATTTATTGAAGAGGAAGAACAACGTATCAAAGCAAGGATCAGAGAAAAACTGCCAATTCTTCCAACCATGGATGCAAAAGTGTCTGATAAAGACAATGATGGTGGAGACGCTGTTTCTCCGCCTATTCCGAACAGAACCGAATCACGAGCACAAGCGGAACCTTCCGACCCTCCTCTTCAAACAGAGGATTTTTCAGCAGGTTCCTGAACCGGCGCGACTAAGGTATTGCAAGATTCACTGCTTAACAATCTACCAACAGTTAGTACATTCCAAGATTTCACAACATCTATCCTTTCACTCTCTGTCTGCTTTTGTCAAAGTAGGTTTAACGTATCAAGTAGCGTAAATTGGCTAATATTTTCTTTTCTTAAGACTCAAGATTTCATTGAAAGGATGGTAGACAGGGGTTATAATAAGCCGCTAAAAGTTGCCTACTACCGGTATAAATATGTCACCATAAACGAAATTCATTCAAAATTAACCGGAAAACACGGGATGACCAACCAAGAGAAACACACTGGCCATATTTGGACAAAAGAGAGCTGTCTTAAGTAAGAATTGTTTTCTTGCGCCTTTTAATTATTTTTTCTAATAATAAATTGCTAAATGCTATTAAATATCCTCGCTATTGGCGACATTGTAGGACAACCCGGAAGAAAGGTTTTAGAAAAAAAACTTAATAATTTCATCAAGGAACACAATATCGATTTCTGCATAGCAAATGCAGAAAATGCGGCAGGAGGCTCAGGAATAACTGTTGATATTGCGAAGAAGCTGTTCTCTTACGGTGTAAACGCAATAACAATGGGTGATCATGTCTGGAAAAGAAAAGAAATTTACGATTCTTTAAACTCTGAACAAAGAATACTCAGGCCGGCAAATTACTCACCATTGGCCCATGGCAGAGGTTATGTTGCTATAAGAACGAAAGGAGATTATGTCGTTGGTATAATCAATCTTTTGGGACGGACTTTCATGAAACCTATAGACTGTCCGTTCAGAGCGGCGGATACCGCGGTAGAAGAACTTTCAAAACAGACAAACATTATAGTCGTAGACTTGCATGCCGAAGCAACTTCTGAGAAAATAGCAATGGGATGGTATTTAGACGGTAGAGTAAGCGCCGTTGTTGGCACTCATACGCACGTACAGACCTCTGATGAGAAGATATTGCCGAAAGGGACAGGATACATTACAGATTTGGGCATGACAGGTCCACACGAGTCAATAATAGGAAGAAATATTGATCGTGTATTAAAATCAATTGTAACCCAGGTACCAACCCGCTATGATATAGCCGAAAAAGACCTCCATATCGAAGGTGTAGTCATAACCGTAGACAAGGAAACGGGTAAAGCAGAAAAAATAAGAAGAATCAGAGTAACGGAACACGACAATTACTAAATTCTCTATTAATTAATTTCGCATAAGCAAACAATTAAAATATAAACATGCTTGATAGTTTTCTGAATATTAAAACAAATCAAGAATCATTGGAATATTTTCCTGAAGAAATAAACGAGAAATTTTTTACCGTTTCTGAAATCACCAGGGAAATCAGGACTTCCCTGGAACACAAATTGTCTAATGTATGTGTAATAGGTGAAATATCCAATGTCAGAAAACCAGGCTCCGGACATGTTTATTTAACACTTAAAGACAAAAATGCCCAATTGCAGGCAGTTGTTTTCAGAAATACTGCAAGCAGGACTAAGTTTGAACTAAAAGATGGAATAGAAGTCGTATCTTTTGGTTCAATTACCGTTTATGAACCACGAGGACAGTACCAACTCATAATTAACAAAATAGAACCAAAGGGAATAGGTGCCCTACAACTTGCTTTTCAGCAACTGAAAGAAAAGCTGGAAAAAGAGGGACTGTTCGACCATGCTCATAAAAAAACTATCCCATTCATACCTCAGAAAATTGGAATAGTGACGTCACCTACCGGAGCAGCAATCAAAGACATTCTAAACATCATCGAACGTCGTTTTGCTAACGTTGAAATACTCATTTACCCGGTAAGGGTCCAGGGGGAAGGTGCGGCACAGGAAATTGCTGAGGCGATATCAGAACTAAATAAGTTATCAGACATAGATGTAATTATATCAGGCAGAGGTGGTGGAAGCCTGGAAGACCTGTGGGCATTTAATGAAGAAATTGTTGCGAGAAGTATATATAACTCCAGAATACCCATTATTTCCGCAGTTGGACATGAAATTGATGTAACAATAGCTGATCTTGTGGCAGACAAAAGGGCCCTGACCCCCTCCGAAGCAGGAGAGTTGGTTGTTCCCCGAAAAGATTTGCTGGTCGAGAAAATAGAAAAATTTAAAGCAAGGCTCTTGCAATCTCTGACCGGTAAGTTAAGATTATCAAAAGAAAAGCTCGTTAGAATTGCAAATAGCTACGCCATGAGGCAACCATTTGACAGACTCAACAGATGGCAGCAGAAGCTGGACGAATTTACACAGAGACTTAATTTAAATATAACACATGCGTTATACGCTGAACGGGAAAAGTTATCAGGTATTGCGGGTAAGCTGGAAAGCCTGAGCCCTTTGAACGTTTTGAAAAGAGGTTATACCATTACCACCAGGCTGGAAGACAATAAATCTCTTCGAGATATAAAGAATTTAAGCAAAGGGGGCAAGATTAAAACAAATCTATCCAAAGGTAGTGTTATTTCCGAAATCCTTTCTATTGAAAAGCGTTAATTTATGAAGAAACCCGATTTTGAAACATCATTAGAAGAACTTGAAGAAATAGTGGGACAGCTTGAAACAAATGACCTGACTTTAGATGAAACACTTGCAAAATACGAAAGTGGTATTAAAATATACAGACAGTGCAATCTGATTTTAGAAAAGGCAGAAAAAAAGATTAATATCTTATTAAAAAACTCAATTGGAGAAAATCGTACAGAAAAATTTAATCTGAAAAAAACGACTAATACAGGATCCTCCTCTATTGAAGAATAATAGTAAGCAATGTAAATTAGCTATTAATATACTAATATAAGTTTCAGGAAAAAAATTGTCAGAAAAAATACTAGAAAAAATTGACTCCCCAAAGGACTTAGAAAAACTGAACAACGGAGATTTGGCGGTGTTGGCACAGGAAATAAGGGATGAAATAATTGATGTTGTTTCTACAAATCCTGGTCATCTGGCATCAAATCTGGGGGTAGTTGAACTTACAATTGCTCTGCACCGTTCGTTCGACTTCCTCAGGGATAAGTTAGTTTGGGATGTTGGACATCAAACGTATGTGCATAAATTACTGACAGGGAGGAGAAAGGCATTTCCTACTCTAAGACAATATAAAGGGCTAAGCGGTTTTCCTGATACAAAGGAAAGTAAATATGATCCATTCATTTGTGGTCATAGCGGACATGCAATCTCTGCTGCTCTTGGAATTGCTTGTGCCGATAAAATTAATGGCATTGAAGATAGAAAGGTTATCGCCATTGTTGGAGACGCCGCAATCGCTGCGGGAATGTCACTTGAGGCACTTAACCATGCCGGACATTTAAAGAGAAACCTGATCGTAATCCTTAATGATAATAAAATGGCAATCTCCGGCACAGTAGGAGCGATAGCAAAACATTTAAACAAAATCAGGACCTCACCTCTTTACACCGATTTCAAAAAAGAAGTCCGTCATGTATTGCATTCATTACCTATCGTTGGCAAACGAATGGAACATTCATTTGAACACATTGTTGAGGCACTAAAACGGGAAATCACTCCGGGACAGATTTTCGTGGATCTGGGGTTTGACTACTTTGGCCCAATTGACGGTCATAGTATTGAAACGCTAACCGATATTTTTCATAATATTAAAAACGTAGAAGGCCCTATATTACTTCATGTAATCACCGAAAAAGGCAAAGGCTTTCACCCCGCTTCAGAAAATCCGGCCCGTTATCACAGCGCTGGTAATTACCAGATGCAAAACGGGAAAATGAAGGAAAAGCCGAAGGACCCAAAACAAATCGGTTATACAAAAGTATTTGGTGATACTATTGTAGAACTCGCTGAGTCTAACAAAAATATCGTGGCAATCACTGCCGCGATGCCAGATGGAACAGGCCTTGACGCATTTGGTAAAAAATTCCCGGACAGGTATATTGATGTGGGAATTTGTGAACAACACGCCATTGGGATGGCAAATGGATTAGTATCAGCAGGGATTAAACCTGTGGTGGCAATATATTCAACATTCCTACAACGCGCATATGATCAGGTTTTTCATGATATGTGCTTACAAAAAAATGGTATTTTGCTTGCGCTGGATAGGGCTGGAATTGTCGGAAGTGACGGTCCGACTCATAATGGAGTCTTTGACATCGCTTACCTGAGACATTTACCGGAAATTACTTTAATGGCACCAAAAGACGGCGCTGAATTAAGGGCGATGTTACATATGGTGGTACAGCTCAAGACACCGGCTGCTATACGATACCCAAGAGCAAATATACCGGAAGATAGCCTCGATAAAGATTGTGGACCAATTGAAAAAGGAAAAGGTGAAATCTTAAGAGACGGTCAAGATGGGGTAATAATTGCATATGGTGCAATGGTATATCCATCCTTGGAATGCGCACGTATGCTTATGGAGAAAGGGATTGATATCACCGTCGTGAATGCCCGTTTTGTCAAGCCCCTTGACGAAGATCTGATAATAAAAGTTGTTGAGAACCATCAAATAGTTATTACGGTAGAAGACCATACAGAGGTTGGAGGATTTGGTTCGGCAATTCTGGAATTACTGGTTGATAAAGGTGTTAATACAAAAAATATACGAAAAATGGGTATCCCTGACAGATTCATTGAACAGGGTTCTCGTGATTTTATCTTAAAAACCCTCAACCTTGATGCAGAGGGTATTTATAAGAACTTTATTTCCGCCTGGAATATGACAGATCATACCGGTATCAAAAAGAAGGTAGAGTATAAAAAAGCCTCTAATTTGATATGAAAAAAATCATACTCCTGGGCGATATAAGCAAAAAAAAAATAAGAGAAACAATAACCGAGCTTGAACCCTTGTTTCGTAAAAAATCTCTTCTTTCAGTAGTTGATATTTCTGATGAAGATGAGCTAAAAAACGTATCTGCCGATCTCGTCTTTGTTTTTGGTGGAGACGGTACAATTCTCTCAGCAAGTAGAAAGCTATATGACAAGCAAATTCCCTTAATCGGTGTACATTTAGGAAAATTTGGATTTCTGGCAGAACTCACCTTACAAGATATTAATGATTCTCTGGAAAGGCTTTGCTCTGGCGAATACGTTATATCACAAAGAATGTTGTTAACATGCAAGGTAATTCGTTCCAAACAAGTTATTAATGAAACCGTTGGATTAAACGACGCCGTAATTTCCAGAACTTCTTTATCACGATTAATTTCAATTAAGCTCTATGTAAATGGAAAAATAGTCACCACATACAGCTGCGATGGACTAATCGTATCGACTCCTGCAGGAACAACAGCACATTCCCTATCTGCCGGTGGTCCTATTGTCACGCCTGATATGGAGGCTTTTGCCATAACTCCGATTTGCCCACACACACTTTCAAATCGCCCACTTGTCGTCTCCGGTAGTTCGAAGATTGAGATGGAACAAATTTCTGAATCTAAAGGAGTAGGCTTAACCGTAGATGGACAAGTATACTTTGATGTTAAGGCAGGAGATAGAGTCGTTATTGAAAAAGCTGGAAAAAAATTACAGTTAATTGACACACAAACAAGGACCTTTTATGATGTCTTGAGGGAAAAACTAAATTGGAGAGGGCAACCCGCTTATGACATCAACTGACGAGAACAAAAAATATCTATTAACCGGCAATGAAGCATGTGCGGAAGCGGCAATACAGGCTGGTTGTAGATTTTATTATGGATATCCGATTACACCGCAAAATGAGATTCTGACACATATGGCTATCAGGATGCCTCAGGTCGGCGGTACATCTATTCAAGTTGAGAGTGAGCTCGCTGCCATAAATATGGTACACGGAAGCGCTGCTGCCGGCGCAAGAACAATGACATCCTCATCGAGTCCCGGTATCAGCCTCAAACAAGAAGGTATTTCTTATCTGGCCGGAAGCGAACTTCCCTGCGTCATAGTGAATATACAACGCGGAGGACCTGGCTTGGGAGATATCTCGCCTTCCCAGGCTGACTATTTCCAAGCTGTTAAGGGCGGAGGACATGGAGATTACCATACAATCGTACTTGCGCCAAGTTCTGTACAGGAAACTGCTGACCTTGTTTACGACGCATTTGATTTGGCAGATCGTTATAGAAATCCGGTAATGATCCTGGGTGATGCTCAATTAGGCCAGATGATGGAGTCTGTCGTTTTTAATAAAAAATGTGAACCAGATTCATTCAAAAAGGAGTGGGCACTTACTGGTGCAACCGGAAGAAAAAGAAACATAATAAAGTCTTTTTATCCGGTGCAGGGTGAACTCGAGGAGTTTAATGCGAAACTGCAGGAGAAGTATAGCCTGATTAAGAGCAAAGAGGTGCGCTACGAAGAGATTAATACTGAAGATGCGGATATTGTTGTAGTTGCTTACGGCACATGCGCAAGGATATGTAAAGAAATTTTAATGAAAAACAAAATACCAAACATAAAAATAGGGTTACTAAGGCCCATTACACTGTGGCCATACCCATCTCAGGTAATACAAGAAATTGCAGGAAAAGTACAGGCGATACTTACCGTAGAAATGAGTGCCGGTCAAATGGTAGAAGATGTAAGGCTAAGCGTTTCGGGAAGATGTCCGGTGTATTTTTACGGAAGAACAGGAGGAGGCATTCCCTCCCCGAAAGATATCATCAGGAAGATTATCGAAATAATACCTGTCAAAGAGAAGGCAACCTGTGCCACTTAGGCGCTGAGTTGTTTTTTAATTTTTAATGTAGCGGCACGATTTATCGTGCCTCACAAACGCAGGTTTAAATAATCAAACAGCGACAATAGATACAACAAAAAGTAGGGACAATTCATGAATTGTCCCTACGGAAGATAGAAGAATTAAGTTATTGCAGGGTGGATTAACAAATGGAAGCAGTATATAAAACACCGGATACGATGATTGATACTCCAACGCATTATTGCCCCGGATGCGGACACGGTATCATTCAGCGATTAATCGCTGAAATAATTGATGAAAAAAATATCAAGGGGAAGACCATTGGGATAGCGCCTGTGGGCTGCGCGGTCCTAGCTTATAATTATCTGGATATAGATATGTGTGAAGCGGCTCATGGACGCCCACCTGCGGTTGCCACCGGAATTAAACGGGTCCATCCTGATAAAATTGTCTTCTCTTATCAGGGAGACGGTGACCTCGCTGCAATTGGATTATCAGAAATCATACATACTGCCAACCGAAGTGAAAATATCACCGTGATTTTTGTAAATAATGCAGTTTATGGTATGACAAACGGGCAGATGGCACCAACAACACTGCTTAATCAAAAAACATTAACGACACCTCAAGGGCGCAGTGAACAGTGCGATGGACCACCTCTCCGTATATGTGAACTCCTCTCCGTAGTAGGTGGAAGCCGCTTTATCGCCAGGGCGTCCGTAACCTCACCAAAAAACATAATTAATACAAAACAATTAATTGAAAAAGGTTTTAAAACTCAAATACAGGAAAAGGGGTTTTCTTTGATAGAAGTCCTTTCCCCATGTCCGGTTTATTGGCGCATGAGCTCAGTTGAATCTATAAAATTTATAGACGACGAAATGACCAAAACCTTTCCCCTGGGTGTATTCAAAGATTGGGAAAGTCAGAATTAGAAAGGCCCACTAAGATGTCAGAAAAAGTTATTTTAGCCGGTTTGGGTGGACAGGGGATGATGCTCCTTGGCAGACTGATAGCACAAGCCGTGATGCTTGAAGGAAAAAACGTGACCTTTTTCCCCTCGTATGGAACTGAAGTGCGGGGAGGAACCGCTTATTACCACCTGACCGTTTCAGATGAAGAAATTTTTTCCCCTGTTATCGAAGAAGCGGATGCGCTCATTATGATGAACTTTCCGTCTTATCTAAAATTTAAAGATCTTCTCAAACCAAACAGCATGCTCTTTGTAAACTCATCCATGATTGATAAAATAGACAATGAAAAGAACATAGACGTTTTCAGAATTCCCGCCACGAAAATCGCAAATGATATTGGAAACGTCGTAGCATCAAATATGGTTATGTTGGGGGCATATAATCAGGTAAAAAACCTCGTCTCCATTCCAATATTTCTCTCCTGTCTCAAGAACGTCTTAAAAGGCAGGAAAGAGCCTTTCTTTGAAGTAAACAAATTAGCTATAGAACGTGGAGCTGATTTTATAAAAAATTTCTGATTTGTCAAACTCGTACTGAACCAACCAATCTTCCTAACCCTTAATAGTCTCGCTGGGAAGCTATAGAAGTGTGCCATGAAACATTGTTTTGCTATATACGCACCAAAAAAATATCTTAATGCAGGGGGGGGGAAGACGGCCCTCGACCCTATTATAATGTGAAAAATCATATTCTCAAGATGGAAATTTAAGCTATCGGAATATTACCACCAACATTTTGTATTTGATAATTGCCTAGTGACAATAATCAAGTCGTCCTATCTTTGTCCACTACTTCACCAGGTAATGTTCCGAGCCCCGGCCAGATTTTTCTTCCCGGATAGATTGTTGTATTTATGCCGGTATGAACATCGTCCGCTATTATAGTTCCAAGCTTTCTTCTGCCTGAATCAACCGCTTTCCCCTTCACTACGGACCTCACATTCTTGTTATCATGTTTTAGATTCGCGGTTATTGTCCCAGCGCCTAAATTACTATTTTTACCAATAACACTATCTCCTATGTAAGAAAGATGAGGTACTTTTGCATTGTCCATTATTATACTGTTTTTTATCTCAACCGCCTGTCCGATATGGCACCCGTTTCCTATTGACGTGTTTCCTCTTAAATAACAATTAGGGCCGATAAGACAGTTTTCACCAATAACCACATTTCCTTTTATATATGTTCCGGATAGGATTTCTGTACCTTTTCCTACTTTTAATTTCCCTTTTACTATAACATTCTTTTCTACTTTACCCTTTATCTCACTCTTTATTTCTGAAACCAGCACGCTGTTTGCTTCAATTAAATCCCATGGATATCCCACGGACAGCCAGTGTCCTTTTGTTTTTTCACACACGATTTTCTCTGTTTTTGCAAGCGCATTTATATAATCAACTATTTCATACTCCCCTCTTTGACTTTTTCTCAGCTTGAAGCTAAACACTGATTTATCAAAAACGTACAACCCTGTATTCGCAATATCTGAAATAAACTTTTTGGGTTTTTCAACAACCTTCTTGACCTCTTTGCCTTTTACAACAAAGACACCAAACCTGCCCGGCTCTTCAACCTTACATCCCAAAACAGCATATTTATGCTTCAAACATGCCTTCATATCTTTCCTGGAAAAAATATCATCTCCGCCTATAACTATAAATTTATCCTTAATCAATTGCTCAACATATTTCAGCGCATGTCCGGTTCCCAACTGCCTTTTTTGCTCAGCATATCGTATTTTCAATTTTCCATACTTGTCGCCTATTTCATCTATTATCATCTCTTTCTTGTATCCAACGATCACAATAACTTCGTTAACTAATCCCTGCAGGGCATCGAGGTTGTGCTTGATTATCTCTTTATTCATTACCTTAAGTAATGGTTTAGGTATGGTCAATGTTAAAGGCCACGTTCTTGTACTCTTTCCCGCAGCCATTATTACTGCTTGTATCATATCAGGCACCTATCTCTTTCTTCATGACTTTTGCAATGCCATTTGCCATTTTCTGAATCTCTCTTTTATTCTCTCCTTCAATCATAATTCTGCACAACTTCTGTGTTCCTGAATACCGAACAAGAACCCTTCCTTTTTCCCCCAGCTTTAATTCAGCACTCTTGATATCTTTATACACTTTCAACCTGCGTATATCTTTTTTATCGTTTACTTCAATATTAACAAGCACCTGTGGCAAAGAGTTCATACACTCCGCCAATTTACTCAATTTTGCTCTTTTTTCCTTGATAACTTTCAATAGTTGTAAAGCAGAGATTATACCATCTCCTGTTGTTGTATAATTTGAGAATATTATGTGTCCTGACTGCTCTCCTCCTAATACATATCCTTTTTTCCTCATCTCATCAACAACATGTCTATCACCAACCTTTGTTTTAACAACTTTTATTTTTTTCTTTTCCATTGCAATATCAAAGCCTTTATTAGCCATGATAGTAACAACGACGTGGTTCTTTTTTAATGTTCCGTTCTCTTTCATTTGAATTGCACATATTGCGATGATGTGGTCACCATCAACAATTCGACCTTTTTCGTCACAAACGATTACCCTGTCCGCGTCTCCATCCAGCGCGATCCCAATATCCGCCTTTTCCTTTTTTACAACGTCCATCATTTTTTCGGGATGCAGTGCACCACAATCTAAATTTATATTCAATCCGTCAGGTTTATCGTTCAGCACAATAACTTCTGCTCCCAACTCTTTTAATATATGCGGCGCAGTGTTGTAAGCCGCGCCATTAGCACAGTCCAGTACTATTTTTAACCCTTTCAGACTCATACTATTTACAGAAGCCTTTACAAATTCTATATATCTTCCTTTCGCATCATCAACCCTGTGTGCTTTCCCAATCAAATCTCCCTTTACATGTTCAGTCTTTACTTTTTCTGATAGAACATATTTTTCAATCTCATCCTCAACACTGTCCGGCAGTTTATGCCCATCTTCACTGAAAATCTTTATCCCATTGTCTTCAGCAGGATTATGTGAAGCGCTAAGTACAATTCCGGCGTCTGCATTCAATGATTTAGTTAGATGTGCAATAGCTGGTGTTGGCATAGGGCCGACGAGTAAAACATCCGCACCCACAGAGGCAATACCTGAAGCTAAAGCATTTTCCAGCATATAGCCACTGAGCCTGGTATCTTTTCCTATGACAAATTTAGGCTTTTTCTTGCCACATTTCTCTTTGAAAACATAAGCGACGGCTTTTCCAATATTCAATACCTCTTCAGGGACCATCGGGTAAACATTAGCAACTCCTCTTATCCCGTCTGTTCCAAATAATTTTCCCATTTACATTTACCTATATAAAAATAGTGGCCATTGTAGATTTATTAGACTAATTTATCTCATATTTCTGTAACCGGTAATATGAAATAAAAGTTAAATACCGATGGGCGGGATGCCCGTCTGGTAAGTGATTTTAGAGGCAGGATACAAAGAATGAATAACAACGCAGAAAAGATCCGAATTGAGAGGCACTCACTTCAAAAAGCAAGTACCTCTCAATTTGGCTTGTTAAGATTAAAAACTAATCACAACTTAAAACATTAACAATACTTGGGATTGCTACGTAATATACGTTTAACGTACATTTAAGACTTGCGACAAAATCTGGTTAGACCATATCTTTGAATTTCTTACCTACTTTAAATCCTACAGTCCTGCTGGCTTTGACCTTAATTGGGTCTCCTGTTTGAGGATTTCTCGCTGTCCTGGCTTTTCTTTTCTTTACCGAAAAAGTACCAAACCCTATTAGCTGAACGCTTTTATCTTTCTTTACACCTTTGGTAATACCACATAACACAGCATTTACCGCTCTCTCTCCACCAGCCTTTGATGTCTCTAGCTCTTTTGATACCGCTTCAACTAATTCTTGCTTATTCATAACAACCCCCCTTTCAAAAAAGGAAAAATAGCCAAAAAATATATAACGTCAACAACCCTTGTTACATTGCCATACCAATTATTTTGCCTTCAAATACAAGTTTGCCATTTGCTATTCCCTGCACATCAAAGATAGCCCTTCTGGCTCTTAATTCTATATTCTTTGCGATAATGATCAGTTTATCACCCGGAAGTACTTTACCTCGAAATTTAACCTTATCTATACCGCCAAAACCAAAAAATTTTTCAGTTTGAATGGAACTCTTAAAATAATAGGTACACAATTGTGCGGCGGCTTCCACCATGAATACACCCGGCATAAGAGGATTGCCCGGAATATGCCCACGTACCCAAAATTCATCTTCTTTTACATCCTTATATCCAATAATTATTTTGTTCTCAGGATCAAATTTAATTATTCCACTTAACTGCTCCATCTCATAACGATGTGGGACTAAGACCCTGATACGATCAATATCAGCCGTTATCTCATTTAAGTCAATGGTATCTATATCTACTAAGAATTTCTGCGGCATTGCAAAATACTATTATTAAGAGATATCTTTGTCAATAAAAAATTGTAAATAAAACATAAATAATAACATTCATGTCGGCAAGGCGATTGAAAAGGATCTCCCCTCTCAGATCGTTGCTAATCAAAACGGCGACAAATCCTGTAAATAGTTAGCCCTAACATAAATACGTTCTCATATTTTCACTGAGACCGTTCCCTCTAACGAGAATCGGAAATTGGACTAAAACAAACCCTTAAAGCAGAGCAGTATAACAAGAAAATTTGTATTGACGAAAAACCTGCTCGTATTGATTATAGCTTAATTTCTAAAAGATATGGTAGCGGCGCAGGGACTCGAACCCCGGACCTACGGATTATGATTCCGCCGCTCTAACCAGCTGAGCTACACCGCCATAAAGAAATGCATCCTGCTAAAGAAATTTTGAAACTGTACCGTAGCAGAGCGCAATAGTATACATTATATATCCTATAGATCAAGTTGTTATTTATAATGGTAACAGGCAATAGAGGAAGAAAGGCATGTGCTCTTTCAAAATCGTGGCTACCTGAAAAAACATCCTCTATTTTATCACCTTTCTTATTTCCTTTTTAATTTTATCTACCTTCGGACCAAAGTTGCTTTGGCCATACTGCTTCAATAATTTATCATATTTATAACTCCTTACAGAGACCAGGCCCAAACCATCACCCTGTACCCCGTACTCATAAGCCATAATCACCTCCTGCCTGGTATCAACCAGATAAAAAGGCTCTCTGTTGTTTGCCCGGTTACCGACTACCCCAAATACATGTTTTGCGCTTGCTCCACCATCGCCCTGGGCAACTACGTAATCAGGCGAGGTTTTAATAAGTATAAGTACAAGTAGTACGATAACTATTCCCAACAGGACCGTGTTTAATCCATATTTCTTAAACATTTTTCACTACCTCCAAAGTTTATATTCATATAGTAGATGATTTTCGAATAGTTAAGAAATGTAATAAAAACTAATCCATCTTAAACAGAACACCGATAAAAACTTTAAATTCCTTTTAAACCGTATTTATCATATCCAAAAAGAGAAATAATCCTTAATTTCCATACGTAGGGAATCGAATTTCTGCTTCGTTCTTTCTCTTTGTAAAGGCATTGGCCTCTTGTTCCTGCCTGACCAAGATGGTAGGTTTTATGAGTATAATCAGATTGCCAGTTGTTGCAATATCTCTATCAATCGTACTACTGGAAAACAATCTCTTCAGAATTGGAATCTTGGAAAGAATTGGAGTGCCGCTTGATGACTTCGTCTCTGACCTTGAACCCAGACCGCCAATCAAAAGAATACCTTTATCAGGAACACTTACAGTAACTGATAGTTCCTGCTTAACAGTTTGAGGGAGTTGTATTGTATTCTCCGCTACAGGAAGTGTAGCATCTGCAACGGACTGCCCCGCAGTCCTAAATAGCTGGGTGCCAAACGTTACAGTAGTAATAATTGGATGTACCTCCAGAGAAACGTATTTCCTGTCCGCGCTTACAACCGGCCTCACATTAAATACCGTACCATCATCTATTTCTGCCATCACCGGTTGAGGAGTCTGGCTCACAATTGTATAACTCTCTATATAATTTCTCGTTGTAACTACCTTAATCGTCCCTCTCTGAGTATTTGACAGGGTTATCTTAGGAGCGGTCACTGTCTCTGCCTCGTCGCTCTCCTGCACCGCTCTTAAAAAGCCCTTAAGAAAGAAACTATCAAAAATCTGGTAAGTAAGATTCAACCCTGATGTGCCAGACGCTACTCCTGTTCCTGAAAAGGTATCCCCTGCAGCAGAGAAGACACCAGGAAGAAGATTGCCTGCAGAATCTTGACCAGGGATGTCCGTAGTGTTTTTGGTAGAATGATTCGGGCCCCCATCGAAATCTGTAATATTATTGCCGAATGTCTCCAGAAAATTATCCGACACGGCAATGAAACGCGCTTCAATGCTTATCTGAAGATCAGCAGAAGACCTCAAGGCCGCAAGAAGATCCTCGACCCGCCTGTGAACATCCACAACATGTGTTACGACGATATCACCCAGCATACCTTCTCGAGCGGCTATCATGCCCTTACCTGCATTTATTGACCATGATGCAGGTTCTATGGTGCTGGTGATCAGATTAATAATCTCCTTTACCCTGTCAAAAGTATCCTTGTTCTCTCCTGTCGACTCTTCCCCCTCTTCGGCCCCCGTCGTACCCGACACCTGCCCTATTAGATCCTGACGATCTTCCAGGTTTATGAGCAAATCGCGAACATCATAGACCTTCAGTTCTAATGGCTCCATGGTAATATAAATTACGTTGTCTTTTATTATATACCCCATGTCTTTTGGTAAAATATAATCCAGTATTACAGAAAGAGGCACTTCATTAAGCTTTATGTTAACATTTATTTCTGGAATTTTTTTGTCTATATAAAAATTCATCCCCGACTTTTCCTGGAGAAATGAGATTACATCGCGAAGTGGAGTATCGGTAAACTCAATTGACAACATTTTCTCCAATTTCGTTTGCATTTTCTGAGAAATTGTTTTCTGTACTGGAGAAGGTGATTGCTTCAGTCTATCAGTATGCTTGCGGTTTTCTTCCAGCCTTTTTCCCGGATCTTCTTTCTCTGCCCTCTCCTTGATATCTTTCCACTCATCCTCTGTAGTAAACTGCATTAAATCGTTATAAGGTATTGATTTTTCCTTCAGATTTTCAAAGTATCTATTACGTTCCCGAGCATCTACCTGTTCTATTTTTGCTATTATCGTTTCGTGTTTCATCTCTTCATGATACACCTGAGCATTTTCCTTTATAACAGCAGCGGTTTCATCAGCAGGTCTCTCTTTTAATATGGCATCCGCTATCTTGATGGCATCACCATATCTTCTCTCTTTTGTCGCTCGTCTTGCATCTTTAATCAGCTGTTTACGCATCTTATCAGAAATTGTCACAGGTGTAACTTTTACCTGTTTTTTAGATATCATCTTTTCTCCACTTCGCCTGATACCCCTTTTCTTTAGTACCTCAGAAGAATTTATATCCGCTTTCCTTATTGTTATACTGCTTACATCTTCCTGGTGAGAATATGATTGAGACTTATTGGATAACGCCTTTTCGCTTAATCCTAAATCTTTATCGCTTTTTACACCGCGTGCTTGATTTGATGTCATCTGGCAGGCACTTATCATAAGGAGTAAACAAACTATTGTAATTGCCGGGATTTTTCCTTGAATAGTTTTCATATTATTTTACGTAAGCGAAATTAGTTTGGTTTAGTATCCGTTTTCCACTTCATCCAAAATTGCTCTTAAAGGTTCTATACTCTTTTCAAACGACTTTATTACTTTGTTTTCAATTTTCTGCTGCGGTTTTGTCAAATCTTTTATGGCCCCCGCTTTTGATACTGTGGGTTTAATATTGTTTACTATGTTTTCGTCGTTTGTTTTTACGTTGTCAATTACTTTACTATACAATTCCTTTTCTTGTCCTTCCCCTAACCATAACTCCCTGGTAATTCCATTCTCATCTCTATACTTAACCTTAGAAGAAGATTTCATATATGTCTCTCCCGGTACCATTCTGGTGCCGGCAAACTCTCCTTTTTCATTTAATATAAGGACTTTCTTCATTAATTCTGTTGGCCTCTGTGCATTAGAGACAATGTCTAGTAATACATAGTTTGTCGTAAAATCGAGCATTTCTCCTGCTATAATCTTTTTGCCACCTATTCTCTTGCCTACTTTTGTTGGAAATCCGTGTTCGTACCATTCTCCCTCTATCTTTTTTATTACCTTAATATAAGCAAGCCCGTGAACCTTGCCTTTAAAAATAATTTCTGTACTACCTGTTGCTTCAACTTCTTCATATAGGACTATCTCTTCTTCTGTCTCTTCTATTTTTGCTTCTTCCGCCCTTATCTTCGTCGGCCCCGCAAAGAGAATTGACCGTTCAATTTGATGTGCTCGGGAAGAACCATTTGTTTTATTTTCCAGGTTTGGTTTGTATATTATATTTTCTGTTTTTTTTGGGCCTGCATGTTTTATAACAGATTCTACTGCATTAACGGCATTGGAAACCCGCGACTGTATCTTCCTGCTCGTAGACGGAGAAAGGAAAAGGATACAAACGACATTATATAAACAAAAAAGCAAAATCAAAGACAAAACCGCTATAAACGCGTAACCATATATTTTTTCTTTTTGTACTGCCCGCATGATTGATCGCCCACCTTAAACACCTGTATTATTCTTATTTTATACTTCTTCTTCCGTTCATTGTAACAGTGCAATGTTATATCTTAAAATCCAGGGCAAACGCATTGATTACAACATCCACTATGGAAGAAGTTTGTGCCCTTCTTTTCTGTACAGACTGGTCAGCTCGACGTGATTTCCCTGCTACTTCCGGCACCCGAAATCTATTCAGTTCTCCGCAAATACTAATTGTCTTTATCTCAAAAGACAACTTTGATTTTGAAAGTTCATTAATTAAAAAAAGCAGGCTTTCAACCTCGATGCTTACCTCTAAAGTGAATGGAATAATATCGTACAGTTCAGAGTAAGTGTTGGTAGAAACCGCGTTTTTCATTTCAAAATTAATGCCTTCGAGATAATCAACTTTTAGCTCTTCCTTCAATATTATATTTACTAATTCTTCTGTAATCCAAAATTTTTTCTGCTCCGGAATAATTACCTTCCAAGTAGGAATTTCCACCTCCCATTGTTTAAATGGAATCGCGTTGCTACCTAAGGAAATCTCACGCTCTTCTATCTTCTCTTTGAGAACATTTATTCCCTGAATATACCTGTTTTCCCATAATGCCTCGTCCTTAATCTCTTCCTCATTAACAGATGAAAAAATCTTTTCGAGATAACTATCCCGTTCCTTATAAAATAGCTCATATTCGTGTTGGGCCTTCTTGATATCCTCTTGTTTAGCCTCTTCTGCCTTTATCCATTTTTCATTACGAATTTTATGGCCCTTTCGTTGGTTTCTTTCTAGTCTCGTCAGTAGCCTTTCCAAACTCTCTCCCTTCTCGGTCTTTCTCAACCGGAATGGACTTACTACACAAAAGTGAAAGACGATTACCAAAATCGTTCCTATCCCTATAGAGACCCAGAATTTATTTTTTTTTATCTCTGAGATGTCCATTTAGCTATCCACTCTCTTAATTAGCATTGATCAGTTTTTCTGTATGAACTAATTTAACGAATCTACTATACATTGTAATTCGAAGCATATTGGCGTACTCTTTATGTCATCAGCTGCATTTTTTTTATCTGGAATCACAACATGATACACTGAGCCTTGTACTAATCTTACATCACTAAAAACAGGTTTTTTTTGATCAGCCAAGGTCAAGTTTGCTATGGCTTTTTTAACTTTTTCCTCTATGTACGATACCTCAGGTGCGTAGCTTTCACCCATGATTTTTATAATTAACACTTCCTTTGACGTATCAATATTTTTTGATGTAGTTGCCCCTTTTCCCCCGAAAAAATCTTTACTGCTTGCCCTTTCCTTGTTACCTGCTTCAGGAATACCCCATAGAGATTCTATACTTAACAAATACACATTTTCCGGAATCGTATTGATAATTTTGCCCAGTGTTTCTATCCAGAAGTTTCCCCGCTTACCGATTGACTCCCACAAATGTAAATTATCTTCCTCTGCTTTAACTTTTTTCTCTATACCCTTAAAGACACGTTCCAATCTATTTGCTTCGTTTAGTGTTACAGTAACGGTTTCTACACTATTCGAAAGAGGCTTCCATAATAAATAATCCTTAATACTCTGCGTAAAAAAACTCAAAAAAATTGCGATTGCAATAATAGAGGCAAACGTTTTCCGCCCTGCAATCTGCCTCTCTTTAACATAATTATCCGGAAGCAGATTTATCCTGATTTCACCCAGGTTTAAGCCCTGTAGAGCAAGCCCCAGTGCAGTTTCAAAGCCATAAATATTTTTTTTCACTAACGAAGGATGATCAAAATCCTTTACCATCCTGATTTTATCTAACAGATCCAGAAACTGGACTTTGCCTTCCAGGTTTTCGTCAACAAATTTAATCTTATTATCATCTTCAAACACGTCACCCATCAAGTATAAAATTTCCGGTTTAGCACCTTTTGAAACAGAGACATAGTAGCCCATCGATCTCTGTATCTCCCGTATAAGGGACATATTTACTTCTGAAATAGGAATACTTCTATTCCAGTATTTTGATCTCCCTACCACGATAAAATCCGTATTCCCCTGCTCAACATTGATAACAATAGCATCTTCGTTTGAATCCGAACTTAAGTGAACAAGATTATAAATTGCAATAGGCGTAATTTGAATTGCATCCAGGCTGACCTTTATTGGTGACAGTGCCGGCAAAAGACTGTATATATTTTCCTTTTTTGTGGCAAATAACCCTATCTTGACACCTTCATTTGACGTGCCGTCATCATCAAACTGTTGATAGTCCCACACAATTTCATCAGGTTCAAAAGGGACTTGCTTACGCAATTCAAATTTTAACACGTCGCCGATACGGCTTTTTTTAATTGGTGGAAGTGTAAAAAACCTTGAAAGTATCATTTTTCCTGAAAGAGAAACAATTACTTTATCAGACTTATTTATTAAATTACGCTCTTTAAAAATGGTGACCGCACTTTCAATAAGTTCCGGTTTTTTAGGTGTAATTTCATGTTCCAGCGATGAATAGTCAATCCTGTCAATTGCCTCCACAAACAACTCCCCATCACGGGAGCTTGCCTTCACGGCTTTTATCCCACTGTCACCGATCTCCAGCCCCCAGGCACTTTTATCCCCTGATAGTCCAACGGCCTTGGATCCTTTTTTGTAAATCGCTCTAAAATTCATATTACACCATATTAAATAGGACGCACCCGCCTGCCATTTGACAAGCAGAGATTATCTCAGACACTATTAAACAAAACCCTTTAAATAATCGCCTAATGCTCCTCTTCCTAAACGAATAAATACTCAAAATGGAGAATTTTTCTACCACACAGAACACTAAAAATCTTCAGATTTTAATAGAGTAATAATTTCCTCAGAAATCGATTCCGGCCCTTCATGCTCATCTGCCTCAATCCATTGAACATTGGGAAAGCTTCTAAACCATGTCATCTGCCTTTTGGCAAATCTACGCGTACTCAATTTTACCATATCTTTCACCTCATCTAAGGTAAGCTCCCCATCAAGATATTGAATAATTTCCTTATAGCCCAGCGCCTGCCTTGCCTGTTTACTTAAACCTTCAGGATTATCCAACAAAGATTGGACCTCGTTAACGAGCCCTTTACCAAACATTGTATCAACTCGTTCATTAATCCTCCGGTAAATATCTTCTCTCGCTCTCGTTATACACATGATCTTAAACCGATAACTCTTTCTTGCCTGTTTATATTGTTCCTGTAGTACCGAAACAGGTTTACCCGTTATTCTATAAACCTCTATAGCGCGTATGATGCGTCGCAGATTGTTCGGATGCAACTCCCCAGCTTTAACAGGGTCTATTTTTTGCAGAATATCATGAACGTGCTGACTGCCCTTTTTTTCTGCAAGTTCTTCCAACTCTCTACGTATATTCCAATCCGCTTCAGGGCCGTTGAAAATACCATCAACAAGACCTTTTATATACAGAGGGCTGCCACCGACAAACAGAAACTTTTTTTCTTTACTGTCGGTATCATTTATCAGTGTCTCTACATCATCAACATACTTGCCGACACTATAGCTCTCCCACGGACCAATAATATCAATAAAATGGTGCGGAACAAGCTCCCTCATACCGAGCGGTGGTTTTGCCGTCCCGATATCCATCCCCCGGTAAAAAAGCATTGAATCCGCGGAAATGATCTCGCCTCTGATTTTCTGTGCAACAGTAAACCCGATCTCTGTTTTATCGCAGGCTGTTGGCCCGGTAAGTACCCATAAGGTATGGTGCATTTAAAGTGTATAGATCTTCTAATTGTGAATTTAGAATAGTTTATTTCTGTTGACATAATAACTTAAGGGATATATGTTTACAATAATTATTTGCCAGAGATCTATAATATATATACCGTATTCAGACGGCGAGTCTATATTGCCAAATTCTTGGTGATATTGATAGAGACTAACAACAGAAAGCACGGGTGGGAAAAAGAAACGGGAAATGTCAGTTGATAAAATAAAATTAGATTTGCTGTTAAGCAAAAAACAGACTTGGCCATTTGCCTAATATATTTACAACCATAATTTATTAGACAGCGGTACTAAAATACCGCATTTAGGTATTATAATTTACGTTATTCGGCCTGCAAGCGTGCCGAATAGCGTTGGGAGAGCCGTTGTCAGCCTAATACACTTCGTGATTATGCCGCGAACCTGCACCTCATCTCAACGTTAGCAGAAAATGTAGAAATTATATAACATGTTTCAACGCCCAACATAAATATTACACATGTATAAAAAAGGAAGCTATGCACGTCGCTAGTTATATACTTGGAATTATCGGAATGATTGGATTTTTCGTAGCTAGTGTTTTTTTCGATACATATAAAACCTCCTTTTATTGTGTAGTTTCCATTAGTGTGACTTGTTCTTTACTGTCTGCTTACTTTTATTGGTGTGGCTCAACGGTAAAAGCCAATCCTAAAATTAATATTTACTTAATCAATCGTCATGATGGCTATGGATTCCGATTAATTATTGAAAATACAAGCAATGAAGATGCGTATCATATGAATCTTGTTTTTAAATTAAAAAACAATCAACCATTTCCAATACAACAAAAAGTTTACAAAGAAACGTTTCCGATTAAAATTATGGACGGAAAGGATAGAAAAGAAATCTCAACAATAATTGTTGCTAATTCTGACCGTTCATTTAATGCTACATGGAATTGGGAAAATGAAAAAGGTGAAAAATTCTCAAGAGATAACATCGTCAATTTCTAACAATTAAATCCAGTCATTCAAAAATGCACTTGTTTTTGACTAATCAACTAAAGGATGGTAAAAGATTCTCGTTTGTCCTATATCTATTGGATAACATTTTTGGCAACAGATTTATGACGTTAGAAAAACAGTGAAGTCTGGATTGGGAAGCCAACAGATACTATTTTTTGGGAGTGATGGGAGGACCTTTATATGCTACATATCTTTGTTGATGCTGATGCGTGCCCGGTCAAGCCGGAGGTGTACCGTGTCGCAAGCCGATATCATCTTGATGTCACATTGGTGGCCAACTCCTGGATGCGAGTTCCGAACGAACCATGGATTGTACTTGAAGTTGTAGAGGGAGGATTCGACGTAGCGGATGATTGGATTGTTGAACATGTGCAGCCTTACGACATCGTAGTCACCGCTGACATTCTACTTGCGAGCAGATGCCTGAAGGGAGGAGCACGGGTAATTGGTACAACCGGAAAGCCGTTCACGGAAAACAACATCGGTCAGGTCGTCGCAACCCGAGACCTGTTGTCAGAACTTCGTAGCGCAGGAAAGATAACGGGTGGGCCTCCACCGCTACAGAAGCGTGACAGATCACGTTTTCTTCAACAGCTCGACGAAGTGATCCAGACAATCCGTCGTAAGCATCCATTTAAGTCCAACTAACACAGATATAATAAGCATTACTTCCAGTGCCGGATCTTTAATCCTGATATTGGGCGATGAGTAAAAATGGGGGGGGAGCGATGTCTCACAAATTCTCTTTCATTCTATCACTCTACTCCGTTCCCAGTTGTCGCGGGGATTACAAATTCCTCTTTAATGATGTTTCTGTTTCTTATTTCCCAGGTGGTTTCATGCTTTGTGCACTTTGCCCTTAATGAAACGTCGCTTTTAAGTATTTGAGTTGGTAATTTTAAATCTATAGCCTGCACTGGGCACGCTTTCACACATGCCCCGCACGTCCAACAATCTGCCTGGGATCTGATCTCTGCCTTGTGCCTCTCGTTACGAAACAGTAGATCACCGGGACAGATTCTTTCACAAAGCGTTTCCTCTGCCCGCCCGCATCCATTACACACATCTTCATCTATAAATATACTCATTTTTTTCTAAATATTACAGAGGGTTTCATTCAATGCCCTTTTGACAATTTTTACCCTGTCATTCACCGGATCATAAATGGAATTAACAAATCCGAGCCAGTTGTTATCATCTCTTTCGGGATAATCTGTGCGAGTCTGATAAGCCGGCCAGCGCGTCTCTTGTCTAGAGATAAGGTGTTCTATTAAGACCTTTGCGACATCGAACCTGTCGATCAGTTCCAGACACGAAACAAGTTCGTGATTGTCCTCTGCATGCAGGTTCTCCAATTTCTCCTCTAATTTCTTAAGTTTATCTCTGGCAATAATCAGCTTCGTTTCTGTCAATTCATAATGTGTCGTTGCTCCACCGGCATACTCATCCATTATCTCATGAAAAATCCTTTCCAATTCTTCATGAGGTATTCCTTCCTTACCACTCACAAGATGCGAAACTCTCTCTTTCTCCTTATCTACTTCATCATCATTTATATGCGATAACTCAACATTATCAATTTCGTCAATAGCCGTCCTTATTGCAATCTTTGCCTCAACCCAGGCGCCGCTCACATATTTCTTGGGTGCGCCTCCAGCGACATCACCTGCGGCATACAACCCTTTTATTGTTGTCCTTCTTTCTCTATCAATCCAATAGCCAGCCTGACAGTGCCCTCCGATTACGACCGGTTCCATACCACTTATTTCTACAGGTCGTTTACCTGGATTATATCCATCATTCGCCCATAAAAGAACTATTGCAGGGTTCATGTTTAAATAAGCCGTCTTGAGCTTCTCTTCCGCCTTAGTACTCAAGCCTCTGGTATCCAAACTGCATGGACCCTTGCCGGACTTCTCTTCTTGCAATGTTGCCAATAAGCGATAGATAGAGAGACATTTCTCCCCTCCAAGATGTTTATACCGCTTTTCCAGATATTCTTCACCCTGAGCATTTCTATGCATTATATCTGATCCCTGGGCGATTGTACCTGTCGGGGCATTGACTCCTTTTACCCTTAAGGGAATAAATCGATTTTCAAAGCTCGTCATCTCCGCGCCAATACGAATACCCATTGCGTAACCCGTCCCGACATTCCACGGGCAGTACCAGGTTGTATTGCGCGCGTCACCTTTTTTTATAGGCTTATAAATTCCCGAAGCGCCACCTGTAGTTACTATTACCGCTCTGGCATGAACAACATATAGTTTGCCGTCCCGGCTATTGAATCCATAAGCACCTCTTACCCGCTCTCCATCAAAAATAAAATTTGTGGCTGCCACCCTGTTTAAAACGCTCACTTTCGAGCGATAGACGGCTTCTGCAAGAATCGGTTTCAGCCTCTCTCCAAAAATCCTTATGCTCCTCTTGCCCCTGGTCACATAATCGCCATTTTGATCTTTTTCAATCGGAAGACCCAACTCCTCAACCTGTTTAACTGACTCATTAAGTCCTTCTGCAATTGAATAGACCAGGTCCTCTCTAATAACACCGAAAAATTCATCTCTTATATACTTGGTGTATGTCTCGGGTGTCTGCCCGTTATTTAGATAAGCATTTATCGCATTAAGCCCCATTGCAAGACAACCGCTTCTTTCAATGTGTGCTTTTTCCATAATAATGCATCTGATATTCGGATCGATCTTTTTGGCCTCAATTGCCACCATGCACCCGGCGGCACCACCACCAATAATCAAAATATCAGTATCTAAATTTACTGTTGAGATATTATCCATAACTTTAGTTCACTTCAAACATTATCATCTGTTATTCATCTATAATCTTTGTTTCACACGTTACTTTCTCTTTCAGTTCTGCCACGGCAGATCCGAAGAAATACCGTGATAAACGAGACCTTTTCCTTCTTGTAACAAGAATCAAGCTCACCTGTTCCTCTTCTGCAACAGATAATGCTACATCCAAAAATGTACCCCTCTTGATAATTGATTTGTAATCAACGCCTTTGCTTTTCGCCGCTTCTTCGATCTCTAAGATCTTCTCTTTTCCCTGAACTGAGTATTCATCCAAAACCGCGTTATAAAGATTTTCGGTTGTTTTCCCCCCAATCCATCCTTCCTCAGTCAAGCTATCAAATATTTTCTGTGGTACCTCATTATCAACAACAAAAAGAATTATCAACTTTGCGTTTTCTTTACTCGCAATGTCAACCGCTTCTTTAACACACTTATCCGATTTCCTTGTAGTCGATAGTATTAATAGTATTTTATCCATAATTCACCAATGATTTGTTCCCACGCTCTGCGTGGGAACGAGTAAAGGGTTCGCGAAAAAATAACTTTACAGTCTGAGGCCCAGAAGAGGCCAGTAATAATAAGCGAAAAAATTGAAAAAAATCCATGAAACAATCTTCAGTATAAACCCGCCTTTAAATGCATTGTCGAGCGTAATGAAACCCGATGAATGCGCAATGGCAACTGCTGGAGTGCCCATAGGTAGAATAAATGCCAGGCCCGATGGAACCGTTACGGCTAATGTCATAATTATCGGGTTTATTGAAAAATCTATCGCAATCCCTATGGTGATTGGCATTAAGAGCGCAACTACAGCCGTATTGCTCATGGCTTCTGTCAAAAAGATTGCAAAAAGCGATATCACCATGATCAAGACAAATGGCGATTGGATTGCCCCTATATTAGATATATCTACCAACCAGCGTGTGGCACCGGTCTTACCCATTGCAAAGCCAAGGCAGATTGCACCGCCATACATAAGTATCAGGCCCCAGTTCACATCTTCCTCCACTTCCTTCCATCGTAACAGCTTAAATACAAATGCAATAACAACGGAGGCTAAGGCGATATTCGCAAGTCCGAATTTTTCACCGAAGCATATCCATGTAAAAATCGTTGCTACCATAAGAATTCCAATAGACAACTCTTTGCGTTTCATTTTTCCAATGCATGCAGTCCTGTTAACCAATAATTTTCGTGCCTTTTTTACATCTTTTATCTCCGCGGGAAAAAGAACGATCAACAACCAATACGTAACGGCCAGCATTGTTATAACTGCTGGTAGCGTTGCGAGCATCCATTTGAAAAAACCAATGGATTCACCGGTTGTATCCTGAAGCATTCCTATAGCCAAAGGGACCCTGGCACCACCTAAAAATGTAGCCACTCCTCCAATACTACATCCCCACGCCATACCCAAAAACAGAGACCTGCCATAACTGCTTTCTCCCGGCTTTAACTCCAGACTCAAAGCAATGGCTGTAATAATAGGAAACATCATTGCGGCAACGGCATGCGCTGACATCCAAAACGAAGAAAATGCAGACAGTACAATAACCCCTAGAAGCAATATTTTAGGCGAATGGCCAAACCACTTCAGAAACATCAGCGCTATTCTATTGCTTAAACCTGTCCTGGTAACAGCAGAGGCCAGAATAAATGCTCCGAGAATAAAGAAAACTGCCTGATTACCAAAAAGAGAGTACGTTTTTTCTGCCGGCAAAACCCCCAACAGGGGGAAAAGGATAATTGCAAGCAGGCTTGTTATCATCAGTGGTATCACGTGGCTAACCCAGAAAATAATGCAGAGTACAAATATCGCCAATGCTTTCTTTCCGTCATCTGTAAGCCCTTCTGGTGCAGGAAGATAAACGATCAAGCCAAATATAAACGATGCAACTGACAAGATAATAAATCTATAGTTATTTTTTGTTTGAACAACATCCATTTGCTTTTCCGTAAATAATTATGTATAGGAATTTCAATGCTAAGATTCTTCGATCGTTCCTCCCTCAGAATGACATGCTTAAATGTCATTCTGAATGCAGCGGAGAGGAATGAAGAATCTAAATTGATTACTTTGTTTTAAACTTAGTCAAGAATTAGAGAAATTTTTTTTATTATATATGGTACATCGTGCCAGTTTTCTGTTCTTTTTCCTGCGTAACAAGATCCTTGATTGTTATATTCTCTATACTTGCCAACATTGCATCATACATTTTTTTCCATAAATCCTTTAATACACACGCATCTGCAATTGAAC